>Ga0310811_10006796_pt1 | contig 14633 bp, 19 predicted proteins | sample YCmetagenome_FD_207642 | JGI IMG/M metagenome (GOLD analysis project Ga0310811, IMG submission 207642) | Soil microbial communities from experimental microcosm in Duke University, North Carolina, United States - YC | ecosystem: Engineered > Artificial ecosystem > Soil microcosm > Unclassified ...
CATCTCTGGATATGCTCATCATGATCTTAGGATCAGATCCTTGACCACTCGTCAGTCCAACGCCGCTTTGAACATCCAGTTCAAGAAGGCTACAGAAAATGCGCTTACGATCTTGATGGATAGGCGGGGAAACGAGTTCACCGATTATCGGGAAGCCAAACTCAGTATAAGTCGAACCAGAAACGGAACCGATATTGTTGCTAAACGCATCCCCAATCAGGACATTTCCTAGCCATGTCGTGGTGCAGTTACCCCTCCAGCGGCCGAGGGCAACATAATTGGAATTGAACGATACCCGCGTGTGCCATAGGCCAGTCGCGATATCGAAGACCCACGTTGCATTCGCGGAAGGAAACGTCAGGACAACAAATTTATGGCCGTTGAACGTAAAGCTGAAGCAGAACGCATCACTCGTGGTCGAATAGGTCTGCCATTTCTGTTCAACGGAATGTTGACTAACACGATGCGGCAAAACACCATCGAGACGATAAAAGATCAGATCATCGCCAAGAAAGAAGACTGAGTTATCTTCCTTGATGGGTGTTAATGGGGCAATACATCCACGCTCGACGGTAGCACCGTCATATCGAGCCCATGGATTGTCATTGTTCCCAGTATCGTACCAAGTCTCGATAGACTTCTGCTTGAAGATCAGCGCATTTTCTTGCTGATTGACGATCGCCTGAACGAAACTCGGCTCAACCGAGGCCGTCTCAAAATCAAGCGCGTTGTAAGTCGTTCCATCCAGGATATTCGAGAAGAACCACTCATCAGTTCCGATCTTATCCAGTAGGAAATACTCATCAAAGAACGTAACGGTATTTGCTGGAAAGAAATTCGGATCGGTGATTATCCCGAACGTAGAAGTTTGGTCATTCCAGACCCAGCCGCTTACACCATTGACGATGATAACCTGAATGCCGTTGTTCGACATCGGAACATAGTTGCCGCCAGTTATCCCTGTCCCAATCAGGGTTGGAGTCGCGCCAGGCGTTGTTATCTTGTAAAGCTCTGGCCCTGATACAACGAACAGAGCGTTGTTCATCACAAGCATTCCGCGGATCGGACCTGATCCACACGAAGCAAATGACGCCAACCCAGGACAACCAAAGATAGCTACAGTGGTCTTGGCGTCGGGAGGCTCTTTCTCAGCATAGAAGTTCTGGCAGACCTGGGCAGATACCGGAAGGCTCGCAAGCGAGTACGCCTGCGTGGCAAACGGGATCTTAACTTCAGGCATTACCGCGTGCTTTGATCGAAGTTTACCCCGAAGAAGTAGCTCTCCGGTTCGCGATCAAATCCACTTACGAGATCAAACGTCTCTTTCGCCCTGATCTGGATCATCTGAGCGCGCTGGACAGGAACATCGTATTCCAGCATGATCTCTTTAGCTAAATTCCAGACTAGGCAATTGAACCACTCGACCGGGAAATCGGGCTGATCGGCCGCCGTGTTGAAATTGAAGATCGGCTCCATCCATGTGAAGTTGATCTTGCTCAAGCTATCCAGTGGCGACGGCCAGACCCACGCATAACCCGTGGACAATTGAGGATCGTAGAATAACTGAGTGACTACGCCGGTATTAGCTTTGTTCGGCAGCTCTCGATAATCGAGCCGGGACATCAAAACGAGCGGCGTTTCGATCTTGGATGGGATATAATTCCGCCTGGCGTCGATAATCCGAAGCGGCCGAATGAGCTTCGTGGTGTAATCGAATGTCTGTGCGTTCACATTGACCGCCAAAGGAAGCGGGTTCGCAATATTGACCGTCAGGCCCGAAACGCTGCTCACCGTCGTCCAGAACAGGACGTTATTGCTCAGCATGACGCCGAAATTGTCGCCATTGGCAATGCCAGATGTAGAAGCCAGAGGAATTGCTTGCGTCCCGGCAGTAAGAGCCAGCGTCGTTAGAGATTCATTGATCGTTGATGTGATCGCAGACTGATCTGACGTTGTTCCACCCAGACCATATTTTATCTGATTAGGTTGGAGGAACAGAACCCCTTCCGATTCCTTCCAGAGATGAAGGCCGGTCGCCTGCCATTCCGAGACGAGCGCATTCAGCGCATCAATCGCGTCCTGATTTTCCTGCGCCCCAGGCGTTTCACCGGACTGAATAGACCCGACAAGCCTTAGAGCGCGCCGTATAACTTGATCCCTGTTATACGTGAAATCAGGAGATGTGGTCATACGTTGGCAAACGAGGTCATGTCAGTGACGATATTTCCTGCGGAAGCCGGATAAGGCAGCGGCTGAGAGGGCGTAATGACATTGGTGCTGAAATTAATTGCCTGTGCCGTCGTGAAAAACGTCGTGCCGTTGTCTAACTGAATTGAAATCTCGTCTCCCACGTTGAACCCAATTGCGCTCTGCACAGCCAAATTGCGGGCCCCCGTAATCTGAAAGCCGTTGCTAACTCCGTCACTGAACGGCGCAGACGATACTGTTGAAACAGCTAGTTGAGTCTGCACGCCAAGAAAGACATTCGTCTGACGCGGGCGAGGCTGAGGGGCTGTCTGATCGTCCCTTCGCCCCCTTACAAAGTCCTGCGGTTGCCGCTCCTCGAATGAACGGTTGCGGACAATGATGTTATTCCACTGCTTCTGGGTATGTTCAGCGCGGACGGCGAAACCCGACCTATCGCAAATGCGGTACCATGATCCCAGCTTGTAGTGGAGCTTAGTGCCCACGTTAGACGCACTTAATCATATCGATGACGATCGTATAATTTGACCCGGCCAGCGCACCCTCAGTCGTAAGGATAATGTTGCCAGTTGGGTTGGTCGCGCCATTCGGAAATCCGCCAGCGTAGTCCTTGGACCAATCCAGAATGTCCTGACCATTCGCGAGAATCGCGATGTCCTGCGGTACCGTGCCATCCCACTGCAACCGCACATACATGCCGCCAATATTGTAATGGATGCGGCGGATCTTCATGTGTGCGCCCGGATTAGGATTGAGCGCCGACGCATTGACAACGACCGCAGCCGTCTGTCCCGTGCCATCAGAATAATTCGTCAGTTTCACCTGACAATTGCGAGCACCGTCATATAGCTGGGACGATGTAACGTCAGCCATGCCACTAACCTCCAAATGAAATGAGCGCGCCGGTTAAGACGCGCTCGTTAGTGATCAGGCAGGCGTTTGACCAAACAGGCCAACGTTGCCAAGCGCGAGGTTATTCATGGAAGGATTGACATAGATCATCAGGCGCTTCGTACCATCGGACGCGCTACCACCCGTAATCAAAGCCACGCTAACCGTTCCCCTCACGTCCCCGGTAGTAGAGGTGGCCGGCGAAGTCGTGTCGGCCGCTACGTACCCAGTGCCCGGCGTAGTGGCCGGTGTGTTGTTCCAGATGATCGTGGCGTCACCCCAGAACGACGACAGCAACGGGAAGCCAAACACGTCACCAGTACCGACAGAGGCCGTCGAGGCTACCGCCGCCGAAGGCGTGACACTGAAGATAAACTTAAACGCCTTCTTGCCCGCCGAGACGCCAGCATTGGCGCCCGTGATCTGTTCAGTTTGCGGATAACCGTAAAGATCCGCACCCGAAACCAGGAAGGTAATGCCCGAATCGTTGCCACCCGAAGTGATGCGAACGTTCCGAGCAATCGATTTGGTCGGGTCGTACATCGAGATATAGCTGTAGCTGCCGGCTTCCGTGTTGGTGCCGAAAGACACCAGCCCCGGAGCGCCATCGATCGCTAACGCACCAGCAGGAATGACATTCCCAGATGCCCATACGGTCTGAGAAGCCGCGAGGACCGTGATGCCCGCGCCAGTCGTCGATACCAGCGTGAGAGCCGCCGATCCTGGGGTTTGACTTGCCGCAATATTCACCGCAGAAATGGCAGACGGGACCTGATTGACTACCGCACTCTCACCGCCGCTAATGCCGATCGCGCCGGATTTAGTTTGATTGTAGCCAGCACGCGGGTCATACATATTCGCACCACCCCAGAACACGGAGGGAGCGAGAGCGGGATTTTCAGAGCCGCCACTACCAAGCGGAGGGCGCGTTCCATAAACAACAAGCGGACCTTTAAATGCAGAGCCGGCCATTTCAATAACCTTTCAAGCCGCCCCAGTGACGGCTGGTTGTGCTGGGCAAAGAAAAAGCCGCCCAAAGGCGGCTCATGATCTGCACGTATCGTGTGCGGTTTAACGCCCGTTATGCCTCGGGAGGGCTTAGGTAGGTTATCGCGCGGGACAGAATCTCTTTATTGTCTCTCGCATAACCAAGCATTCGATTGCACCGCACACATAAGAGCCCGCGAACGTCCCCGGTCTTATGGTCGTGATCGACAGAAAACTCTTGAAGCTTACCGGTCTTCTTATTCACGAAGACTTCTGCTTCGTAGCAAATCGCACAGACGCCATTCTGCTTCTCCAGCATCGCGTCATATTCGGCTTTGCCGATATTGTATTTTCGATTGAGCGTCCATTCCCTTACGTAAAGGGCCCGCTCTTCGGGAGTAAAATAGTCCTTGTTGCCGTTTAGAACCGGCTCGACCCATCGCACATTGCGTGCTGAATAAGCCTTAGTTTCATCCACTCTGCGCAGTTGATGGCGCTCGGAGGGTCGTTCACCAACATCCGCCAGAAACACGTCAAACCGTCCCCATTTCTTTGGCGTATTGCCTGGATAACGGCTGCGGATCAATTTCCAAGTATTCTTCAAGGGATGCTGCTGTCTTGCATAGTGCAAGCTGCAAAGTCCCTTAGCCATCACTGGCTGGCCGCACTCTGAGCACTTCCCAGTATTCGGGATATTGGTTTTATCCAGCGAACCATTGCGGCGCAGCCGCGTGTAGCAGGCTGAACAATAGCCCCTAGCTAAAACCTTCTCGGCGCCACAGAAAGAGCATGACATGGAAGCTTCCTTTCGGAAGCAACCATGCCATGTAACAGTTATTGTGTCAACTTCTTAGACACCGGGAGTGCCACAGATACCGCGGAAGTCAGAGCTTCCAAACGAATATCTCTCATAGCACGCCGCTTTAGCGTTCTTCGTATCGACCTAACCTTCGCCTCGGTTCGTTATTCCGAAACCGTCCTTCCGGACTGCTAGGCATCGCTGCCTAGAGGAGACTATCTCATCACCCTTTGCAGGGGCTGGGCGCTTCGGGCCACTTGGCCCTACGATCTTGCGATCTAGTCGTTACGCCTTCCGGCTTCCGCCGGCTTGGCTCGGTATTGTCTCCGAAGAGAGTTTCACCGAATTCACCCAGTTCTTCGATGCGGATTACTCCGCAAAGGACCTCACGCAGCTATTGCTGCCCAGGGAGCGTTGTCATTCGCCGCCCGGCTTGAGTCGTTGTCTTGGTCGAAGGACACGGCTTCACGCTCAAAGTACGTCATGCCGCGCGGCACGTTGGTTCGGATGAACCAGGCGGTCGCAGAGCTGAAGTAATGATTTGCGTGAATCTCCGGAATTGCACCCATCGAACGAATCACGTTGATCGCGTTGTTGGAGGTGTCGTTCTGGAGAACCGACTTGACGATACGATTGGCTTCGAAGATCAACTGCATCGGGACATGGAGAGACTTCGGAAGAACCGAGATCTTCATGCCGCGCGAGTTGGTCGTCAGGCCAATCTGGATCAGCATGTCTTCGATCGCGGTTTCGGAGATGTCCGCCGCCGTGGTCAGAAGATTTGACTGATTGCCCGTCAAGGTCGGGTGAGCATTGTTGATCAACGAGGTGCCATCACCAAACGTATAGGTCGAGTTGAACGCGCGGTTGTATACGTTGGCCGCGATGTTCTCCTTGGTCTGACGCATGGAAAAGGCGAGCTGCTGAGCACGCCGCTTCGAAACGACCTCATAGAGATCATCCCGCAACTCTTCATAGGTCACGATGTAGCCGAGAGCGTAAGCAACGTGCGTATAGCGCGTTACCGAGCCCTGCGATTCCTGATCGTACACAATCGCGGTGCCTTCGTTCTTGACCGGGGCCAAGCCGAAGCCCGTGATTTCGACCTCTTCTTCGTATGCTTTGTCCGAGGTGTCCTTCTCGAACAGTACCGGGAATTCCTCGGTATGTTCTGCGTAAGAACGCCCCCACCCATTTCATCTTCAGTGCAAGTCGCTAGCTTACACCCGCTTTCGCTGCTGCATGTTGCCATGCAGATGAGACTATATCTTCACCTCTCAATCGAGAGGGCTAGGCACTTCCAGCCGCTTGGCTGTACTTCCTTTCGGAATAGTCGTTGAAGGTTCCTTCCAAGTCGGAAGGCTTCCCTGCTGATTGTCCCAATGGGAGTTTCCAGCAATTCACCTAGTGTTTTTTACCGCCATCACTGACGGCCGCCCTGCGGTCACCGGAAGGCTTTGATTCCGGGCCACACATATAATGGTTCAGGCCTTCGGATGTGAGCCGGTTGTAATAACAGCCATGTGTTACACTCCCGTCGTTGAAGTAAGCGCGTTCAGATTGATGCGGCAAAGCCACTTCGCGTTCGTGCTGCCGATCGTGTTATCCGGCTGCTCGAGTCCGCGGATGACTTTCATCTGAAGCGTGTTGGTGGTGTTCAGCGTCGAGGAGTTGAGCTGCCAGCCGGAAAACCCGGTGATAGTCGAACCAGAGCCTGACACGAGGTTGACGTTGCGGCCAGGAGCGCCCTGAGCCATCGCGCCATTTTCCTGGATCATGTAGAGAAGGTCAGGATCATCAGCGACGAGGATGTAAGCTGCCGTGCTGGCAACGTGGTAGATTGGAGTAGTCTGGTTGATACCGATGATCGGTTCACCACCGTTCACGATACCGACCATGGCACCAAGAACGTTGTTGGACGAGCCTGCCGTAGCAAGCGTAACTCCGGGGATGCCCGAACTGTCGGCCGAGTTGGTGAGATATGTAACGGGGTCGCCAATGAAGATATTGGAGGCGACGGAAGACGGAACATAATAAATGTTCGCGGCACCGTTATATGGCTCGCCGGTCGTGCGACGATACGGAATCAGCCCACGGGCGACATTGGCGTTAGCCATGTGTCACTCCTATGAGATTGATGATTTTAGGGTGAAGCGCTCGACCGGGTTTTCTGGCGTCGGAAGCGGTAGTTGCCCTTAGCGACGGGCCGCCGTGGATCGAATGTCGATCTTTCTGCCTTGAGCGGTATTATAAAAGCGGCTGTCCCGTTCTCTCGGGTCTGCAGCTTCTACCTGTCCACGCTTGATCGTGGCCTCTTTTTCTCGGACCTTTTCCTCGTTGGCCGCCATGTCCTCAGCGTGCCATTCCTCTGGAATTTCCATAAGGAAGCCATGCAGAGGCCCACCTTGCGCCGTTACACCGACAACCATTTGGATTGGTTTCTGGGTTGTCTCGTCAATGACGTGGGTGTAACCGGCATCCTGCGCTGCCTTGATGCGGCCAGGAGTATCATTGAACCAATAGTGAAAGTATCCGTCTCGCTTCTTGAATGCGAGCTTCTGGGTTTGAGAGCCGAACGGCTTGCGGTTTTCACGAGAGATGCGACGGCCTTGCGGACCATCAACCTCAACGCTAGCCAGTCCCGGCTCTTTCATCGCGCGACCTTCCTTGGTGCGCAGATCAATCTTGTCTTCCATGTTCAGCTCCAATCGTATTCTTTGACGTAATCTTCGCGCTTGTAGCCTGGGATCGTTTTCACGAACTTGTCGCAGGCCGCTTTCGCTTCAGGCGGGAGATCATCATAGGTTTTCCCCTTCTTGCGCGGCACAGCCTGGGCACCAGGCTCCGCAACGGAAGAGGCTTGTTCACGCTTGGGATTGCCGAACTTCTCTGGAAACTCCTTTTTGGTGCGCTCTTTGACCTCGGCCAGTCGCTCAGCAACAGAGAGACCAGGCTTTGCCGTCATCAGGAACGTATCCTGAGCCTTGGCATAGGCCATCATGGTTGAATCGGTCGTGAACCACGGGTTCTCGGCCACCCAGGAAGTGATGGCAGGATCGGGGGCATCAACCTTCGGCTTTTCAGGCTCTGCCTTCGGCTTGACCGACTTATCTAACTCTTCCAGCTCGCGATCAACCTGCTTGAACGTCTCGGTATCGGCATGAGCTACAGCTACATCTCGCTTCTCGAGCAATTCACGCTTGGCCTTCTCGTAAGCCCGCTTTTCAGATCCCGATGCGAATTCGCGGAAGTCTTTCAGAACTTCCTGCATCTCAGTGATCTTGCTGTTTAGCTCCCCAACATCCTTAACATATCGGCTATCAAGGCGACGAAAGTTCTCCCGTAAAACCGGAAGCTCATTCTCGGCCGTCTCAATGAACTTATCAGCCGGCACCCACTCGCGCCGGCCATTGTATTCTTCTTGCGGGCGCCATCCCAAACGGCGGGCGCGTTCAACAATCTCGGGTGCGGGACCGCTGTTCTCGGTTTCAGTGATCTCTGCTTCGCTCATGCCGCAACCCTCACGGCTGCGATGCAATTGGCATCCATCACCCGATAGAACTCGCCGTCCTCGCCAAGCATGACCTGGCCAGCATAGCGCTGGATATAAACCCGGTCGCCGACCTTAGGCTTTACGCCTTCCCATTTTCGGGTACGATCGCCGTTCCACAGGAATGCATCATCGCCAAGCGCAACAATCACGCCGGTTTCGGCCGCCATCGTCATGCGTTCGACAACCTCAGCAGGAATCTCAATTCCACCTGAAGACATACTTGATGCCTGATCCGGGAGAACCATAATGTGGTCGCCGATCGGCTGGTATCCTGAACAATTTACGCCATTAAATCTTGCTGGTACAAACTCATGTTTCTGGGATGACTTGAGTAGTCGTTCCTTCATTTTCTTCCTCTGAATAGAATTTCTCAATTGACGCGAATTGCAAATCAACGAGATCCGCCAGCGTCATGGTGCGGCCCCGTATTTCTTTCTCAGTGTCTAAAATGAGTGTTCCGGCTTCCCATCTTGCGAGAAGTTCACGGAGTAACATGGCTCTATAGTCGCCAAGATATTTGAGGTATAGCTTGGATACCGGATGGTGCTTCCACACGTTGAAGTCTGAGTCCGTGATCCCGTCCAGCAGCACAGTCACAGTTAGCGCCTCGGACGGAAATTGATCATCTCGGTAGTCTTCCCTGCCGAGTTCTCGATGATCGCACTCTCAAAGCGGGCAGGAAATCCTTCTGGCAGGCTCGGCTTGCTGCAATCGCCAATGTCTATTCGTTGGTCGAAAGCCGGGTCTCTCTGATGCAACGTGATCTCTGCAGTCCCATCATCGCCACGCAAAATGGTAAAGCTCTCAGCTTCTTTGATGACCTGCCGATATCCATCAGGACTTCCCGGCCCGGTGCTATAGAACTTGATCGTGAACATGCTTCTCTCTTCTGCTATGCCTGATACCGTCAGGCGCGGTTAAACTTCTCCCCCAATGTCATTGCTGACTTGGCCAAGTTCCGACAACGCCGAAGCAGCTTCCTCTTCAATTGTCTTCGCCATGTTGCCGGCCACCTTAGCGGTAGCTGCCTTAGCATCGTTTAGCTTAGCAACCGCCTGCTGAACCGTGGCGAGGCCCTCAGCTCTGGCTTGCGCAAGACCAGCCTTCGCCTCATCTAGCATGGCCTTGATGCTTGCGGCAAAGCTTCCCGGTGCGGGATTAGTCATAGGCGCGGCTTTCGTTTCTTGGTCATTAATCGAGACGGTAGGCAACGGTGTCTGCACTGATACCTCTGGCACATGCTGCTGCGCCCTTAACATCTGAATGCTCTTGCTGAGGTGCTGATTAAGCTTCTCAGACGTTGCGACCGCATGATCAACGGCCGGGCTGTTCGGTTCACGCCGCCACTGCATCCCATATTCTCGTTTGGTTTGGAGCGCGATTAGTCCAAGTTCAGAGCCAAAGCGGTCAAGAAATCCATGGGGGAGCATTACGCCCCAGATTGCGCCGGCTGCTCAGGCGCCAACGCTTCCAATGCCGCCTTGATCACTTCAAGCTGATGCTCGGCCCAGGCCACGTCCTGCTGACCTACAGCCGCATCTGCCTGCGCAATCTGATTGATTGCCTGCGCCCGGTAGAGCAGTGTTTGCGCCTCGTCCTTCATATTCATAGTCTGATCACGAGTGCCACGAAGAGAGATTTGCTGAAGTTTCTCGAGAACGATCGGATTCGGCGGCGGGTTCGGATTAATCAGCGCATCGATGTTTTCAATGTTCGCCGCCTTGAAGAACCGCTCAAGGACTTCCTTCTTCTGAACCATCGGATCATTGGCAACGCTCATGAGAAGCTGAGCGCGTCCCAACTTCTGCATGTCGGAAACCATGGTCGGATCAGAGATAGGCTCAACACCAGCACCCTTCTCATAGTCCTGGCGAGTGATCGACTTCCACTCATTGCCGACCTTGTAGGAGGCTTCCTGCTCCAGATAGATCCGATTCAGGCGATAGAGCTTGGCCAGCTCCTGTTTCAACGAGCGATGCACACGCTTAAAAATCGCCGTAAATTGCTTAAGGCCCTGCTCCACCATGGCCAGCATGGTTGTTGCAGGCGTGTTCGCGGGCAATTGCTCGCCCGTCAGGACATCCTTGATTGATGCGACTTCCTTACCAGCTTCTACGAGCAGACCCAGCAACTGAAACAGAATTGGCGATGGACCAGGCGCCGGCAAAGGCACAAGGGATTGCTGGACCGTGGCACCATTTGTATTAACCGGCTTCCACTCGCCCGGCTGGAACCGGAGTGCGCCGGCATTCATCGACAGACCTTTGCCGACAAACCCTCCTCCAACCACCTGAAGGTGGCCGGCATCAAGCATCATGTTCAGCGTGGTATTGACAGCCTCGTTGATCGGCTTGAGCAACTGACCAAAGCCAACGCCGTAAATGCCGCCTTCTGGATTCGGGAAGAACTCATACGGTGTGTAGTAGTGTGTAGGGTCGATCTTTTGAATCCGGCCCTTGGTGGCGTTCCAATGAACGTTCTCAATATCGAACCGCGCGACGATGCGGACAACCTGAGTGGATTGCTTATCGATCGTGACGATATAAGGCTCGGGATAACCGTCCTCATCCAGATCGTACCAACGATGCTGCTCGAGGAAGTCAATCGGGGCGTCTTTGTCTTCGCCCTGAGCCTGTGAGCCGGTATAAGTTATCTTACGGAACTCGCCCGACCGCTCCATGTTCTTAATGTCGAGCGGGTAGAACTGAATCTCTTCGGTGAGTCGGGGCGCGGTCTCCAAGGACTTCGCGTGATAGTTGATGACGAGCTTAAGTGCCGACACCAACAGAGATGAATTACGCCCCTTACCAGCATCAAAGAATGACTTCCGGAATGCAGATCCCACAATGGGAAGGATATGCAATAGCTTGTCTGTCTCGCCCTCCCACTCCGGCTGCTCATCTAGGAGCTGGTAGGACATGTGGTCCGCGATCTTGTCGGCGCGAACCTGTTTAGCTCCAGGTGGTACCTGCCAAACTGGCATAGGCACAGGCTGACCGGTCTGCGGATCGGGCGGTCCTGGCTGAATTGCAGGTTGCCCAGTCTGCGGATCAATCTGAGGCGTTCCGTCGTCAGGCCCGATAACGATGCCCTTGACGATCTCGCGCCCCATGACGATGGCTGGATACGCCCTCGCCGCGAACTGCATGGAAGCAGTCGTCATCAGCGGGAAGATCACGTTTGCAGCTTTCGGCCAAGGATATTGCTTTGGCTCAGTATGCTGCATGGCGAGTTTCATCGCCTCTTCGGTCTTTTCCTTCCAAGATGCACGAGATGTTTCGTCAATATCATATTCGCGCTTGACCCGCATTCCTAGCGTCGTCAGTGTTTCACTTGAAATCTCCGGCTCGTCGTTATCGTCAAGCTCAAGCGCGATATTAATCGACTTAGCCCAGCGCGTGAGCTTATCCAGGTGCGCCGGCTCAGGAGGCGTCAGACCGCTATCCGCTTCCATCCCTGTTTGAACATCAGCAAGGGACGGACCGAGATATTGATCCATTACTTCAGCGGTGCCCGGATTAACTTAGGTTCCTCAAAGAGCCATGGAGCGGTTTCACGGATGGGGTCGAACAACTTGAGACCAGCACTGTTCAATCTTTGCTTGCCCATCTTCACACGATAAACCGGCTTACCGATCATGACAGTGCATGGATATTCGGTGCCCTTTGAATAGACGCGAAGATCAAACGGGAGGCGCAACGTCATCATGCAGCCCTGGCCTTACGACTTGGCTTCAGGACTTCTGCGGGCAACGGAACGTCAGGCTCAGTCGCCTCAGCCACGACCGGCTCAACAGCCACAGTCCCACGCACCACATATCGATCGCGGACAACCCGATAGGTCCCATACGAGTCGCCCAGCGTAATCCGGTAGGTCTCGACATATGGCTTCTCAACCCAAACCAGCGCATTGCCCGTGCGGTCAAGAGAGCGGTTAAATTCCGTAAGCCATGCGGAATATGCCAGTGCTTCCGTGGCATACAGTGCGGCCGGCTCAGTCCTGAGATTGGCATCGCCGGGGACATCATTACCGCCAGAGGATAGCTCAATGCCTTGGGCTTTGCGGTCGGCCGAGACAGAGCTAAACCCGTCTTCGCAGGCTTTGATCAGGTCTTCAAAGGTCACTTCGCCACCTTGCTCAGTGCAGCAGCCTGCGTCTTTGCCAGACGCTTGACATCTCGCATCAAGCCCTTGTCTTTCACATGCTCAGAAGCGCGCATTAACGTGCGCATGGCCTCCTCAGCCCGGTATCGCTTGGCATCATCGGTGGAGATCGCAGCGAGGCCATTCACAGCTTTTACCGTCTTGGCTTTGCGTTTCATCAGTAACCCGTTATTTCTGAGCGAGACTCGTGGCCGTAGCTGTGATCATCGTACAAATCCGAGACCATCGGACTGGCCTGTGGCTCCCAGACAATCGCCATCAAGCCGAATGCATCAGCGCAATGGCTCGACCAGTCATGGTCAGGCCCAAGGCCTATATTGCGCGCCTCGTCCTTACGCTCATGGTAGAAGCCAAGAGCTTCTCGGCCGCCCTCTGTCGTCGCTTCATTAAACCAGCAATATGCCAGAATGCGCCGTACAGCCTCGATCCGCATGGACGCGGCACCAGCACCCTGGTTCGGGATGATCTCGACCTCAAAGCCAGCTTCGGCTAAATGCTGGCCGTAGGTCTTGCCCGTGATAGCATTCGAATTCGCGCCGTCATGAGGCAGATAGCAAATCGCCTCCTGGTACTTTCTCTTACGTAGCTCAGTGACGTAATAAGCCAGAACCTGACCGACGCCCTCGATATAATCGAGTACCCGGATTTCCTGCCCAACCCATTGAACAATCCAGATCGCCATGGCGTCAGCTCGAGCACCAGAGCCGCCGATATCAAAGAACGCTCGCAAGGGAAGCAGTGGGTCCTTGGCAACTCGGCCAATACGGCCTTCCAGCTTCGCCTCAGCCAATCCCTTCACGAAATATGCGCCCTCAAATGCCTTGGCGTAATCGCCCTCCCAGATGTGCTCATATCGTTCGGGATAGCGCTCAAGGTCTAGTTGTCTTTCATCAGACAAAGTCTGCGGGAACCACGGATTGTCCCGCCAGTTAGCCTCAACAACCGCTGCATTCTCGGGCTTATTGCCGCGCAAGAATTCATCAATCGCATCTTTTTTACGCCGCGGATTCCAGCCGGCCCATATCTCGCTGCCGGGCTCACGAATGGTCGGCCGGAGCATAGTCAGGCTGCGCAATGTCAGCGTCTGGGCCTCTTCAATCCAGGCTCGCTTGAACCGCTCGAGCGACTTGATCGATTCCGCCGTGTAATCCTGCATGCCCTTGAAGATGATAATCCCATCTTTCGGGGTCTGGATTACGTCCTTGTAGACCTTGAAGCCGTCCGCCTCACCGAGGCCAAACCGTTGCAGCTTGTCCTCAATCAGGAGCTTGGCGCTCTCTTTGAGATCCTTCTGGACTTCACGGATGCAAACCGTCCGCAGCCCCTCACCCGATATTCCAGGCTCAAGAATAGCATCCTCAACAGCCAAGCCAGCAAAGAAATGCGACTTCCCCGAGCCACGGCCGCCATGCGCGCCCTTGTAACGGGCCGGCTTTAGTAGCGGTTCAAATACCTTAGCGGTCGGTATCTGGAGCGTTCTGGATGACACGCTCTATCCTGTGAATGATCGGCTTGTCTGCATCACCGCTCACATCAACAGCCTGACGCGGTCGGCCATAACCTCGATCTAGTAGAGCAGTAGCCGCCGACACCCTTGCAGCATCGCTTTCGCTAGCTTGGGCTACCTGCACCAAGACGTTCAGAGCGGTCTCTGTATGCGTCCTCGCCAGCTCCTCTAGCGTACCCTTCTGAGCAGCCGTTGCTCGATTGACGACGCCCTTAGGTCTTCCCGCACCGGGCCTAGCGCCGCCCTTCGGCTTCGATTGATTTCCCATTGATATTTTTTCTGATATTCAATTTCTTAGATCTTCTGAACTATCTTCGGACGCCAATGCCATGCGCCTTCAGCGAATACGTATATTCCAGTCTGAAGGATGATATTCGCTGAGATCAAGTGGTAGCCATTGGTAAAAGATTTGCCGTTCCATGGGCCACCAATAACGGGCTCCGGCTCCCTCACTTCTTCCCGAACGCCTTCTTGGTCTCTTTCCTGAACGCTGGAGTTTTGGCCCCATGCTTGTGCTGTGCGAACGCT
>Ga0310811_10006797_pt1 | contig 14632 bp, 15 predicted proteins | sample YCmetagenome_FD_207642 | JGI IMG/M metagenome (GOLD analysis project Ga0310811, IMG submission 207642) | Soil microbial communities from experimental microcosm in Duke University, North Carolina, United States - YC | ecosystem: Engineered > Artificial ecosystem > Soil microcosm > Unclassified ...
CCAGATGAGGGGATCGATACCGGGCCAATTGTCATTCAGCGCGAGGTCGCCATACCCGAGGGGATATCACGTGGCAGATTGTACTATGGGACGCTCGTACCGCTGGGTATTGAACTATTGCAGGAGGTATTGCCAACACTTGCGCGTGGGGTTGTGCCGAGCACGCCACAGGATGAGAGCACAGCAACATATGAACCACCCCGTCCAATCTATATGGAAATTGACGCGACAAAGTGGCTACCGGAGGTCGGGCGTGATTGAACGTGTCGAGGAGGTGGTACATGTCTGAAATTGACAAATTGACACCACAACGCACGCGTAGACGCGGGCAGCGCATGACACCAGAAGAACGGAAAATCGCACAAGAAGCATTCATCAAAGCTCTGGGCAATACCGCAAACGTTCGCGCCGCATGCTTGCAATCTGGTATCAGTCATTCGATTGTTTACCAATGGCAAGAGCACGATACCGAATTTGCAATCCGGTTCAAGCAAGCCAATACTGATGCAAACTGGTTGCTCTTTGGTGAGGCATGGCGCAGGGCCTTACAAGGTGAAGAGGAAATCGTGATAAGTATGGGACGGATCGTCTACAAAGAAGTTCCTGTACTTGATAATCGTGGTCAGCCTACCTATGATGGCAAAGGGAAGCCCATCATGCGAAGTACAGGGGAACCTCTAACCAAACGGGTAAAGTCTGATAGGATGCTTGAACTTTTATTGAAAGCACGCTTACCAGAATTTAGAGACAAGCAACATGTCGATCATAGTGGAAGTATTGATATGACGGGTGTACAAGAAGCTCTGTTCGCGAAGTTATCCAGCGCGGTAAGGATGCAAGATGGCACAAGCCAAGACCCCAAAACAGAATAGTATTCTCTCGTATGAAGACGCTCGTGTGTTCTCACGGCTTCCCGTCGAGAAGAAGATGGAGTTCGTAAAGACGCTCACTGATGCTGAGGCGTTGCAACTCAAGCATCTGTGGGAAGCATGGGCACGTGATAATCAGTTGTCGCCGCTAGGACGGTGGACGGTCTGGTTAAATATGGGTGGTCGTGGCTCAGGGAAAACGCGTGCGGGGGCAGAATGGGTGCGCAAGAAGAAGGAGACAACCCCATTTTTGCACCTCATTGGACGTACGGCAGCCGATGTACGCGATGTGATGGTTGAGGGCGAAAGTGGCATTATGGCTATCTCTCCACCGTGGGACAAGCCAGAGTATCAGCGCAGTAAACGCCGATTGGTTTGGAAAAACGGGGCACAAGCCATCACTTTTTCAGCCGATGAGCCTGAAAGTTTGCGCGGTCCGCAATGCGGTGGAATGTGGTGCGATGAGCCGGGGGCTTGGCGCTTCGCGACGGAAGCCTGGGACAACGCTTCACTTGGTTGTCGCCTTGGTATGAGTCCACAGTCATGTTTGACAACGACGCCCCGTGTTACCAAACTCATTAAGCGATTAGTCGCTTCATCTACAACGAAGGTCAGTCGTAGTACGGTCTATGAGAATCGGGCGAACCTTGCAGGTGAGTTCTTCACAGAGATTGTCAGCCGCTATGAGGGTACGCGTTTTGCGCGACAAGAGCTTGAGGGCTTATTGATTGAAGATAACGAAGATGCACTCTGGCATCGCGAATCTATGCTTGAAGCCTTTCGCGTCACGCATGCCCCTGATCTTGTGCGCATCGTCGTAGGGGTAGACCCCGCAACAACAAGTGAGGAGGGGTCGGCAGAAACGGGTATTATCGTCGCTGGCATGGCGGAGAACGGTCACGGTTATGTATTGGATGACCGTTCTGTCCATGGCTCACCTAAAGAATGGGCTGAAGGAGCGGTAGCCGCCTATTACACCTTCTTCAGTGATCGGATTGTGGGCGAGTCCAATAATGGCGGAGATCTGGTAGAACGTAACATCAGGACCGTGGACGGGGGAGAGAATGTGTCCTACAGAAAGGTGAACGCGAGCCGTGGAAAATTCATTCGTGCTGAGCCAATCGCCTCTCTCTATGAACAGGGACGTATTCATCATGTAGGGACATTCCCCGAACTGGAAGATCAGATGTGCCAGTGGACTCCGGGTGAGAAGTCGCCAGATCGCTTGGACGCATTGGTATGGGCGTTTACCGAACTTGATTTGAATGGTGGGACTATTCCCTACGCTATCGCATCGTCGCAACCTACACCGCATCTTCCTCCATCCTATGAACCAAGTGAGAATGAGATGGAGAAAGAAGAGCGCGAGAGGTTAGCACAGCGGCAAGTCTCGCTTTCACGTTTTCTGCAAGATATTGGGAGGTTCGGACGATGAGTAACGAAGAACAAGAGCGCATTGAAACCCACGGCAATCAACGCATCAAATTCACCGGATCTCGCATTGTGGCTGTCGAGCAGACATGCTTTCACTGCCATCAAAAATACTGGCAACCGGTTGTACCGTTCTCGCTTAGTGCTTCACAAATGAGCACAGCACATCAGTGCTCACCTGACAGGCCTGCCGGGGCGTCAGTCATTAATAAATACGGTTAGGAGTCGTCGATGGGGAAACGCTACCGGAATCAACGCAAAGGAAAGTCTGTCTCTCCGTATGAGTGGGATAGGCTGGTGGAGGATGCCACGTTGCGCGATGCCTATACCACCTTTGCCAAAGAAGTGCAACTTTCGCAACGGATCGCAGAAGAACGTGCGCGTCAGACGGGCCTCCCTGTGGAATCTGTGCTCGACTTGCGCAATGCCGGACGTGTCCTCGATCAGTATCCTCAGATCGTGCGCTATCTCGATGGTCTGCGTAATCGTGAGGCGTTGCGTGAAGAGGCATTGGAACGCCCTGATCTCGTGCGAGCTAATCCGACAGGCAGTGTGCGCGGTGATTCGAGCGGGCTTCTTGGCGGCTGGTCTGGTTCTGGCGTGGGCAAGAATAACCCGATTGGGGTCCACAATGTCCGCCAGTTGCGGGATTGGGCGGACCATGACCCGATGGTCTCAGCAGCTCGATCATTTTTGTGCGGGAAGGTTGCGCGTGCCGATATCGCTATTCTGCCACTCGATGAGCGTAAACCCTATAACCGTAAGACGATGAAGGATATCCAACTCCTCTTTGATCAGCCCAATGAGTTACGCGATAACTGGCCGATGCTGCTCTATATGGCGACGAACGACTTTCTCACGATTGGGCAGGGCGCGATCACCAAGAATATGACGCTCAAATCTCGCCAGCCAATGGCGCTCTATGCTGAGGATGCAGCCAATATCAAGATTTATCCTGCCTGGAGTGGCAATCCTGACGAGCCTCGTTATTTGTTCGAGGAAGGCAGTTATGGACTACTCTCCAAGAAGAAGCCACTTCGCAACGATGAATGCATCCTGATGTTCTGCAATCCTGCAACGTACCGCTTTGGACTCGGGCATGTGCAGGTGCTGGCGGATACTATTGAAGCCGACTTACGCGCCACGGCAACCGCGCTACGCATGGTAGAGCAAAAGCCACCTGGAAGTGTGGTAAGCCTGCCCGGATGGTCACAACAGGCTATCTCGAAATTGCGCTCCGATTATGAGACAGAGATTGCCGGACGACGCGAATTGTTGTTTCTCGGTGGGAACAATCCAGCCAGTGTGTTCCCGTTGGTGTTCTCGCCACGTGATAATCAGTTCCTGGAGTATCGCGACTACCTGCTACGTATTATCTGCGTCGTGTTTGGGCTATCGACGATCGATCTCAATCTCACGCAGGATGTCAATCGTGCGACAGCTCAGGCGCAACAGGAAGTGTCTGACAGTAAAGGTTTCATCCCGCTGTTGCTGACAGAGGAGATGTATCTCAATACGGAACTTCTGTCAGACTTCGCCCCGAAGTTACCCAATGGGCGATACGATCTGAACGCACTGAATTTACGCGTTATGTTTCCTGAGGTCAGTGAAGCCGAGCGCATGCTGCATGCAGGCAAGATGATTGCATTAGCGAAGGATGGACTGGCAGGACTCCCATCGTTTACTTTAAATCAGATCCTCATGATGCGAGGTGAGGAACCAGTTCCTGGAGGCAATAGCTACTGGGTTATGACGAACAATGGCCCGATGCCCTGGCTCTCTTATGACGGTGACTATGGAGATCGGAGTAACCCCATTCCTGCTAGCGAGGAACTCGGCGCTCAGGACGTAGCGGGCGGCCCTGCATCTGATGATACGTCTGATGATGACGTTGGTGGGAATAGTGAAGGTGAGGAAGTGCCAGCAGGGACACAGGACACAGCAGATGGAACTGCTGTGAGCGGAGACACGAATCCAGCAACCGGGGCGGATACGGCAGAGAAGCGGTACAAATCAGCAACACAGCCCAAAGAGGAAACGGTGGAAGAAGAACATACGGGAATAATGGTCGCTTTCTTCCTCGACAAGAAGACCGCGAAGACGCTTGCTCTGCCTGACGGCGAACCGTCTGAAGACTTGCATGTGACGCTGGCTTTCTTAGGAGATAAAAGCGAGTACAATGGGAATTTTGACAAGCTCAAGAAGGCTTTAGCGGACTTCGCGTCTGAGGCTAACACACTCAAGGGTAATATCTCAGGTCTGGCGCGTTTTGCGTCGTCTGACTCCTCTGACGGACAAGATCCCGTTGTTGCGCTGGTGAATGTGCCGGGTCTTCAGAAGTGGCGCGATGCATTGGTGCAATGTATCGAGGGTGCGGGTTATCATGTTGCCAACGATTTTGAGTATACGCCTCATTGCACTTTGGCTTATGTCAATGCTGATGATCCCATGCCAGTCGAAAGCGTTCCTGATGTGCCACTCGTCTTTGATCGGCTCTGGCTTGCCATTGGCGACGATCGATCAAGTTTCAAGATCGGAGAAGGGCAGACAATGAGTAAGGGGCAGACTCGCAAGGAAGTGGCTCGCCCTGTGTATGTCCCTCAGCAAGATACTCGTCGTCCTGGGAAGCATTGGTCGCCTACACTTACCCGTGACACGTCATCAGGTAAGCGCCCTATTCCTCCTCACCTTGTCGCCATGACGCACAAGACGCACGAGCAAGTGCAAGCTGAACTGGTCTTGCAGGCCGCTGTGAAGCGTGTCTTTGAGGATGCTGAGCGCAGGGGGAATGAAACGATAAGGAGCAATGCCACATGATCGATGCTGCAATCATTGCTGCTGCCTATGCGCTCTCGCAACGAGATAAGAAAAAACTTGCGGACGCGCTCAAGTTGGCATATCTGCTTGCGCTATGGGGCGCTTACAAGCGATCTGCGAAGAATGCGGGTGTATCTCCGTCACACCAATCTGACGCTGAAGAAGAACGCCTGGCAGAGATAATTGCAGAGCAGGACGCTGCAAGTATTGCAGACACCTATGGTGATGACCTTCAGCGTGCGATAAAAGTCTTCTTGGCTGCATGGTTTTCGGCGCATGGCTCTTACGATGGCGTGGGACCGCACTTAGCGACGATGTTGACTGCATGGTGTGATGCTCGTGCTGATTGGAAAGCGGAGCAGATTACCCGCGGTACGATCGGGCGTGGCTTATCCGCTGGGACCGCTGCTTTTGTGAACGGATTCTTGAATGGGGAGATCTCTGATACGTCAGGCATGGGAACGAGAGGGCTCTATGTCGCGGTCGTACCTCCAGTGAGTAGCACCGACGAATGCGAATCTTACGCAGGTTTTATGTGGCCGATTGACAAGTATCCGGGGTTGGGAAAGTTCCCATCACACATAAATTGTATTCATTTTGAGATTGTACTGAGGCATTGATGGCGAAAGTAGATTTAGAAGAGAACCGACTGGGAAGGTTAGAGCAATCTGAAGGTGGCTTAGAGTTCTGGTGCCATTCCTGTAAAGCCCCTCTGTTCATATCCTGGGGGGAACTTGACCAATTGCGGGCTGAAGGCGCGGATCGTCGGGTCCTCTGTCGTTGTAGGCGCTGGATTGGCAATATCAATGCACGCTCTCGTATTTCATTAGCATCTGTACTATAATCGAGTCAATAACCTTGTGCCCGGTGGCTGTATGCCCGGTGGTCGTTCTTCTAAGAAAGGACGGCCTTTTCTATGACAACTAGGGCAAAACCTCTTGTTTCTTCTGCGTTGCTCGCTCGTGGCTTTGGCGGACGTGGAACAGACTTCGAAATCTATACTGCTGCTGCCGTAGCCGATGAGACGACAGAACTTCCTATCGTGCGCATGGTGGGTAGTTCCACTGTCAAAGACCTGCAAGGTGATATTATGACACTCACTGCGTTGCAGGACATGGCGAACGGCAATCCAGATCTCACGATTTTTTTGAATCATTCTTACAACGTGCCTGATGACGTCTATGGCAAACTCTATAGTAAGCCTGAGATACGCATGGCTGGGAACATTGCCGATTTACATCTTGCTGCTGTTGCTGATCTTTCACGTGATGAGCCAGACCGCTATCCTCATTCGAAGGCGTATGATACCTACACGCAGATCAAAAAGGGCAAAATCAGATTAGGTAGCTCTGTCGGGTGCCAGGTAACGCAATACCAGTTCTTGGACCCCGATGACTTTTTCAGCGGTCTCCTGATTGAACATGTAGTCTGGGTAGAGCACAGCATAGTTGGGGTGCCAGCATCACAAAGAGCATGGGTAGAACAAGCGGTAAAAGGGTTATTCGAACGCTCGCTTGTAGAAGGTGATGCTGATAAAGCTCGTCAACTCGCCCCCGCCATGAAATCCTTGTGGAATGGTCCCTACGACACCATCTTGCGCGAGATCGAGAGTGATGGCCTGCGTCGTGACCTTGCTCGTACCAAGGCGCGTGGCACTGGTCCACAGCGTATCCTGTTCGACTTCACGCAGAACGGTTTTGTTCTCGCTGGTCCGAAGAATGTCAAGAAGAGCCTGTCACTGGAAGACGTTGATGGATTGCTGGAGCAGACGGGTGAAGTGCTCTCGACGTCCGATGTAGACGAAGATGATCTCGACAGTACGAAATCCGCCTCCGGCAAAACTTCATGGCCGCTCATGGACATCGGAACGGAATGGACGGGTAGCAAAGCAGAGAAGCAGATCTTCGACTGTGCACGCAACGATCAGGACGAGATTGTTGCCAGCAAAGCGCGACAGTGCTTCTTGTGGTATGACCCGGACAATAGCGATAAGCAGAGTGGATATAAGATGCCCTTCTGCTATGTCAGTGATGGCTCGCCAAAGATTGTGCCGTTGGGGGTGAGAGCTTGTGCGAACGTTCTCGCAGGCGGAATGGGCGGCGGCAATTTTGGTGGCGATGATGGCGCAATGAAGTCCAAAGTTAAAACCATGTATGGGCGCATCAACAGCGAGTTTCACCCTGACCCTGAGTGGGTTGTGCCGTGGGAGAAGGATGAAAAGAGCGAGAAAGCTGTTGAGAATGATTATGTGCTCATCGCGAATGCTCTGTACGGCTATGGGGAAGATGGTTCGTTCCTGGTTCTGACGCAAGAGGCTACTGTTCAGAAAGAGATTGCCGACAGCGAGAGTGACGCCGCTCTGAACCGTCAGGATCTGGGTGAGGTCGCAGTCAGCGACGATGGTACACATGAGGCTATGACAGGCACCCACAGCCATGCTCATACAGACGGTCAGGGCGGATCTCACAATCATTCTCACTCTCACGACAACAATGCGAATCACGGTCATGCCCACGCAGAGAAGCATCATCATCCTCATACGCAAAAAGCCAATGTTGAAGGAGATGGGAATGGCAATCACGAGCCGTTTACCGGTACGCATACCCACGCTCACAAGGCGTATGGCTCACAGGGAGGGGACGAGACCCATACCCACGAACATAGCCACGATGGGGACTCCAATCATGGGCACTCTCATGCAGAGAAGCAGGCAGAGCCTCCTGTCCAGAAAGCGATTGAGCAGGATGGAGATGGGGGTCATGAGCATGCGCATAGTGAGGCAAAGTCCTTGTCATTGCCCACACCTGAGCAGGCGGCTTTGCTTGGTGTCTACAACAGCATTGGCAAACAGTTAGGCTTCCCTGATCATACTCTGACAACCAAGTGTGACCTCGTACCAAGCCAGAGTGACGCAACGGTCGTACGTACGATGCTCTCAGCGCTTGATGATGTCTCCGACGCCATGATCACGATGGCGCAACGCAACGACTATTATGTCGATTCGTTGATGCAAATGATGGGCGTGCCCGATGTGAATGATACGGATAGCGCCAATAGCGATACTGGTGAAAGCACTGCTGTCATGTCTCTGCTCTCCAGCCTGCATCCTGGCACCGTCAAAGACGGGCGTGAGATTTCCGGTAAGAATCGTTCACGTCTGCAAATCATTCACGACGCTGTTGTTGAGATGCATCCCGATGCGTGCAAAGGCGTGACAGGGGACGGTACCAGTCACCAGGACGGAAGTATGACTGTTGCGGATGCGCAGGAGGAAGCGCGCCAGATGGGACAAGGCGATAGCTACGACAATCTCTCCTCTCTCATGGCTGAGACAGTGAAGTCGGTATTGCTGAAATCGTTCGAAGGCTTGGACGCAAAACCACTGGTTGAGGCAAGTATCCAGAAAGCCGTCAATGCTGCGATGACCGGCGCACGGGCGAACCTTGATCTGTTGCAACGAGAACAAATGATACTCATGCAACAGGTAGGCAAACTTGCCAATATGCCACTTGGACGCCCAACGAACTTACAGCGCAGTGTGACGCCAGCATCATCGTACGCATTGGATAATACCGCTAGTTACGAAGAAATGCTTGGCGTGGCAGGGATCGAAGCACCGAAACAGCAGACGTTGCAAGAAGCGTTAGCACAGACGAGTATTGTGGATGTGCCCATTGTGCGCAACGGTTCGGAGATACACACAATGTATCGCAGATGGCCCGCTGGCGTTGGTGGTGCCGTTGGTGAGGGTGTACGTCCACCTCTGACGTCATCCCAGAAAACGCTCATGCACTACTTGGATTGGAGTACGTACAACTCAGGCGGGACCGTAGACGTACCGCTTATTGATGATCCTGCTGAACGAATGTAGCCCGCTTGCATTTCGATGCATTGCTATGTTATAGTAGCAATAAGACAAGTCCTGCTCTTAGGTGTATCCTGGGAGCAGGCATACCACCAGTGTTACCCCCATTGTGCAGCTCTGCGCACTGACGGATGCTTTGGCTATGATCTAGCTAAGCTACCCTCCTCGTGAGCCACGGCAACGGATAGTTGATGTGAGGCTCATTTTTTATGTCTCTACAAATCAAAGGTACTCTTCACCCGCATGATCCGCAGTGGCGGGCGAAACGGCAGCACCTGATCCATAAAGAATTGCTTACCATGAGTCCGCGCCAGATTAATGAGGCGTTCTTGACTACCGTCTCCAAACCACTTTCCGCTGAAGAGCGTGCTGAAGCACAGGAGACGACCAAGAGCGTGCTCGGCGGGATGTTCGATACACCCCATCTAATGGATGCACTCGCGCGTAAGAGTATTCTCGACTCGACAGGTAGCGGTACTTCGGGCGGGAGTGTACTTATCAGGCAAGACCTGGAACCCTTCTTATACAGTCTATACGTGCAACAGTTCCCAGCATGGGAGAGAATACAACATGGTCAGGCAAACGGTTTAGTACATGCATATAACCAAATGACGGCTCCTGACGGTAATTCTCTTGGATCTTCCGCCATCTCGGAACTCGGCACGGTCTCCTACAATCAAACCTCATTTTCGCGTCAAACTGCTAACATTGCCGTTCTTGCAACCGGACGTGGTGTGTCGTTTAAGGAGCAAGCGGCTGTGATGGCAGGCGGAGCGCCTTACAACCCACTCGCGACAGAGCTAGCAAACGGAATGGTTGTGCTTGCTCGTGATATTCAGTACTTCATGTTTGCGGGTAACAGTAGCTACAGCAGTGGTACCGGTACCAGTGAGGCGGGCAACTACCTCGTCAATGGCTACGACGGCTTGCGCATGATTACTGGCTCTGTTTCTGGCACCAATTATTCTGGCAACAATGCGCTTCAGGCTGACCAGGGCACGCTCAATCAGCATCAGTCGATCAAATTCGTGGCATCCAAGATTGCCGATAATGGCGGTTTTCCCGATCTGGTGCTAGAAAGCATGAGCGCGAAAGAATCGCTGGACACTGAACTCGGTGACAAGCGCTGGTACACCGACAATACGACGGAGGTCGTCGCTGGCGTGACCGTGAACCGCATTCAGGCGGCGGCTGGCATGCTGGATATTCTGCCAGCGCCGGGTACGACGATCGGTACCTATACCAGTCCGACCACATCGCAGACCGTTGAGGACATTTACGTGCTCGACTCTTCGAAAGTGTGGTTGCGCTGGTTGTACGCCGACAACTTTACGGTGCTCGAAATACCAAGCGGAGTCGATAGTGTTCTTTCATCCCGTTATATCGTGTTTTGCATGTACGGGATGGAAGTCGCGGCTCCCCTATACACGGGGAAAGTCAGGCGTGTAGCAAGCTGAACCTGATAGCAGTAAGCATGTTAGGGGGAGGATGAAATGTTCTCCCTCTATTCTGGAAAGTCAAATGATGAGTAACGCAACCATAGATAAGCCCAAAGAGGCACCAAAGACGCCTACATTCGACGACGATGATTTGTGTGCCGTGCTTCATCGCAATTGGCATGCTTTTGATCAGAAGACACGTCAGCCTTATGTCCGCGATGATCAGGAAACGTACATGGATCGCATCACCTTCGTCGGTGGTGTCGCTCGCAATGTTCCGTATCTGCAAGCGAAACAGTGGGTCAAGCTTGGTATGATTTCGGCGTCCCACATTTTCCCGAACAATGCGCAGGCTGATGAGTTCGCGAAAGCGACGGGGCGCGACATGATGGCTCCGCAAACGCTCGCTTCTGCTGTTGCCGCGCTTTCGCCAGAGAAGGCCGCCGCCATCTTGGGCGAAGAGGGAGCAAAACAGTTCGCGAAGAGTCTGCTGCAACTGATCAGCAGCAATGAGAAATCGCGTCAGGAATAATCCACTCCTTTTCGGGTTGGTGGTTGGTATAAAGGAGAATAATTCATGGCAGTTTTATCACGCATCCTGGGGAGTCGGCAGGATATCCCCTTCATAGAAGGGTCAAACTTCGCAGCAGCGAGCGCGACTACCGACTATGAGCATCCTGTGCTCATTATCCCGAATATCACGGTTGGCGCATCATCGGGTTCCGCCTCCATGTATCCCACCAATGATATTTATATTCGCTATCTCGCTCTTACCCCAGAGGCGGCAATCACAGGGGCGGCGACCAATAACTGCATCCTCGGTTTTCGCCAGTATCGGGCAGGGTCGCCTCTTAACCTTATTAATACGCAGAACACGGCTTCGATTACCGCAGGTGCCCGTGCTGTTACGCCTGTAACGGGCACGCTCATGAAAAATATCCAGGTGGGAACAATTCTGCACGTTGCGGCAGGGGGTGGTACTGCTGAGGATGTGATTGTGACCGCTGTGAGCTATGCGGCAGGAACGTTTACGGCAACATTCGCATTCAGCCACAATGCGAATACAGCTATCACGGGAACCTATCTCGCGTCCGTCTGGTATAACGCTGGCACTGTCACGGAGACAGCTTACACGACGCACCAACTCACCCCGATTGCGAATCAATTCTTGCCGGGTGATGTGCTGACGTTCCAGCATATCCATTATGGCACTGGACTTTCTGGTGGTCCGCCCGCGCTTTCGGTGTTCGCTGAGTACGTATCTCTGGCTGGAAGTTTGCCGAAAAGCTAAAGGGGTAAGGGTATGCCGTATATTCGCGTAGGTGAGCTAACACAGCCCATTGGTCAATACAGTGTGGCCCATATCACGGCATCGGGCACGCAGATCCCGGTTGGTATTGCCATCAACACGACGACCTCAACGAGCATTGCCGCTGGTTCTGCCACGGTCACGCCTGTCTCAATGAGTAATATCATTCGCGGGAAACGATTAAATATCGTCAATGGTTCAAACTGGGAAAATGTCACTGTAACGGCTATCACGGGTACCACTTTCACGGCTGTGTTCACTGGTACCTACAGCGGTACGACGAACATCTACTCGGTGGATGGGGCGTGGCTCGGACCACTGATCGTGGGCAGTCCTGGCACGACGAATACTATCACGCTCTATAACGGTTTGCCCGGTATGTTGCCAGTTGCAGGCACGGCAATTGCGGTGATTACTCCGTCGTCGTCCATCGGTAGTTATGGCTTTGCCACTGAGTGTGACAAAGGATTGTTCTATACTACCGCTGCATCCTGTGATCTCTCGCTTCACTATCTGGATCATCCACCAGTGGTCACAAGATAAGGAGAGAGTCATGCCGAAGTACCTGACCACACAGCAGTTCAAAAATCAGTCATCCTATCCAGTGAGCGCTGATCCTACGCTCACTGATATGGTGCTCGCTAACACCATTGCGCGAGCTGAGGCAGAGGTGGATAGCTTTATGCAATTCGACCTCAGGTTGGGTGGTTTCGAACCGCATACCGGTTGGGTACAGCAGCAATGGGATGCAAAACGCCTGCGTGTGCGCATCCCCAATTTTCCAGTGCCGGTACGTCAGGCACTGCGCTATCAGATTCAGGTGAGCAATCTCACCACAAGTGGCGCGGGCTTCATGGCGACGATCAATCCAAATGATATCGCCTATAACGTGTTCGACTTCTACGTAGAGATTGTGCCACTACAGAGCATCACCTATAGCCTTGCGCCAGTACTGGTGCAACTGGGGCTCCGACCACCAATCGTACAGTGGGATTTTGAGGCAGGCTTCTATCTGGCAAGTATGGGAGAGCGGATCATCAATAGTGGGGATAATCAGACCTACTATGCTCTGCGCGGATTTTGGGCAACCTCATACACGCAGGCGCTTTCCATTCAACCGATGACGCTCCCGCCAACGGTGCCAGTGGTCTATGTCAACGGTGCCGTTGCTGATGATTCAACCTATACGCTGGATATGGTAGAGGGAAGCGTGAAATTTGGGTCAGCAAGGTCAACAACGGACGTGGTAGCGCTGGATTACACCTATACCATTCCTGATGCTGTACGCACTGCCACGATCGCTCAGGCAACATGGATTCTTGGGCAGCGAGCGCTCGCGTATCGCGACATGATAGGGCTAGAGCGAATAACTGTAGGCAAGGTGACATTGATGCGTGCGCATTATGATGAGACATCTTCTTTCTTGTGTGAGGAAGCACGACTTGCTTTACAGGCGTATCAGTCGGTACCAGTAGCATAGGAGCAGGCGATGAGCAAATACATTTATGTCAATGTTCAGCGGGTTAATGGTTCAATGCCTGTTCTTAGCGGTATTCGCATGCAGCTTGACAATATAGATCTTTCAGAAGAACTCTACTATGAGGGGGTCGCTCCTGTAGAACGGTTTGCTGCTTATGCATTTGGCATATACGACATACGGCAGACTGATATTCTGATGGATACGACAAATATTGATCCTGTTACAAATACTAATTATCGATACCGTGTGATTTCAATACCGGAATCCTTCTTTTTTCATACAGAGATGACCCTGGATCTGCTGAGAGGTAGCATGTGATGTCTGAGTCTGAGTTAGTCCTGGCCTGGATAGAAAGCACGCTCACCGCAGATGCAACGCTGCAAGGACTTGCACCTGGTGGCGTGTTTCAGACGTTTGCGCTGCCGGGAACAACGACGCCATACACGCTCGTGAAGTATCTCCCTAACAGTTCTTCTGATGTTCTGAAGTTCGGAGGGATAGCCTATAGCGATATGCGCTTTCAGGTCACAGTGGTTGGCCCTATCGCTTCACAGCAGACGATAGCGGATGCAGCGAAGCGGGCTAACGATCTGCTGACTGTCACTGAGCAAACGACGGTTACCGGTGGCACGCTTATCTCGAGTATTCGTAGTCAGCCAATCAGTGATGACGAATATGTAGACAGCGCCAAGTACCACCTGTCGGGCGGTGAATACCACATCAGGGCGAAGAGTGATTAGGAGAGCATCAATGGTTGCACTACAAAGAGAGACCTCCAACGGGCGCGACTTTACCGCTGAGGAACTGATCGGGCGACAAATCAGGGTTGAATGTCCTACGTATGTTGTTCCCACTGGACGCACCCTGGCGATTACCGCTGATGGTGAGCAGATCAACAATGCCTGCAAACTTGTCCTGACAGCAGCAGCCGACGCCATCACAGAGATAAAACTGACACTCTATCGTTTCGATTTGGTGACAAAAGATCCTGGTGTGCCAACTGAAGAGATCACGCTGCAGGACAATATCGAGGTATCACTCTCTGCTATTGTCTCGGAGGTGCAATAATGGGCGCAAAAGTCACGATCACGTGGGACGGCCTGGAGCAGGTGATCGGCGACCTCACGACTATCGAAGAGAAAGCGCCGCAAAATATCGAAGCGCAGACGAAGAAGCTGGCAGATGCGACTGAGACGGTGTGGCAACAAAACACGCCACGACGGACAGGCAAGTTACAGGATGCTGATCGTGCAGAGACTGCTGGGATGTCGTTCACGCTGAATAATACGACCAGGTACTTCGACTGGGTGAACGATGGGCATGAAACTCCGAAAGGCTGGCGCACGAAACGCGGTTATCGACTGGCAAAGCGCAGGTCGCACGTAGCGGGGCGTGAGATGACCGAGAAGGCTGTGCAGTTCG
>Ga0310811_10006798_pt1 | contig 14630 bp, 11 predicted proteins | sample YCmetagenome_FD_207642 | JGI IMG/M metagenome (GOLD analysis project Ga0310811, IMG submission 207642) | Soil microbial communities from experimental microcosm in Duke University, North Carolina, United States - YC | ecosystem: Engineered > Artificial ecosystem > Soil microcosm > Unclassified ...
CGATCGCGCTCGCGGCGAGGATGAGCAGGACGATCCAGGCGAAGAGGTCGAGAAGGGACATGACGTGCCTCACGTCACCGGCTGCGGCTGCGCACAAGGGGCGAAAAGGCTGCCGCCGTCATCATTTTGCCCCGACGCTTTCAATCGTGACTTTCGCCACGTCCGGCAACGACCATGTCTTTGCGAAGAATTCGGGCTTCGGCCCGTACAGCCGGAACATCAGCTCGAATTCGCGCGCCGGATCCGTCGGGATCCAGTTTGTCTCCTGACCGGCGGGTGGCTCCGGACCGATATAGAGATCGGCCGAGCCGTCGGGATTCTTTTTCACGTCTGCGGCGTTGGAGGCGCGGCTGGCGCGAGCGACATTCTTGATCAGTGCGTGGGTGTCGCGGTCATACGCGGTGAGTGACCAATACTGGTCGATCGGGACGTTGGGCGGCACGTGCAGTCGATAGGTTTTCGAACCGTCGTAGCTGCTGCCGTCTTTGTCCTTGATGTTGATGAGATAGAACTGACCGGCGCCGAGTCGCTTGAGACCGATATAGGCGTAATGGTAGGCAAGCCCTCGCCAATCGACCGGATATTGGTTGGGCGTGGTGTACTCCTCTTGCGCCGATTTGATGAGGTCGGGATGTGCCGGGAATGACCAATGCGTGCCATCAAAGAACGCCGGCAGGCCGGCCTCATATTTCGCCGCGAGCCACGCATGCGCTTCACGCGCCCCAGACGCCAACGTCTTACGCGTCGCCGCGTCGGGCGCAAATGGCTTGCCCGTCTCGATGCCGAGCGACTTGAGCTGATCGATCATCGCGCGATCACGGTCAAGCCACGGCTCGGCTTGCACAATGCGGTCGAGATGGACGAAAAAACTCTCGTCGTAGCGAATGGTGGAATCGAACACGGTGTCCTTCACGTCGGTGAAGGTCGTCGGCGGTGGATTTGACGCCTGCGCCAAGGGATAGATCTTGATGCGCTTCGCATAGGCCACCGATTTCGCGACATCGGCCTCGTTGTGGCTCGGCAGGTTCGAACGATACAGCACGTAGCTGCCGTAAGTGCCGGGGCGCAGCGCCGCGTATCCTTGAGGAGTTGGTTCGGAATAGCCCGGCGGCAGCATCAGCAGCTTCAACCCGTTGCCTTTGTCGACACCGAGCAGCCCAGCATCTTCCAGCGGCTGCTGCCAGACATTGACGAAATTCGCATTGAGCGATCCCTCCGGTCCTGCCGGGGGCACCTCGATGACGATCGGACCAACATCCTTCGTGTTCAGGAACGACATGAAATAGAGCGTGTCGGGATTTGGGGTGAGCGTCTGGTTCTTCCAGTCGAGCGGCTGGCCCCAATAGATCATCTGGTTCACCTTGCCGCCCGTCTTCGACAGCATCGCCTGCAGCATCAGGTCGTAATTGACGGCCGGCATCCCCCAGATCACGGCTTCCACGGCGCGTCGTTCGATCATGCGGCGATTGATCTCGTCGGTCGATTGAGCGCCGGCGGATTGCATGGACAATGCGAGCAGCGCAGCGACATGACGCGAAGCGTTCAAACGCATGGGATGCACTCCCTGAAGTCCATCTGGTCTCGGGGCGCCGCGCGCTGTATCGCATTGCGTGTTGGCGCGGACGGGTCGTGCGACACGTCGGCGCACTGCGCGGGTCGATTGGTCCCACAGAGCATGGTGTAGCGCCCCATGCGATAAGGCTACGCAACGATCTTGATCTGTTGCGCTGCCGACAACAAGACCTTTGATGCATCGTTGAATCGATGGCATTTGATGAAGCTTTGCCATGTCATGTTTTCATCGCATGATCGCAAACGCGCAAATGCTCTGGACGTCGCGCGCATTCAATGCCTAAGCTGCAATCTGTGATTAGCATCGGAATAACAGCGCTTACTGGTATCCGAATAAAGAGAAACGCAACTGGTATCCAAATAGCGGCGGACTGAATCATCAATCGCATCCTGAATAATGCTGCATCGCGGATGCGTAAGAGGCCGTCATGCTTGAAGCAGACGATGCTGCGCTGGAGTGTCATTCGGCACGAGCCGCCGACAAGCATATGCAGTTCATCCCGGGCGGAACATTCCGCATGGGGTCGGACAAGCACTATCCAGAAGAAGCGCCCGTGCATCGCGTTACCGTTGACGCGTTCTGGATCGACCGCACGCCTGTCACCAATCGTCAATTCAAAGAGTTCGTGAAGGCGACGGGGCATGTGACCTGGGCTGAAGTCGCGCCCGATCCGAAAAATTATCCGGGCGCTTTGCCGCACATGCTTTACGCCGGCTCGCTGGTGTTCTCACCGCCGGCGCGCGTTGCGAACCTGCGTGACTTCAGTCAGTGGTGGACCTTTCTCAAAGGCGCTGACTGGCGCCATCCCTACGGGCCAAAGAGCAACATCAATGCGTTGGACAACCATCCGGTCGTCCATGTGTCGTTCTCCGATGCGCTCGCTTATGCGACATGGGCCGGCAAAGACTTGCCGACCGAAGCGGAGTGGGAGTTTGCCGCGCGGGGAGGGCTCGACGGGACCGATTACGCCTGGGGCGATGAGCTGACGCCTGGCGGCAAGCACATGGCCAACACCTGGCAGGGTGAATTCCCGCTTCAGAACCTCGCCGAGGACGGCTTTACACGCACGTCACCCGTTACGGCGTTCCCGCCCAACGGGTACGGCCTGCACGACATGATCGGCAATGTCTGGGAATGGACCGGCGACTGGTACGCCCCGAAGCATGAGGCCGATGCGACGAAGGCCTGCTGCATTCCTCAGAATCCACGCGGTGCACGCGAGGAGCAAAGTTACGACCCGCATCTGCCGAGCATCAAGATTCCGCGAAAGGTGATCAAAGGCGGCTCTCACCTCTGCGCGCCCAATTATTGCCGCCGTTACCGTCCCGCCGCGCGTCACGCGGAGGCGGTGGATACGTCGACAAGCCATCTCGGATTCCGCTGCGTCATGCGTGAAGGGAGGACGATATGAGCAAGATGGATGATCGCGATCTGACCAGAAGCGACCCGATAGCCGTGGATCGCCGCCGAGTCTTGCTCGGTGGCACAACACTGGCGGCTTCGGTGCTTGCCGCCTCAGCAAGTGCGCAAGTGGCGCAAGCGCAGCAGCAGGCGCCTGCCGCGACGTCCTCCGGCCGCAAGCCCAACATCCTTTTCATCATGGGCGACGATATCGGCTGGTTCAACGTCAGCGCTTACAATATGGGGGTCATGGGCTATCGGACGCCCAATATCGATCGCATTGGCCGGGAGGGCGCAGTCTTCACCGATTGGTATGGCCAGCAGAGCTGCACCGCAGGACGCGCCGCCTTCATCACGGGGCAGTCGCCGATCCGCACCGGCCTGACGAAAGTCGGCCTGCCCGGAGCGGAGCTTGGCCTCGGCCCGCTCGATCCCAGCGTCGCCGACGTGTTGAAGACTTATGGTTATGCCACGGGGCAGTTCGGCAAGAACCACCTCGGCGATCGTGATGAGCACTTGCCGACGGCGCATGGCTTCGACGAGTTCTTCGGCAACCTCTATCACCTGAACGCCGAAGAGGAGCCGGAGAACCCCGACTATCCAAAAGATCCGGCGTTCCGGCAGAAATTTGGTCCGCGCGGCGTGCTGCACAGCTTCGCCGACGGCAAGATCGAGAACACCGGGCCATTGACCACCAAACGCATGGAGACCGTGGACGAGGAATTCCTCGGCGCGGCGAAGGATTTCATCAACCGTCAGCATCGGGCCAACAAACCGTGGTTCTGCTACTTCAACTCGACGCGGATGCACATCTTTACGCATTTGAAAAAGGAATCGGAGGGGAAGACCGGACTCGGCACATATCCGGACGGCATGGTCGAGCATGATGGGATGGTCGGTGAGCTCTTGAAGCTGGTCGACGACCTCGGCGTCGCTGACAACACCATCGTTGTCTACACCACCGACAATGGAGCCGAGGTGTTCACTTGGCCTGACGGCGGTACGACTCCATTCAAGGGCGAGAAGGCCACAAACTGGGAAGGCGGCTTCCGCGTCCCATGTCTCATCAAATGGCCCGGTGTCATTAAGTCCGGAACCATCGTCAACGACGTCTGCGCGCACGAAGACTTCATCCCCACCTTCGCGGCAGCCAATGGTGACACCGACCTCGTCGAAAAGCTGAAGAAGGGGTCCACGCTCAACGGCAAGAATTTCAAGGTCCACCTTGACGGGTTCAACCTGCTGCCGCTCCTCAAGGGTGACGCAAAAGATTCACCGCGCAAAGAGTTTCTCTACTGGAGCGACGACGGCGATCTGATGGCGCTGAGGGTCCAGAATTGGAAGGTCAGCTTCATGGAGCAACATGTCGAAATCGGTCCCAAGACCCCGCTCGGTGTCTGGCAGGGCAACTTCACGAAGCTGCGGGCACCGATGGTTTACAATTTGCGGTCCGACCCGTTCGAGCGCGGTCCGGACAGCATCCTGTACGCCGATTGGCATGCGCACCGGGCCTTCCTGCTCGTTCCCGCCCAGGCCGTCGTCGCGAGATATATCGAAAGCTTCAAAGAATTCCCGCCACGCGCCAAGGCGGCGAGTTTCACGGTCAGCGACGTGATGGACAAGATCACGACCGCGAGCCCGGGGAAGAATTGACGATCAAACTTCGCTGTCGACGATATTGGCCGGTGCATCGAAGCGGTCCGACGATCCACGTCGACGATGTTGATGGAGCTTCTCGCCAACGGGAACCAAGGGGACAGTGTCATGAGCAAGCAGATTGGCTCAAAGTCTCTCACGTCGCAAACGGACGTTTCCGTCAACCGCCGGAACATGCTGCTCGCGGGCACTGCGTTTGCTGCGGCATCTGCCGTAGCAGCGGCAACGCCTGCGGGAATCGCGCAGGCGCAAGCGCAGCAGGCGCAGCCTGCACCGGGCGGCAAGCCGAACATCCTCGTCATCTTCGGCGATGACATCGGCATTCCGCAGATCAGCGCTTACACCATGGGCTTGATGGGCTATCGCACACCGAATATCGACCGCATCGCCAGTGAGGGCGCGATCTTCACCGATTCCTACGGACAGCAAAGCTGCACGGCTGGCCGTGCGTCCTTCATCCTCGGCCAGGAGCCGTTCCGTACCGGCCTTCTGACGATCGGGATGCCGGGCGATCCGCACGGTATCCAGGACTGGATGCCGACCATTGCGGACGTTCTAAAAACACAGGGCTACGCAACGGGCCAGTTCGGCAAGAACCATCTTGGCGACCGCGACGAGCATTTGCCGACCAAGCATGGCTTCGACGAATTCTTCGGTAATCTCTATCACCTCAATGCCGAGGAGGAGCCGGAGGGTTATTTCTATCCGAAGGATCCGAATTTCCGGAAGCAATTCGGCCCGCGCGGTGTCATCAAGTCATCGGCGGACGGCAAGATCGAGGACACCGGCCCGCTGACGACGGCGCGCATGCCGACGGTCGACGAAGAATTCCTCGGCGCGGCGAAGGACTTTATCGGCCGGCAGGCGCGGGCCAATCGGCCGTTCTTCGTGTGGTTCAACACGACGCGCATGCACGTGTTCACGCACCTGAAAAAAGAATCCCTCGGCAAATCCGGCAAGGGCATTCACGCCGATGGCATGGTCGAGCACGACGGCATGGTTGGCGAGCTTCTCAAGCAGCTCGACGACCTCGGCATCGCCAACAACACCATCGTGCTCTACACGACCGACAATGGCGCCGAGATCGCTCTCTGGCCGGACGGCGCGATGACGCTGTTTCATGGCGAGAAGGGGACGACGTGGGAGGGCGGCTTCCGCATCCCGATGATGGTGCGCTGGCCCGGCGTGATAAAGCCCGGTACGCAATACAACGAAGTGATCTCGTTGATCGACTGGTTCCCGACGCTGTGCGCGGCGGCCGGTATCCCCGACGTCAAGGAGCGGATGAAGAGTGGCTTCCAGGCCGGCAACAAGACCTTCAAGGTCCACCTCGACGGTTACAACTTCATGCCGTTCTTCAAAGGTGACGAAAAGCAAGGCCCGCGCGACACGGTCTTGTACTTCGATCAGGGCGGCAATCTTAACGCGCTGCGCTGGAATGATTGGAAACTCACCTTCGCGATGGCGAAGGGGAATATCGCGACCGGCGTGCGCGAGACGCCGGCATGGTCGCTGATCGCCAATCTCCGGATGGACCCCTACGAGCGTGGCCTCGAGGAGGGCGGCGGAGCCATTCGGTTCCTCGCGCAGAACATGTGGCTGATCGTCCCGGTGCAAGGGAAGATCAAGGAGTTCTTTTCTGACTTCGAGCAGTATCCGTATCAGGCGGGCAATTCGCTGAATGCCAGCGGCATCAATTACGGACTCTTACGTCAGCGAGAAGCGATGAGACGGCTCAACGACCTCGAGCGCTTGACGCCCCAGTGAGGTGACGGCGCTTGGACATCTGCAAGGTGCCGGCTCAGGCGCTGGCGCCCGTCATGTGACCGGAGTGTTAGATGGCCGATCCGATGCCGCGCGCTTCACCTGCAGAGACCGGAGAGCTGGCGTCTTCTCCGGCCCGTGAGCATGTCGGCGAGTTGAAAGCCCGCATCGGAAAGTCCGTGCTCGGCCAGGACCATCTGGTCGAGAGCATGCTGATCGGGCTCCTCGCCAACGGCAATCTCTTGATCGAAAGTCTGCCCGGTCTCGCCAAGACCCGCGCGGTGAAGACTTTGGCGAAGAACCTCGCGGCCGACTTGTCGCGCGTGCAGTTCACGCCGGACCTCCTCCCGTCCGACATTACCGGCGCGGAAATCTACATACAGACCGATAAGGGCGGGCAGTTCCAGTTTCAGAAGGGGCCGATCTTCGCCAATCTGGTGCTCGCCGACGAGATCAACCGCGCCCCGGCCAAGGTGCAGTCGGCCCTGCTGGAGGCCATGGAAGAGCGGCAGGTCACGGTTGCCGGCAAGACCTACAAGATGCCGGAGCTGTTCATGGTGCTGGCCACCGAGAATCCGATCGAACAGGAGGGCACCTATCCTTTGCCGGAGGCGCAACTCGATCGCTTTCTGATGCACATCGTCATTACTTATCCGAGCGATGAAGTCGAGGGCGAGATCATCAAGCTCAACCGCGAGGAAGCGGCGCAGGTCCCGAAGAACAAGACACCGGAGCCTCCGGCCGTGCCGCAACAGGCGGTTTTCGACGCGCGGCGAGAGATCGACGGCATCTTTGTGTCGGATGCAGCGCAGCGCTACATGGTCGACATCATTTCGGCGACGCGGTTTCCGGCCCGCTACAAGGAGCCGGTCAGCCAGTGGATTCAGATCGGCGCGAGCCCGCGCGGCAGTCTCGCGCTCGACCGCTGCGCGCGCGTCCGCGCCTGGCTCGACGGACAGTCATTCGTCACGCCCGAGCACATCCGCGCGGTGATGCACGACTGCCTGCGGCATCGGCTGATCCTCACTTATGAGGCCTTATCGGAAGGAGTGACGCCCGACCAGGCCATCGACAAGATCGCGGCGCTGGTGGCGCCGGTGTAGGGAGCGCGTCATGCCGGAAGCGAGCATAGCAGCGGTTCCCGGCGTCTATGTTGATCTCGGTGAGCTGATCGCGCTGGAGCAGCGCGGCCGCCGCGTTTCGTTCCTGCCGCGTCAGCCCGTGCATAGCCTTCTGTCCGGGCGCTACGCCTCGCGCATGCGGGGCAGGGGCCTGAACTTCGAGGAGATCAGGGATTATCGACCGGGCGATGATGTGCGTTCGATCGACTGGAAGGTGACGGCGCGCCTGCAGAAGCCGCATGTGCGGATCTTCAATGAGGAGCGCGACCGGCAGGGGCTCCTGGTCGTCGATCAGCGGGTGTCGATGTTCTTCGGCAGCCGTTTCGCGATGAAGTCCGTCACCGCCGCGCAGACCGCCGCCATTGCGGCGTGGCGCATTCTTGCGGTTGGCGACCGCGTCGGTGGGATCGCCTTTAACGATGCCGAGATCGCCGAAGTCCGCCCGCAACGCAGCCGCCGCAACGTGCTCGCGCTGCTCAATCATGTCGTGGCGCAGAACCAGCAGCTCGGCGTCGGCCGCGGCCTCACCGGCGTCCCGGCCATGCTGAACCGTGCGCTCGACCGCGCGCGGCGGCTGGCGCTGCATGATTCCACGGTCATCGTGATCAGCGATTTCGACGGTGCCGATGATGAGACGCGCCGGATGATCGGCGGCATGGCCCGGCACAACAGCGTGGTGGCGTTGCTCGTGCACGATCCGCTGCAGAGCGATCTGCCGTCGTCGGCGCGGATGACGGTCACCGATGGCGATTTGCAGATCGTATTGGAGGTCGGCCGTGGCAGCGTGCGCAAGAGCATCCAGGAAGCGACCGACGCGCGGCTGCGCAATGTGTTTGCCTGGACGCGGGAAATCGGCGTGCCCGTGCTGCCGCTCAGCGCCGCCGAGGACACCGCGCGGCAACTGCGACGCCTGATGGGCCAACTGCCGGGCAGGCATGGCCGCGGCGGAAACCCACCGTCCCCGGAGGCGAGCCTTGGTTGACGCGCCGCAACCCGATCCGGTCGCCGGGCTGGTCGATATTCCGCTGCCGGCGCCCGTCAGCCTTTGGCCGCAGACGTGGCCGCTGAGGATCGTCTTGGCCATTCTGATTGCGGGCGTGCTGTTTGGCGTTTGGCGGTTGGTTCGGTCGTGGCACCGCAACCGCTATCGGCGCGCGGCTTTGGCCGAGCTTGACCGTATCGAGGGTGCGCTCGGCACGGCGCCTCCGGCGAATTCGTCGATCGCCTTGGCGTCGCTCGTACGCCGCACCGCGCTCGCGGCTTTCCCGCGCGAGCAGATCGCGTCATTGGCCGGTCCGGCGTGGCTGGCGTTTCTCGACCGCAGCGCGGACATGCGGGACTTTTCGCAAGGGGCGGGGCAGGCGCTGGAAACAAGCGTCTATCAGCCCGCTTTGGGCGATCCCCGTTCGCTTGCGGGCGTCGTCCGACATTGGATCAAGGCGCATCATGCTTGAATTTGCATGGCCCTGGGCGTTCGTTCTTCTGCCGCTGCCCCTGCTCGTGTGGTACCTGCTGCCGCCTTATCGCGAGCGCCGCGCGTCGGTGCAGATTCCGTTCTTTGCCCGCGTCGCCGAGGCGACGGGCCAGACGCCGCAGGCCGGCGCCGTGATCCTGCGCCGCCTGCCGCTGCAGATGATCGTTGCGGCGGTCATCTGGCTTCTGATCGTCGCCGCGCTGGCGCGTCCGCAATGGGTCGGCGATCCCATCACCCGCGAGATCGCCGCGCGCGACATGATGCTGGCGATCGACATCTCCGGTTCGATGAGCCAGCCGGACTTCAAGACAGCAGATCAGCGCATGCTGCAGCGCCTCGACGGCGTGAAGCAGGTGGTCCATGCCTTCATCGCGCGGCGCAAGGGCGATCGCATCGGGCTGATCCTGTTCGGCACCAAGGCTTATGTGCAGGCGCCGTTCACCCAGGATCTGCAGACCATCCAGATGCTGCTCGACCAGACGGAGGTCGCGATGGCCGGCGAACAGACCGCCATTGGTGATGCCATCGGTCTTGCGATCAAGGCCTTCGACACGAGCAAAGCAGACCAGCGCATGCTGATCCTGCTGACCGACGGCAACGACACGGCCAGCCGCGTGCCGCCCGCTCATGCCGCCGAGATCGCGCGGCAGCGGGGACTGACCATCTACACCATCGGTGTCGGCGATCCGGAAGCATCGGGCGAAAACCGTGTCGATCTGCAGACGCTCCGCGACGTGGCAAGCACCACCGGCGGCCGCTTCTTCCGCGCGGAAAACGGCGAGCAATTGGAATCGGTCTATGCCGACATCGACAAGCTGGCGCCGGTGAAACTGCAGACCGAAACCTGGCGGCCGAAGCTGCCGCTGTTCCAGTGGCCATTGGGGGCCGCCGTGGTGCTCGGCCTCGTATTGTGGATGCTGCTCCTGCTGCGCGTCGCTGTCGCGAGGCCGCGCCATGCTTGAGCAGGCGATAGCGGCGTTCCATTTCCTGCGGCCATGGTGGCTACTCGCGCTCGTGCCGACGGCGCTGATCCTATTCGTGATCACCCGCCGCGACAGCGTCGACCTCCAGTGGCGCGGGGTCATCGCGCCCAATCTGCTCAAGCACATGATCGTGACCCCGCAGCGGCGCTGGCACATCAAGCCGGCCTATCTCGTCGGATTGGCGCTGGCCTTGGGAATCATTGCTGTGGCCGGGCCCACATGGCGGCGCGAGCCGCCGCCCTTCGTCGAGGACAAGGCGCCGCTGATGATTGCCGTCGATGTGTCGGCATCGATGGGCCGCTCCGACGTGGCGCCGACGCGGCTCGAGCGTGCCAAGCAGAAAATCCGCGATCTGCTCGCCGCGCGCGGCGGCGCGCGCACCGGTCTCATCGCGTACGCCGGCACGGCGCATCTCGTCATGCCGCTCACCGACGACCGCGGCGTGATCGAGCCGTTCCTGGCTTCACTGACACCGGGCTTGATGCCGGTGCAGGGCAACGATCCGGCGGCGGCGGTCGGATTGGCGGCGGCGTCTCTCGCAAGCGAGCCGTTCGCCGGGACCGTCTTGCTGGTCGCCGACAACGTGGGAACAGCCGATGCGGCTTCGCTGCGAAAAGCTGCGGGCCGCAACGCCATCGTGATGCTGAGCATCCGGCCGCCTCAGGACACCGCCGGCGTGCCCGTCGACAATGTCGATGTCAGCGTCGACAAGACGGATATCCAGTCGCTAGAGCGCCGTATCGAGACGCAGTTTCAGAGCGCGCAGGCGGAAGAAGGCGGCACGCGCTGGCGCGACGAGGGGTTCTGGCTTCTCTGGCCGATCGTGCTGCTGAGCGCGCTCTGGTTTCGCCGTGGCATGACGGTGCAATGGGTGGTCGTGCTGGTCCTGTTGCAGGGGCAGCCCATCAAGGCCCATGCGGCAGACGCACCGTCTCGTTTCGCCGATCTTTGGCTCACGCCGGATCAGCAGGGCCGCGTCGCCTTCGATCGCGGTGACTATGCGGCGGCGGCCAAGCTGTTTGCCGATCCGATGTGGCGCGGCATTGCCGCTTATCGCGCCTACGACTTCCTCGCCGCGGCCGAGGCCTTCCGGCAGGTCGACACGATTGATGGCCGCTTCGCGCTCGGCAATGCCGAAGCGCAGAACCATGCTTATGAAAAGGCGATCAAGGCCTACGAGGATGTGCTGGCGCAGCAGCCGGACAACGCCGCCGCCAAGACCAATCTCGCCATTGTGCGACAGGCCCTCGAGGCCGCGGAAGCCAAACGGCGAAAGCAGGAGCAGGCGGATTCCGCGCCGCCGGACATCAAGGCGGACGAGACCAAGGTCGATGAAAAGCAGCAGGGCGGCAAGCGCATCAAGGTCAAGCCGGACGACATGACGACCGCCGGTGCGGCGGACGCTTGGATGCGGCAAGTGCAGACGACGCCGGCTGATTTCCTCAAGCTGAAGTTCGCCATCCAGGCGAATTCCGCGCTACGGCCATCGGGCGGGAGCGCACCGCGATGAAGCTCTTGGCTGCGCTCGCCCTTTCGTTTGTCTTCGCTTCCGCAACTTTGGCGCAGCAGCCGGATGGGCCGGCGCCAATCCTGCGCGCGAGCGTCAATCCGCCCGCGACCGTTGTCGGGCAAAAGGTCACGCTCGTCATTGACGTGCTGGCGCCGAATTACATGACCAAGCCGCCGGTCTTGCCGGACTTCCAGATCCGGAATGCCGTCACGCGCAACGGCGCGACGATCAACCTGTCGGAACAGGTGAACGGGGTTACCTTTGCCGGGGTAAGGTTTGAATTCAGCATCTATCCGCAGGAGCCCGGCAATTTCGCCGTGTCGGGGCAGACCGTCACAATCACTTATGCGGTCAATCCACCGCAGACGCGTGAGGCAAGCTTGCAGATCCCGCCGTTGTCGTTCGAGGCCACGATCCCGGATGCAGCGCAGATGCTCGATCCATTCATATCGGCCACCCGCCTCGTGGTTCGCCAGGACATCAAGCCTTCATCCGACCCTCTCAAGGTCGGGGACTCGGTCACGCGTACGGTGACGATCGAGGCCGAAGGCACACCTGCGATGTTGCTCCCGGCGCCGTCGCTCGTTCGCGTGGACGGAGCTGACGTCTATCCCGCGCAGCCGGAATTCCAGGACAAGTCGGATTCCCGGACTGACGCGCTCACCGCCCGCCGTGTCGATCAGGCGACGTATATGCTGCAAAGGGCGGGCGAGTTCGCGCTGCCCGCGATCGATATCGGATGGTGGAATGTCCGCGCGCAGAAGGTCGAACACGCCGGTGTTGCGCCGGTTTCTCTGCCGGTTACAGAGAACCCCGCCATTAAGCCTCCCGGCGAAAACACGCGGTCGCTGTCGCCCCGTCGGATCGTATTGTTTCTTGCCGATCATCTGTGGGCCTTGCTCGCGATCGTGATCGTGGGATGCACACTTGCGTGGTTCGCGCCGCGTGCGATCGCTCGGCTTTCCGATCAGATGCGGCGGAGGCGCGAGGCCTATCGCCGGTCGGAGGCATTCGCGTTTGCGAATTTTCGCGCGGCGGCGCGACATGGCGATGCGGGCCGGACGTACTTTGCATTGCTGAATTGGCTGGCGCGTTTTGCGCCGGGATTATCGCTTCAGGCTTTCAGGGCGGCGGCCCATGATGCGGAACTGGACGCCCAGATCGGCGCTATCGAGTCACACTTGTTCGGGACGGCGCCCTCAGTTCAGGCGCAGCGGTCGACGTCCAAGCTTGCCGGATGCGTGGCAAGCGCACGGCGGCGGCTCCGTCGCACATCGATGTCGGCAAACCGGCCTTCGCCCCTGCTATCAACACTCAATCCCTGCGAGGATCATGCCCTCTCGCGCCAGCGGCCGGTGGCGCGCTGAATGACGAACGCCTCCGGAGACCCGCCTCGACTATTTCGGAGCTCCGGCGTCCGCGCTATCTCGTCGCTGCGATCCGGAACGGCCCGCGCAGCGCGTAGGCGATGTAGAGGGCGCCGCCAGCGACATAGACCACCGTGTAGCCGCCGATGAAGCCGACGATGTCGAGCCGGGCTGTGAGCACCACGGTCGTCATCGTCGCCATGGCGACGACCAGAAAGCTCGCGACCCGAGCAATTTCGCGGAAAAAGCCGGTGTGCAGCAGCAGGTTGCTCGCCACGTTCTGCGCCAGATTGGCGAGCAGCAGCACGACCAGGATAAGGATCGCCGCGTGCGGAATATGCGCGGCATTGCCAAGCAGCAGGACGAAAAGCCGGTCGCCGGCGATCAGCAAGAGGCCGCACAGGATCAGCGTCGGGATCGCGCAGAGAACGGCCGAGGTGAGCGTCGCCTTCGTCAAGGTCGCGGCGTCGCGCGCGGCGAAGGCGCGGGTCTGCTGCGGCACCAGCGGATCGAGGCCGGCGGCATAGATGAGCGTGGCGCCGCGAAACACCTTGAAGACCGTGTCGAGGATGATCGTCGGCGCGCCGAGGCCGAAGGCGAAGGGCACGACCAGGTAAGGGAAATTGTAGACCGCCAGTTCGCCGATGGCGTAGTTGCCGCTGCGCAGGATTTCGCGGCGATTGTCACGCCAGAAGACGGCGAGCGAATCTCTCACACCGCGCAGCCGTGGCGCCAGGGCGTTCTTGTGCACGAGGCGCGTGATCGCCGCAGTGAGCAGGACGAACCACAAGACGTTGGCGAGCACGAGAAACGCGGCCAGCGGCAGGCCGACGAGCAATGTCAGCATCAGGGCGATATGGCCGATGCGGCGGATCGCCTCCAGGGTCTCGAAATGGATGAATTCGTCGATCGCGTTGCTGATGTTGCGCAACGGATACCAGACGAGATTCAGCGCGGCGAAGGTGAAGAACAGCGCAAATTCCGTCGCATCGAACAAGGTCACGGTCGGCCGCAGCGCCATCACCGCGAAACAGGCGCACGTCGCGGCCAGCACCAGCAGGGCGTAGACGATAACGACCGCGGTCGACTGCGCGGGCACCGATCCGTCCGCCTCGCCCGCCAGATGCCGGGCGCGCTGGCGCACGAACAGGATCTTCGAGGCGCCCAGATCGAACATCCACAGCGAGATGCCGAGGGTGCCGATCAGGATGTAGATCGAGAAAGCGTCCGGATCGAGCACGCGCGCGAACACGAAGGTTTGCACCAGCCCGAAGGCCACGGCGGCGGCGGCGGTCGAGATGCGCAGCAGGAAATAGCGCAGCGACAGGACATTCGCGAGCAGCCGCATGGGCCGCCGCAAGATGGACGTGCGGTCGATGGAAGGAGCCTCCGCGCTCATGCCTCGACACTAGCGGGCAGGGTGCAGGATTGGCTTAACGATCATGGTGAACGGAGTCTCAAGACAATCGCAAGATTCCGAGGGAAGCGTCTGCGTGCCGGTTAATGGAAAATTGGGCTGATTGTCGCATCTTGCAGCGTTTTCAAAATGACAGACGTCGCAGTGGACACGACACGTAAAGAAAAAGGCGAGGCGGACGCCGTCGCAGGAGAGCTGCGTCCCGCCGTGAGCATCGTGGTGCCCTGCTATAATGGCGGGCGCTTCCTGGACGCGTTGATGGCGTCGCTCGGGCGGCAGACGTTTCGCGACTTCGAGGTCGTGCTCGTCGACGACGGTTCGACCGATGACGGCACGCGGCAAAAGCTCGCGGCGCTGTCGGAGA
>Ga0310811_10006799_pt1 | contig 14630 bp, 11 predicted proteins | sample YCmetagenome_FD_207642 | JGI IMG/M metagenome (GOLD analysis project Ga0310811, IMG submission 207642) | Soil microbial communities from experimental microcosm in Duke University, North Carolina, United States - YC | ecosystem: Engineered > Artificial ecosystem > Soil microcosm > Unclassified ...
CCCGCCGCACTTCATTCCGAGCCGGATCACGTTCTCCCACTATGCTGATCTGTTCACACGCCTGAACCTCGGCCGGTATCTGTTCAACAGCGCGCTAATCGCAGTGGTCGTGACGGGCGTGTCTCTCGTGATCAACTCACTGGCCGGGTATGCGTTCGCCAAGCTTCGGTTTCGCGGACGCGATCGCGCGTTTCGAATTCTGTCGCTCGGGCTCGTGCTGCCGGTGCAGGTTGCGATGCTGCCGTTATTTCTGCTGATGAAGAACCTTCATCTCATAAATACCTACTGGGGCGTGATCATCCCGGGGATGGCCAGCATCTTCGGGATCTTTCTCATTCGCCAGTACGCGCTCTCGATTCCGGATGACATGCTGGACGCCGCACGAATCGACGGCGCGTCGGAGCTGCGCATCTACTGGTCAGTGGTGGTGCCGGGAATTCTGCCGATCCTGGCGACGCTCGCGATCTGGACTTTTCTGGCGACGTGGAACGACTTCATGTGGCCGTTGATCGTGCTGAGCGATGAGGCGCACTATACGCTGCCTGTCGCACTCGCGAATCTGTCGGGAGAGCACGTGCAGGACACGGAGCTTATGATGGCGGGCTCCGTGCTTACGGTAATTCCGGTGCTGGCGGTATTTCTATTCTTGCAGCGATACTACATCCAGGGCGTCATGGCCGGGAGTGTTAAAGGATGATTCGTAGTTTGTCCCTGTTCGTTCTTTGCGGCATCGTTGCGATGCAGGCTCGAGCGCAAACGCCTCCGACGACAACCCCGCCATCGAATCCGCCGACGCCAACCCCGATTCCGGCGGTGACTGTCCCGACGCCACCCGCGCAGACGACACCTACGCAGACAACAGCCACCCCGACGGGCAAGGCCGGGGCGGCCAATACTATAGTAGTGGATACGTTCGACTCGGTGAGCCAATGGACGACCACCCCGGCGGACGGTGTCGAGATCAGCGTCCATCCGGATTCGAACGGTGTTCACGGAAAGGCCATGCGCGTGGATTTCGATTTCCACGGCCATGGTGGCTACGGCGTCATCCACCGCGCGTTCAATCTGGCACTTCCCCCCAACTACGAGATCTCCTTCGCGATCAAGGGCAACGCGCCGACCAACACGCTCGAGCTCAAGCTGATCGACGCGACGGGCGAGAATGTCTGGTGGTCCAACAATCCAAACTTTGTTTTTCCGAAAGACTGGACGAAGATCACGCGGAAAAAGCGACAGATCTCCTTTGCCTGGGGGCCGACCAGTGACAAGGACCTGAAGCAGTTTGCCGCGATAGAGCTGGCGATCACCGCGGGCTCGGGCGGGAAGGGCAGCATCTGGCTCGATGATCTCGTGGTCACTCCACTCGAGCCCGACACGCGCTTCTATCCCTTCCCCTTTACTACGGCCTCATCCCAGGCGCCCGGCTACGAAGTCGGTCGTGCGCTCGATGCCGATATGATGACGGGTTGGCGAAGTGCGCCAGTGCGCGTCAGTCCCACTCCCACGAGCACCACTGTCACCGCGCCTGGATCGGTGCCGCCTGGCGCCGAGACGATCGACATCGATTTCCAGAGACGGCGGGAATTCGGCGGTGTCGTGATAACCTGGGAGCCGGGCCGTCGCGCGAGCTCATATGAAGTTCAGGGGTCGATCGACAAGCAGAGCTGGCAGACGCTGTACACGGTCAATAGATCCAGCGTGTCTCCACTCGCCCAGAGTACGACGTCATCGAGCAGAACGGTAAGCGCGCCGCTTTTCCGCGATTACCTCTTTCTGCCCGAGAGCGATGAGCGCTACCTGCGGCTCGTCCTCAAAACTCCCGAGAACAAAGCTGGATACGGTATTCGCGACATCAGCATCAAGCCCTTCGATTGGGCCGCCACCCAGAACGATTTCTTTTCGGCCTTGGCGAAGGACGCCCCCCGAGGAAGCTATCCGAAATATCTCTCGAGCGAGCAGTCGTACTGGACTGTGATCGGTGTCGATCGCGACAGCGCGGAAGCGCTGATCAACGAGGAGGGGATGATCGAGGTTGGGCGCGGGCAGTTCTCGATCGAGCCGTTTCTCTATACCGATGGCAAGCTCGTCACCTGGAACGACGCCACGACATCCGTTGCGTCGAACGTGGAAGCGCTGCCACTGCCGCAGGTCGTGTGGAGCACCAAGGACCTCGACCTCTCGATCTCCGCCTTCGCGGCTGGGGCTGTCGATTCTTCGGTGCTCTATGCACGGTATCGCATCACCAACAACTCGCGGACCTACAAGAAGCTGACGCTCTTTCTCGCGATCAGACCATTGCAGGTGAATCCGCCCTGGCAGTTCCTGAATCTTGCGGGCGGAGTCGCGAGAGTCGATTCCATTTCGCTGCAAGGGTCTTCGGCGCGCGTGACTGGCAACAAGTTCGTACGCTCGCTGGCGTCGGTCAGCGGGTTCGGCGCGGTGACGTTCGACGAGGGAAACATCGTCGACTGGTTGCGTGCTGGAAAAACGCCGACTTCGATATCCGTCGTCGATCCGACGGGCCACGCCTCTGCCGCCTTCGCGTATCAGCTCGAGCTCGGGCCACACGCGACGTCGACTCCGATAGACCTTGCCGTTCCCCTTCACGGCGGCGATCTCAATCTCGCGCAGCTGCTCTCGGCGGCGCAGAGTGGGTACGCCGCTCCGCCGACCCAGATTGTTGCGCCTCGGCCAGGCGCCGTCGCGGAGCCCTCGGTGGCCACTGCACCAGGAATTACGCTCCTCCCGGGCCAGGGTGAGCGCGCGGTTTCGTCACAGCTCGAGAGGACGTCCGCCGAATGGCGGCAGAAGATGGGACCGGTCAGCATCACGCTTCCGCCATCGGCGGCGCGGTACACGCAGACGATGCGTGCGCAGCTCGCGGACATTCTGATCAACCGGGATGGACCGGCGATTCAGCCCGGCTCGCGCAGCTACTCGCGCTCGTGGATCCGCGATGGCTCGCTCACATCGACCGCTCTCCTACGGCTGGGGCACGATCAGGATGTGAAGGATTTCATCGATTGGTACGCGCCCTACCAGTACGACAATGGGAAGGTGCCGTGTTGCGTCGACGAGCATGGGGCAACGCCGGTCCCCGAGAACGACAGCCACGGCGAATTCATTTATCTGGTGGCCGAGTATTATCGGCACACCGGTGACAAGGCGGAGCTGGAGAAGATGTGGCCGCACGTCGCGAAGGCCGTCGTGTACATGGATTCGCTTCGCCACGAAAGGATGACGTCGCAGTACAGCGTTGGCGCTAACAAGCCGTTCTACGGATTGTTGCCGCAGTCCATAAGCCATGAAGGCTATAGTGCGAAACCGATGCATTCCTACTGGGATGATTTCTTCGCGCTGAGGGGGTTCAAAGACGCTGCGTTCATAGCGAAAGAGCTGGGCAAGCCCGAGGCGACACCGTTTGCCGCCATGCGGAACAGCTTCCGCGCGAATCTGTTCGAGTCGATTCGTCAGGTGGTGATTGCGCGCAGGATCGACTTCATCCCCGGCTCGGTGGAGCTGGCGGACTTCGACCCGACGTCGACCACGATTGCGGTGAGTCCGGGTGGGGAAGCGGGGCGTCTTCCTGGTCCGCTGCTTCTGCGCACGTTCGACAAATATTTTCAGGATGCGCGTCTACGGTCGGTCGGCATCAAGCCGTGGGACGCCTACACGCCGTACGAGCTGCGCACGGTCGGCACGCTCGTGCAATTGGGTCAGCGCGCGCGGGCGCACGAGCTGCTCGACTTCTTCTTCACCGGCCAGCGGCCGGCGGCGTGGCATCAGTGGGCGGAAGTAGTTTACCGCGACCCGAAAACGCCGAAGTTCATCGGCGACATGCCGCACACGTGGGTCGGGAGCGATTACATCCGGAGCTTCCTCGACATGCTGGCGTACGAGCGGGAGAGCGACAGCAGCCTCGTGATCGGCGCCGGAGTACGAGACGAGTGGGTCAAAGAGCCGCCCGGAATCAAAGTCTCGAATCTGAGCACCGAGTACGGGCCGCTCAATTACGATATGAGCGCGCTCGGCAAAGTCGTCACGATCAACCTGCGGACGGGGATTCAGATGCCACCTGGCGGGATCGTGATCTATAGTCCCCTCGATCAGCCGATCCTGTCTGCGGCCGTCGATGGTGTCCCAGCCGCGATTCGGGGCGCCGAAGTCAGAGTGCGAAAACTCCCGGCGGTCGTGACTATCCGCTACGCGAGATGAGAAGCCCGAATGTCGTGCGACGAGCGGAAGGAAGCGCCTCGCCGACCGCGTACGGAGATGCCGGTCGAAGCGCGCTATTTCGCGAGTATGTCGCCCTTGGATGCAATCACAGAAGCGTAGTAGCGGCCGGACGATTTTATCGTGCGCTGCTGGGTCGAGTAATCCACGTGCACGATGCCGAAGCGTTTCGAGTAGCCGTGTGCCCACTCGTAGTTGTCGAGCAGCGACCAGGCGTAGTAGCCGAGCACGTTCGCGCCTTGTTGCATCGCATCGTGGGTCGCGCGCAGATGTTGGCGGTAGTACTCCACGCGCAGCGGATCTTCGATCTTGCCGTCGATCGTGTGAGGAGGGTCGTAGAACGCGGCGCCGTTCTCCGTTATGTAGATGGCCGGCTTGCCGTAACGCTCGGTCACCCAGAGGAGAACTTTCGTAAGAGCTTCGGGGAAGACTTCCCACTTCGTATCAGTCTCAGTGTGCTGGGGCTGCGGGACGTGCTTCGTTTGGAGCGGCAGGTGATCGCGGTAGTAACGCTCCACCCTCCGCGTGTAGTAGTTGATCCCAACGAAATCGATGGGCTGTTTGATCAGACGCATGTCCTCGGCCGACCAGCCGGGCCACGCTTCCCCGAAGATCTCGCGCATCTCGTCGGGGTAGCGGCCGAGGAAAACGGGATCGAGAAACTGGCGGTTCATGTATGCGTCGGCGCGGCGCACCGCTGCCAGATCCTCCGGAGAATCCGACGCCGGATACTTGGGCTCCAGGTTCACTGTGATGCCGATCCTGCCATTCTTCGCCGCGCTGGCGGCGCGGAATCTCTCGACCGCTTTGCCGTGCGAGCGGAGGAGATTGTGTGTCGCGATCGGCGCCTCGAACAGATTCGAGTGGCCGGGCGCAAGAACGCCCGACAGATATCCGCCATCGGTCACTACCCACGGCTCGTTGAGCGTCGACCAAATCTTCACGCGGTCGCCAAGTGTATCGAACATCGTCGTGGCATAGTCGGCAAACCAGTCGGCGACGTCGCGATTGAGCCAGCCGCCACGATCGTCGAGCGCTTCGGGGAGATCCCAGTGGAAGAGGGTGGCGTTCGGCTTGATCCCGCGCGCGAGCAGCTCGTCGACCAGTCGCGAGTAGAAATCGATGCCTTTCTTGTTGACGGCGCCGCTGCCCTGAGGAAAGATGCGCGCCCAGGAGATGCTGAACCGATAGGCGTTGGCGCCGAGCTCGGCCATGATCGCGACATCGTCCTTGTATCGCCGGTAGTGGTCGCACGCGACGTCGCCGGTCTGATCGAGCCAGGTGTTACCCGGAGTGTGGGAGAAGCGGTGCCAGATGCTGCGTCCGGCGCCGTCGGCGGTGGGAGATCCTTCGATTTGATAGGCGGACGTCGCTGTTCCCCAGACGAAATCAGCGGGGAACCGGTAGGAATCAGTCATTCAGTGCTTGCGGGATGCGAGGGCAAACAATGGCGCGCGTAACGCTCAACGGTGTCCGTAAAATTTATACTGAAGGAGCGGCGCAGGTAGCCGTCGATCGCGTTGATCTCGATGTAAATGACGGTGAGTTCGTGGTTCTCGTCGGACCATCGGGATGCGGCAAGAGCACGACGCTGCGGATGATCGCTGGTCTCGAGTCGATCAGCGCCGGGACGGTCGAGATCGGCGATCGCATCGTGAACGATGTCCCTCCCAAGGCGCGCGACATCGCGATGGTCTTCCAGAACTACGCGCTCTATCCGCACATGTCGGTGCGCGAGAACCTGGGATTCGCGCTCAAGCTGAAGAGCATGCCGGCTGACGAAATCGAAAAGCGGGTGCGATCTGCCGCAACGACACTTGGCCTCGAGGAATATCTCGATCGCAAGCCGCGACAGCTCTCCGGCGGCCAGCGACAGCGCGTTGCGCTCGGGCGAGCGATCGTCAGGCAGCCGCAGGTATTTCTGTTCGACGAGCCGCTGTCGAATCTGGACGCGCAGATGCGCGTCTCGATGCGTCGCGAGATCGCTCGGCTGCACCAGGAGCTCAAGGTGACGATGATCTACGTCACCCACGACCAGATCGAGGCGATGACGCTCGGGGATCGCATCGTGGTGATGAACAAGGGCCACGTGATGCAGATCGACACCCCGATCAATCTCTACGAGAAACCGAAGAACAAGTTCGTGGCGGGATTCATCGGCAATCCGGCGATGAACTTCGCGAACGGGACGGTCGAGGGCGGCGGGCCGTCGCGGTTCGTTGCAGAAGGCGGGGAATGGGAGATCAATCTTCCCTCGCGCGTCTCCGCCCCGCTTGGCTCGGCTCGTGGACGTGCGATCACGATGGGAATTCGTCCTGAAGATGTCTCGATAGTCGCGGGCCCCCGTGCGGCGCCAGCGACTGCGACGGCGCGACTAGATCTGGTCGAGTCACTGGGGAACGAGACGTTCATCTACGCGCGCGCGGGCAGGCATGACATCACCGCCCGGGTTTCTCCGCAGTCGCTGCCTCCGATCGGGTCCAAGATCGTGCTCGCGTTCAATCTCGAGAAGGCTCACTTCTTCGACGCCATCTCCGGGGAAAGGATCGGTTAGGCGCGGCTGACGCCCACGGAACGGACCATGGCGCTCACACGCCCCGGTCTGAACCGCATGGCTTCAGGTGCAGTGATACCAAACTTGCCATCGGAAAGAGTGTAACAAAACGTTATGACAATCCTTGATAGCGAATGGGTGAGCGCGGGCGCCAAAAGGGCATTGTGTCCTTGGGCTCACTCCAGACGCGATCCACCCGATGAAAGGAGCCGGTCGCCGAAATAAAGGTTCTTTGGCGCATTTATAGGAGTCCTTCCTGTGGAGGCGGTGAACTCGGCGATGTCCGTCAGACCGCTTCGTCGATGCTTAAACAATCAGGAGGAACCAATGAACGCGCGCTACTTATACCCTTTCAGGCTGGCGGGGGTTGTGGCTCTTTCCGCTCTCGCGGCCTGCTCAAGCGATCTTACGGGCGGCAACAGACAGCCCGTCCGGCTTTCTTTCACCACCAAAGTCACGAGCGCTCCAGTCGCCGGCATTCGTATTTCGCCCGATCTCGCGGTCGGTGCTGCCGGTGACCTGATTCTGACGAAGGTGCAGGTCGTCATTGGGAAGATCGAGCTCAATGAGAACGATCAGACCAATTGCGTCGCCGAGATCGAGGCGAGCGGCAACGACCACGCAGACGTTGGACAGGAATGCGAAGATGTCTCGCGCGACCCGGTCCTTGTCGACATCCCAGTCGATGCGGCGCTTCACTCGGTGATCAGTGTTCCGCTGGCGCAGGGAACTTATACAAAGCTCGAGGCCAAGCTGGAGCCGGCGAGCGACATTGCTACGGCGTTCAACAGCGCCAATCCGAACCTGGTGGGCAAAAGCATTCGGGTGGAAGGAACGTACAAAGGGACGCCATTCGTCTTTACATCGGCCGTGCGCGCGGAGTTGGAGATGGAGTTCAGTCCGCCGCTCGTGATCGATGCGACCACGACGAACACGACCGTAACTATCGATGTCGGAAAATGGTTCCTTGACGGCTCGGGCGCGGCGATCGATCCGAACACCGCGACGGCCGGCAGTAGCGTGCTACAGGTGATCGAGGACAACATCCGCCGCTCGTTTCATGCGTTTGAGGATAACAACGAGTCGGGTGTTGATGACCACAGTGAGCACATCGGCTGATCGTCCGCATTAACCGCAGAAGAGAGACGGGGCATCGAACTGATGCCCCGTTTTTCGTTGTTCTCGAAAAGAGTCACGCGCTCTGGATGTGAGCCGTCTACGTCAGATGACGTATGGTAGCGCCATTCGTACGAATCCAGTGTGCAGTATGAAAATCGCCCTCCTATTATTGGCGGCCACTTTGTTCACTTGTCCAGTGACGGCAACCGGGCAGGCGCTGACCAATGCCAGAAATTGCGTACGCTGAGTCCTCACAGCGTCATTCCAGGAGATCGCGATGCCAAGACCCGCGATTGTCAGAGTAGTCAGCGTCGTTCTGGGCGTTAGCATGACAGCCGTGGCGTGCAGCAGAGGGGCGCCTGCGGTGGAAACAAGTATCCCCCCTGTTCGCGCGGTTGCGCCATCAACAATTGCACCCGGCGCTACGATTCGATTCGTGGATGGAACAGATAGCCGTCTTTTTCTGGGGCACCTGAGCAAGCTCACCGCAGACTCGCTCATTGTAGAGCGATGTGCAAACTGTGATCGACTCCGATATGGCACTCGCGAAATCAGTCGCCTTGAGGTTCTTCGCGGATCCTCGCGAGGAAGACATTTCGCCGTCGGGCTTGGAGTCGGAGCGTTGGCTGCCGTCATCGGAGCGACCGTAGACAACGCAGCACCCTGTCACAGCAATGACACCGACGTCTGCGACTTGCGACTTCTCGGATTTATAGTTGGCCCACCAATTGGCGCCCTCATTGGAGGAATTATCGGTATTGCTCTTCCGACCAGCCAGCGATGGGAGCCCGTCGCTGGCGTGCCGTCGCGCTGAAGTCTGGAGCCGCTGTGCTAAAGCGCTACTCCTTCTTTTTATAGAAGCCTTCGCTCCACTTGATCATCTGCGCGGCCAACGTATCGCGCTCTCCATCGATGCTGTCGCGCCCCTCCGCATCCTCCAGAACCCTGGCGATAATCTCACGCAGCTCCAACTCGATTTCCAGGAGCGTAGCGCCGCTGTCCTTTTCGTCCTGAACGTGCTTGCGCACCGCTTTGCGGAGCGCCGTGAGTGCACTCAGCGTCCGGTCGGTTGCGCGCCTCAAAGCGCGATCGAGCTCTTCCGGAAGAGAGTTTGGTGTGCCGTCGTCGTCGGGTCCTGACATCTGCTGGCGCCTTGAGAAGGGGATGGCGTCGCCAGAAGCGCCAGAATTGTGTGATCACACGTGGGCGACTGCGTGCTGGTGTGGAAACGCATTGCCCGACACGCGTGCTTGTTCGTTCTACGCCTCGGTGTAGTACTCCACGATCGCCCACTTGATGATCTGTTCCATCAGGAAATCCGCGTTCGACAACTCGTGCTCATTGAGAATCTGCGGATAGCGTCGGGTGCCTTCCTTGGCGCACGCTTTGATCGTGATGATCATCTGAGCAGGTCCGACGTTCGCGTCACGCAAGACGGCCGCACATGCATTGACGCAGCTGTGCAGCTCGGCCATCGACACAGCGCTGCTTCTGACGACGTCATGGAGCGCCAGCTGAAACAGTCTCGCTGTTTCGTCCGGCATCGGAGACGGCTTTGTAAGAATTGGCTTTGCAGCCGCGGCCGTTCGCATCTCCGCCATCAGATCCTCTGGGCTCTTAGGCGTCGCCAGTAGCGCCTGACCTTCCGAGCGTGCCAGAAGTGGGAAACACGGGCTGGTGACTTAAGTCCCGCGCGGGCTTGGGGCCCTTTCTAAACGTATGTCGAGAAACCCATCCGGGCAATCCCGCGCGTCATCGATGAGCCACATCCGGTCTCAGCGCAATCGCCTTCCTCAGGTAGACGTGCGTCTCGAGCGGCCGGGGCGCGCGAAGCTCAACCTGGACCAGCGCCCGGATGCAGCGCTCCATCGAGCCTTCTACGGGAATCTCGCTCGCGCAGAGCAGGGGCACGCCCACCCAACCCATCTCCCGAGCCGCCAGCGCCGGAAACGCCGACTTCAGATCGTGAGTCACGGTGAAAAACACACTGACGATCTCGTCCATCTCGAGGGAGTTCCGCTCCACGATTTGCCGGAGCAGCTCGCGCGTCGCCTCACCGATCTGCTGTGGATCGTCTTCGTCGACCGAAGTCGCGCCGCGAATCGCGTGCGTGCGTCGCCACAACGCGGAGCGCTGAGACACCACAGCGAGGAACCGTGTGTGATTGTCGCGCTGATCCTGGATTCCCTCCTCCAATATAGAGAGACCGTAGATATGCGCGGCCGAGCGGCTCGCGATCGCCGCGCGCGTGAGATCCCCCCGCTCGGCGACTTCGCGCGCGGCACCCCCGGTGTCGAATGACTTTCCAGGCTTGATCCAGGGGTGAGTCTCGAAGAAGCGGCTGCACTGCACGAGCGCGACTGGATGCGTCGAGGCGATGCGAAGTCCTTCGAGCGTCGCGCCCCTCGGAGCGAGCAGGCAGTGACGCACGGAGACGAGCGTGTCCCCGATTGTCCGCAGATCTGGATGCGCGGCGAGTGCGTGCCATCCCGCTTCCACTCTCCCAATCGTGGAGTTCTCGACAGGGATTACGCAGGCATCGACGCTCCCTTCATGGACCGCGCGAACGGCGCCGGCGAATGTCGCGACTGGTATCCCTTCTACCGGGTGTCGCCAGATCTGCGCGATCGCGCCCTCGGCATACGCGCCGCGATCGCCCTGAAATGCGACGCGCATCGTGAGGGATGCCGGCCGCGATTCACCTGACGCATGGGGGGCGGTGCCGTTCGTGTGCAACTCGTGTGATTTCAGCATGACTGTTCCAATAGAGGTCTACGAGTGGGCCGCCGATCCGCGCCGAGGCCTCTGAAAATGAAAAGGCCCCCGCGATTGGCGGAGGCCCGGAGTCTGTGTGAGCTGCGTCTTTTTACTGCACGCGCGACCGGGGCCCCCGTCGGTTGAAACCGAAGAAGACGAAGTAAAAGGTCGCGTTAAAGGAGAAGCTCATGGGCCAAGGATAGGCAGGCGCCCGGCGAAAGTAAAGAGCGAGATGATTTGTGACCCCTGAGTGCAATGAGAATGTCCCGGGGCGCGGAACGGAGATACGCTCCGGGGAAGCCGGAGCAATCGAATCGGCGGCCTGATGCGCTCCCCCGGACGCCGTGAGCTAGTTGATGATCGTGAACCCACCGCTCGTCCCGCCGAACCTAGGGTTCACGATGTTGTTGAAGATCGAGCCGAAGCTGTAGCTCAGGCCCAGGCTGACCAAGTAGGTGTAGGACGTCGCGAGCTGGCGCAGGCGCAGCAGCCGCTCCTGATCGCTGAGATCACCGCGCGGGAGATATAACTGGTCGCGGATGAACGACAGTTGGGCAAACGAGAAGAACGAAAATCCCTTGAACAGGTGCAGATCGAGGCTGTTGAAAAAAACGAGATGCCTTTGCGTGAAATCATCGAAGTAAGCCGCGCCTTCGAGCGAGCTGCTGACCGATCCCCATGGCTGTTTCAGGTCGATCGACGCCGTCAATGTCTGATCGCCACGCACTTCACTGATCTTGTCAAAGATGGTGGTGTCCTGATATCTGAAGAAATTGATGCCAGGCGAGTACTGGAGCGTGAGCATCCGCCTGGTCGACTGCGAGTAAGGAAAGAAGTTGACCTCGACCGCGGGAGCGAATCGGATCGCGTGTTGCTGGTTGAGAAACGTCGACGAAGTCCACGACCCACGTTGTCCGGCCGACCAGTGGTGACCGAGGCTCTTCACGATCAGGTCATTGAAGCCGTAGCTGTGCGAGTAGCTGTTGAACTTGCTACCGTCGCTGAGAATGAAGCGGCTCTGGCCGTAGTTGCCGTACACGCTGAGCACTGCCTTCCACATTTCCGTCGTGCGGTTGGCGCTGACGGATCCGTTGAGGTTTACGAAATTGTCGCTCTTCTCGCCGTTTCCGAATCCGTTCGCGGACAGTCTGAATACCCAGAGCTTCCAGCGATCCTTGCTCGATGCCGCAGCGCCCGTTTTTTCGGTCGGCGCGGTATAGGTGACGTCGAAGCGATCGCCCTGACCGAGATGCGCATAGAATCTGACCAGCCCCAGTCTGATCGTTCGCGCCAAGCCGTGCCTCAGATCGTCCGGACTGGCGTTAGTCGGCGACACATACGCAAGCGTATCGGCCAGCTTGGCGAGCTCGCGCTGTCCGATGAAATGCAGAGTGAACTCGGTCCCACCGCCACCGGTTTGCTGATTCGTGACGAGGATGTGCACCTGCGCATCCTGGCGGTCGCGCACGTAGTCGACGAAGGCGATCTCCGTCCGCATGAAATCAAAATCGCAGAAACCGCAGTCGAGGAAGATGCGCAGCTTGACGGTTGGTTTTGTCGAGTCGGGGAGCGGAGGTTGTTGCGCGGCCGCGGACGAAAATGCCGTGGCCGATAGCGTGGCCAGCAAATACAGGCAGGCAATCCGTCGAAGGCGCATCAGCCGCGAAGGCTAATTCTTCTCAAACCCCATTCGGCCGCTCCGTCTACTTTTTCGTTTTCTGGTAGGTGCCGATCAACTGCGTGGAATCCACGAGGTGCGTTTGCATCGCCTGCTGGAGATCCGCCTTCTTGGGATTCTTGAGCCCTGTAAGCACCGTATCGAGCGCGTATAGCTTGAAGAAGTAGCGGTGGCTGCCTATCGGCGGGCAAGGTCCCATGTAGGCGGGCTTGTTTCCCTCATTGAGCCCCTGCGCGCTTCCGGGCGGCATTCCCTTCTTCGACGCATTCTCACTCAAGCCGGGCGCGGTACGAGGAATGTTGTAGGCAACCCAGTGAGTGACGACGCGCGTCGGCTTTGCCGGATCGGGCGCGTCGGGATCCTCGACGATCAGGGCAAAGCTCTTTGCTGTCGACGGAGCGCCTGACCAGGCGAGCGGGGGCGAGACGTTGGCGCCTTCGCACGTGTACTTTGGTGGAATCGGCGTGCTCGCAGCAAACGCCGACGAAGACAGATTCAACATGGCCGACATGGGACGCAATGCGGTAGTGTTGGCGGTCGCTTTTGCATTGCTGACCGCGGAGGTGTCGGTCGTCGATGACTTCGATTTGTCGCAGGCGATAGCGCACACGAGAAGCGCGGCTGCGAAAAGATTGCGGGAAGGCATTTGCGTGATCCTGTCAGATGGGGTTGGAAGCATCGAGACTAATCCGGTGAAGTCAATTCACGAAGCGTCGACAATCAACCGTCATGCTGCCCTGCTAACGTACGCCAGCATCGCCCAGTAGTGAGCAAAACTCCCGCCCATGACGCACAGATGCCAGATCTCATGGGAGCCGAAGAATCGGGTGCTGGTGGGCGACGTCGGCCTCGGCCATTTCGTGGCGTGCACCACGGCACCAAGTGTGTAGATGACTCCCCCACCTAGCAGCCAGAAGAAGAATCCTGGCGGCGCCGCGGCCAGCAGCGGCTTGATCAGGAATACCGCGATCCATCCCATCCCGATGTACAACGCGGTCGCGAGCCATTGCGGCGCGTGCATCCAGACGACGGTTTGAAAGACTCCCAATGCCGCCAGCGACCAGACGGCAATGAGAAGGCCAATCCCGACGCGCCCACGCAGCATCACCAGACAGATCGGCGTATATGAGCCGGCGATCAGGATGTAGATCATCATGTGATCGATCCGCCGGAGGTGCGCAACAGCTCGCGGAGAGACTTTCAGCGAATGATAGAACGCGCTCGCGCAGTACATCGACACGAGACTGGCGCCGAAGATGGAGAACGCCACGATCTGCCGAGTGCTTCTGTTCTTGACGGCAATCACGAGCAGCACCACCAATCCGGCGATCGACAAAGCCGCACCGAGCAAATGAGTCAGGCCGTTTACAGGCTCGCGAAGGGAGAACCGAAATGTCATTTGAGCAAATTATACTATCGATCAGCGCCAGCCAGCGGCAACCCATAGCTTTCGGCGACGACAGCGGGTGGCAACGGCCCCTTGTCGACTATGGCCGATGGTATGCCCAGAAGGTCGCGCGCGACTACAACGTGTTCGTCAGCAGACAGAAGGAGCGAAAGTGAGAGTCAGCCCATTGGCTGGAAAACCGGCACCCGAGTCCATACTCGTCAACCTTCCGCGACTCATGACGATGTACTACGCGCTCGAGGTCGATCCGTCCGTCGCGGCGCAACGCGTCGCGTTCGGGACTTCTGGTCACCGCGGGACATCGTTCGAGTCATCGTTCAACGAGGAGCACATCCTCGCCATCACGCAGGCGATCTGCCTCTACCGCGAACAGAACGGCATCGATGGTCCGCTGTTCATGGGAATCGACACACACGCCCTGTCGGAATCCGCGTTCGCGTCGGCGCTAGAGGTTCTTGCCGCGAACGACGTGGAGGTGATGATCGACGATCGTGATGGATTCACTCCTACGCCGGTCGTCTCGCACGCGATCCTCGCCTACAATCGGGGCCGGACCAGCGGGCTCGCCGACGGTATCGTCGTGACTCCGTCACACAACCCGCCGGAGGATGGCGGAATCAAGTACGATCCGCCCAGCGGCGGACCGGCGGACTCGTCGATTACGGGCTGGATCCAGGACAAGGCAAACGAGCTGTTGGCCGCGCATCTCAAAGGTGTTCGTCAGGTCCCGTTCGCGAGAGCAAAGAGCGCCGAAACGACGCATCGCCACGATTACATGAGCGCGTACGTCGGGGACCTCGCGTCGATCATCGACTTCGACGCCATTCGCGGAGCGGATCTCCGCCTCGGCGTCGATCCACTTGGCGGCGCGGGCGTGTGGT
>Ga0310811_10006800_pt1 | contig 14627 bp, 11 predicted proteins | sample YCmetagenome_FD_207642 | JGI IMG/M metagenome (GOLD analysis project Ga0310811, IMG submission 207642) | Soil microbial communities from experimental microcosm in Duke University, North Carolina, United States - YC | ecosystem: Engineered > Artificial ecosystem > Soil microcosm > Unclassified ...
TTGTCGCGTTGCTCGCCGCGTTTCTTACGCTCTTCGCCCTTATGTCGGTGCTGGAACGGAAAATTTTAGGGCGAATGCAAAATCGTTACGGGCCAAACCGCGTTGGGCCGTTCGGGCTTTTTCAACCCGTCGCAGATGGAATCAAAATGTTAATCAAAGAGGACATCGTGCCGGCGCGTGCAGACAAGATCGTCCATTTTCTCGCTCCAGTCGTGCTTGCCGCAGTGGCTATTCTCACACTGGGGGTAATTCCGTACGGACGAAACATGACCGCGTTTACAATCGATGGCGGAATACTCTTTTTCTTCGCGGTGGGCTCGGCAACGGAACTCGCTGTGTTCATGGCTGGCTGGGCCAGTAACAACAAATTTTCGATGCTCGGCGCGATGCGCGCGATCGCTCAGATGTTTAGCTACGAATTGCCGCTGATCATCACCGTGCTGCCGGTGGTGATGATCGTCGGTTCGCTTATACCGGACAGCATTGTTTTCGCGCAAGGCGAATACACGTTAGGCATCGTGCCGCGTTGGTTTGTGTTCACGCCATGGGGTGCAGCGGCGTTTCTATTGTTTTTCGTGTCCGGCCTTGTCGAATCAAACCGCACACCATTCGATGTCCCGGAGGGGGAATCAGAAATCGTCGCAGGGCACATGACCGAATATTCCGGATTCAAGTACGCCACGTTTTTCATGGCGGAATATCTTGGGATGTTCGCCGTCAGCGGGCTCGCGGTGACGTTATTTTTAGGCGGCTGGCATGCGCCTCTGCGGGTGCTTGAATTTGTTCCTTCGTACATCTGGTTTTTCGCAAAGCTGAGCATGCTGCTCTTCGTTTATATCTGGTTGCGGGCGACGCTGCCGCGCACGCGCGTCGATCAAATGATGAACGTCGCTTGGAAGTTCATGTTGCCCATGGCATTCACGTGCGTGATTGCCGCGGCAGTCTGGCATTACACAGGGCGCGGTATGCGTGGCTGGCTATGGTCGCTGTTGGTCATTGTGTTTGTCTACAGCCTGCTATCGATTCTGCTCGACACGCGAAGGAAATTCGCTCGGCGTGTTTACCGTTTTGCTGAATGAACGGTGCGGCATTCATCATCATTTCCATCTTCACGCTCGCCGGGGCGCTGGCGGCCGCGACGTTGCCAAATCTCATGCACGCCGCCTTCTGCTTGGTGCTGGCGTTGGTCGGTCTGGCATCTTTCTTTTTCCTGCTCGGCGCAGAATTCGTAGGGCTTGCGCTGGTGTTCATTTATATCGGTGCAGTGGCGGTGTTGATCGTTTTCACGATTCTTCTCACACGCCGCGATTCTAACGAACCCGGTGGCATCAACCGGAGCGGTGTTCTCATCGCGCTTGTTGTTTTTGCCGGTTTGACGTGGGCTGTTCTAAAAACCCAGTCGCTGTCTATCGCGCCGCCACATATTCGGGCACTTACGGTTAAACAAATCGGCGAGGCGTTGATGATTGGTTACGTATGGCCATTGCAATGTGTCGGGCTTCTCCTGACCGCCGCTCTCATCGGTGCGCTTGTGCTGGTGATGGAGGAAAAGCAATCGAAAAGATGAAGCAAACGTTCAACGCCAAACGCTCAACGCCGAACGCTGAATTCAGAAGAGATTCTGAGTTCGACGAGCATTGGACGTTGAGCGGTAGAAGTTTTCTGGCAGCACCGCTATGATGCCGACTCTTCAGGTTTTTCTACTCGTTTCCGTGGCGTTGTTTTGCGTCGGACTGCTTGCCGCCCTCAGCCGGCGTCACGCGATTTTCATTCTGATCGGGATTGAGATGATGCTCGCTGCTGCGAACTTGAATTTTATCGCCTTCTGGCGTTTCGCTCCGCCGCCACATCCGCCAACCGGAGTGATGATCGCAATCTTCTCCATCGCCATCTCCGCAGCCGAAGCCGCGGTGGGCCTGGCAATGGTCATTTCCGTTTACCGGCATTTCCGAACAACGAACATCGATCAATACGACCGGCTCAAAGGATGAATCCAGGGATCGTGAGTAATCTCTGGGTATTACCGGCGGTGCCAATTGCGGCAGCGATGGTGATTTTGAGCTTGGGAAAATCGTGTCGCAAAAGCGCGGCTGTGCTCGCCATCGCCGGCCAAATCCTTGTGCTGGCAATCTCGATCGTGGCCTTCCTGCCGACACTGCAAACGCATGGCTTTCGCTCGGTCCAGAATTTCAAGTGGTTCACGTTCGGCGAACAAACACTACGGCTTGGATTTGTTCTCGATCCACTCGCGGCTGCGATGCTGGTGATGATCTCACTTGTCGGCCTGTGCATTTTTATCTTCAGCGTCGGCTACATGGCTGACGACAAGAATTTCACGCGTTTCTTTGCATATCTGTCGTTCTTTTCCGGCGCGATGCTCGGCGTAGTTGTCGCGAACAGCTTGCTGCTGCTTTTCATGTTTTGGGAACTGGTAGGACTCGCATCGTATTTACTCATCGGCTTCTGGATTGAGCGACCGAGCGCTGCAGCGGCAGCAAAGAAAGCATTTATTACCACGCGAATTGGTGACATGGGATTTTTTCTCGGGATGCTCTGGCTTTACAATCGCAGCGGCACATTGCTTTTTTACGATGGCGGTCGCGGATGTCTTGAAAGTGCCGGCCTCGCCTTGCTTGGCGCAAGCGCCACTTTCATAGCGCTTTTGATTTTTTGCGGCGCAATTGGCAAATCCGGACAGTTCCCACTGCACGTCTGGTTGCCCGACGCGATGGAGGGTCCTACGCCGGTCAGCGCACTCATTCACGCCGCCACGATGGTCGCCGCTGGTGTGTTTCTCCTCGCGCGCGTTTATCCGCTCTTTTCGTTAGGTGCGATCAACGGCGTGACATCCTCGCTCACCGTCGTTGTCTGGATTGGAGTAACTACAGCGCTGATGGCTGCGCTGATCGCCATCGCACAGGCCGATATCAAACGGGTCCTTGCTTACTCAACTGTTTCGCAGCTCGGTTTGATGATGGTCTCGTTAGGGGTCGGCGGTGTGGCGGCTGGAATAATGCATTTGCTGGCGCACGGCTTTTTTAAAGCGCTTCTATTTCTCGGCTCTGGCTCAGTGATCCATGGATGCCATGGCGAACAGGACATTCGCAAAATGGGCGGCCTGCGGCGCCTGATGCCGGTGACATTTGGGACGTACGCTGTCGGTATGATGGCATTGAGTGGCGTCCCGCTATTCTTCTCCGGTGGGTGGACCAAGGAGGAAATTCTTCAGGCCGCCGCCCAGTGGCCGCGGTCTCATGCACCCTATTACCTGATGCTGGCCGGCGTCGTTCTCACAGCGCTCTATATGACGCGGCAAATGATCTACGTTTTTTTTGGGAGTCGCCGCAGTGCCGCTGAGCACGCGCACGAAAGTCCGCGTGTGATGACGATGCCGCTGATTCTGTTGGCGATTGGCACAGTTTTCCTCAGCCTCGTACTCACCACCGCGTGGCCATGGTTGCATGGTTATCTCGAGGGTGAAGCGGTTCGCTTTGAGATAACGCGCTTAATCCAGCCGATGCTTTGGATTTCGCTTCTACTCGTCGGCGGTAGCATCGCGATGGGCATCTGGTTTTATGGCAAGGCTGGCGTGCAGGCCGGGGATCGACCCGCCCAAGTCGACCCACTTGAGTACGCGCAACCAAGGTTGTTCCGCTTCCTCGCGAACAAGATGTGGATCGATGAGTTGTATGCGCGGACAATCATAGCTTTTGCATGGGCGAGTGCGCGTTTTTCCGATTGGATGGATCGCTATTTCTGGGACGGTTTGGTGCGCGGCTTCGGCGCGACCGGACAACTCTTCGGCATGTTTACAACCCGAGTGGACGAGCGCGGCATCAATGCAGGCGTGGATGAAACGACTGTTGGCGCTCGCGGTTTGGGCAGTCTTCTGTCCCGTGCGCACTCTGGGCAGATTCAACTTTACCTCGGCATCGTCGCTGTTGGAATGCTGGCGCTGCTGCTTCTCTACGCATGGCTGGCTTAGTTACGTCGATTATTTTGATTCCGCTGCTCGGCGCGCTGGTGGTTTGCGTGTGGCCGACGGCTACGGCGGGCAGATTGCGCCATGGCCGCTCCGTTGCGCTGATATTTAATATCATTTCTGCCGGATGCGCTCTGGCGCTGTGGCGAAATTTCGATGCCGGTGCGAGTGGACTCCAGTTCGTCGAACGTCATGAGTGGATTCCCGCTATCAACGCTGAATATCTGGTCGGTGTCGATGGCCTGAGCCTGCTCCTCGTGCTGCTCACATCCCTGGTCATTCCATTTGCATTACTTGCACAACCCGTTCCCGATCGAAGCCGCGCGTTCTATGTCACCATGCTGGTCATGCAATCTGCGCTTTACGGCACTTTCACCGCGCAGAATTTCGTTCTCTGGTTCCTGTTCTACGAAATGAGTCTGATCCCGGGTTTTCTGCTGATCAAAATCTGGGGCGGTGAAAATCGTGATCGCGCCGCGACCAAGTTTTTCCTCTACACATTTCTCGGAAGCGTAGCCATGCTGCTTTCCTTCCTGGGGATTTATATAGCGAAAGGCACGTTCGACTTCGCGACTCTGGCGAGTCTTGGAAAAACCGGCCTGCTCACGGGAAACGTCGCATGGCTCGCGTTCGCGGGAATTTTTGTTGGCCTCGCCGTGAAGGTGCCGCTGTTTCCATTTCACACCTGGCTGCCGGACGCCTACCAAACTGCACCTACCGGAGTGTCCATGGTGCTCACTGGCGTGCTATCGAAAATGGGGGTTTACGGCTTCGTCCGTTTGTTGCTTCCGTTGTTCCCTAATGAAATTAAAATCATCGGTCCGTGGCTGCTTGCGCTGGTGGTTTGCTCGATCGTTTTCGCTCCGCTCGCTGCGTGGGCGCAGCGCGATTTGAAAAGAATGATCGCGTACCTTTCGATCAACCATCTCGGGTACTGCATGCTGGGTCTTTTTGCGCTCGCCGCCTCGCCGGCTGTTGCGGCTACGATCGATACGCAGGCGGCGCTGAGTGGCGTGTTCATGCAGATCTTCAATCACGGAATTACCGCGGCGGCGCTCTTCTACTTTGTTGGCTTGCTCGAACAACGGCGCGGTATGCGTGGCATCGACGATTTCGGTGGCCTGATGCAACGGACACCGCTGCTCTGCGGTTGGATGAGTGTCGCCATGTTTTCATCCCTCGGTTTGCCGGGGCTAAATGGATTTATTGGCGAGTTTTTGATTTTCAGATCCTCATTCGCGATGGCGGCGACGTTCACGGCGATCGGGGTGATTGGCCTCCTCGTCACGGCCATCGTTTTCATGCGCGTGATGCGATCTCTCTTCAGCGGACCGCTCGCAGAAAGTTGCAGCGCGTTCCCCGATCTTTTGCGGAGTGAAAAATTAGTAGTGGTTCCGGTCACGCTCCTCATGTTCGCCATCGGCATCGCGCCGCAATTCCTCTTCAACATTTTCAACACGACTGTCGTTCAAATGGCGCGACTGCTTGGTTGAACCAGTGCCAACACGCGCATGATGGCCTGGACGATTTACCTCACGTTTGCCGGCGCAGTTCTGGCGCTCGTGTTGCCGCGCGTATTTTCTCGGTGGATCGCGCTGCTGACGACAACCGCAGGCTTAGCGCTTGGTGTGGTGGTGTTCGTCGGCACGCCGATTGCCGATCTGGCGCATTTTAGAACGATCGTCTCCGTGCCGTGGGTACCGGCGCTCGGGATGAATTACCATCTGGCGCTCGACGGCGTGAGTCTAACCATGATTCTTGTCACCGGCATTTCGGCGGTAAGCACGGTGCTGTTTTCATGGGACGTGGAACATCGGCAGAACGAATTTTTCTTCTGGCTTCTGCTAGTGATAGCTGGGTGCTACGGCGTGTTCCTCAGTGCCGATTTGTTTTTGTTATTCGTGTTCTATGAATTGGTGATTGTGCCGAAATATTTTATCATCGCGATCTTCGGCTCGACCAACAAGGAATACGGCGCGATGAAGCTGACCCTGTATTCCTTTTTCGGCGGGATGTTGGTGTTTGTTGGAATACTGGTCGCTTATGTTAGTGGAGGGTCGTTAGACCTGAATCAGCTGTCGCAGTTCCAATTTTCGCCACAACTGCAATCGTGGGCGTTTCCGGTATTGTTTCTCGGTTTTGCTGTACTCGCCGGCATCTGGCCGCTGCATACGTGGGCGCCGACTGGTCATGCCGCTGCCCCGACTGCGGGTTCGATGTTGCTCGCGGGCATTGTGATGAAGCTTGGCTCTTACGCTGGTCTGCGTGTCGCGATGAATCTTTTTCCGCAGGGATTTCAGATGTGGAGCAAATGGATTGCTGTGCTCGCAGTCATCGGGATCGTGTATGCCGCAGCAGTGGCGCTTCGCCAACGTGATCTAAAATTTGTAATCGGTTATTCCAGCGTAAGCCACATGGGATTTGTGCTACTCGGTTTTGCAACGGCCAACGCGCTCGGTGTTTCCGGTGCAGTGCTGCAAATGTTCTCGCACGGTATCATCGCGGCCCTGTTGTTCGCCGTTGCCGGACGGATGATCTACCGCCGAACACACACGCGCGACCTGAATGAGCTTTCTGGAATGGACCTGCGCCACGCAATGCCCTTCGCGGCTTTCACGTTCGTCGTCGCCGCGGCTGCATCAATGGGCATCCCGGGTTTCAGTGGATTCGCGGCCGAGATCACGATTCTTATTGGCGCATGGAAAACTTATCCAATTGCTGTTTGGATCGCGGGAGGTGGGATAGTTCTGGTCGCTGCGTTCACATTGCGCGCGCTAAACCTTTCGTTCTTTGGTGAGAAAGGTGTTCAAGGACAAGCTACAAATTTAAATTCGGAAGAGTTCAATCCGATCACGATATCGGAGAAGATCGGCGCCTGTATATTGATGCTTACGACCGTTTCTGTCGGCGTTTATCCGAAACTGTTGCTCGATCGCATCATACCCGCTGTCGAGGCAATGAGGTTTTTGAAATGAAACGCCTGCCGCATTTTCACTCCTGCAACGCTTCGGCGCTTTAGCGATGTCCTATTTGGAGCTTCTCAAGCTTGCGTCGCCTGAAGGGGTCATAGTTGTGACTGCGCTGGTTGTGCTTTCCGTCGGTCTGGTTGCGAAACGCGCAGCGGCGGCGTGCACATTTATTGCAGCGCTAGGAATTGTGATTGCAATCGTCACAGTCCTGTCTCTGCCGCGCAACGAAACGATGTTTGGCGGAATGCTGGTGATCTCGCCGCTGACGTCGCTATTCAAAATCATTTGCCTCGCACTCGCATTTTTCACAATCCTGCTGACATCCGCAGAAAAGGCGCCGCGCCATCCCGGTGAATATCTGGCGCTGGTTCTTTTGGCAACGGTCGGCCTGATGTTGCTCGTCGGCAGTGAAGAGCTGCTGATGATTTTCATCGGTCTTGAGTTGCTCGGACTTTCGCTTTACGTCTTGGCCGGATTCGATAAAACGGACGTGCATTCAGCCGAAGCGGGTCTGAAATATTTTCTGTTCGGCAGCACATCGAGCGCGTTCACACTCTTCGGAATCAGCCTGATCTACGGAATGACTGGAGTAACCAGTCTCGCCGCGATTTCAACTAAGTTGGCAACAATGTCAGTGGAGCCGCTCCTTGCGGTTGGAATCATCATGACGCTGCTCGGCTTCGCATTCAAAATCGCTGCCGCGCCGTTCCATTTATGGGCGCCTGACGCGTATCAAGGCGCGCCTGTTCCGAGCGCGGCGTTCATTGCTTCGGGTTCCAAGGTTGCGTCGTTTTTTGTGCTGGGAAAAATCGTGCTTGTGGGGTTCGCACCGGTGCACGGGAGCGCCGGATGGCACACTATGCTTGCCGGCTGGTCTCCGATACTAGCGGCACTAGCGGCGTTATCGATTGTAATTGGCAATCTGGTCGCGCTTGCACAATCGAACGTACGCAGGCTCCTCGCCTATTCAGCAGTTGCACACGCGGGATACACGTTGATTGGATTCGTCGCCGCCGACCGCCAGGGCTTTTCCGCGGCGCTATTCTACACGACCGTCTATGCGATTACCCTCATCGGTGCGTTTGGCGTTGTCGGCGTTGTCCGACGCGAAACCGGCAGCGATAATTTCTCTAATTTTCGCGGACTCTCGTCGCGTTCGCCGTTGCTCGCCGGGTGCATGGCAATCTTTATGTTGTCCCTGGCAGGCATCCCGCCGTTGGCTGGATTTTTCGGAAAATTCTATTTGTTCAGCGTCGCTCTACATGCCGGCGCAAATCACGCGCTTCTTTGGCTCGTGGCCCTCGGACTCGTTGGCAGTTTCGTCTCTCTGTATTATTACCTTCTCGTGTTGAAAGCGATTTTTGTGGACCCCTCGTCGCTTGCATTAGCGGAACCGAAGGAGCACACGGTCGTCGTTTTCTGGCAGGAAAGTACGGTTGCTCTACTCGGCGCTGCGGTTGTTTTGCTGGGAGTCATGCCGAACATTTTGGCATCGCGCATTCTGGCGGCGATTCCCTAAAACTTTTGATCTAAATGCAATTAACACTTGACCCGCCCATAATAAGTTTTGCATCAAAAGGAATAGTCTCCGTTGCGAAGTTGGTAATGTGAAGATGGGCAGCATCAGCCAGTTTATTGAGCGAAATTTCCGGCATTTTAACGCGGCAGTGCTGAAAGACGCAGCCGATGCCTACATTGCGCATCTCGATCGGGGCGGAAAGATGATGATCACTCTGGCGGGCGCGATGAGCACCGCTGAATTGGGTGTTTCGCTCGCGGAAATGATTCGCCGCGACAAAGTGCACGCCATTACCTGCACGGGCGCTAACATGGAGGAAGATCTCTTCAATCTCGTTGCACGCAGCAAATATGAACGCATCCCTAACTATCGCGAGTTAACTCCACAACAAGAGCAGGAGCTCCTGCAGCGGCACCTGAATCGCGTGACCGATACTTGCATTCCGGAAGAGGAAGCGATGCGACGGATCGAGCGGGTTGTGCTTGATGAATGGAGAGCCGCTTCACAGAACAACCAAAGAAAGCTGCCCCACGAGTTTCTTTACCAAATTTTGCGCGAGTGCCGCCTTAAACAGTTTTACGAGATAGATCCATCGGATAGCTGGATGGTTGCTGCTGCCAGCCATGACCTTCCGTTGTTTGTGCCGGGGTGGGAAGATTCGACGTTGGGAAATATTTACGCGGCGCGCTGCATTACTGGCACGATCAGCAATGTGCAAGCGGTACGGTCGGGCATCGAATACATGATCGAACTGGCGGCGTGGTATCGCCGGGTGTCGAAGGATTCATCCATTGGTTTTTTCCAAATTGGCGGCGGGATTGCAGGCGATTTTCCCATTTGCGTTGTGCCGATGCTGAATCAAGACGTGGTCAGCATGCCCGTGCCCGAGTGGGGATATTTTTGTCAAATCAGCGATTCCACCACGAGTTTCGGCTCATACTCAGGTGCGGTGCCGAATGAAAAGATCACCTGGGGAAAACTGAACGTCGACACTCCGCGGTTCGTAATTGAATCTGACGCGACAATCGTTGCGCCCTTGGTTTTCGCGAAGGTTTTAGACTGGTGACCCTCGGTCACGTAAAAGTGCGTTCGGCCCGGCTATTGCCAGTGCCCAGGTACCCACACCCAGCCGTTGTAACGAGGCACCCAGTGCCCAGCGACCCAAACTGCAGCGGGCCGGGGGCGCACTACCCACGTGCCCGGAACCCACGCGTAAGTCGTGCCGGTCCATCGCCAGTAGCCGGCTGTCCAAACGTATCCCGGCCCAGGCGCCACGGTCTGAGTTTCTACACGAATTGGCGGCGGCGCGCGGGTAACTACAACTTCTCGCGCCGGGCCCATCGTGGTCACTTCTTGGGTGGTGGTTGTGGTCGCGACCGGAGTTGGTTCTACCGCGCAACCGACCAAAACCAGAAGCGTCAGCATAGATAAGTAGGACCTCATTTTCATCTTTTCCTCCCTTAACCAATTCGTTTTGTAAAAGCCCTTCGGCTTTGTAACCGATTGAATTGTTTTGTCGGTTAGCGTGACACGGAATTTAATCCGATGATAGGTGCATGCTTTACGTGGTGGCCACGCCGATTGGCAATCTGAGCGACATCACCTTGCGGGCTCTTGAGGTACTGAAAGGCGTTGACGTAGTGGCAGCGGAAGACACGCGGCATTCCGGGTTGCTGCTAAAACATTTCGAAATCAAAAAGCCCTTCGTTAGTTACCACAAACATAACGAGGCGGCGCGCACGGCTGAGTTGGTCCACCGCCTTTCTGTAGGCGAAAACGTCGCGTTGATTACAGATGCTGGAACACCTGGTCTTTCCGATCCGGGACTGCGGCTTATTCGCGAATGCGTTAATCACCAACTGCCATTTACGATTGTTCCTGGTCCATCATCCATTCTCATTGGTCTGCTAGGTTCCGGTTTTTCCACCGAGAAATTCTGGTTCCGTGGATTTCTTCCAGTGAAAAGCGGCCGGCGCGAGCGTGAATTACGGATAGCAGCTGAACACCAGGAGACGACGATTTTTTTTGAATCTCCTTACCGGCTTGTTAAAACGCTTCACGCTTGCAACACGATTATGCCAGATCGACAACTTTGCGTTGCGCGTGAGCTGACGAAGAAATTCGAAGAATTCCGTCGGGGCACTGCTGCCGAATTGCTTGCACACTACGAGCCACATCCGCCGAAAGGCGAAATCGTCCTAGTCGTTTCTGGCGCGTAGTTGCATCGCGCGTATTTAATCAGATTCGGAAATGCGCCGGTCAAATACCGCGCGCAGAAGCAGAAACGTCGGTGCGAATAAACAAATCGTATCGTCGTCCAATCCTGCCACTGAAATCAGCTAAAATCTATGCCACCGGACATTGCTCCTGCGGGATACTTCGCAAATCCTAGGCGTTCTGCTGACTGCCTCCGGGTTGAAATGCCGCTTGTTCAACGATGTCGGAGACGTTGGCGTCGCGATGTGACTTTCGCGAGCAGACCGGGCGCGTTCTGCGATTATCAGGTGATGATCCGGCTGCGACGGTTTTTAGCGCCATTGCTCGCGGGATGCGTTGTCACGGTTTTGCAGGTGGCGATGGCGGTGGCTCTGCTCGCTCCGGAAAAACCGATCAGTGACCGCTACTCCGCGTTAGTTCAACACGACAGTTACTGGTTCATGAACATTATCGATCGCGGATATCAGACAATTATTCCCCCGATCGATCACAAGGTGATGGAAATCTCGAATGTCGCATTTTTTCCGGCATATCCGGCCATCGCCGCATTGATTCGCAACACATTCAACATCAGCACCGGCACAGCGCTTTTGATTACCGCTCAGCTCGCCGCGTGGGGTTATTGGAGTTATTTCTTCCTTTTCTGCAGGCGCTGGAAAGTTGCGGCTTCGCTTCAGATTTGCGGGACACTTCTTATCGTGGCGAATCCGGCGGCGTTCTTTCTGGTCGCAGCTTATTCCGAATCGCTTTTTCTGATGGCGCTGCTTGGGTTCATTTATTGGAGCACCGCGCACGGGCGCGCGGCACGGGTGTTGGCCGCGATCCATGGAATCGTTATGTCTGCGACGCGAATTGTCGGGGTTGTTTGCGCTGCGTTTCCTTTGGTGCGTTCGGCCTTTCAAACCGGATGGCGCGGTTTGCTGAAGCCACGCAAATGGCTTCGCGAGAACCGCGCAGATGTCGTGTTAACGGGTGTGGCGACTTGTGGCGGAATCGCCTTTTTCGCGTTGTGCCAACTTCGCTGGGGTCACTGGGATCTTTATATGCGAACGCAGGCGGCTGGCTGGGGCATCGTGCCCGATTACCTTGCAGTGGTTAGGCCGGAAAGTTATCGCTGGGTCGTTCCGGCACTGAATAATCCTACCGAAATGAGCCAGTTATCAATGACACTGGGTGCAATGCTTTTCGTTGCTATCGGCGTTTGCGAACTCGTTCCAGCGATTAGGCGACGTGCCGGGCTGTCCGCACGGGTGGGGATTTATTTCTGCGCGGCTGCGGTCTATTACCTCTCGGTGAGCGGCGTCGCGTGCGTCGACATGGAAAGCATGATGCGTTACGAGTTCAGCGCGTATGCCTTGATCGTGCTGGCGCTTTTGAATTTTCTACGTCAATTTCGGATGCCGCCAGTGTGGGTGCGCGTTTTTGGAACGGCGACGGTAGCGTTGGTCAGCGCTACGGGATTATGCTTGCAGGGTTGGTACGTCTGGAATTTCACCCGGGGCCACTGGGTGGCATAGGAAAACATGAAGCCAAAGGTTGTCATCATCGGTGCAGGTCCGGCAGGTCTCACGGCCGGCTACTTGCTTTCGAAAAACGAGGTCGCCGTCGTCGTTCTCGAAGCAGATCCGATTTACGTGGGCGGCATTTCGCGCACCGCGACTTACAAGGGCTTTCATTTCGATATCGGCGGTCACCGTTTCTTCTCAAAATCCAAAGCGGTAGAAGACTTGTGGACGGAGATTTTGCCGAATGACATGCTTACGCGTCCACGTTCATCGCGCATTTTTTACGGCGGCAAATTTTTCTCCTATCCGCTCAAGCCAGTTGAAGCGCTGCTGAAGCTTGGCGTTTTTAAATCGATTTTGTGCATTCTTTCATGGCTTAAAGCGCGTCTGTTTCCGATCCGAAACCCGAGGAATTTCGAAGAATGGGTTAGCAATCAATTCGGCAAACGACTCTTCAACACGTTTTTCAAGAGCTACACCGAAAAAGTATGGGGAATGAGCTGCAAGGAAATTTCCGCCGATTGGGCAGCGCAACGGATTAAAGGCCTCTCGTTAGGCAGCGCAATCAAGAACGCGCTTGTCCCGCAGCGTTACAACGGCGACCGGAGCAAAGTCATCAAGACGCTGATTAATTCTTTCCGTTATCCGCGACGAGGCCCGGGAATGATGTGGGAAGCGTGTGCCGAAAAGATGACGGCGCTGGGCGGCAAATTGGAGATGGGCTGCAGAGTGATGCGATGTTCGTACGACGATTTGTCAGGCCAATGGAAAGTGGAATACAAGAACGGCAACGGAGATTGCCAAATAATCCAGACCGAACACGTGATCTCATCCGCGCCGATGCGGGAGCTGATCTGCGGTTTGTCACCGGCCGTGAGCGAAGGAACGAAGCGCGCGGCTGAGAGCCTCAAGTATCGCGATTTCCTCACCGTCATGCTGATCTTAAAAGATCGAGAGAGGTTCGATGACAATTGGATCTACATTCACGATCCGAGCGTCAAAGTCGGCCGTGTTCAGAATTTTAGATCGTGGTCGCCCGAAATGGTACCTGAGGCGGACAAGGTTTGTTACGGCCTGGAGTATTTCTGTTTTGAACACGACGGCCTCTGGGACTCGACCGACAAAGATTTGATCGAACTCGCAAAACGCGAACTAATTCAGATCGGCTTGGCGAAGGAAGGCGATTTCGTCGATGGCTGCGTCGTTCGGCAGAAAAAGGCGTACCCCGTTTACGACGACGATTACGCACGGCATGTCGCCATCATTCGTCAGGAACTGGACACGCGATATCCAAACCTGCACCTGGTTGGCCGTAACGGAATGCATAAATATAACAACCAGGATCACGCCATGATGACAGCGATGTTGTGTGCCGAGAACATTCTCGCCGACACAAAGCTTTACGATCTCTGGCAGGTGAACAGCGACGCCGAATATCACGAAGCCGGGTCCGCTGCAGCGGTAAAAGCGGACGGCAGCGCGTTACGGCTCGTTCCTACTCGTGTTGTCACGGCACCTGAACTCGCCCCGGAAGTTTAACGCACGCGGCTCTCGCGAATTTTTCAACTGTCGGACATGAGCCCCCGCACAGTGAAACGCCATTTCGCCGGGACGCCGAAACCAGCACGCGAGACGCGTGTGCTATCCGTTTTCGAATTCTTCTACGGGCGGGCACGAACAGAATAGATTTCTATCGCCGTAGACGTTGTCAATGCGGGCAACTGCAGGCCAGAATTTGTGGTCGCGGGTCCACGGCGCGGGGAAAGCTGCCTGTTGGCGCGAATAAGCACGGTCCCAGTTGTCAGACGCGATTTGTCGGGCGGTGTGCGGCGCGTTCTTGAGCAAATTGCTTTTCCGGTCCTGTTTTCCGTCGGCGATCGCTTGCATCTCGCCGTGAATGGAAATCATCGCATCGCAGAAACGATCAAGTTCATGCTTCGGTTCGCTCTCGGTTGGCTCGATCATCATCGTGCCCCCAACCGGCCACGAAACGGTTGGCGCGTGAAAGCCGTAATCCATCAAACGCTTTGCCACATCTTCGACTTCAATGCCCGCGCTCCTCCACTGCCGCAGGTCAATAATGCATTCGTGTGCGACCAGACCATGCTTGCCCTTGAAAAGAATTGGAAAGTACGGATCGAGTCGTTTAGCGATATAGTTGGCGTTGAGAATTGCCACCTCGCTCGCGCGTTTCAAACCTGCGGGTCCCATCATGCGAATGTACATCCACGTGATGGTCAGAATACTGGCGCTGCCCCAGGGCGCTGCGGCGACTGGACCGACACCATCGTCCATTGCCGATTGCCGGTTGCAGGGTAAAAAACGTGTCGGCAGAAATTTCGCCAGATGTTTGGCTACACCGATTGGCCCCACGCCGGGGCCGCCGCCGCCGTGCGGGATGCAAAACGTCTTGTGCAAATTCAAATGACAAACAT
>Ga0310811_10006802_pt1 | contig 14625 bp, 11 predicted proteins | sample YCmetagenome_FD_207642 | JGI IMG/M metagenome (GOLD analysis project Ga0310811, IMG submission 207642) | Soil microbial communities from experimental microcosm in Duke University, North Carolina, United States - YC | ecosystem: Engineered > Artificial ecosystem > Soil microcosm > Unclassified ...
TGCTGCTGCGCGCCTTCCCGCCCGAGGCGCGCATCCGCGTGTCGTCCATGCTCACCATGGCGACGGGGCTGTCGCCGGCGCTGGGGCCCGTCGTCGGCGGGCTTCTGGTGACCGACCTGTCGTGGCGCGCGGTGTTCTATGTGAACGTCCCGATAGGACTCTGCGCGATCGTCTTCGGCGCGCTGTTCCTCCGCCGGGAAAGCGAGCACCCGCCGGGCCGGTTCGACGCCACCGGATTCCTGCTTTCCGCGGCCGGTCTGGGATCGGTGATGTACGGGCTGTCGACGGGACCGGGCCACGGCTGGTCTTCGGGCCCGGTGCTCGCCACGATCGTCGCCGGTGCGGTGCTGCTCGCGGCCGCGGTGACCGTCGAGGTGCGACGGTCCACCCCGGTCATGGATGTGCGACTGCTCACCGACCGGCTCTTCGGCTCGTGCGCCACGATCATGGCCATCGAATCCGTGGCGTTCCTGGGAACCCTGTACACGGTCTCCCTGTATTTCCAGGACGGGCGCGGACTGAGCCCCCTCGCCGCGGGGCTCAGCTATTTTCCGGAAGCGGTCGGGGTGATGACCGGTTCGCAGCTGGGCAGTCGGGTCCTCTACCGCCGGCTCGGGCCACGCCGCCATCTCCTGTCCGGTGTCGCGGCCTCCGGCCTGTGCATCGGCCTGCTGGGCTTGCTGGGGTCCGCCACGAATCTGTGGCTGGTGCGGATCGTGCTCTACTGCATGGGATTCGCGGTGGGCCAGGTCTTCGTCGCGTCGCAGGCCGCGGGGTTCGCCACCGTTTCACCCGCCGCGTCCGGGCGGGCCTCGACACTGTTCAACACCGGGCGGCGGCTGGGTGGAGCGGTCGGCGTCGCCGTCGCCACCACGGTGATCGTGCTGGCCGGAGCGCGGGGCGCAAGCCCGATCGGCCCGACCGACACGGTTGCCTACCGCGCCGCCTTCGCGGTGGCGGCCGCGATCAATCTGCTCGCCCTGTGGCCGGCTTCGCGGGTGGCCGACCGGGACGCGGCCGGCACCGTTCCCCGGCCGCGCCGCGGCAAGACGTCCGAGAGCGCGCGGGCCGTGGGATGAGCGGAGCGGGAAGGAGGAGGTAGCGACGAGACAGGCGGGTGATCCGCCGCAAGCCATACCCGCCGGAGGAGACCTCCGGCCACCACATTCCACAGAGGAACAATGAGGAGAAGGGAAGTCAAGACGTGTTGTCGTTGACACAGGCATCGGACATAGTGGACGCCGCGCTGGAGAAGGCGCGCGAACTGGGGCTGCGCCCGTTGGCGGTCACCGTGCTCGATCCCGGCGGTCACCCGAAGGTCGTCAAGCGTGAGGACGGTGCGGGGATCCTGCGCCCGCAGATCGCGCACGCGAAGGCCTGGGGATGCCTGGGCACCGGACAGGGCGGCGCCGTCGGCGCCCGGCACGCGACGCGCGATCCGGCGTTCTTCGCCGCGCTGGCCAGCATCTCCGAAGGCCGCGTCGCCTCTTCCCGCGGCGGCGTGCTGATCCGCGATGCGGAAGGCACCCTGCTCGGGTCGATCGGCGTCAGCGGGGACCGGCCGGAAAACGACGAAGCCGCCGCCGTGGCCGGGATCGAAAGCGCCGGCCTGGTCGCCGACGCCGGCTGACCCCGCCCGGGCCGGGCAGTGAGATCGACTTCGCTGCCGGCCCGGGACACGACCTTCACCGCTCCCCCGGCGCCGTCGCCGTCAGCAGCGTGCGACGGGTCGCCGGGTAGTCCACTGTGTACTCCGATCGCAAGAATTGTGGTGCCACCATGGAGAAAACGGCCGTAGATCCGACCGCGAACGTCCCCACCCGACGCTGGCACGCGCTGCTGATCTGCCTTGTCGCCGGGTTCATGACCCTCCTCGACGTGAGTATCGTCAACGTCGCGCTCCCCTCGATGGAGCACAGCCTGCGCATGTCCGCCTCCCAGGTGTCCTGGGCCGTCGCCGGTTACGCGCTGACGTTCGGCCTCACGCTCGTACCGGCGGGCAGGCTGGGCGACGAATACGGGCGCAGAAAACTGTTCCTGATCGGACTGACACTGTTCGCGGTCACCGCACTGATCTGCGGGGCCGCTCCGAACGCGACGGTGCTCGTCATCGGCCGGCTCTCCCGCGGGGTGGCGGCCGGCCTGCTCGCGCCCCAGGTCATCGGTCTCCTGCAGCAGATGTACTCGGGACCCCAGCGGGGCAAGGCCTTCGGCTACTACGGTGCCACGGTCGGTCTGTCCACGGCCATCGGGCCGTTGCTGGGCGGAGTGATCCTGCAGGCGTTCGGCGTGGCGCAGGGCTGGCGCTTCGTGTTCTACCTCTCCGTGCCCGTGATCGTGGTGACCCTCGCGTTCGCGTTCCGGGTGCTGCCCGCCGACCGGCCGAGTGGCGTGCACCGCAGGCTCGACCTGATCGGCGCGCTACTGCTCGGACTCGGCGTCCTGGCCATCATGCTCCCGCTCCTCGAGGCGACGGGAGCCAAGTCGCGACCGCAGCTCTGGCTGGTGGCGGTCGGAATCGTCTGGCTGGTGCTTTTCGTCCTGTGGGAGCGGCGACTGGGCGCACGCGGCGGCCAGCCGTTGGTGAACCTGAAGTTGCTGACCGTCCGCGGTTTCGCGGTCGGCACGATGGTCGCGGCGGCCTTCTATTCCGGGTTCACCGGCATCTTCCTGGTCATCACGATGTTCTTCCAGCAGGGACTCAAGTACTCGGCGCTGCAGGCCGCGCTCTCCACGCTGATCTTCACCGTCGGTTCGGCGGGCTCGGCGGTGATCAGCGGCCGCCGGGTGCACCGGACCGGTCGGCGTTCGGTGGTCGCCGGCAGCGCCGTGGCCACGCTCGGGCTGGCCGTGGTGGCGATCCTGGCCGGCACGTGGACCGGACCGGACACCGCACTGGTGCTGGCGGTGCCGCTGCTGGTCGCCGGCTGCGGCTGCGGTTTCGTCATCTCGGCGAACCAGACGCTCACCCTGCACGAGATCACCCGCGCGGACGCCGGCGTGGCCGCCGGGGTCTACGAGACGGGCCAGCGCATCGGCACGGCGCTGGGCACCGCGCTGGCCGGCGCGCTGTTCTTCGGCACGCTCGCCCAGACCCACGGCGACTATCGGACCGCGGCGGGGCTCGGCCTGGCCGCGCCCGCGGTACTGGTCGGGGTGGCGTTCCTGATCAGCCTCGTGGACATCCTCCGACCCGTTCGCGGTCCCGCCGCGGCGGTCGCCGCGCAGGCCGCCGGCTAGGCTCCCACTTCCCGCGCCGGTCCGCCGCAGGACGCCAGGCCGTCTTCGGATTCCTGGTCAGCCATTGACAATCGACCATCGATGGCCAACCCTTTTGTCCGAGCACAGCGAGGTGTCATGAACCTGTTGGATCTGTTGGCCACCCGACGCCGTCCGGTTCGCTGCGCCGTGATCGGCTGCGGGAAGTTCACCACGATGTTCCTGAGCCAGGCAGCGCGCCTGGACCGGCTCGAAGTGGCCGCGGTGGTCGACGTTACGGCCGACCGCGCGAAAGCGGCGCTGGCGGCCGCCGGCTACGAGGGCGACGTGCACGTCGCCGAGGACGTCGCGGACGTCCTCGGCGACCCGGCGATCGAGGTCATCGTCGAGGCGACCGGGAACCCGCTGGCCGGGGCCGACCACGCGCTCGCCGCGATCGAGTCCGGACAGCATGTGGTGATGGTGACCGTCGAGGCGGACGCGCTCGTCGGTCCACTGCTCGCCGAGCGGGCACGGGCGCACGGCGTGGTCTACTCCCTGGCCTACGGCGACCAGCCCGCGCTGATCTGCGAACTCGTCGACTGGGCGCGCACCACCGGCTTCGAGGTGGTCGCCGCCGGCAAGGGCACCAAATACCTGCCGGACTACCATTACTCGACGCCCGAAACGGTCTGGAGCTACTACGGTTTCAGCCCGGAGTACGCGGCCGAAGCGAAGCTGAACCCGCGGATGTTCAACTCCTTTTTGGACGGAACGAAGTCGGCGATCGAGATGGCCGCGGTGGCCAACGCGACCGGGCTCGCGCCACCGGCCGAGGGGTTGGCGTTCCCGCCCTGCGGCGCGGACGATCTCGCGAGTGTCTGCGTGCCGCGCGAACACGGCGGGGTGCTGGACCGCGCCGGCAGCGTCGAGGTCGTTTCGAGCCTGAATCGCGACGGCACCCCGGTCGCGCGAGACCTGCGCTGGGGTGTCTACGTCACGCTCGCGGCGCATTCGGACTACGTCGCGGACTGCTTCGCCCAGTACGGACTTCTGACCGACCACAGTGGACGGTTCACGGCGATGTACCGGCCGTACCATCTGATCGGCCTGGAACTGGGCGTGAGCGTGGTCTGCGCGGCGGTGCGCGGGGAACCGACGGGCACTCCCCGCGCGTTCGAGGCGGATGTGGTCGCGGTCGCGAAGCGCGATCTGACACCGGGTGACGTCCTCGACGGGGAAGGCGGGTACACGGTGTTCGGGACGGTGGTGCCCGCGGTGGACTCGCTCGCCGGCGGACTCCTGCCGATCGGGCTGGCCGCCGGGGCCCGGGTGAGCAGGCCGATCCCGCACGGCGGACGGATCGCGTGGGCGGATGTCGCCTTCGACACCGAGCCGGCGGCGATGCGGCTGCGGCGGGCACTCGAAGCCGCTCCGCCGACCGTGCGGTGACGGTGGCGCCGCCGCTGGTCAGCCCGGCTGGGTCAGGGTGATCGGCCGGCCACCGAGCTTGCGCGCCACGATCACCACCACGCCGACCGCGAGCCACACCAGTCCACCGATCTTCGCGTCGGCGTCGGCGTTGTAGAGCACGTAACCGATGATCGCGAAGCCGATCGCGGGTATCACGAGATGGATGCCGAAACTGCGCTGCCGCCTTTTGACGAGGTGGTAGACCGCGACCGTGACGTGCAGGATGAGGAAGGAGAACAGGGCACCGAAGTTGACCAGGCTGGACAACAGACCGATCTGGCCCACGAAGAAGATGCCGAGGACGAGGCTGAGCACCGCGACCAGCACCACCGCCCGCTGGGGCACCCGGCGCCGGGGATGGACCTCGGCCAGAAACCGCGGCAGCTGCCGGTCTCGGGACATCGAGAACAGCAGTCGGGCCGTCGCCACCTGCGCGACCAGCGAGTTCGCCAGTGCCGAGGACACCACGACGGTCAGCACGACGACGACCTTGAACCAGGCACCGCCCACCAGCCCGGCCACCGTGTAGAAGGCCTGGTTCGTCGCGGTGTCGCCGGTGATCTCCGTCGTGCCGGGCAACATCAGGCCGGCCACATAGGTCTGGACCACGAACAGGGTGGCGGCCAGCACAAGTGCCAGCACCGTCGCCCTGCCGACGATCTTCGCCCCGCCCCGCACCTCCTCGGCCAGCGTCGAGATCGCGTCGAAGCCGAGGAACGACAGCGCCGCCACCGACAGCGCGGCGAACACCACGCCGGTCTGGAACACGTGCGGGTTGTACAGCGGGTCCCAGCTCCAGTGCGCACCGTTGACTCCCCTGGCCAGCGCGATCACACCGAGCACCAGGAAGACGGCCAGCACCAGGCATTCCCCGGCGAGGAACAGTTTGTTGGCGGCCGCGGTGATCTCCACCCCGGCGAGGTTCACCGCGGTGTTGATCACGACGAAGAAGACCACCCACAGCCACTGCGGCACAGCCGGCACGATCGCCGCCAGCGCGGCCGCGCCGGTCACGTAGAGCAGCGTCGGGATGAGCAGGTAGTCCAGCAGGATCGCCCAGCCGGCCAGGAACCCCACCGGTGCGGCCAGGCCGCGGCCCGCGTAGGCGTAGACCGACCCGGCGACCGGGAAGGCCCGGGACATCTCACGGTAGCTGATGGCGGTGAAGATCATCGCGACCAGGCCGATGAGGTAGGTCAGCGCGACCATGCCGCGCGAGGCGTTGAGCACCACACCGAAGATCGCGAACGGCGCCGTGGGCACCATGAACACGAGCCCGTAGATCAGCAGATCCTTGAGCCCGAGGCTGCGCTTGAGTTGCTGGGAGTACCCGAACTCGGCGAGTTCGCTTTCCCCTTCCGCCGACTCCGGGTCCGCGGTCACACCCGCTTCGTCACTCATCGCGGCAGCCTCCTCACCAGGGGTCGCGTTCCATCCTGATCAGGAAAGGGCCGGAGGACAAGACCTTGGCGCTTGTTCAAGACCGCGCAATCAGTCCGGCGCACGCCGAACGCAGTCAGGTGTTCCCCCATCCGGACGCGATCTGACGTGCACCGGTCGGCCTGGTGCGCGGCAGGCGCTTCCCGCCACGCCGGATTTCACCGCACTGACCGATCGCTCGCGGCAGTCGCCCGGTCCACTGTGGTCCCTTCGCCGGTCCGGTCGCCGTCCCGGCTCGTGTGCGCGTTCCAGGTCGTCGCGCCGGATGGATCGCCTGCCACCAGCGATGTTAAGCAAGACCATCTCATTGTTAAGGGGAAGAAACAGAACCTGGCCCCTTCTTGACCCTCGTGAAGCGCCGCTTCACGATCGGACGCAGACATCCCCCGATCGCCGAAAGGGTCACCATGTCCTCCAGTGCCCGCGACTTCGTCGGTTACGGGTCGCGTCCGCCGACGCTGTCCTGGCCCGATGGCGCGAAGCTCGCCATCTCCCTCGTCGTGAACTACGAGGAGGGCTCCGAACGGTCGTTCGCGGCCGGGGATCCGGACCAGGAACCGATGACGGAATGGGGTTCCTACCCCCTGCCCCCCGACATCCGCAACCTCGCCATGGAGTCGATGTTCGAGTACGGCTCCCGGGTCGGTGTGTGGCGGATCCTGGACGTGCTGGAGCGCCACCAGGTGCCCTCCACCTTCTACGCCTGCGCGGTCGCCTTCGAGCACGCGCCCGAGGTCGCCAAGGCCGCGGTCGCGGCCGGGCACGAGATCTGCAGCCACGGCTACCGTTGGGAGGAGGTGTTCCGACTGTCCGAAGAGGAGGAACGGGAACACATCCGCCGCGCGATCGAGTCCCTGGAGAAGACCACCGGAGCGCGCCCGCGCGGCTGGTACTGCCGGTACGGGCCCAGTGAACGGACACGGCGGCTGGTCGTGGAAGAGGGCGGCTTCCTCTACGACTCCGACGCCTACAACGACGACGTGCCCTACTTCGTCGAGGTTTCGGGCAAGCGTCATCTCGTGGTGCCCTACACCGCCGACGTCAACGATTTCCGGTTCTGGCAGGCGAACGGACCCAGCACGCAGGGACAGTTCCTCGAATACCTCAAGGACAGCTTCGACGTCCTCTACGCCGAGTCCGAGCGGCATCCGAAAATGATGTCGGTCGGGCTGCACTGCCGCATGATCGGCAAACCGGGCCGGATCGCTTCGCTGGACAAGTTCATCGCCTACGCCAAGGGTTTCCCGGGCGTGTGGTTCGCGACCCGGTCGGAGATCGCGCGGTGGTGGCTGGACAACCACCCGGAACCGGCGGCCACGGATGCCTGATCCCGCGAGCTACGCAGCACCGTCTACAGTGGAATATTGTGTCGCCGAGTCCACCGAGGACGTCACGACGGTCAGCCTGGCCGAGCTTCCCCGCACCGACCTGGGTGCCGGCAGCTGGGCCACCACCGTGCTCTCCGGCACGACCGCCGGGACCAAGGCGACCTGCCTGGGCTACGCACGGTTCGCGCCCGGCGCGGTCAGCGCCGCGCTTTCGCATGCCACCGAGGAACTGATGTTCGTCGTCGCCGGCACCGGCGAGCTGCGGACCGACACCGCCGCGATCCCGTTCGCCCCGGGGCACGCGCTGCGTATCCCGGCCACCACCTGGCACTGGATCGCCAACACCGGAACGGAAGACGTCGTGTCGGTGTTTTCCTTCCCCGGTGCGGAACTTCCGCCCACGCAACGGCGTGAGGCCCTATGACGGGCGAAGCCGCGGCGGAAGCCGGGTACGACGATGTGGCGGTGGGCCCGCGGGTCCGGCAGCTGCGCACCCGTCGCGGGCTCTCGCTGCGTGCTCTGGCCGCGACGCTCGGCATCAGCCCGAGCGCGCTGTCCCAGATCGAAACCGGGCGCACCCGCCCCTCCATCAAGCGGGTGCACCAGATCGCGACCGTGCTGGAAATCCCGCTCAGCACACTGTTCGCGCCCCAGACCGACCTGTCCCCGCGAGAAAGGACGGCACCCGGAGAAAATCCGACCACCACGGTCGGCTACGACGCGTCCATCTGCGTCCAGCGCGCCGCCGAAACGCCGAGTATCGGTCTGGACAACGGGATCCGCTGGGAGCGGATCAGCCCGCGTGAGGCCGGCGGCCTCGCCTTCCTCCACCTGGTCTTCGAACCGGGCGCCGGATACTCGGAATACCTCCAGCACAACGGGCGGGAGATCGTCTACCTGCTCGAAGGCGCGCTGACCTTCCACATCGGATTCGCCACGCACGAGATCAACGCCGGTGACTCGTTCATGTTCCCCTCGACCACCCCGCACAAGGTCGTGAACCCGAACGCGGACACCGCACGCGCCTGCTGGCTCGTCCTTTCCTGATCTTTCCCCCGGCTTTTCGTGGTCGACGGCGACTGCACTCCCCCCGTTCCGCCGATTCCACCCCGCAGGAGTCCCCATGCCATCCGCGGCCAGTTCGCGCCTGCTCAACGACGACCTCGCCCCCAGCGCCACCCGGACCTGGGGCGCCTACAGCATCACCTCCGTCTGGTTCGGAGTGGTGCACAACATCGGTAACTACACCCTCGCCGCCGGCATGCTGCTGGTCGGCCTGCCCGCCTGGCAGGTCGTGATCGGGCTGTTCCTCGGCTTCGTGTTCAGCTACTTCGGCTCGCAGCTCATCGGCCGGGCCGGCCAGCGCTACGGCGTGCCCTACCCGGTCATCGCCCGCGCCAGCTTCGGTGTGTTCGGCGCGAACCTGCCCGCGCTGGTTCGCGCGATCGTGGCCATCGCCTGGTACGGCATCCAGACCTATCTGGCCTCCCGCGCGGTGATCGTACTGGCGCTCGTGCTGTTCCCCGGCCTGCACGGGCTGGAGGCACACGGTTTCCTCGGCCTGTCCCTGCTCGGCTGGATAGCCTTCCTCGCGTTGTGGGGCGCGCAACTGTTCGTCGTGACGCACGGCATGGAGACCATCCGCAAGTTCCAGAACTACGCCGGCGCGATCATCTCGCTGGTCATGCTGGTGCTCGCGGTGATGATCACCGTGCAGGCCGGCGGGCACATCGACTGGAACTACGGCGCCACCCCGATGTCGGCGGGCGCGCGAATCAACGGCATCCTCACCGTCGGCTGCCTGATGTTCATCCCGTTCGTGACGCTGCTGCTCAACCTGTGTGACTTCAGCCGGTTCTCCCCCGACCGGACCTCGGTGACCAAGGGCAACTTCTGGGGCCTTCCGGTCAACGGCCTGGCCTTCACGCTGCTGGTGGTGATCGCGACGGTGGGCGGCCACACGGTGTACGGCAAGGCTTTCACCGATCCCACCGACCTGCTCGCCGCCGGCGGCAACCCGATCCTGATCGCGGTCGGCGCGGTGATGTTCATCTTCGCGACGATGGGCGTCAACATCATCGCCAACGTCATCTCACCGGCCTACGATCTGGCCAACGTCTTCCCCCGCCTGATCACCTTCAAGCGCGGCGCGATGATCACCTCGTGGCTCGCGCTGCTGGTGATGCCCTGGAAGCTCTACGCCTCGACGGTCACCATCCAGTACTTCCTCGGTTCGCTGGGGGCCGTGCTCGGTCCACTGTTCGGGATCATGATGGTCGACTACTACTGGCTGCGCCGCCAGAAACTCGCGCTGTCGGCCCTCTACAGCGAAGATCCTCAGGGACCCTACTTCTATCGCCGGGGCGTCAACCCGAAGGCGGTCATCGCCTTCATCCCCGCGTCGGTGGTGTCGATCCTGCTGGCCCTGCTGCCCCAGCTGCACGGGGTCAGCGCCTACGGCTGGTTCCTCGGCACCGGGGTGGCCGCGCTCATCTACCGTGGCTTGCATTCGCGAGCCCAGCTGGCCACGATGAGCGACGTGCCCGAGTCGGCCACCGAGCCGGCACTGGCGGCGAGCTGAGGTGACCACAGTGGACAGTTCGATCAGCGATGAACTTGCCACGGCCTGGATCGCCAAAGCACAGCCGCTGGTCGACCCGCTGCTGCCCGGACAGCCACCGGTCACCGTCCACGCGCGCGGCGTGCCCGATCCGGCGAATGCCCCGTACGGCGCGTTCATGATGGGGTGGCCGGAGCCGGCGGGCAGCGGTTTCGTGCTGGGGCATCTGGTGGACTGCGAGTTCTTCCTGGCCCTGTTGCGCCGCTGCTACGCCGACGTCCTGGCCGCCCGGCCCGGACTGGGCCTGGCACTGGACGATCGCAGCCGGCTCGAAGTCGCGCTGACCAACGACGTGCTGCAGGTGCGGGCACCCGGACCGCCCGAGCCGTACAGCATGATCCGCCATCACGCGCTGATGCTGTTCGCCGCGACGGACTGGCTCGCCGAGCCGGCCCGCTCCCGCTGGTTCGAAATCTACGAAGCCGTCGCGGCGGGGCTGACCGCGGACGGAGCGAAACCGCCGTCACCGGCCGAGATCGCCGACACCGAAGCCGCGGCGTTCGCGGATTTCATTGCGCTCGCGCCGGAATCCGTCGACCCGGAGGGCGCACGGCGGCTGCTGGCCGGACCCCGGCTCGACGCCGTCCTGCGGTACCAGACCCTGGCGGCGGCCGCCATCGGCGTGCTGGCCCGCGAATGCGGAAACCGCTCGGGGACGGACCGCGAGGAATGGTTCCGCGACCAGCTCGCGACCGGCTACCGGGATCCCGACTACCTGCTCGAGGACTGGGAGAGGCTGCTGTGACCGCGTTCGACCTGACCATCCACAACGCCCGTACGTCCACATCGGACACCGACCTGGTCGACATCGGTGTCCGCGACGGAGTGATCACCGCGATCACTGCCCCCGGCGAGCTCACCGCTGCCACGCGGACCCTCGACGCCGAGGGCGCGTGGGTGATTCCCGGCGCCATCGACACGCACACCCACATCGGCCAGCTGGCACCGGAGTACACACACCTACCTGGACTGTCCGAAGCGGACAACTATGCGTACGAGACCAGAGCCGCGATCGCCGGCGGGTGCACCACCGCGCTCAACTACGCCCCGTTCGGGCAGGGTTCGGTCGTCGCCGCGTTCGAGGCCGGGAAGGCCGCGGCGACCGCACAGTCGCGGATGAACATCCTGTTCCACGGCTACATCATGAACGACAAGCAGCTCGAAGAGCTGCCGGAAAGCGTGGCGGCCGGGCTACGCACGTTCAAGATGTTCATGCCCTACCGAGGCAAGGAGGCCTGCGCGCTCGGCGGCATCGGCAGCCTCGACCATGCCCAGTTGCGGCTGGCCTTCCGCGCCATCGCCGCGCACGGCTGCCAGGCGCTCGTGCACGCCGAGGACGGCGATATCGTCGACTACTGCATGCGGGAACAGGCAGCGACCGGCATGCCGGACCTGGCCTCCTACGAGCAGGGCAGGCCCGCCGAAGCCGAAGGGGACGCCACCTGGACGGCCTTGTATCTGGCCGAACTCGCCGACTGTCCGGTGTCGATCGTGCACGTCTCGAGTCCGGAAGGGATCCGCGCGCGGCGGGCTTCGGGCTACCGCGGGGCTTCGCTGGAATCGTGCCCGCACTACCTGATGCTGTCCACCGCCTCGCCGATCGGTGCGGCCGGCAAGGTCGCTCCCCCGCTGCGGCCGCCGGAGCTGGCCTCGGCGGTCACCGACGCGGTCCTGGCCGGTGACATCGACTTCTTCGGCTCGGACCACAACGTGTGGCCCGCCCAGGCCAAACCGAACCTCCTCGACGGCAGGGCCGGGCTGCCCGGCATCGGCCTGCTGCTGCCGCTGGTGCTCACCCACCTGGTGTTCGAACGGGGCCTGAGCATGGCCCGCGCCGTCGAGCTGACCTCGACCAACGCGGCCCGCAAGTTCGGCCTCAGTGGCAAGGGCAGGGTCGCGGTGGGCGCCGACGCCGACCTCGTCGTGCTGGAAACCGGTGAAAAGACCGTGCACGCCGGCGAACTCCACTCCGCCGTCGACTACTCGCCGTACGAGGGAATGACGTTGCGCGCCTGGCCACGGGCCACCGTGTGCGGCGGGCGCCTGGTCTACGCCGACGGCGACTTCACCGACGACGACTTCCGCGGCAGAATTCTCAACACCCCCGATCTCCGCTGAGAAAAACCGATCACAACGAAAGGAATCGTCGGTGACGAGCAATGTGAGCAGACGCGGCTTCCTCGGTGCGGCGGGGGCACTCGGCCTGGCCGGGGTCACCGGCACCGGCACCGCTTCGGCCGCACCCGCCAAGGGAACCGGAGGTTTCACCCTGCTGGAAGCGACCATCGCCGACATCGGCCAGGCCTACCGGAGCGGGCGGCTGACCTGCCGCGCGCTCGTACAATCCTATTTGGACCGTATCGCGGCGTATGACAAGCAGGGCCCCGCGGTCAACGCGATTTTGTATCTGAACCCGCGCGCCCTGGAGACCGCGGACGAACTGGACCGGCAGCGCGAAGCCGGCCCGACCGGGCCGCTGCACGGCATCCCGATCATCCTCAAGGACAACTACGACACGGCCGACATGCCGACCACGGGCGGCTCGGCGGCACTGGCCGGTGCACAGCCGTCGAAGGACGCGACGGTCGTGGCACGCATCCGCGCCGCCGGAGCGCTGATCCTGGGCAAGGCCAACCTGCAGGAGCTCGCGCTCGGCGGAGTCACCGTGAGCTCGCTCGGCGGGCAGACCCGCAACCCCTACGATCTCACCCGGACCCCCGGCGGCTCCTCGGGCGGGACGGCTGTCTCGCTGGCATGCAACTTCACCACGATCGGCGTGGGCAGCGACACGGTCAACTCGCTGCGCTCGCCCGCCTCGGCATGCTCCGTTGTCGGTTTCCGGCCCACCTCGGGCCTGGTCAGCCGGGCCGGCGTGATCCCGGTGTCGTTCACCCAGGACGCCGTGGGACCGATGGCCCGCACCGTCACCGACGCCGCGCACCTGCTCGACGTGATGGCCGGCTACGACCCCGCCGACCCGGTCACCGCCTACGGCGTCACCCGCCAGCCGAGGACCTACACCGAGACCCTGGACACCAAGGCGATCCGCGGCATGCGGATCGGCGTGCTCGACACCCTGTTCGGCACCGGCCCCGACTCGGCTCCGGTCAACGCGGTAATGGACGACGCGATCCGGCAACTGCAACGACTCGGCGCGGTGATCGTGCACCTTTCGGACCCCGCGCTGGACACCACGACGCTGAGCAACACCCTGGACGTGCAAATCTATGAATACACGTCCTCTTTGGACGGTTACCTGACCTCACCCGACGTCCACGCCCCGGTACACTCGCTGACCGAACTCATCGCCACCGGCAAGTACGACCCGTCGCTGGCCAGTTTCCTCGCCTCGGCCGCGCAACACCCGGACGGCCTCAGCGAAACCGCTTACAAGGACCGCCGGATCGGCATCCAAGCGCTCGGGCAACGGGTGCTGGATATGATGGCCCGCAACGAGGTCGACGTGCTTGCCTACCCGCACCAGCAGATCCTGCCCGTGCCCATCGGACAGACCAACCAGGCCCTGCGCAACGGCATCCTCGCCGCCCTGTCCTCCTGCCCGGCCATCACCGTCCCGGCCGGCTTCACCCCCGCCACCCCCACCGCGCCACAAGGTGTGCCGGTCGGCATCGAATTCCTGGGCCGGCCGTGGGCGGAACCGACACTGATCGGCGTCGCCTACGGCTTCGAGCAGGCCACCCACGCCCGCACCGTCCCCGACTCGGTCCCGGCGCTGGGGTAGGGCTCGGGTCGAACCCGGGGTGCGACGTCTCGACGCTGGGCGCTGGGCTGGTCGCTCGGCGCCCAGTAGGCTCAGTGCTGGGGCAGGTTCGGCGGCCTGAGGCCACAGGTCGCCGAGCCCCCGGCCCAAAACCGGTCGGCGTCGGACCTGCGGCGTCGAACGAACCTGCGGCGCAGGACCGGCACAGCTCCGGCACGGGCCATGGCCGGCATCACGACAAGCCTCCGCCCATCGCAGATCTCGAGTCAGCCCGATCCCCAGCCACAGCCGCGCCCCAAACCTGAACCGTCACGGGTAGGGACCGGCGGTAATGGTCAGAGCCCCGCACCACAACCGGCGCTGCAGCGTGACTCGATGCGTGGCGTGATCTGGATGCGATGCGCGCGGTGGGCATGGGGAGCGGGTTGCGGCCCGAGCCGAATCATTCCCGGAGACCGTCGCGGTGGAGTGACCGGCTGATGGTTGAGGGCGGCGCGCCTCGACCTTGCTGGCTATATCCCAAGCGGCGGCCGGAATCAAGGCAGCCCCCCGACCGCCGAACTCAGCGAGTGATCACGGCGGCAGGACCGATCAGGACACGCACGCTCACCAAGGGTCGAAGAACCGTCGCCGCCCGCCTCGTTCCGAGCACAGCTCCCTGGAGTTCCGCATAAAGCGGCACCGCACGTGTCGACAAGCTGGGCGTGCCCACACATCATCGTCCTCACACCGGCGAACCGGCGAACCGGCGAACCGGCGAACCGGCGAACCGGCGAACCGGCGAACCGGCGAACCGGCGAACCGGCGAACCGGCGAACCGGCGAACCGGCGAACCGGCGAACCGG
>Ga0310811_10006803_pt1 | contig 14622 bp, 11 predicted proteins | sample YCmetagenome_FD_207642 | JGI IMG/M metagenome (GOLD analysis project Ga0310811, IMG submission 207642) | Soil microbial communities from experimental microcosm in Duke University, North Carolina, United States - YC | ecosystem: Engineered > Artificial ecosystem > Soil microcosm > Unclassified ...
GAGCGGTGGCAAGCACATCCCAGTGCATCGCGGGACGTCCAAGGCGACCGATGCCTACCGGGACGCCGTGACGGCCGTGGCGAACGGCGAATGCGTGCTGGTGTTCCCCGAGGGGACGTTCACCGCCGACCCGTCCGGCTGGCCTTCGGTGCGGCAGGCGAAGAGCGGCATCGCCCGGCTGGCGTTGGCGACCGGGGCGCCGGTGGTGCCGATCGGGCACTGGGGCACGCAGAACGTGTTGCCGCCCAAGGGAAGGTTCCCGAAGCTGTGGCCACGCCAGCGCACGGTGATCCGCACCGGCCCGCCGGTGGACCTGTCGGATCTGCTGGATCAGGAGCCGACGCGGGAGGTCGTCGCGGAGACCACGCGGCGGATCGTCGCCGCCATCACGGCACAGCTGGAACTGGCCCGGGGCGAGAAAGCGCCGGAGGCGGGCTGATCCCGCCCCCGGCGGCGGTGGTCAGTGCCGGCCGAGCGTCGCGATCAAGCCGCTGTACACCCAGAACATCGGCTTGGCCGTGTAGTCGTCGGTCATCAGCCCGAGGTTGTCGAACGCGCTCGGCGAGCCGGTGACGTCGTCGCGCAGGTCGAACATCTCGTAGCTGACCACGTTCTCGGCCGCCCGATCGGCGTTCACGGCCAGGATCTCGCCGGTCAGGATCTTGGCCTGGTCCGCCGCCGAGCGGGCCGGGGTGTTCGTCGAATACCCGTTCTCCGACACCCGGATCGGCACATTCCGACCGAGGCCGACGGTCGGCATCTCCTGCGTGCGCACCACGTCCAGGGTGTGGTGCACGAAGTCGGTCACGTCGCTCAGCTTGGCCGTGTCCGGCACGCCGGGCAGGCCGGAGTCCGGGTAGAGGTCGACGCCGATGAAGTCGACCGAGCGGGCGAAGTCCGGCCCGACCCGGCCGGCCAGGTCCTGCCAGAACGACAGGAACGGGTCCACCCACTGGCCCGAGCCGTCCGGGAAGCTGGCCGCCACCTCGTCGAAGCCGATCTGCAAGCGGTGCAGGCCGGCCGATTCGGCCGCCTGCTTGGCCACGACCACGCCCTGCGCCAACGCGTCCGTGCCGGCGCTGTCGTGCAGGATGTTCTCCTCCAGCGTCACGGAAATGGTGTCGGTGACCGGGCCGTACCGCTTCACCTCGGTGCGAAGGCAGGCCAGCCAGTCGGTCATGCTCTGGCCGGTGTAGGAGATCACCAGGTCCAGCCGGCGGCCGGGGGCCAGTAGGGACATCTCGTCGTCCGGGAACGGGCTGTCGCAGCCGATGTAGTCGCGCAGCAGGAACGGCGAATGGCCGTGCTGCAAGGTGCCCAGCGCGGCGGAGATCTTGGCCGGGTCGTCGGGCTTGCCGGTGGTGGAGCCACCGCCGGCGTAACCGCCCGGATAGATGCCGAAAGTCAGTGGCGGCGCGGCAACCGCGGCCTCGGCCGGCACCGCCGGCACCACGAACGCCCCCGCCACGACAACCGCCGCCGCGACGGTTCCCCACCTGTGTCGTCGATTCATGGGGCGAAGTCTTCCCGCCACGTGAGCGGTCACTCCATGACGACTGTCACGACTTTCACTGCCAGGCGTCACGTTCCTCGTCCAGGACAACGTCCTTGCTGACCGGGCCGGTGCCGACGGTGACCAGGTCGGCGCTGGGGTGACGGCCGGGGCTCGAGGCGATCAGGAGATACGTGCCGGACTCCGGAACCTCGATGCGGTACCGGCCGTCGTCGGCGGGCACGGATTTGCCCACCTGCCGGCCCTTTCCGTCGACCAGGGTGAGCGCGGCGTCGGCCAGCGGTTGGCCGGAGCCGTCCCGAACCTGGCCCAGCAGCCGGGAAGTCACCCGGTCGACGTCCTCGGCCGGCTCGGTCTCGGCGTCGTCGCCGAGGCCCAACGGCCGGGCCAGGGCGACCACGAGCTCGTCGAGATGGTCGAAGCTGGCCATGACCCGGCGGCCGACAGCGTCGTCATCGTTGAGCCCCTCAGCCAGGTGCCGAGGCCGGACATGGGTGGACAGGGAATCGCCGGCGACGACCTGCGAGCGATCGGGCGAACCCTTGTCGCCGCCGACAACGCCGATCAGCCGGGTGAGGTTCTCGGCGATACGACCACTGGTCCGCGGCAGCCGGTCGTCAGCGGACAACAGCGCCGGCTCGGCCGCGGCGGCGAGATTCCGGGCGTAATAGGCGGCGCTGCCCAGAATGGCCAGCACATGGCGAAGTTCGCTGCGCTGATTGCGGTACGGGCTGATCACGTGGGTCATCGGCTCGGCCGCCTTGCGCAGCTCGGCCAGCTTCTTGTCGATCTCCCGCGACTGGTCGATCAGATCGACGCTGTCGGCGTCACGCAGCAAACCCGTGGCGTCACCGACGAAAACCCGCAGCGCGGCCAACACCGCGGCCACGTCCTCGCGAATGATCGTCCGGGTCTTGGTCGGCAGCACGAGAACCGCGGCGATACCGCCGCCCACTGCGCCGATGACGGTTTCTTCGAGGCGTAGCACCAGAACCTCGGGCGTGAAGGTGCCGATCAGGCTGTACAGCAGGGCCAGCATCATGGTCATGAAGAACGTCATGAGCCCGTACGAGACCTGCACGACGTACACGCCGAGGCTGATGCAGCCGATGATCAGGATGAGGATCAGGGCGTTCTGACCGGAGACCAGGGTGGCGGCGGCCATGCCGGCGAGAATGCCGAGCAGGGTGCCGACGGTGCGCCGGAAGCCGCGAATGAGGATGTCGCCGCGGGACGTGGTGTTGGCGAACACCAGGAAAGCGGTGATCACCGCCCAGTACCACCGCTGGGTCGACACCAGTTCCCCGCCCAGGATGGCCAACCCCGCGCCGATCACCGCCTGGATGGCCTGCCGGGTCGTGATGCGCAGCCCCTGCTGCGGCGAGGCCGGCACGGGCGACGGCGACGCGGCCTCCGAGGTCGTCCGGCGATGCCGCCCCGCGTAGTCCTCGGTGACCGCGGTGCGCAGGTCCGACTCCAGCTCCGCCCGGGCGGAGGTGATGCTGACAGCCAGCTCGCGGATGGCCCGCCGCAGCCGCGTGACCAGCGGCGGGTTGTCCACGGCGTCCAGCTGCCGGCCGATCTCCTGGAGCCGGCTGATCGACCGGTCGTCCTCGTAGACCAGCGCCGGCCGCGGATCCCGGCCGGCCAGCAGCCGCAGCTCCTGGAGTTCGGCGACCAGGCCGGCCCGCAGCTCCGGCGGGAGCTCGCCGCCGGCCACCAGCCGCCGGGTGGCCACGGCCAGCCGTTCGCCGGTCAGCTCGATGTCGACGACGTCCTGCTGCCACTGGTCGAACTGGGCCGGCTCGACCAGCTCGGCCAACTCCGTCTCGATCATCAGCGCGCACTCGTGCAGCCGCGCCACCCGCTTGCGCACCTGCTCGTGCCGACGGTCGTCCGGGTCCTCCACGAGGTGCGCGGCGGCGTCCACGAGCTGTCCGAGGCGGGCTCGGAACGCGACGACGATCCGCCGCAGCGACAGCCGCGGCCGCCGCGGCACGAGCACGAAGTGCGACAGCGCCGAGCAGCACAGCGCCACCACGACCGCCAGCAGCAACAGCGGCAGCTGCGCCAGGGTGGCGTGGATGAACAGCGAGAAGAAGAACGTCATGAACGCGACCATGCCGACGGCGAAGCCGCGCGGGGCGTATCGCCGCAGGTAGACCGCCCCGAAGATGATCACGAGGAAGGCCGCGTCGCCGAACTTCGGCCACGGCTCCAGCAGCGCGCCCACAGTGATCACGCCGCCGGCCACGAACGGCAGCAGCACGAACGTGATCGCCCGGGCCCGGACGGTCTTGTCGTTGACCGACATCGCCGACATCATCGCCACGATGGTGCCCAGCATGATCGTCGTGATGGGCAGCCCCAGCAGCGCCAGGGCGGCGATGGCCAGCACGACACTGACCGCCGTGCGGACGGCCTGCCTCAACCGGAGCGTGCCCGGATCGGCGGCGGCCAGCCGATCGAGCACGGCGTCGAACACGTGCGTCATAGACCGTCGACTATGCCGTACCGACACCGCACCCGATCAAGACATGCCGTCAGGCTGAGCGCCTAATCACCAGCCTGGGGCGTACGACCGGCCAGTGCGTCGCCGCGGTCGTCTGCTCGGACAGGATCAGCCCGACCTGCTCCACGGCCAGTTCGCCGATGCGCCGCTTGTCGATGTGCAGCGTGGTCAGCGGCGGGTCGACCAGCTCGCCCAGCGCCAGGCCGTCGAAGCCGATCACCGCGCAGTCGGCCGGCACCTGCCGGCCCAGCCCGCGCGCGGCCTGCACCGCGCCGATGGCCACCAGGTCGTTGAACGCGAACACCGCCGTGACGTCCGGATGGGCCCCGAGCAGGGCCGCCATCGCCGCCACGCCGCCGGCCACCGAGTGGTCGCAGTCGAAGATCCAGCCGTCGTCGACGGCCAACCCCAGCTCCCGGGCCACGGCCAGGTAGTGCCGGCGGCGACCGGCCTGCGACGGGTACGGCGCCCCGTCGAGCATGCCGATCCGCTTGTGCCCGGACGACACCAGGTGCCGCAGGCCGGCCAGCACGCCGCCCTCGATGTCGATCCGCACCGATCCCAGCCGCGGCGAGCTGCTCGGCCGTTCCAGCAGCACCAGCGGCACCCCGCCGGCGTGCCGCTCCAGCTCGTCGTCGGGATTGGCGAGATAGCCGACGATCGCGTCGGCCTGGTGCGACAGCACTTCTAGCGCTGCTAGCTCCCGCTCGAGCGAGTACTGGGTGTCGCACACCACCACGTGCCAGCCGCGGTGCTCGGCCGCCGCCAGCACGCCGGCCGCGACCTCCGGGAAGAACGGGTTGACCAGGTCGGAGATGATCAGTCCGATGGTCGTGGTGTCCTGTTTGACCAATCCACGGGCGAACCGGCTCGGCCGGTAGCCCAACGTGCGCACTGCCTCCAGCACTCGCTGCTTGGTGGTGGGGGTTATCTCGGCCATGTCGTTGACCGCCCGGGACACGGTCTGCCGCGACACCCCCGCCAGTTTGGCGACGTCCTCGATGGTCGCGCGGCCGCGGCGTCCAGGTCTGCTCATACGTCCTTCCTCGTTCGGACTCCCCGTAGTTACCTGATTGCATCCGGGCGCGACGGAACACCGCCGTCAGGGTGAGACAATGCCGACCGCCACTGCGCGCCTACCCAGAAGGAGCCCGGATGTCGGTGGATCCCAGGGCCGGACAGCCCGCCGCGCCGTCCGATCTGGTCGACCTGGCCAAGCTCGTCACCGCCTACTACGCCGAGCATCCGGACCCGTCCGTGCCCGAGCAGCGGGTCGCGTTCGGCACCTCCGGGCACCGCGGCTCGGCGTTGTCCGTGGCGTTCAACGAGGACCACATTCTCGCCACCAGCCAGGCGATCTGCGAGTACCGCGCCGGGCAGGGCATCACCGGTCCGCTGTTCATGGGCAAGGACACGCACGCGTTGTCCGAGCCGGCGTTCGTGAGCGCGCTGGAGGTGTTCGCGGCCAACGAGGTCCGGGTGCTGATCGACAGCCGCGACGGCTACACGCCGACCCCGGCGCTGTCCCGCGCGATCCTGGCGCACAACTCCGATGGCAGCGCCGACAAGGCCGATGGCGTGGTCATCACGCCGTCGCACAATCCCCCACGTGATGGTGGTTTCAAGTACAACCCGCCCAACGGCGGCCCGGCCGACACCGACGTGACGCGCTGGATCCAGGACCGCGCCAACGAATTGCTGGCCACCGGACTGGCCGGCGTGAAGCGAGTGACCTACGCGAAAGCGCTCGCCGCGGACACCACCGGGCGGTACGACTTCCTCGACGCGTACGTGGGCGCGCTGCCGTCGGCGCTCGACCTGGACGTGATCAAGTCCTCCGGGCTGCGCATCGGCGCGGACCCGCTGGGCGGTGCATCGGTTGCGTACTGGGGCGAGATCGCCGACCGCTACGGCCTCCACATGACCGTGGTGAATCCCTTGGTGGACGCCACCTTCCGGTTCATGACGCTGGACTGGGACGGCAAGATCCGGATGGACTGCTCGTCGCCCAACGCGATGGCCTCGCTGATCGGCCGCCGCGCCGAGTTCGACCTGGCCACCGGCAACGACGCGGACGCCGACCGGCACGGCATCGTCACGCCGGACGCCGGCCTGCTCAACCCCAACCACTTCCTGGCCGTGGCCATCGACTACCTGTACCGGCACCGCGACGGCTGGTCGGCCGACGCGGCCGTTGGCAAGACGCTGGTCAGCTCGTCCATGATCGACCGCGTGACCGCAAGCCTGGGCCGTCGGCTGGTCGAGGTGCCGGTGGGCTTCAAGTGGTTCGTGCCCGGGCTGCTCGACGGCTCGGTGGCGTTCGGCGGCGAGGAGAGCGCCGGTGCGTCGTTCCTGCGTCGCGACGGCTCCGTGTGGACCACCGACAAGGACGGCCTGCTGCTCTGCCTGCTGGCCGCGGAGATCACCGCGACCACCGGCAAGTCGCCCAGCCAGCGCTACGCCGAGCTGGTCGGCGAATTCGGCGCGCCCAGCTACGCCCGGGTCGACGCGCCGGCCAGCCGCGAGGAGAAGGCCAAGCTGGCCAAGCTCTCCCCCGAGGCCGTGACCGCCACCGAGCTGGCCGGCGAGCCGATCGAGCAGCGGCTGACCTCGGCCCCCGGCAACGGCGCCGCCCTCGGCGGCCTCAAGGTCGTCACCAAGTCGGGCTGGTTCGCGGCCCGGCCGTCCGGCACCGAGGACGTGTACAAGATCTACGCGGAGAGCTTCCAGGGCGACGAGCACCTGGCCCGCATCCAGCAGGAGGCCCGCCAGGTGGTGTCGCAGGCCCTCGCGTAGGGAATGTGGCCTGGGACACGACGGTTGGAGCAGGCATGGATCTCGACGAAGCCAGGGACGTAATCCGCACCCAGCACCGCGCGGTGCTGGCCACCACCCGTGCCGACGGCTCGACCCAGATGTCGCCGGTGACGGTCGACGTGGACGACGAGGGCTACGTGGTGATCAGCACCCGGGAGACCGCGTACAAGCTCAAGCACATCCTGCGCCAGCCGCGGGTGGCGGTGTGCGTGCTGCCGGACCAGTTCTTCGGCCGCTGGATCCAGGTCGAGGGCACCGCCTCGGTGGTGCACCTGCCCGAGGCGATGGACGGCCTGGTCGAGTACTACCGGCGGGTCTCGGGCGAGCATCCGGACTGGGACGACTACCGCGCGGCCATGGTCCGGGACCAGCGCGTGTTGGTCCGGATCGCCCTGGACAAGGCCGGCCCCGACCGCAACGGCTGAGCGACTACTGATGCAGGGAAGGACGCCTTACCTGCGTTGGATGCAGGTAAGGCGTCCTTCCCTGCATTCGGTCACTCTCCGTTGAACTTCGGGGGGCGGCGCTCGAAGAAGGCGGCCGCCGCCTCGCCGAGGTCCTTGCTGGGCAGGAAGGCGCTGTTCCAGGCGCCGACGTAGCGCAGGCCGGCGGCGATCTGCGGGGCCCGGGCGGTGTCGAGCACGTCCTTGACGCCCTGCACGACCAGCGGCGGGTTGGCGGCGATCTCCTCGGCCAGCGCGCGGGCCGCGGCCAGCACGTCGTCCTGGGTCTCGTAGACGTCGTTGACCAGGTTGATCTTCTCGGCCCGGCGGGCGTCGATGTCCCGGCCGGAGAAGGCCAGCTCGCGCAGGTGCCCCTCGCCGATGATGCCGACCAGCCGCTGCAGGCTGCCCAGGTCGGCCACGATGGCCACCTTGACCTCGCGCACGCTGAACTTGGCGTCGGCGCTGGCCAGCCGGATGTCGGCGGCCGCGATGACGTCCACGCCGCCGCCGATGCACCAGCCGGACACGGCCGCGATCACCGGCTTGCGGCAGGCCGCGACGGCGGTCACGGCGTCCTGGAGGCGGCGCAGGTCGTGCAGGAAGCGGGTGCGCGGCTCGGCCAGCGCCGGGTCGGCGCCCAGCAGCTCGGCCCAGCTCGGCATCATCGCCGGCAGGTCGAGGCCGTAGGAGAAGTTGGCCCCGCTGCCGGTCAGCACGACGGCCCGGACCTGCGGGTCCGCGTCCAGGGCGCCGAAGACGAGCGGCAGCTCGCGCCAGAAGTCGGGGCCCATGGCGTTGCCCTTGGACGGCCCGAGCAGGGTCACCTCGGCGACATGCCCGGTCACCTTGACGCTCAGCGACACCAACTGATCGAGATCGGCCATCATCAGCTCCCACCGCCGGTAGAGTTACTCGACGGTAACATACGGCGGAGGCCTTTGAGGTCGGCCAGGTACTCCTGGAAGTCCACCTCGATCGTGTGACGTGTGGAGGCCACGTAGCGCCGCCGCATCCGCTCCCGGTAGCGGTGGATCTCCCGGCGCATCTCGGCCGACGGCGGCAGCGTGGCCGTGCCCTCGATCAGGTCGGCGATCCAGTGCGCCTGGGCCTCGGCCAGCGGCATGATCGCGCCGAGCGGCTGGATCAGGCCGAGGAAGTACAGCCCGGGCCGGTCGACCGGCACGACCCGGTGGTACAGCTCCACCTCGTTGTCCGCGGTGGCCAGGATGTCGTCGGCCAGGAACGGGAAGGTGATGCGGTAACCGGTGCAGTAGATGACGGCGTCGACCTCTTCCCGGCTGCCGTCGGTGAAAACGACCTCCGAGCCGTCGAATCGAGCAATGTTCGGTTTCACCGTGACATCGCCGTGGCCGATGCGGGTGAGGATGTCGTCGGAGACGGTCGGATGCGCGGCCAGCACCTTGTGGTCCGGCGCGGGCAGGCCGTACTTGGTCACGCTGCCACGGGTCACAGCGAGCATTGCTCGCATGGAAAGCCGTTGCAGCCACAGCGGTCCGCGAGCCAGCGGCGACGTCGTCAGGTGATCGGTCGGAATGCCGAACAAGAACTTGGGCAGCACATGGGCGCTGCGGCGCATGGCCAGGAACGTGCGATCGGCGACGCGGGAGAGTTCGACGGCGATGTCGCACGCCGAGTTGCCGATGCCCAGCACGACAACCCGTTTGCCCACGTACGGATCGAACGTCTTGTAGTAGTGGGAATGCACGCGCTCGCCGGTGAACTCCCCAGGGAATTCCGGCTCCCGCGGATCCCAGTGGTGCCCGTTGGCCACGATCACCGAACGGTAGCGCAGCGTCCGTTCCTCACCGTCAGCCTTGATCGTCACGTCATAAGCGCCATCCCTGGGCACGACCGCCGTGACCTCGGTGCGGAAGGCGATCTTGTCACGAAGCCCGAAGTGGTCCACGAAATCGTCGAAGTACCGCGCGATCTGGAAGTGATTGGGGTAGGCCGGCAGGCCGGGCGGCATCGGGTAGCTGGCGTACTGCATCTGCCGGGTGGACGTGTTGATGTGCAGCGACCGATAGGCCGACGACATGCCGTTGTCGTTGAGGTACCGCCAGTTGCCGCCGACCTGCGACCCCGCTTCGTAGCAGTCGAAGTCGATGCCGCGCGCCTGCAACACCTGCGCCGCCGCGATGCCGGACGAGCCGGCACCGATCACGCACACCTCGGCCATGACCACTCCCCTCGTTCGCGCCCACCATGGCACTCGGGGGTGCGGCGGCACCAGATCCGATCAGGACATCAGCGGCACCAGGTAGCCGCGGGCGAAGTCCCGCACGGCGTCGTCGTCGTCAACGGCGATCGAGCCGTCCGGCGTGAGCGTGAAGGAAATGGCCAGCCGCACCAGCATTTCCGCCAGGACACGCGGATCGCGGGACATCGAACCGCCGACCTCCGCGTACTGCGACACCAGGAACTCGCTGGCCGCGGCGATCACGCCCGCGCCGCGCAGCGTCAGGTACGGCACCAGCTCCTCGGGATCGCTGACCAGCAGCCGGGTCAGCAGGGCATCGGTGCGAACCTTGCGCAGCCCCACCACGAATCCCTCGACCAGCCGTTCCTCGGCCGACGGCAGCGGCCCGATGGCAGCGACGATCTCGCCGAAGAACCGGGCACTCTCCCGCACCAGAGCCGCCTGGACCAGCACGTTCTTGCTCTCGAACCGCCGGTAGACGGTGGCCCGGGACAGCCCGGCGCGGCGGGCCACGTTGTCCACGCTGGTGCGCCTCAGACCGTAGTCACGCAGTTCTTCGACGGCCGCGTCGAGGATCAGGTCGTCGTCAACCGGCACCGGCGACCCGTCTCATCGCCGCCCGGGAGCGGGGCGAATACCGCAGCCGGTACGGCACCAGCGGCCACAGCACGTGCACGATCCGGGCGAAGATCCGCAGCCGGCGCTCGTCGCGGGCGGTCCAGGTGGCCCCGATGCGGGCCAGGATCGCCGGGTGCAGGGTGCCGCGGTTGACCCACCACAGGAACTTGCCGAACGGACGCTTGACCAGGCGATACAGCGGGGCCGGCACGAGCGGGAAGCGCTCCGGCGGCTGCTCGACGAAGGCCAGCAGGCCCTTGGCCACCGGCGTCACCTCCAGCACCTCCCGGCACATCCGGTCCAGGTACCGCTGGTAGCCGGCCCAGTCGTCCGGCGCGAACCGGTCGCTGACGCCGTAGAGCCGGTAGCCGGCCAGCGTCTCGGCGTACAGCTGGGCCTTCTCGCGGTCGTCCAGGCGATGGTCGAACAGCTCGATCGACCGGATCATGGTGTCGAAAATTGTCAGGTGGGCCCAGAAATAGGTCTCCGGATCGAGCGCGTGATAGCGCCGCCCCTGCTCGTCGGTGCCCTTGATGTCGACGTGATAGGCGGTGATCTGCTCGGCCGTCGAGGCCGCGTTCGGCCAGTCGAAGGTGACGCCCTGGATCTGCGGCACCGAGCGGATGATCCGCTCCCACGGCTCGCCGAAGAAGTCGGAATGATCGTGGACGCCGGCGCCGAGGCCGGGATGCATCAGCTGGAGCAGACCGACCCGTACGAGCAGGATCAGCACGCGGTTGTCACCGGCGTGCCGCCAGTGCAACGAGCCCGGTCCGGCCAGGTCCATGGCCGCCTCCCGAAACGGTGAGACGATTCCCTCTCTTTGTATCACCGCGACCGGTCGGCCACCACCCTCACGGCACTCGGACGCGTTGATTGGCACCAATCAGGGGAGCTGTTAGCGTCAACGCGACCTGGGGGAGGCGGGACGGGATCGGGGGGTGACAGACCGAGATGAGCACGCTGTGCGCCGTGTTCCAGGCGACGGCGGCCAAGCACCCCGACCTGGTGGCGCTGCGCACCCCGGCCGACGCGGTCACCGTCACCTGGCGTGAGTACGCCGACCGGGTGCGGCATCTCGCCGCCGGGCTGGCCGCGCTGGGCGTGCGCCGCGGCGACACCGTCGCCCTGATGATGGTCAACCGCCCCGAGTTCCACCTCGTCGACACCGCCGTGTTCCACCTCGGCGCCACCCCGTTCTCGCTGTACAACACCTCGTCGCCGGAGCAGATCCAGTTCCTGGTCGGCAACGCCGGCAACCGGGTGGTGATCTGCGAGGAGCAGTTCCTGCCCGCCGTGCTGGCCGGTCGCGAGGGCACCGCCGTCGAGCACGTGGTCTGCGTCGACGCCGCCCCCGAGGGCACCATCGGCTTGGCCGAGCTGGCGACGCGGGCACCCGAGGACTTCGACTTCGAGGCCACCTGGCGAGCCGTCGAGCCGGACGACGTGCTGACGCTGATCTACACGTCCGGCACCACCGGGCCGCCCAAAGGGGTGGAACTCAGCCACCGGAACATGATCGCCGCGGTGACCGCCGCCGAGTCGGTGCTGCCGGCCGACCACAACGACCGGATCATCTCGTTCCTGCCGCACGCGCACGTCGCCGACCGGTGGGGCACGCACTACACGCAGATCGTCACCGGTCTCCAGGTCACCTGCGTGGCCAACCGCCGGGCCGTGCTGGCCGCGCTGGTGGAGTGCCGGCCGACGATCTTCGGTGCCGTGCCTCAGGTCTGGTACAACATCCGCGCCGGCGTCGAGGCCATGATCACCGGCGAGGTCAACCAGGCCCGCAAGACGGCGTTGACCCAGGCCGTTCGCCTCGGTCTCGATTTCGTCCGCACCGAGGACCCCGACGAGCAGTTGCGGGCTCGCTACCAGCAGGCCGACGAGCGCACCTTGGCCCCGCTGCGGGCGATGATCGGCTTCGACCAGATCCGCTACGCCCTGTGCGGCGCCGCCCCCATCACCGCCGACGCCGTCGAGTTCATCAACGCACTCGGCATTCCCCTGTCCGAGGGCTGGGGCATGTCCGAGGTCTGCGGCTTGGCGACGCTGAATCCCCCGGACGCCAACCGTTTCGGCACCTGCGGCCCCGCCATTCCCGGCGTCGAGCTCCGCCTCGGCGACGAGAACGAACTCCTCGTCCGCGGCGCACTCGTGATGAAGGGCTACCGCGGCTCCGTCACCCATGCCGCCGCCACCCTCGACGCCGACGGCTGGCTGCACACCGGCGACGTCGCCACCATGGATCCCGACGGCTACGTCCGCATCATCGACCGCAAGAAGGAGTTGATCATCAACTCCAGCGGCAAGAACATGTCGCCCAGCACCATCGAGAACACCATCAAGGCCGGCTGTCCCCTCATCGGCCAGCTGGTCGTCATCGGCGACGCCCGCCCCTACAACGTCGCCCTGGTGTTGTTGGAACCCGAGGTGCTCAAGGGCTTCGCCGCCGGCCACGCCCTCGACGCCGACCTTCCCACGCTCGCCGCCGACCCCGACGTCCGCCAGGCCGTCGCCGACGGCATCGAGGCCGGCAACCTGCGCCTGTCCCGCGTCGAGCAGGTCAAGCGCTTCGCCATCCTGCCGACCTGGTGGGAGCCCGGCTGCCCCGAGCTCACCCACACCTTGAAGCTGCGCCGCGGCCCCATCGCCGAGCGGTATGCCACGGAGATCGAGTCGCTGTACTCGGAGTGAGGCGGTGGTTGGGTCTGGCGCCCGCGCCGCGCGCTAAACGCCTCGCTGCTCGCCGTCGCACCCGGCAGGATGGGCCCGTGCCGACGAACGTCCCGGAATCGGTGCAGCACCACCTGCGCCACCGTCTGAACCTCCACGTCCGCGAATACTGGCCGCACGTGGATGGCATCACGGTCCGCTTCCGCGCAGGATTCGCCTACGTGGCAGCCGAGTTGCCCGGCGAAAAGAGCCTGCCGCTGTGCCGACTGCACTTCACCGGCGTGCCGCACACCTGGGGCTTCGCGCTCTATCTGGCCAGCGACGGCAGCTACCGGGACAGCATTTTGCCCAGCGGACTGCCGACCGGCGCTCCGGAGGAAGCTCTCGACTGCGCAGGCGGCCGCTACCTCAACGCTCTCGCACCGGCCATCCGGGTGCCGGCAGGACTTGTCGTCCTCGTCGGCCCACCGGCGTCGGGCAAGACCAGCTTCGTTCGGGCGCTGATCGCGTCCGGCCGGCTCGACGAGGAAGCCGTGGTGTCCAGCGACGAGATCCGCGCGGAGCTTTTCCGCACCGCACCCGCACAAGCCGAATCCGACGCGGCGATTTTTGAGGAACGTGACCGCAGGATCATCGCCAAGCTCGCCTCCGGGCAGAGCGCGGTCGCCGAGTCGACGAACGTCACGCCGCCGGCACGCGCACGACTCATCGCCATCGCCAGGCGTTTCAACGCCCCGGTGACGATGCTGCGATTCAACCCGGACATCACCGACCTCCTCCAGCAGCACACCGAGCGAGGCCGTACCGACCTCACCGCCGCTGACGTCCGTGACTACGCCGCCGTCATGACCCGGGAAGCCGGTGCCGACCAGCTGCGCTCCGAAGGCGCAACCGTCCACAATGTCCCCGGGCGCCGCCAGGCGACCACGCCGGCCGAAGCCGCCGCGCGCTTCTCCTTCGCCTGACCCGTCCGACGCGTCCAGACCTGCCTTCCGACAGCCTCAACGAAGTTCCGCGGAACAGCCCTGGACACCTCCTCGCTCATTCCCTTCCAGCCGAAATTCCCCGCGGCACAAGGAATCGGGCTCAGCCCCCTACCACCACAAGAAACCCCGCTCGGGAACTTCCCGAGCGGGGTCAACTCCGTGCGCTGTCAGCGGCTGAAGCGCAAGGTCAGCACCTGGAAGGGACGGAGTTCGAGTTCGACGGCGTTGTCGGACAGGGAACGGTCGGCCAGGTGGCGCTCCAACAGGTCGGTCTCCTGCACGGAGGTGGCGGCGAACGACGGGGTGAGGACGGCCCTGGCCCGGCCGCCGAGGGCCTCGTAGAGGCGGACGACGATGTCGCCGGAGCGGTCGTCGGCGGCCTTGACGGCCTCGATGACAACGCCGGGGTTGTCGACGGTGAACACCGGTGAAACCTGGCCGGAGCCAAGCACTCGGCGCTCGGGAAGGTTGATGCGGTAGCCCTCACGGACGGCGTCGGCGATGGCGGCGCCGGGGACGACGGAGTAGTTGAGCTGGTGGATGCCCTGGTCGGGGAAGCGCGGGGCCCGGAGCAGGGAAAGGCGGACAGTGGTGGTGGTGCCGCCGGACGGCCGGGCCTTGCGGGTGATGTCGTGCCCGTAGGTGGAGTCGTTGACGACGGCGAAGCCGTAGCCGGGCTCGGCGACGTGCACCCAACGGTGCGCGCAGATCTCGAACTTGGCGGCGTCCCACGAGGTGTTGACGTGGGTCGGCCGGTGCAGGTGGCCGAACTGGATCTCCGAGGTGGAGCGGTCGGCATGCACGTCGACGGGGAAGGCGACCTTGAGGAA
>Ga0310811_10006804_pt1 | contig 14622 bp, 13 predicted proteins | sample YCmetagenome_FD_207642 | JGI IMG/M metagenome (GOLD analysis project Ga0310811, IMG submission 207642) | Soil microbial communities from experimental microcosm in Duke University, North Carolina, United States - YC | ecosystem: Engineered > Artificial ecosystem > Soil microcosm > Unclassified ...
GAGGAAACCCATACGTAATTCCGCCCGAGTGGCAACGGACGTGCCAGCGTAGCACGTTAGCGGGGCCGTGTGGGATCCGCGAATGCCAACCGGTGATCTGACCGGAGGCAGACTTAAATGCTCGCTTCCCACAGCCTACGCGAAGTCCTCTGACCCGGTGGCGTAGAATCGACTCGCGTGCAGACGAGAAGCGCGGGCAACGGTGTCGTAGCCCTTCTCGTCATCGCCAGCCTCGCGATCCTTGCGGGCCTTGGGAATGCGACGTTCTGGGAGCCCGACGAGCCCAGGTTCGCCGAGGCCACGCGACAGATGTTTCACCGCGGCGACTTCGTCACCCCGTATCTGAACGGCGTGCCGCGTTTCGAAAAGCCGATCCTCTTCTACTGGTCGCAGGCCGCGGCATTCAATGTGTTCGGCGACAACGAGTTTGCCGCGAGGCTGCCCGCCGCGCTCGCTGGCATCGGGATCGTCCTCCTTCTCTATCTAATCGGCGTGGAGATCGTCTCGCGCCGTGCGGGGCTCGTCGCCGGGCTGGTCATGGCCACGATGTTCCGTTTTGTGACTTTCGCTCGGATCGGGCTCACCGACATTCCCGTCATGTTTTTCATCGTCGCTGCGCTATACGGGTTTGTTCGCGCGGTGTCCCGCGCATCGACGTTCTGGACCTTCTTCGGGTGGTCGTGTGTTGGCCTTGGAGTGCTGACCAAAGGTCCAGTCGGGTTTCTGCCGGTCGCCATCTGGGGCATGTACGCGGCGTTCCGTCGCGAGTGGTCCCTGTTTCCGCGCATACGGCCGATCGCGGGGGCGCTGCTGGCGCTGGCGATTTTTCTTCCCTGGTATGCCGCGATGGTGATCGAACATGGCCGGACCTTCACCAACTTTGCGCTCGGCCACGAAATCGTGCAGCGGATGCTGTCGGAAGAATCGTTCGCACCGACACGCAGCTTCTTCTACTACTTCAAGGTGTGGCCCGGTGACGCGGCACCGTGGTCGGTGTTGTGTTTCGCCGCCGCGGGCTGGACGGCATGGCGGTGGTCCGCACTCGACGGCGGGACAAAGACCGCGGTTCTCTTCGCGGCCGCGTGGTTCCTCTCAGTGTTCCTCGTGTTCTCGCTGTCGCGCTCGAAGGTGCCGCATTACGTGCTGCCGGCCTATCCCGCCGCCGCGCTGCTCGTCGGGTTGTTCGTCGATCGTGTTGCGGACGGACGCGACAACACGCTGTGGTGGGGAGTGCCGATGGCGCTCGTGGCGATCGCGACGATTGCCGCAGCGGGTGCAACGGGTCTCTTCCTGCAGGTGCTTGCCCCTGGCGCTACGGTCGTGAAGTGGTTCGTGCCGGGAGTCCTGGGAGCCGGCGGTGCGGTGATTGCGATCGCGACATGGAAACGGGCGCTCGTTCCGGCGGTGTACGCGCTCACTTCGATGCTCGCGGTGGTCTTCGCGCTGATTGGCGTGTACGTCGTGCCGCGCATTGTCGAACCGTTCAAGCCGATGCCGCTGCTCGCCCGGGAAGCTGCCGAATATTCACAAGCCGATGCGCCGATCGGGTTGCTGGGGCGCTATGGCCTTTCGAGCCTTATCTACTACTCGGGTCGTCACGTCGTCGCGCTGGACGGGGACGACGCGACGGTCGCGTTCCTGTCGATGCATCCCGGTGCCGTGTGCGTGATGCCGATGTCCGATTTCGAGCGGCTCGTTCCGCGACTGAATGGATTCGACAGAATTGCCGTGGCCGAGGAATTCAACGTGCGCATCGAACGGCTGTTTGAACGTCAACGGACACCGGGGCGACTTTGGGTGCTCGTCGGCCATGCTGCGTCGGCGAAAGCCTCTCGAATCGAACCCGTTACGTTCTGATCCGCGTATACTCTGCGGCCATGCGGCAGATGATGCTCCTCGTCGTTCTCCTCGTCTCTGCGTACTCGTTGCAGGCGCAGGTGCCGAAGCCACCGTTCACCGCGCAGGATGCCGAGGCGGGAAAGAAGCTGGCCGCGACCTCTGTCGAAATCCGCGCGCAGATCAAGGAGCCGCAGGCGCCCGCCGCACCGTTCAAGATGCTCGGAAACCTGTACTTCGTCGGAACACAGAACGGCGAGAGCTATCTGTTGACGTCGCCGCAGGGTCACATCCTGATGGGCGCCGGGTACGAGGCGTCGGTGGACACGACGCAGAAGAACATCGAGGCCATGGGCTTCAAGATGACTGACATCAAAGTCATCCTGCTGAATCACAGCCACGTCGATCAGTCGGGCGCGGCCGCGGAGCTGCGCAGGCGCACCGGTGCGCAGGTGATGGCAGGGTTCGCGGAGGTCCCGTACCTTGAGCGCGGCATCCATGCGCAGAGCCCGTTTCTCGCGCCCGCGGGTCCAGGCCCGCGTTACCCTGCTGTCAACGTCGATCGTGCCCTCTTCGATGGCGATGTGGTTCAGGTCGGCCCCCTCCGCGTCACCGCGTACCTCTCGCCCGGTCATAGTCCGTCCTCGACGAGCTGGCTGTACACCGTGCGGGACGGCGGGAAAAATTATCGCGTTCTCGAGTTCTGCTGCTGGGAATATCCCGACGACTTGAGCCGCGGCGCATTCATCACGGAAGTGACGACGCGACGGACGATCGACTGGTGGCGCAAGGCGCTGCCAATCGATGTCTATCTCGAGGTTGGTGCGTACGCCTGGTCGGGAACGCTCAATCAGCCCTCAGGCACGTTCGCGGAGCGTGTGGCGCGCGTGAGGGAGAACCCGCGCCTGATGATCAATCGCGATATCTTTCGGCAATTGTCCGCCGCTCGCGAAGTTGAATTCGAGACCAAGTTACCGACGTTGAAGCTCTCGACGCCGCCAGCGCCGACGCGTTAAGATCACGCACAGCCGCCTGCTCGTCGTTCCCTGCGCGCAGCGTCCTTCGCCCGCTGCTGAACCGGTTCCCCCCGGGAAAACATTCCGATGCGATTTGGTCGATGCGGTGTCCTGGTGTGCTCGCTTGCACTGGTGCTGGTTGCGCGCACCGCCTTTCCGCAAACGCCCGGATACGGCTACGAGATCGTCAACACGTACCCTCATGATCCATCCGCATTCACGGAGGGGCTGGTGTACACGGACGGTGCAATGTATGAGAGCACCGGGTTGTCCGGCTCGTCTACGCTTCGGCAGCTCGATCTCAGAACGGGAGCGGTCCTCCGCGCTGTTCCACTCGGCGCTCAATACTTCGGCGAGGGCGCGACGCTCTTTCAGGGAAAAATCTTTCAGCTGACGTACCAATCGCAGATCGCGTTCGTCTACGACGCCGCAAGCTTTGCTCCGATCGAGCAGTTCTTTTACAGCGGGGAAGGATGGGGGCTGACCCACGACGACCGCCGGCTGATCATGAGCAACGGGACGAATCAGATCCGCTTCATCGATCCGGCGACCTTCCAGACGGTCAGCACCATCAATGTCCACGACGCGCAGGGCGCGCCGATCGTCAACGTCAACGAGCTCGAATACGTCAACGGAGAGATCTACGCGAACATCTGGCTCACCGACTCGGTTGCGCGCATCGATCCGGCATCGGGTCTCGTCGTCGGATGGATTGATTTCACGGGATTGCTGCCGGCGGGAACGCCAGGTGACGTGCTGAACGGCATCGCGTACGACGACGCGACCGGGCATTTGCTCGTGACGGGGAAGTTCTGGCCCTCGCTGTTCGAGGTGCGGGTTGTTGGCGGCGGAACGGCGTCACCTGATGGCAGCACGGTTCCTTCGTCATCTCTAATCGTCGACAGCAGCGGCGCGATGTGGACGATCGGTGCAGGCGGCGTCATTCTCCGGAACGGCGTTCAGGCAGCGGGTGGTTTGGGTTCGACGATTCTGTGGAAGAACGGCACGATCTACGTCCTCGGTATCGACAGCAACTGGTGGCAGTGGTCTGGTGCAGGTTGGACAAATGTCGGTCCGGCCACGCCGGGCGGGACGACGCCAGGCGTCACGCCATCGACGGCCTCACCTGACGGCACGACTGTGCCGGCGGCATTGCAAATCGTCGACGATCAGGGCGCGGTCTGGACCATTGGCTCGAACGCGCAGATTCTTCGCAACGGCGTGCAGGCCGCGTACGGTTACGGCAGCAGGATTCTGTGGAGCGCGTCGACCATTTACGTGGTTGGCAACGACAGCAACTGGTGGCGATGGACCGGTTCCAGCTGGAGCAACATCGGGGCGGCGACACCTGGGGGCAACCCCTCACCCTCGCCTGACGGCACGACGATTCCCGGCGCTACGCAGATCGTGGATTCCGAAGGCGCCGTGTGGACGATCGGAAGCGGCCGCGTCATTCTTCGCAACGGCGTGCAGGCGGCCGGCGGCCTTGGTTCCAGCATTGTGTGGAACGGCGGAGCGATCTACGTCGTTGGCGACGACGACAACTGGTGGCGATGGACAGGGTCCGGCTGGGTCAGACTTTGATCTACCGGCGTCTTCCCGTGTCGTCGCGGTAGCCCGCGTCGTAGCCGGCGCGGAACCCGGCGCGATAGTTGTTCCTGTAGGCTTCACGCGTGCCGTAGCTGCGCGCAAACCCATTGTCCGCATCGCGGTAATCGCGGTGCGCGACCGGATCGTATCGGCGCCGTTGGCGCCGGTCCTCCTGCGCATGTTTGAACCCGTCTTCGTAACCGCGCGCAAACGCCGGTTCTTCGTACGCGCCTCCGGCCAGCGGCAGCGAACCGAAGCGGCCAGGCGCACGCCCGCGACCGCGGCCCTGTGCGTCGGCGGTGATTGGCGTGGTGACGATGACGAAGGAGAGCAGGACGACCAGGAACCGGACCATCAATCCGCCAAATTAAACGGCAGGCGGCAAGGTAAGTGCAAACGATACGCCACGGCTGATTAATCGGATCTTCCCTCGTGAAACTGTCGCTCGGCGACGAGCGCCATCCGTTATGGTCGGATCGTGTCCTGTCCGTAGAGCATCACAGCCTTTTGCGTCCAGAGGAGGCGCATGCGTCAATCCATAAAAACCATCGATGCGCACGTTGCCGGAGAGCCGCTGCGGCTGATTGTCGAAGGTGTCTCCAGGCCCTCCGGCAAGACGATGGCGCAGAAGCGCGATTGGATGAAACGCCACGTTGACGACCTTCGACGCGCCCTGCTGTTTGAACCGCGAGGTCACCGAGACATGTGCGGTGCAATGCTCACCGAGCCTGTCTCGCCTGGCTCCGATGCCGGCGTCCTCTTCTTCCACAACGAGGGGTATCCCGCGATCTCGGGCCACGGCGTCATCGCGGCCGCGACGATCGCACTCGAACGGAATCTCCTGCTGCCGGGTGGAGGGCGCTTGCCTGCACCGCACCGCGATGACGCTGATGAGATCGCTCGCGAAGCCGTAGTGGTTTTCGACACCATCGCGGGAGCTGTGCAGATCCGTCCGCGCGTCCAGACACGCGGCGACAGCTACTCGGTGGACTCGGTGCTCTTCACGAACGTGCCGGCGTTCGTGTCGGGGGGCGGCCAGAGCGTGCGGCTTGGCTCGCGCGAGTTGCGAGTCGACATCGCGTTTGGTGGCGCCTTCTACGCCATTGTGGACACCGAGGCCATCGGTATTCCGCTGAATGGCGACCGGCTGCCAGAGCTGCGCCGTCTCGGCGTCGATATTCGCGCGGCGGTCAACGCTGCGGCCACAGCGCTCCATCCTGTAGACGCTGCGCTCTCTGGTGTCACAGGCGTGATCTTCACGGGCCCGCCGCAGGATCCGGAAGCCCATCTGCGCAATGTGACGGTGTTCGCCAACGGCGCGGTCGATCGTTCGCCGTGTGCGACCGGCACCTCCGCAGTGATGGCGGTGCTCGACGCCATGGGGCTACTGCTCGGCGATCAGCCGTTCGTGCACGAAAGCATCATCGGCACGCTGCATCGCGGACGCGTTCGCAGTCGGACGCAGGTGGGCGAATACCCCGCCATCGTCACCGAAATCGAAGCGACGGCTGCCGTCACCGGCGAGCATACGTTCTTCATCGACGACGACGATCCGCTGCGCGAGGGCTTCGAGTTCTGACGTTTCACACCGCTCGACGAACGTAGAAGAGCGTCGCCGCCGCGAGTGCGACACCGAGTGCGGCGAAGGCGCGGTGGTGCTTGGAGATCACCAGCTCCGCGCTGGATGTTCGCGCAGAGCTGTCGAATCGCCCGTGGGCGCCGAAGTCGCGCGTGTCGTCCACGGGCGACCAGAGATTGTGGGGCCGGTCGGGGTCCTCGGGTTCGGATGTTTGCTGCGCATCGTAGCCGTGGCGCGCGAGATAACGATCCGCCAGTCCGGCGGCGAACCGGTCGCCGACAATCGCTTCGACGGTGGGAAATCCGACGAAGTATTCGCGGCGCGGGTGGTCTGCGGCCCACAGGATGGCGTCTGCGGCGACTTCAGGTTGAAAGATCGGCGGCACCGGTTTGGCGCGTCCGCGCAGACGGCTTTTGACCCACTCGAACTGCGGCGTGTTCATTGCGGGCAGCTGAACCATCGTCACGTGGACGCCGCTCGCGTCGTGCAGCAATTCCGCACGGAGGGAGTCGCAGAACCCTTGAATCGCGTGCTTCGCCGCGCAATAGGCGGACTGCAGCGGGATGCCACGGTACGCGAGCGCCGATCCAACCTGAACGATGACGCCGCGATTGCGCGGCTTCATGCGGCGCAGCGCCGACAGTGTGCCGTGCACGACGCCGAGGTAGGTGACCTCGGTGACCCGTTTGTATTCGGTTGGTTCCATCGCAGCGATAGGCGAGAAGACGCTCGCCATCGCGTTGTTGACCCAGATATCGATGGGCCCGAATGTTTGTTCCAGTGCCGCGGCGGCCGCCTCGACGCGGTCCGCATCCGCGACGTCGCCCTGCAGTACCAGTGCGCGTCCACCGGCGGCCGCCACGTCACGTGCTGCGCCTTCGAGCCCGGCACGCCCGCGTGCGAACAGGCCGACACAGGCACCTCGCTGGCCGAAGGCCCGTGCGACGGCGCGGCCGACACCCGCCGAGGCGCCGGTAATCATCACGATTGGCTGGGGAAACGCATCCGAAGGCATATCCCCGCCGGATGCAACATGGCGGCCTGTTCATGGACGAGTTGTGAGGTTCGCGCCTCAGAAGGCATGGATCCTCGGGAGGTGGTTGATCCAGTATTTTTGTAAGGCGTACGCCTATGCAGCGATCGCAGACCGTTGACGCGTATCCCACCGCGATTCAGCCGCGCGCCCGACTGCTCGATCGATGGCTGGCCACGCGACTCCAGCAGGTGATTGCGCCTGCCGCCGTGCGACTGGAGCTCTGGGACGGCAGCTCACCGTATTCACGCGACGAGCCGCCGATCGGCAGCGTCCTCGTGCACGATCGGGCCGCGCTGCTCGGCCTCATCCTCGATCCCGATCTTCGGTTTGGAGACGCGTACACGGATGGCCGGATCGACATTCGTGGAGATCTGGTGACGGTCGTGGAAGCGTTGACGCGCGTCACGCTCGGCCCGCGGACGTGGCGCGAACGTCTCCGTGGAGCGCTCGAACGGCCGAATTCACTCTCGAGCGCCCGGCGCAACGTGCATCATCATTACGATGTCGGCAACGACTTCTATCAGCTGTGGCTCGATCGCGACCTCGTCTACACCTGCGCGTATTTCGAACATCCACACATGACACTCGAAGCGGCGCAGCATGCGAAGTTCGAGCTCGTCTGCCGCAAGCTCCGGCTGCAGCCGAACGAAACGGTCGTCGAGGCGGGTTGCGGCTGGGGAACGCTCGCGCTGCATATGGCTCGTCAGTACGGCGTCCGCGTCAAGGCGTTCAACGTCTCGCGCGAGCAGCTGGCCTATGCGCGGGAGCGCGCGCAGCGCGAGGGGCTGAGCGAGCGTGTCGAATTCGTCGATGACGATTACCGTAACGTCCAGGGCAAATGCGACGTGTTCGTATCGGTGGGTATGCTCGAGCATGTCGGCTTGCATCACTACCAGACGCTCTCGGAGGTTCTTCGTCGGGTCGTTCACCGCCAGGGCGGTCGCGCCCTCCTGCATTTCATCGGACGCGATGCTCCGCGCCCACTGAATGCGTGGACGCGGCGGCGAATCTTCCCAGGTGGGTATGCGCCAACGCTCGCGGAAGTCGCCACTCGGGTGATCACTCCGGCCGGCATGTCCATCGTCGACGTCGAGAACCTGCGCCTGCACTATGCACGGACAATCGCGCACTGGTATGCGCGGTTCAAGAACGCCGAGGAACACATTCGAACGCGGTACGGCCTCCACTTTCAGCGCACGTGGGAGCTGTATCTCGCGGGTGCGCAGGCGTCGTTCAGCACAGGGTGGATGCAGCTGTTTCAGGTCGTCTTCGTGCCGCTCGAATCGCCGCCGCCGTACTGGACGCGGGCGGAAATGTACGACGGCGGTGAGCGGAGGGCCGGCTCCTACGAGCCGGGCCTTTAGGAGCCCGGCCCCCACGAGATGGCCTCTACAGATTGGCCTGAGGAGATAACCCCGCGAAATGCGAAGGTGCGACGCATTAATCGTCGGAGGGGGACCAGCCGGCTCGAGTTGCGCGCGTGCGCTTCGTGTTGCCGGGTGGAACGTGGTCGTCATGGATCGCGCGCGCTTTCCCCGTGACAAGGTGTGCGGCGGATGGGTGACGCCTGGCGTGTTTCGTGCGCTCGAATTACACCCCGACGAGTATCGAGCAACGGGTCTTGTCCTCCAGGAGATCACCGGCTTCAGGACGAGCGTGGTCGGTCAACAACCTGTCGAGACCAACTACGCGAAGGTGGTCAGCTACGCCATTCGACGTTGTGAGTTCGACCACTTTCTGCTGCGTCGTGCGCAGGTGTGTGTGCTCGACAACCAATCGCTGGTCACGCTCACGCGACGCGGCCAGCGATGGATTGCCAATGAGGACATCGAGACGCCGGTTGTCGTCGGCGCGGGCGGTCACTTCTGCCCGGTGGCGCGCCAGCTGCAGGGTAAACGCGATCGCGTCGACGCGGTTGTCGCCAAAGAAGCCGAGTTCCGCCTCGACGGTGAGGATTCACCGGTCGATGGGCGGATGCCGGAGTTGTTCTTCTGTCGAGACCTCGAAGGCTACGCCTGGTGCGTCCGCAAAGGGGACTATCTGAACATCGGCATCGGCAGACGGGTGCACGACGGCTTCGCGGATTACCTCGCCGACTTCGCCGCATTTCTGACGTCGACCGGACGGGTGGCACGAACGTCGGCGATTTCTTGGCGGGGACACGCGTACCATGCTCGTGGTGCTGGAGTCAGACCGCTCGTTGCAGATGGCGTGCTGATTGTCGGCGACGCCGCCGGGCTGGCCTATCCCGAAAGCGGCGAGGGCATTCGTCCGGCCGTCGAATCGGGCATTTTGGCCGCCCGTACGCTGATCGCTGCCCGCGGCCGTTTTGCGCGTGACGATCTTCATTCATATGAAGCCGCCATGTACGCCGCGCACAAACCGTCCGCACCGACGCCACGCGCGTTGAGCCCGATCGTGAAGGCGGCTGGACGGACACTGCTGCGTTCGCGCATCTTCACCCGGCGTGTCATGCTGGATCGATGGTTTCTGAGGTCCGCATCGTGACAGACAAACGGAAGGCGGCGCTGATCGTCGTCGACGTGCAGAAGGACTTTTGCCCTGGGGGCGCGTTGGCCGCACCAGGCGGCGACGACATCATTCCGGCGTTGAACCGCTATGTCGCCGACGCGCGGTTGCGGGACATCACAGTTTATGCCTCACGCGACTGGCATCCCGAGCGCACCAGCCACTTCAAGGAGTACGGCGGTGAATGGCCGCCCCACTGCGTGCAGGAAAGCGCCGGCGCGCAGTTTCATGCCGACCTCAAGCTCCCGGCTGACGCCGTCATCGTCAGCAAGGGCGACGACCCGCAGCGCCACGGCTACTCCGCCTTCGACGGCCACACATCGGATGGGAAATCGCTGCTGCACGATTTGCGCGATCGTCACATTACCCGCGTGTATGTGACTGGGATTGCGACCGACTACTGTGTGAAGGCGACGGCGCTGGATGCCCTTCAGGCCGGGCTCGAGGTTCGTGTCCTGCCCGATGCGATTACGGGAATCGACGTACGTCCGGGCGACGCGCAACGCGCGCTCGACGAGATGTCGGCGGCTGGTGCCCGCATCGTCGCCTCTCTCGAGGTGTGAAGGGCCTCAGAGACACAGAGGTGAAGAGTCTTCTCTGCGGCTTGGACGACCGCTAGCTCCGCGGCGCTTCGACCAGCGTGTGCGTGCCCGGATCGATGATGAGCGGCGGCGGTTCGGTCTCGATGAGGTAACCGAATTCGTCCCGGAACTCCTGCAGCCCGATACCGGCGGTCGCCGCCATTTTCGCGAGCTCGTGTGGATCGTCGAAGTCGTCGCGGCGCAGACGGATCATGTAGCGCCGCGCTATCCCATAGCGGGTCGAGTGGATGTCGACCATACGCACCCGCGTCCGGCCGTTGTCCGCATCGATGACACTGGCGAATGGAATCGGGACAAAGTTCCCGCGCTGCATGGAAATGATCACCGCGCTGCCGCCCGACAGCAGATACTTGGCGGCGCAATAGCCAAGGTCGCGCGTGTATTCCATGTCCGCCGGAATCGGATCGGCGCACCGCAACTCGTAACCAATGTTCTTCGCGGCGATCGTCGTTTTAAGTCCGAAGGCCGACAGCCGCTTCTGAACTTCGCTTTTCAGGATTTCACCGATGTTGACCTCGGCGATCCTGATGTGACCATGCGAGTCGCGCTCGACGTCCTCCAGGCGTTCGAGATCGGCGGGATCGATGCCGAGCACAAGTCCCTCGGCGACGACGGCGACGCCGTCGCGCCGGCCGTAGCTCAAACGCTTGACGATTGCGCCCACCAGCGTATCGACCACCGTCTTCAGACGGATGCGGTGCTGTGGAAATTCCTCGGGGATGAGCGTCAGCGTCGCGCCGGCCGCCTTGCCGATGCCGAGCGCGAGATGCCCAGCCTTGCGGCCCATGGCGATCACGAAATACCAGCGCGACGTCGTCTTCGCGTCGACCATGAGGTTCTTGACGATCTCGACCCCGTAATGGCGTGCCGTAGCGAACCCGAAGGTGTCGACGTTCGGCGGCAGGTCCAGATCGTTGTCGATGGTCTTCGGCACGTGGACGACGCGGATGCGTCCACGGCCGTGCTCCTCGAGTTTCATGGCCGAGAAGGCGGTGTCGTCACCGCCGATGGTGATCAGCATGTCCACATTCAGTCGCAGCAGCGAGACGATGGCTTGCTCCAGATGCTCGGGACTGATGGTTGGGTTTGCGCGCGAGATGCCGATGTGCGAGCCGCCACGGAAATGGATCCGGCTGACGGATTCGATGGTGAGCGATGTCGTGTGCTCGACGTCGCCGTGCATGATCCACTCGAAGCCGTCGCGGATACCGACGACTTCTACGCCTTCGAGCTGACTGCGAATGGTGGCGGCGGAGATGACGCTGTTGATGCCGGGCGCGGGTCCTCCGGCAACCAGTATCGCGAGGCGAGTCTGATGAGGCATACGGGCGAATCGATCGTCTTTCAAATATCACGGCTTGCATGCCGCATGCACGCGGGTTGTCGGTCCGACAAGTTTGGCGCGCTGGCATTCGGGTTGCGTCCCGTGCACGCCCGGAGGAAACGAATGCCTGAGAAGGAAACACTCCGACGAGCCCGTGCCGACAAGCGTGCTGGCAAATCTTCATCCACACAGGCGGGCGAGTTCGTTCGCGAGGAAATGCATCACGTTCGCGAAGGCAAGCATGGCGCGCGCTCGGCGAAGCAGGCCATCGCCATCGGCCTCTCGAAAGCGCGGCGCGCCGGCGTGAAGCTGCCGCCGCCTGGACGCGGTGCGGACCCGAAGACGCGGAAAAGTGCTGAATACGCCAGCCGTGCTTCACGCAAGCACGCGCGGCCTTCGAGCCGGCGGTCACGTGCGGTCCGGCGCGCACTCGAGCGTGAGGGACGCAGCGCGGCGTCACACAAGGCGCTGTCACGGCAGGCGTCGTCGGCCGCACGCCGCCGGTCGGCTTCGAGCCGCAGCGCCGCGGCACGCCGGGCGGCTCGCACAAAGGGGCCGCAGGGCCGCCACACCGCCGCCCAAAAGGCCGCGCGCACGCGGCAGCGGCAGGGTACGAGGCGCCGCCGTCGAGCTTCCGCTTAGTGCTCCGGAAGGTCGCGACAAGCGGTTACGTCGCGAGGAACTGACGGACGAGGCGCGCGAGCAGCGTGTCGAGCGCCTCGCCGTCCAGTGCGAAACGCGATGTCGACGGAGACCACGTTAGTTTGTAGCTGCGCGACATCGCCGACACCCAGATCTGCCGCACTGGGGCATTGGGACTGACGATGAATTTCGCTGGAGCAGGTTCCTCGAAGGCAATCTGCAGAACGCCGTTCTGCAGTTCAACCTCGAAGCCTTCCTGATCCGCCAGCGGCAGCAGCGAACGCTGCGCGTGCTCCAGCGCGTGGTCGGCCTGGAGACGGAAGTCCTGTTCGGTGAGCGTCTCGTGCATGCGCGGTTGGACGCGACGGCCGCCCGAAGGCGGACCCTGCCGTCTAATTCGTGTTCCCGAGCTTCGCCGCGGACGCGATGTACGTCCTGCGCGCGCGGGCGACCATGCCGGCCTGCTTCATTTTCACGTCGAGCCTGTGTTCCTTGCTGTCGAGGGTCGCCGGCGCAAAGCCGATTGTGTAGAGACTGTGAAGCTCCTGGGCGACACGCGTGAAGGTGGGGGCCAGTTCGTCCGTCTTCTTCAGTTCGAAGTAGCCGCCCCCCGTTTCTTCCGCAATCTTCCTGAGCGAACGATCCGGCTGCGAACGCACCATGCGCTGTCCGTTGAAGTACGTCGACTGAAGACCAATCGCATACACCATGATCTCGTTCTGCTTGGCGTGATCGAGGACGCTGCCAAAGCTGGCCTTGCTGTACGTGTCGTCGCCATCGGTGAACACGAGCACGATCTTGCGGCCGTCAACCGGTTTCAACATGTCGATGCTCTGATCGACCGCATCCCACAGGCGCGTCGGGTTGCCGTACTGCAGGTCGCGCAGCGCGGAAATCAGGTCGTCGCGATCGCTGGTGAACGTGCCGCTGAACTCGATCCGATCGCTGAATGCGCCCACCTGCCCTTTGTCCTGCGGGAGCATTCGCAGCAGGAACTGTTCGGCGGCGGCACGCAGCAGATCGAGGCTGTTGGTCATGCTGGCGCTGTAGTCGAGCATGACCACGACGGTGAACGGCTGCGTCTCGTTCTGAAAGAACGTGATCGGCTGTGGCTTTCCGTTATCGAGGATGGTGAACTCGTCCTGCTCGAGATTCGGGACGAGCCGTCCCTGGGCATCGAGCACGGTAGCCGGCACCGACACAATCTGGGTCGTCGCCTTGAAGGTCGGCGTGTCTTGCCCCGCCGCCACTGTCAAGGTGGCCGCGACGAGGATTGCGATCGTCGTAAAGCTCCGCATGGAATCAGCTTATCTGATCTTCAGACGCCGCGGCGGGTGCCGCCGGCCGGAGTATGATTTCCGCATGCGTACAGCCTGTATTGCCGCTGGACTTCTCATTTCCCTCGCGTGTTCGTCCCAGGCGCAGCAACAAGGGGGCCAGGAAGCCGCCGCCCGGATTGGGGACCGCACCGTGACGGTCCGCGAGCTGGACGACCGTTGGAAGCAGGAGGATCCGGCCGCCAAGGCCCAGGCCGACCAGGCCATCTACGACGGACGCAAGGCCGCGCTCGACGCGATCATCGCGGATTCTCTCATCGCGCAGGCCGCGAAGGCGAAAGGCGTCACCAACGAGGCGTTCGTGCAGGCGGAAGTGGCCAAGCGACTCAAGCCGGTGAACGACACGGACGTCCGCAACTTCTACGTGCAGAACAGCGAGCGAATGCAGGGACGATCGTTCGAACAGATGAGCGCGGCCATTCAGCAGTACCTCGAACAACAGCACCAGACCGAGGCCAAGCAGGCCCTGATCACCGAGCTCCGCAACGCGGGTCCGAAAATCAGTGTCGTCATGGACGCACCACGCACGACCGTCACCGTCAATCCCGACGATCCGTCGGAGGGCAAGGCCGACGCGCCCGTGACCGTGGTGGAGTTCTCCGACTTCCAGTGTCCGTTCTGCCTGCGCGTGATGCCGACGCTGAAGCAGCTGCGAACGAAGTACGGCGACAAGATGCGGCTGGTCTGGAAGGATTTCCCGTTGACGCAGATTCATCCGCAGGCGTTCGTCGCCGCGCAGGCCGGGAACTGCGCGCGCGAACAGGGGAAGTTCTGGGAGTATCACGACAAGCTGTTTGGCAACCAGTCCGCCCTGCAGCCCGATGCGCTGAAGAAGTACGCGGCCGACGCGGGACTCGACACGGCGAAATTCAATCAGTGTCTCGACAGCTCGAAATACGAAGCGCGCGTTCAGGACGCGCTCGCCGTCGGCAGCCGCCTCGGCATCGGCTCGACGCCGACGGTCTATGTCAACGGGCGAATGATCAACGGCGCTCAGCCCCTCGAGGTGTTCGAAGCCGTCATCGATGAAGAGTTAGCCCGGAAATAACGTCAGATCAGTTCCATCGGCTCGGTCGGGTGCGTTCCTGGCGGCAGCTCGAGATGTCGCGTTCGCGCGATCCAGGTTGCCGT
>Ga0310811_10006805_pt1 | contig 14621 bp, 14 predicted proteins | sample YCmetagenome_FD_207642 | JGI IMG/M metagenome (GOLD analysis project Ga0310811, IMG submission 207642) | Soil microbial communities from experimental microcosm in Duke University, North Carolina, United States - YC | ecosystem: Engineered > Artificial ecosystem > Soil microcosm > Unclassified ...
TATTGCCCCGGCCATTGGCACCGATTTTGCGGAGGCGCTGCCGCTTCGGCGACTTTGTCGACGTATTGGAAGACCTGTTGCGTTTTTGCTGCCTGGACATGTCGGCCGATGCTACCGGATCGCACGCCGTCCCTCCAGCGTCGGCGACGGAGAACTTGACCATTTGGTCAGATCGTCGCTACCGTGCCGCCGACAAGCCGGAGGGAGGCGACGATGGGAAACGCAGGCGGAATCGCCGCTCGGCGCTTGAGTGCCGACGAGCTGACCCGCAACTTCGCCGATATCCACGTGCCGCTCGACCGCGAGCGCGCGCTGATCGAAGCCAGCCGCTGCTACTTCTGCTACGACGCGCCCTGCCAGCAGGCCTGCCCGACCGGCATCGACATCCCGGGCTTCATCCGCAAGATCGCCACCGACAACGTCAAGGGCGCGGCCGTCACCATCCTCAACGAGAACATCATGGGCGGCGCCTGTGCGCGCGTCTGTCCGGTCGAGGTCCTTTGCGAATCGGCCTGCGTGCGCGAGACGCAGGAGACGAGGCCGATCCAGATCGGCGCCCTGCAGCGCTACGCGACGGACTGGTTGTTCGAGCGCAAGCTGCAGCCTTTCACGCGCGCTCCGTCGACCGGCAAGCGTGTCGCGGTGGTGGGCGCGGGCCCCGCGGGGCTCGCCTGCGCCCACCGGCTCGCGATGCGCGGCCACGACGTTACGGTTTACGAGGCACGGCCCAAGGCCGGCGGCCTGAACGAATACGGGATCGCTGCCTACAAGGTGCCCGACGACTTCGCGCAAGCCGAAGTCGCCTTCATCCTGGGCATCGGCGGCATCAAGATCGAGTTCGGCAAGGCGCTGGGCCGGGACATCTCGCTCTCGGCCCTGCGCCGCGACTTCGACGCCGTGTTCCTGGGCATGGGCCTTGCCGGCGTGAATGCGCTCGCGCTCGAAAGCGAGGACATGCCGGGCGTGATGGACGCGGTCGGCTATATCGAGCGCCTGCGCCAGGCCGCCGACAAAGGTGCGCTCGAGATCGGCCGCCGCGTGGTCGTGATCGGCGGCGGCAACACGGCGATCGACATCGCCGTCCAGGCCAAGCGGCTGGGCGCCGAGGATGTGACCATCGCCTATCGCCGCGGCCCTGATCACATGGGCGCGACCTGGCATGAGCAGGAGCTGGCGCAGACCAATGGTGTCACGATCAAGCACTGGGCGCGGCCGCTGCGGCTGGTGGCCCATCAGGGCCGGCTGAAAGAGGTCGAATTCGAATATACCCAGCTCGACGAGCAGGGCCGGTTGATGTCGACCGGCGACCGCTTCACCTTGCTGGCGGACATGCTATTCAAGGCGATCGGCCAGAGCTTTGTGCCGAGCCCGCTCAGCAATGGCGCGGCCGAGGCGCTCGAGCTTGCGGGCAATCGCATCCAGGTGAATGCCGACCGCAAGACCTCGCTGACCAACGTATGGGCCGGTGGCGACTGCGTGCCAGGCGAAGATCTGACGGTGAGTGCAATCCAGGATGGCAAGCTCGCCGCCGAATCGATCGACCGGAACCTGCGTTCCGCTTAGGGAGGATATCGTGGCCGATCTCCGCACCACCTTCGCCGGCATCAAGTCGCCCAACCCGTTCTGGCTCGCTTCGGCGCCGCCCACCGACAAGGCCTACAACGTCGTGCGCGCCTTCAAAGCGGGCTGGGGCGGCGTGGTGTGGAAGACGCTGGGCGAGGATGGACCGCCGATCGTCAATACCGCGTCACGCTATGGTGCGCTCGAAGTCGGCGGCCAGCGCATGGTGGGCTTCACCAACATCGAGCTGATCACCGACCGGCCGTTGCAGGTCAATCTCGACGAGATCAAGCAGGTGAAGCGCGACTGGCCCGACCGTGCGCTGATCGTGTCGCTGATGGTGCCGTGCGAGGAAGAGAGCTGGAAGCGCATCCTGAAGCGGGTCGAGGAGACCAACGCCGACGGCGTCGAGCTCAACTTCGGTTGCCCGCACGGCATGTCCGAGCGCGGCATGGGCGCCGCCGTCGGCCAGGTGCCGGAATATGTCGAGATGGTCACGCGCTGGTGCAAGCAGAACACGCGCATGCCGGTGCTGGTGAAGCTAACGCCCAACGTCACCAACATCCTGGGCTCCGCCCGCGCGGCCAAGCGCGGCGGCGCCGACGGCGTGTCGCTGATCAACACCGTCAACTCGATCATCGGCGTCGATCTCGACAGCATGGCCCCCTACCCCGTGGTCGGCGGCAAGGGAACGCATGGCGGCTATTGCGGACCGGCGGTGAAGCCGATCGCGCTGCACATGATCTCGGAGATCGGCCGCGATCCCGAATGTGCCGGGCTGCCGATCTCGGGGATCGGCGGCATCGCCACCTGGCGCGATGCGGCGGAATTCCATGCGCTCGGTGCCGGCACGGTGCAGGTCTGCACCGCCGCCATGCATTACGGCTTCAAGATCATCGACGATATGGTGGACGGCCTCGGCAACTGGCTCGATGCCAGGGGCCACGATCGGCTCGACGCCATCGTCGGCCGTGCGCTGCCCAACGTGACCGACTGGCAGCACCTCGATCTCAACTACAAGATCGTGGCCCGCATCGACCAGGACACCTGCATCAAATGCGGCCTCTGCTATATCGCCTGCGAGGATACCTCGCACCAGTCGATCGCCGCCCTCAAGGCCAACGGCGAGCGGCGCTACGAGGTGATCGACCAGGAGTGCGTCGGCTGCAATCTCTGCATGTATGCTTGCCCGGTAACAGGCTGTATCAGCATGGTCGAGGTTCCGACCGGACGGAAGCCGATCACCTGGCTCGAGCATCCCAACAACCCGCTGCGGCAGGCCGCCGAGTAGCTGAAAACCATTCGAGGAGCGTCATGAGCGACACGACAACCGGCAAGAACCTGCGCGTCAACGGCGAGCGCCTGTGGCAGAGCCTGATGGAGATGGCCAAGATCGGCGCCACCGACAAAGGCGGCGTCTGCCGACTCGCGCTCACCGATCTCGACCGCCAGGGCCGCGACCTTTTCGTGCGCTGGTGCAAGGAGGCCGGCTGCACGGTTTCGGTCGACCGCATGGGCAACATCTTTGCCCGCCGGCCCGGGCGCGACAACGCCCTGCCGCCGGTCGGCACCGGCAGCCATCTCGACAGCCAGCCGACGGGCGGCAGGTTCGATGGCGTCTATGGCGTGCTGGCCGGGCTCGAGGTCATCCGCACGCTGAACGACCTCAACTACGAGACCGCCGCGCCGGTCGAGGTCGTGGTCTGGACCAACGAGGAAGGCTCGCGCTTTGCGCCAGCCATGGTCGCATCGGGCGTGTTCGCCGGTGTGTTCGACGAGGAGTACGGCCTTTCGCGCAAGGACCTCGACGGCAAGACCATGGGCGAGGAGCTGAAGCGCATCGGCTATGCCGGCGACCTGCCGGTCGGCAACCACAAGTTCGGCGCCTTCTTCGAGGCGCACATCGAACAGGGGCCGATCCTCGAGGCGGAGAAGAAGACCATCGGCATCGTGCAGGGCGCGCAGGGCCAGCGCTGGTACGAGATCACGCTCACGGGCCAGGAAGCGCACGCCGGCCCGACGCCGATGCGTCGCCGCAAGGATGCGCTGCTGGGCGCCGGGCGGCTGGTGCATGAGGTCAACCGCATCGGTCTTGCCAACCAGCCCTATGCCTGCGCCACGGTCGGATTGATGCAGGTAAGTCCCAACTCGCGCAACACCATCCCGGGCAAGGTGTTCTTCACCGTCGATTTCCGCCATCCCGACGATGCGACGCTGTCCAAGATGGACGCCGAGCTGCGCGCGACCGCCGAGCGCATCGCGGGCGAGATCGGCCTGCAGCTCCAGTTCGAACAGATTTGGTATTCGCCGCCGGTCGCCTTCGACAAGAAATGCGTGGCCGCGGTGCAGGCTGGAGCGCAGACGCTGGGCTACGAGAACATGCCGATCATATCAGGCGCCGGGCACGACTCTTGCTACATCGCCCGCGTGGCACCGACGGCGATGGTGTTCGTGCCCTGCGAGGACGGCATCTCCCACAACGAGGTGGAGAACGCCACGCCGGGCGACATCGCGGCGGGCTGTAACGTTCTGCTGCAGGCGATGCTCGCGCGAGCCAATGCGCCGTGAGGTGGTTTGACAGCGCCGCGGCCCTGCTGCGACGATCTGATTGGGGGAGCCTTTGACGTGCAAACGCTACGCACGGCGATGCCTATGAAGGTGGAATCTTCGCAACCGGCTTCTCAGCTCGGGAACAGGCCGGTGGCCATCGACATGCGTAACCTGTCGCTCACCTTCGAGACGGCGGATGCACCGGTCGTGGCGCTGTCGAAGATCAACCTGCAGGTGAAGGCTGGCGAATTCGTGTCGCTGATCGGGCCCTCCGGCTGCGGCAAGACCACGCTGATGCGCGTGATGGCCGACCTCGAGCGCCCGACCGGCGGCGAGATCACCGTCAACGGCCTGTCGCCCGAGCAGGCGCGGCTCGCGCGTGCCTACGGCTATGTCTTCCAGGCCCCAGCGCTCTATCCGTGGCGCAGTGTGCGGCGCAATCTCATGCTGCCGCTGGAGATCATGGGCGTGCCGCGCGACGAGCGCGAGACTCGGGCCACGCAATACCTCGACATGGTCGGCCTGAAGGATTTCGCCAACAAGTTTCCCTGGCAGCTTTCCGGTGGCATGCAGCAGCGCGTCTCGATCGCGCGGGCGTTGAGCTTCGAGCCCAAGCTCCTGTTGATGGACGAGCCGTTCGGTGCCCTCGACGAGATCACGCGTGATCACCTGAACGAGCAGCTCTTGCGGCTATGGGAGCACACCCAGAAGACGGTGATCTTCGTCACCCACTCCATCCCTGAGGCAGTGTTCCTCTCCAGCCGCATCGTCGTGATGTCGCCCCGGCCCGGTCGCATCCTCGAAGTGATCGACTGCAATCTGCCGGCCAAGCGTACGCTCGACGTGCGCGAAACGCCGGAATTCCTGGATGTCGCCCACCGCGTCCGGCTCGCACTGCGTGCCGGCCACTCCTATGACAACTGAGGCCCTGCCCCGGCCGATCGGCCTTGCCGCGACATTCGGCCATTTGCGCGAGGGCACGGCGCTGCCCGTGACGGTCGTCCTTCTGGTCACCATCGTCGCCTGGTATCTGGGCGCCATCTGGCTCAATTCAGGCCTGGTCGAGCAACGGTTCGAGCAGACGGACAAGCCTGCGACGACAGCCGAGTTCATCGATACGGCCTGGTCGCTCGACCGGCCGGTGCTGCCGGCGCCGCATCAGGTGGCGATCGAATTCTACGACAGCGTCTTCACGCGCGACGTCACCTCGCCGCGCAGCCTCGTCTACCATGCCTATGTGACGGGCTCGGCAGCCGTGGTGGGCTTCGTCTTCGGCACGCTGCTCGGGATCGTCCTGGCGGTGGGCATCGTGAGCTGGCGCACACTCGATCGCAGCCTGCTGCCCTGGATCATCGCCTCACAGACCGTCCCGATCCTGGCCATCGCGCCCATGATCATCGTCGTGCTGGGCAACGTGGGGCTCACCGGCCTGATGCCCAAGGCGGTGATCTCCATGTATCTCTGCTTCTTTCCCATCACCATCGGCATGGTGAAGGGACTGCGCTCACCCGATCCGCTGCAACTCGACCTGATGCGCACCTACTCGGCGAACCGCAACCAGGTGTTCTGGAAGCTGCGATGGCCGGCCTCGGTCGCGTTCCTGTTCACCTCGCTCAAGGTCGCGATCGCGATCAGCCTCGTCGGCGCCATCGTCGGCGAGCTGCCGACCGGTGCACAGGCTGGCCTGGGCGCGCGATTGCTGAGCGGCTCCTACTATGGCCAGACGGTCCAGATCTGGGCGGCGCTGTTCATGGCGGCGCTGCTCGGCATGGCGCTGGTCGCGGTGGTCGAGTTGGCCGAACGGCTCACGCTCCGCCGCATGGGGGCGAGACCATGAGAGCCGGCGCGATTGCGATGGCCCTGGCGCTGGCTGGCGCCATCGCATCGCTGTGGCTGCTGGAAAACACCGCCCCGACTCTCGCCTTCTGGGCGCTGGTCATTGCAGTAACGATCGCGTCGTGGATCGGGTTGGAGCGACTGGCGCGCATCGACAAGCCGCGCTGGATCGGTGCGATCCTCGTGCCGGGCCTGTTCGGCCTGCTGCTGCTCTACCTCTGGCAGGTGCTGACCGTGGGCTTCGACGTGCCCCCCATCCTGCTACCGAGCCCCGCCCGCATTGGTCATCAGCTTGCCGCCAACCTCGATCTCGAATGGCAGGATTTCCGCCAGACCTTCCTGAAGTCGGTCCTGGCGGGCTTCGTGCTCGGTTCGGGCCTGGGCTTCATCGTCGCCATCCTGGTGGATCGCAGCCCCTTCCTGCAGCGCGGGCTGTTGCCGCTCGGCGCCCTGGTGAGCGCGATCCCGATCGTCGGCATCGCGCCGATCATGGTCATGTGGTTCGGCTTCGATTGGCAGTCGAAGGCCGCCGTGATCGTGATCATGACCTTCTTTCCCATGCTCGTGAACACGTTGGCCGGGCTTGCCTCCGCGAACAGCATCGAGCGCGACCTGATGCATTCCTATGGCGCAGGCTACGGCCAGACGCTGGCCAAGCTCCGGCTGCCGAGCGCGCTGCCCTTCGTGTTCAATGCGCTCAAGATCAACTCCACCCTGGCGCTGATCGGCGGCATCGTGGCCGAGTTCTTCGGCACGCCGGTGGTCGGCATGGGCTTTCGCATCTCTGTCGAGATCGGCCGCATGAACGTCGACATGGTGTGGGCGACGATCGCAGTGGCGGCACTTGCGGGATCTGTCTTCTACGGCATCCTTGCGCTCATCGAGCGTGGGTTCACCTTCTGGCACCCGTCCTATCGCCAGGAGCGGAGTTGAGGGCAACGGACAGCGACAGACACAATAAGGAGCAACATATGAGGAAACTTCCCATCCTGGCTGGCGCCGCCGTCCTGGCGTTGTCCAGCCTCAGTGCCCAGGCGGCCGACAAGCTCACCCTGCAGCTCAAGTGGGTCACCCAGGCACAGTTCGCCGGCTACTACGTGGCCAAGGACAAGGGCTTTTACAAAGACGAGAATCTCGACGTCACCATCAAAGCCGGCGGTCCCGACGTCGCCCCGCCCCAGGTGATCGCTGGCGGTGGCGCCGACGTGGTGGTGGACTGGATGCCGTCAGCGCTGGCCACGCGCGAGAAAGGCATTGCGCTCGTCAATATCGCCCAGGTCTTCAAGCGCTCGGGCATGGAGCTCACCTGCCGCAAGGACTCGGGCATCAAGACCCCGGCCGATTTCAAGGGCAAGACGCTGGGCGTCTGGTTTGGCGGCAACGAGTATCCGTTCCTGTCCTGGATGGACAAGCTCAAGTACAAGGCCTCCGGGCCCAACGCCGACATCAAGGTCCTGAAGCAGGGCTTCAACGTCGATCCCCTCCTGCAGAAGCAGGCGGCCTGCATCTCGACCATGACCTACAACGAGTACTGGCAGGTGATCGACGCCGGCGTGAAGCCCGCCGACCTGGTTGTCTTCAAGTACGAGGACGAGGGTGTAGCCACCCTGGAGGACGGCCTCTATACGCTCGACGCCAAGCTCAAGGACCCAGCGACGGTCGACAAGCTGGCCCGCTTCGTGCGCGCCTCGATGAAGGGCTGGGACTACGCCATCAAGAACCAGCCTGAGGCGGTGAAGATCGTGCTCAAGAACGACGCGACCGGCGCGCAGACCGAGCATCATCAGGCGCAGATGATGGGCGAGATCGCCAAGCTCGTCGCCGACCAGCCCAAGGGCTTAGGTTACCTTGAAGAGGCCGACTATCAGCGCACCGTCGACGTGCTCCTGAAAGGCAGCTCCGATCCGGTCATTACCAAGAAGCCGGTCGGCGCCTGGACCCATGAGGTGTGGGACAAGGGGATGAAGAAGTAGGCCAAGACCACGCCGCTAATGACGCGAGGGAGGCCGACGGCCTCCCTCTTTTCTTGTGGACCGCGAGCCTCTGGCTCGCTCGGAATCATGAGCGAGTGAGACGCTCGCGGTCCAGAAGAGTCTATTCTGCTGCCACGCGCGGCACGGCGCGCGGCGCCCGAAGCTCAGACTGGCGGCGCACCGCCTCGAACACCGGTGCGAAGGTCGGGCGCGGGATATAGCGGCCGGCGCCCTTCTTCGCATCGAGCTTGCCGTCGGCCCACACCACGTTGCCCTGGCTGATCGTGTGCGTGGCCACCCCCTGCACCGTGAGCCCTTCAAAGATGTTGTAGTCCACCTTCTGGTGGTGGGTCTTGGCCGAGATGGTGCGGGTGGCCCTGGGATCCCACACCACGAGGTCGGCGTCGGCGCCCACGCTCACCGAGCCCTTGCGCGGATAGATGTTGAAGATCTGCGCCGCATTGGTCGAGGTGACGCGCACGAACTCGTTGGGCGTCAGCCGCCCGGTGCCGACGCCGTAGTGCCAGAGCACCGACATCCGATCCTCCACCCCGCCCGTGCCATTGGGGATCTTGGTGAAATCGGTGCGTCCCGCCCCCTTCTGCGGCGCGCAGAAGCAGCAATGGTCGGTCGCCGTGGTCTGCAGGTTGCCCGACTGCAAGCCGCGCCAAAGCACCTCCTGATGCTCCTTGGGCCGGAACGGCGGGCTCATCACGTGCGCTGCAGCCACGTTCCAGTCGGGATGGCGATAGACCGAATCGTCGACCACGAGGTGGCCAGCCAGCACCTCGCCGAACACGCGCTGGCCCTCATTGCGCGCTCGCGTGATCGCCTCGAGCGCCTCGCGGCAGGAGTTGTGGACGATATAGAGCGGCACGCCGATCACCTGGGCGATGCGGATGGCACGGTTGGCGGCCTCGCCCTCCACTTCCGGCGGGCGCGACAGCGGATGGCCTTCGGGACCGGTGATGCCGGCCTTGAGAAGCTGTTGCTGCAGATGGAAGACCAGCTCGCCGTTCTCGGCGTGCACGGTGCAGATGGCGCCAAGCTCGCGGGCTCGGGTGAAGGAATTCACCATCACCTCGTCGTCGGCCATGATGGCGCCCTTGTAGGCCATGAAGTGCTTGAAGGAGTTGACGCCGTGCTCCTTGGTCAGCGTGCCCATGTCACGATGCACCGACTCATCCCACCAGGTAACGGCGACATGGAACGAATAGTCGCCGGCCGCCTTCTCGGCCCAGCCGCGCCACTTCTTGTAGGCCGCCAACAAAGGCTCCTTGGGGTCGGGAATGACGAAGTCGATGATCATGGTGGTGCCGCCGGCGAAGCCCGCCGCAGTACCGGAAAAGAAATCCTCCGAGGCCGTCGTGCCCATGAAGGGCAATTCCATATGGGTGTGCGGATCGATGCCGCCCGGCATCACGAGCTGGCCACCTGCATCGACCACCCGCGCACCAGCGGGCGCCTCGATCTTGGCTGCGATCTCCCGGATCACGCCGCCCTCGCACAGGACATCCGCCCGATAGCTCTGGTCGGCGGTCACGATGGTGCCGCCGCGGATCAACGTTGCCATACCAGCCTCCAGAACCTGACCAATTGATCAGGAAAGACTAGCCCAACCCCTGGGCACGGGCGACAGCCAAAAGGCCGGCTGGCGCCGACGCGCCTCACTTTCGGTAAACTGACGTGTGAATATTTTCCGCTAGGCTGATACAATTGCAACCAAATCGGTAGCAATGGTTCTTGCTGGCCGACAGCGGTGAGATCAGATTGGAGAGGCCTTTCAGGAGCGCACACAGAGTGACCAAGCTGCTGCCGGCCATTGTGGCTGCCGGGACCGCGTTGATTACCACCGCCATGATTTTTTCGGTTTTTGGGCTCTTTTGGCTCGGGCACTACCTTTTCGACGATGCCGTGCCAGTCTTCGACTGGACACGTGCCTTCATGGTCTCGGCAATTGCCACGACCGTGGTGCTGGTGGCCAGCATGCTCACCCTCCGGCTGCTTTCGGCCCGGCAATACGATGGCGCTTTTACCGACGATGGCCTGCCGGTTCCCGGCGACAGCACCCCGGTCGCCTTCCGCGTCGTCGGCACCCAGGAATAAGTTTCCCGACCTTCAGTCAGCCTTAGCGCGACGACCGAGCGAGGGAGACCCGCTCGGCTATTCGGCCGCCGACAAGGCCGCGGCCCGCCGGATATTCACAAGCCGCAGTACCAAAAAGCCGAGAATGGCGAGGTTCAGGATATTGAACGCCACGCCGGCGCCGAAGGCCGGTGCGTAGTAGCCGAAGTGATCGTAGAGCTTGCCGGCAAACCAGCTCCCGAAGGCCATCCCGCTCATGGCCGTGAACAGCGTGAGAGGAATGCGCCACGAGGCCTCGGTCCCGGGGAAGAGATCTCGGATGGCAACTGAATAGGACGGGATGATGCCGCTGAAGCCCATCCCGAAGGCCGCGGCGATGAAGAACAGGCCGGTCTCGTCTTGGGTCAGCAGGAAACAGCTGATCGCCACAGCCTGGCAGATCGATCCTGTCATCGCGGTGCGCAGTCCACCGATGCGGTCGGCCAACGAGCCCCAGGCTTGGCGGGCGAGGAAGGCCGCCCCCAGCATCACCGAGAGCATCGCCGCCCCGTGGGTCGGCTTGATGCCGATGTCGCCGCACAGCGCCACGACATGCGATGAGGGGATCGACATCGGGATGCAGCAGCAGAAGGCAGCGATGCAGATGAGCAGCTGCGCGAGATTTGGCGGAAGACCCATGACACGACGGGCCGGGGCTTGCTTCTGCCCGCCGCCCGAGGGGCGGACGGAAAGCGGCACATAGGCCTGCGGCGTCGGCCTCAGCATCACGGTCAAGGGCAGGATGAGGGCCAACGTGATGGCCCCATAAGCGAGCATGGTCGCCTGCCAGCCGATGCCGTCGATCGCGCGCTCGAACAACGACGGCCAGATGACGCCGGCGACGTACTGGCCCGAGGAGATCAGCGCGATGGCCGCGCCGCGCCGGCGCTCGAACCAGCGGGTCACATAGACCAGAAGCGGCGGATAGACACCGCCGTTGCCGAACAGGCCGACCATCAGCCCATGGCCGATATAGAGCGCCCAGATCGTCCCGGTCGACGAGAGGGCAAGTCCGCCCGCGATCATGCAGGCGCCGATCGTGACGGTGCGGCGCAAGCCGATGCGATCGGCCAGCCAGCCCATCAGGATGCCGCCCGCGCCCGTGCCCACCCAGACCAGTGCGCCGGCGAGTGCCAGCACCGAACGGTCGGTGCCGAGCTCCGCTTCCATGGTCTTCATGCCGACGATGATCGGGAGCGGCGACCCGTAGGATACCGACAGGATGGCGAGCGTCAGCCACGCCGCCCGCCAGGAGGCGCGACTATCGAGACCGCTGGCAGCCTTTCCCTGACCTGCGACAGCCGCCGGCTTCTCTTCGTTCGACATTTCTACCCACTTCGATCACGCAACGGCGCGTCCTTTGTCACTGTCATTATGCCCGCCCGCGACGCCGGCGGTCGGGCGAATTCACATATATGACATGCAAAGAGCGGCAAGGCGTTGCCTTCCACGCCGGGGCTTTGCGCTGGACGCCCTCTCCTTTGGGTTGCACAGTCGGCGATCGCATGGCGAGGAACGACAACAAGACAACGCGTCGAACCCTTGCGATATTCGAAGCGTTCCATCAGCGGAAGGCTCCGCTCAGCCTGACGGAGCTGGCGCGGATCGTGCAGGCGCCGATGAGCAGTTGCCACGGCATCGTGCGAACGATGACCGCACGCGGCTATCTCTACAATGTCGATGCCAGCCGCAATCTCTACCCCACCAAGCGCCTGCTGCAGATCGCGGAAACGATCGCGCGCAACGACCCGTTGCTGCGCCGCATCACCTCCTCGCTGGGCTCCCTGCGCGACGCCTGCGGCGAGACCGTCGTGCTGGGAAAATGGCAGGACAGCGTCGTCGTCTACCTGGACGTGGCCGAAAGCCAGCAAACGATCCGCTTCTCCGCACCGCCTGGCCAAGCCCAGCCCGTGGCCGCGAGCTCGATCGGCAAAGCGATCCTGGCGGAGATGGACGACAAAAGGATCTCGGCCTGGCTAAGGGCCCATCCCCTGCGCCGGACCGGGACCAGGATCAAGCTCAGCCTCAGCCAGCTGCATCGGCAACTCAAGGCGGCCCGCATTTCGGGCTATTGCATCTCCGATGGCGAAACCGACGCGGACGTGATGGCAGTCGCCGTTACGATCCCCTCGAACGACGATCCGCTCGGCGTTTCCATTGCCGGCCCCCGGGTACGCATCGAACCGCGGATACATCGGCACGGCGCCCTGTTGCTCAAGTTCCGCCAGGACATCGTCGACGCAAGCTGACGGCAACCTGAACGCGCTGCTTTTGCGTTGGCGTGGACAATCACTTCGCTTACATTTCGGAACAGGGAATTGTCATTCACCATCGTGAAAAACCCCAAGATGCCAAAAGCGCACCCCGTCGACATTCACGTAGGGGCGCGTTTGCGCCAGCGGCGCACCACGCTCGGGCTCAGTCAGTCCGCGCTCAGCGATGCCGTGGGCCTCACCTTCCAGCAGATCCAGAAGTACGAGCGTGGCTCCAACCGCATGGGGTCAAGCCGCCTGTTCGAGTTCGCCAAGGTGCTGGGCGTGCCAGTGTCCTATTTCTTCGATGACATGCCGTCCAATGTCCTCGCCGGGCGCCCCCTGTCGGAACGCGGCCGCAAGGGCGGATTCGGCGAGGCAGCAACGCCTTTCGGCGAGGAGAAGAATCCGCTCCACAAGCACGAAACGCGCGATCTGGTGAGTGCCTACTACAAGATCCGCGAAGTGCGGATCCGCAAGCAGATCTTCAGCACGATCAAGGCGCTGGGCGCGGCCGCCCACGCGCAGGTGCTGGCGCGGCGCAAGCGAAGCTAGCACCGCCAAGGACCGGCGGAAGCCGCTGCTCTTTCAGCGTGTGCCGCTCCCGGCCCGCAGGGATTCACGCCGCGGCCGCCGCAGGGCTTGCCGGGCCTGAGCTTTGGACGGGAGTTTCTGCTTCAAGAACAGGCTGAGCGAGGCTTGGCGCCGCTGCATGGCAAGAAGCCGCAGCGTCTCCACCTCAGCGGTGACGCTGCGCTCGAGATCCCGACCGGCGATGACCTTCTGCATGTGGTCTTTAACTCCGCCGCCCGGAAAAAGTTGCAAATTTGCCACATATCCACAGGGCACATCCGCCGCTGGCCCGAAAGCGTCAGTTGCGCATGAATCCTTCGAGTTCGTCATGCGCCCAGGCCAGCGTTTTCTCCATGGCCTCGCCGCGGAAGTAGCGCACCACCATCTGGGTCTGCGTCGCCTGTGTATAAATCCTCTCCGCGATGCTGTGTGGCGCGGGAGCTCCCGCAACCGAGAGCGTCTGGGTGTGATACGGATCGGGATAGTGGAAGAGCGTGCCCTTGGGCGGCTCCGCCTCGGCCCACACCTTGAACTTGGTGAGCTTCTCGAACGACGGCAGGTCGTAGCCGCCGCTCGCCTCCACCATCTTCTCCGCCGACGACGCCTGTGACAGATGAACGAGCAGGCTCTTGGCCGCCGGCACGTTCTTGCTGAAGTTCCAGATGCTCCAGAAGTAGGGCACGAACGGCGCGAATCGGCCCTTCGGTCCCTGCGCGAAACCGTGCGTCCAGCATTGCTCGGCGACCTTGGGTGCGTCGCGCTTGGCTACCGCCCAGGCGCTGGGCGGGTTCATGATCATCGAGGCCTGGCCCGAGACCAGGAACTTGTTGTTCGAAGCATCGTCCCACGCCGGCACGTCAGGCGGCAGGAACGCCATCAGCTTCTTGTAGTAGTCGAGAGCTTGGCGCACCGCGTCACTTTTCACGGTGATCTCGCCCTTGGCGTCGACCAGATCGGCTCCGAAGCCATGGAAGATGGCGCCTGCGGTGTCGACATTGTCCGCCGTGGTGCCAAGCCCGATACCGAACGGATGGCCGCCCTTTTGGCAGGCTTCAGCCGCCTTCAGGAAGGTATCGAACGTCCAGTTGTCCGCCTGCGGCGCTGCCCCCACCGGGTACATCGCCTGCACGTCGATGCCGGCAAGTTGCTTCATGTAGTCGATGCGCGAGCACGGTCCCTTGATCTGGCTGCCGACCGTCGCCGGCACGCCCAGCCACTTGCCCTTGATGTTGCCGAGATACTCGACCGTGGCGTTCACCTTGCCGTTCGCCTTGATCAGTTCGTCCATCACGTCGTTCATGGGAGCGAGCAGTTCGCTGTAGCGCGACGGCAGCCAGGTCGAGAGTGCCAGGATGTCATGCCCCGCCTTGGCCTGCGATTCAGCCGCGCCGGTGAGCAAGAGCTTGTTGCCCTGCGAGGTGATGAAGTCGATCTGGACCTCGACCTTTTCCTTCTCGGCCCACTCCTTCACCAGCTTCTCGGTCGCACCGTTCGCGCCCGGCACCCAATGGTCCCAGAAGCCCATGGAGAGCTTGCCGGCAGCATGGGCACCGCGCACGAACGGAGCGGCAATGAGGGCGGTCGAGAGCGCGGCCGTACCGGCCGCAAAACGACGACGACGAATCTTCGTTGCAGTCATATTTTCCTCCGCTGTCTGGTCTTCAAGCGAGACCTTGACTCGAACGCTAGGCGTCCGGCGGGGGAGCGGCAACGAGATTCACACCATAAGCAACGAGGGACGCGACGCGCGATC
>Ga0310811_10006806_pt1 | contig 14620 bp, 11 predicted proteins | sample YCmetagenome_FD_207642 | JGI IMG/M metagenome (GOLD analysis project Ga0310811, IMG submission 207642) | Soil microbial communities from experimental microcosm in Duke University, North Carolina, United States - YC | ecosystem: Engineered > Artificial ecosystem > Soil microcosm > Unclassified ...
GCCGCCGGTGGAGATCACCGTCTCGATCCGGGGATCGGCGATCCAGGCCCCGACCTTCTCGGTGATGGCGGCGCGATCGTCCTTGACGATGGCGCGGTCGACCAGCTTGTGGCCGTCGCGGGTGATTAGCTCGATGAGGGTGCGCCCGGAGGTGTCGTCGGCCTCGCTGCGGCTGTCCGAGACGGTCAGGACCGCGATATGGACTGGCTGAAAGCCCCGGTTTTCGTCAATTCGGCCCGCCACCGAGCACCCCGTCGTCGAACAGGCCGCCCCCCATGGGCGTATCGCCCCCGGCGGCGGCAAAACCATCCTGGGCTTGATAGACCGGCCAGCCGCCGGCGGCAACCCGGTCGAGGCTCGGCGTGTCCTGGCCCAGACGGTTCTGGTAGATCCAATAATTGGCCATCACCCGCTCGACGAAATTCCGCGTCTCCCGGTTCGGCAGGCTCTCCAGGAAGAGGAGCGGATCGGCATAGGAGTAGTTGTTGCGCCATTTGAGCAGGCTGCCGGGGCCGGCGTTATAGGCGACCATCGTCAGGATCAGATCGCCATTGATGGCGGGATCCGCCAGCAGGCGGTGCAGATATTTCTGGCCCAAGGCGAGATTGGCGGCCGGCTCATGCAGATCCGACGGGCGCCCGCCCAGGGCGCGGGCCGTGCTCGGCATGATCTGCATCAGCCCGGCGGCGCCGGCGCTGCTGCGGGCCCTGACGTTGAAGCCGGACTCCTGGCGCGCCAAGGCAAAGAGCAGGGCCCGGTCCATGGTGAAGCCGCCCTTGGGGGTCCAATGGACCAGGGGGTAGAGGTCGGTGTCGGCCTGCACATTGTCGCGCTGCTCGGCCATGACCCCCAGACCCAGGGAGATGGAGGGCAGCTGGAAGGATTGGGCGATGCCCAGCAACCCGGCGGCGAGATCGGGATTGGCACCCTGGAGCAGGCTGCGCATCTCGTCCTCGGCCAGGTCCATCTCGCCGATCTGCAGCAGGGCCAGCACGCGCTGCCCGCCGCCATTGGCCGCGACGGCCCGGACGCCCGCCGGGGTCAGCGGCTTCATCGACCAGTCGAAGCTGGAATCCAGGCCCAGCGCGGCGCGGGCGAGCTGGCCGTAGAAGGTGCGGGGGTATTGCGCTGCCACCTTGAGCCAGGTGCTGACCTTGTCCGGCTCGCGGTTCTTCAGATGGGCCCGGGCCGCCCAATAGGCGGCGGTGGCCTTGTCCCAGGCGCTGTCCTGGCTGGACTGGGCGAGGCTCTCGAAGGCGGTCGCCGCCCCATCCAGGTCATGCTTGCGCCAGCGGGCCAGGCCGGTGCGCCAGCGCGAATCGCCGGCGATGGAGCTGTCGTCCGTGGTCCCGGACTGAAAGAGATCGACCTGGGGGCGCTGGGGCGCGCTGCTCCCGGCCGGCTTGCGCTTCAGCGCCAGCGCATAGACGCGGGGGGCCTCGGGATGGTCGGCATAGAGCTGGAGCCAGCCGGCGAGCTCGGGATAGGTCGTGCGGTAGCTCGGGGAGAGATAGCGCTGGGCCATGACATGGCCGAGCAGGCGATGGTCGTTGACCCAGCCCAGCACGGCCTCGGCTTCGCGGAACTTGCCATCCCTCTGGAGGTCGAAGATCTGGCGGTAACGGTCGGCATCGGCGAGGCCGAGGGGTTGGGGCACGACAGGGGTGCTGGCCCCACCGTCGGGCAGCGGCGAGAGGGACGCCGTCTCGGCACCGCGGGCGCCACCGAGCCCATTGGGTCGAAGCGTGGGGACGGAAGTTTGGCTTTGAGCGGCAGCGATCGCAGGGGCGAGGCTGATGCCTGCCGCCACCACAAGTGAAGCCAAATTCCCTGTGCGCCCCCAGCCCGGCCGGAGGCCTTTCATTAATTTTCCAATCATGACGGGGGCTACTTATGGGGAAAGTAGCGGGGTGGTCAACCCTATTTGTATGACAAGCCCTACTAGATGTAGGAGACAAATGCGCTTGACATACTACCTATTGATAATCCCCAGGGAACCCAGTTTTTGCCGCAATGTTAACAAGTCCCGCCAGGCCGCCCGCTTCTGTGCCGGGGAGCGGAGCAGGAAGGCAGGATGGAAAATCGGAAATGCGGGAATCGGCTGAGTCAACCCCGGGCTCTGATAGTCGAACCAGCGGCCATGCAGTTTGGTGATTCCGTCGCGGCGGTGGAGCAGAGCTTCGGTCGCCGGTCCCCCCACCGGCACCAGCACCGCGGGCGAGACCAGCTCGATATGGCGGGCGACGAAGGGGATGCAGGCGGCGACCTCGTCGGAGGTCGGGGTGCGGTTGCCGGGCGGGCGCCAGAACAGGATGTTGGTGATGTAGAAGCTGGTCCGGTCGAGGCCGATCCAGGCGACCATCCGGTCGAGGAGCTGCCCGCTGACGCCGACGAAGGGCTTGCCGGCCCGGTCCTCATCGGCCCCGGGCGCCTCGCCCACGAACATGACCCGGGCGGCGGGGTTGCCGTCGCCGAAGACGAGATTGGTCGCCGTCTTCTTGAGGGCGCAGCCGTCGAAGGCAGCCAGGGCCTCCATCAGTTCTTCCAGGCTTTGGGCGGCCCCGGCCAGCTCCCGCGCCCCAACGGCGGCGGAGGTGACGGCGGCCGGCATCAGGGCAGCCGGTCTCGTCTTGGGGGAGACCGGCGCCCCAGCAGCGGGTTTGGCGGCTGCTGGCGGCGGCGCCTCCGACAGCATCGGGCGGGTCGCCGGGGGCGGGGCGGCCTGAAAGCGATCGACGGGGCTGTCGAGGATCGCCTCATCGGCGCCGGCGGCCACTTGCCAGGCCAGAAGCTGAGCCAGCGCGCGGGGGTCGGTGGGGCGATCGGAGTCGGAAGCGGCCATGGCCAGGGAATGTAGCGCCAAGACGCCGCCGCCGCGATATCCGCCGTCGCCGCTGAACGGGCTTGTGAAAGCCAAGGACGCTGCGATAGATCATCCGGCCGGCTACGGGACGGCGGGGGTCAAAGTCGGGAAGGGCGCCATGGAACGGGAATCGATGAGCTATGACGTGGTGATCGTCGGGGGCGGGCCATCCGGCCTGTCGGCGGCGATCCGCCTGAAGCAGCTCGCCGCCGCCGCGGGGCGCGAGACCTCCGTCTGCGTCATCGAGAAGGGGGCGGAAATCGGCGCCCATATCCTCTCGGGCGCGGTCTTCGAGCCCATCGCCCTCAACGAGCTGATCCCGGACTGGCGGGAAAAGGGGGCACCCCTCAATACGCCCGCGGTCGACGACAATTTCCTGCTCCTGACCAAGAAGCATGCGCTCCGCCTGCCGACCCCGCCGCAGATGCACAACAAGGGCAATTACATCATCAGCCTGGGCAATCTCTGCCGCTGGCTCGCCCAGCAGGCCGAAGGGCTGGGGGTGGAGATCTATCCGGGCTTTGCCGCCGCGGAGGTGCTCTATGACGATTCCGGCCGGGTGAAGGGTGTCGCTACGGGAAATATGGGCATCGGCAAGGACGGCCAGCCCACCGGCAGTTTCACCCCCGGCGTCGAGCTGCATGGGCGGCTGACCCTGTTCGCCGAGGGCTGCCGCGGCTCGCTGACCAAGACCCTGGTCCATCGCTTCAATCTGAGGGACGGCATCGATCCCCAGACCTATGGCATCGGCATCAAGGAGCTCTGGGAGATCGATCCGGCCAAGCATGTGCAGGGCAAGATCGTCCATACCGTGGGCTGGCCCCTGACCAGCGACGTCTATGGCGGCTCCTTCCTCTATCATCTCGAGAACAACCAGGTGGCCGTCGGCTTCGTCATCGGCCTCGACTATTCCAATCCCTGGCTCAACCCCTTCGAGGAATTCCAGCGCTTCAAGACCCATCCGGCCATCCGGCCGATCTTCGAGGGCGGAAGGCGCGTCGCCTATGGGGCGCGGGCGATCAACGAAGGCGGCTTCCAGGCGATTCCCAAGCTGACCTTCCCCGGGGGTGCGCTCATCGGCTGCGCCGCGGGCTTCCTCAATGTGCCCAAGATCAAGGGCAGCCATACCGCGATGAAGACGGGCATGCTGGCGGCCGAGGCGGCCTTCGAAGGGCTGGTCGCGGCCTCGGGCGATGAGGCGCCGGTGGAGCTCGCCAGCTACAGCGACAAGGTCAAGCAGAGCTGGGTCTGGGCGGAGCTGAAGAAGGTCCGCAATATCCGGCCCTCCTTCCATCTTGGCATGTGGGGCGGGCTGCTGGGCTCGGCCATCGACACCTATGTCCTGCGCGGCCATGCGCCCTGGACCTTCCACCACACGCCCGATCACACGCATTTGATGAAGGCCAACGAGGCCATGACCATCGACTATCCCAAGCCCGATGGGGTGGTCTCCTTCGACCGGCTGTCCTCGGTCTTCCTCTCCAGCACCAATCACGAGGAGAACCAGCCGCCGCATCTGACGCTCAAGGACCCGCGGGTCCCGATCGAGGTCAATCTGGCGCTCTATGAGGCGCCGGAGCAGCGCTATTGCCCCGCCGGGGTCTATGAGATCGTCAGGGATGCCGAGGGGCTCAACCCGCGGCTCCAGATCAACGCCCAGAACTGCGTCCACTGCAAAACCTGCGACATCAAGGATCCGACCCAGAACATCAATTGGGTCGTGCCCGAGGGTGCCGGGGGGCCGAACTACCCGAATATGTAGGCGTCGGGGCGCCCTCGGGGTTCCCCGCGGGCCTGCCGGCCGGGTGGCGCCCGGCGGTGGCTTGGACTATGTTCTCGGCTTCCTTGACCGTCAGCGGAGCTTGCCGCCTTGCCCTTTTCCTTTGGACTCTCCCTCCGGCAGCTTGCCGGCCCGGCCGCTATCGGCGGAATGATGCTGACCGCGCTTGCCGCGACGGCGGATACCCCGCCGACAACGGAGGCCCTGCCCGACATGCTGCCCTCCCCGCTCGGCCATTACCTGGCCAGCCGCTTCGCCCAGACCTCGGGCGACCTGGGGGCGGCGGTCGATCTCCTGGGCTTCGCGCTCGCCGCCGACCCGGACAATGTCCAGCTCCTGCGCACCGACTACAATCTGATGGTGAGCGAGGGCCAGATGAACGACGCCCTCGCCTTGGCCAAGCGGCTGCAAGCCGCCGGCGCCCTGGACGGGGTGGCGCGGGTCGGGCTCGCCATCGACCGGGCGAAGGCCGGCGACTATGCGGCCGCCGATGCCTATCTCGCCGATATCAAGGGCGAGGGGCTGGAGCGCTTCCTGAAGCCGATGCTCCGCTCCTGGACCCAGCTCGAGCTCTCCGGGCTCGACGCGGCGGAGAAGACCCTGCAGCCGCTGGGCGCCGTCAACGGCTTCGAGCCGCTCTATCAGCTCCAGCTCGGCCTGCTCGCCGACAAGGCGGGCAAGTCCACCGAGGCGGCGGAGCATTACGCCAAGGCCATGCAGCTCGCCAATGAGCAGGCCTTCCGCATGGTGGAGATCGTGGCCAATTTCGATCTCCGCCAGGGCAAGAAGAAAGAGGCGCTCGCCCTCTACGACAGCTTCGATCAGGGTCATCCCAACAACCTCCTGACCCAGTCCCTGCGCAAGGCCGCCGAGAGCGGGACGCCGATCGCACCGATCGTCGCCAGCTCGCTCGACGGCATGGGGGAGGCGCTCTTCCAGCTCTCCGTCCTGCTGCAGACCGAGGCCTCCAACGACGCGGCATTGCTGCTCGCCCGCATGGCGCTCTATGCCCGCGGCGACGATCCGATCTATCTGGCCCTGCTGGCGGACATCCTCGACGCCGAAGGCCGGACCGCCGATGCCTTGGCCGCCTATCGCCAAGTACCGCCCGACGCGCCCTATGGCTGGCAGGCCGAAGTCAAGGTGGGCGAGGAGCTGCACCGCCTCGGCCGCGACGACGAGGCGGTCGCCTATCTGAAGAAGCTGGTCGAGACGCGGAAGGACCGGGCGGAGGCGGCGATCGAGCTCGGCGACACGCTGCGCGCCACCAAGCAATTCGCCGATGCGGTGAAGGCCTATGATACGGCCATCGCCCGCATGGGCCCGACGCGGCCCGAGGATTGGGCGGTCTACTACTTCCGCGGCATCGCGCTCGAGCGCAGCGGCCAGTGGGCCCTGGCGGAGAAGGACTTCAAGAAGGCGCTCCAGCTTCAGCCGGATCACCCCTATGTCTTGAACTATCTCGGCTACACCTGGGTCGACCGCGGCGAGCATCTGAAGGAAGCGATCAAGATGCTGCAGAAGGCGGTCGAGCAGAAGCCCGACGACGGCTTCATCGTCGACAGCCTCGCCTGGGCCTATTACCGCCTGGGCCAGTATGACAAGGCGGTCATCTACCAGGAGAAGGCCGTCTCGCTGGAGCCCGGCGATTCCGTGCTCAACGACCATCTGGGCGACATCTATTGGAAGCTCGGACGGCACAACGAAGCCCGCTTCCAGTGGCAGCGGGCGCTGGCCTTCAAGCCGGATGCGGACCGGGTGGCCCCCATCCAGGCGAAGCTCCAGAACGGGCTGGATCCGAAGGGGAGCGGGGGCTGAGTCCGGCGGCCAAGCCCTCCGCCAAACCGGCCCTGGGCCTCAGGGCGCGGGCCAAGATCAATCTCTATCTTCACGTGGTCGGACGGCGCCCCGACGGTTATCACCTGCTCGACAGCCTCGTCTGCTTCACCGAGCTGGGCGATGAGCTGCATCTGAGCCTGGCGGAGACGCTCAGCCTCGAGATCGACGGGCCCTTCGCCCCGGCGCTGGGCAGCACCGACAATCTGACCGTGAAGGCGGCTCGCCTGCTCGATGGCGAGCGCGGCGCCGCTTTGCATCTGGTGAAGAATCTCCCGGTGGCCGCGGGCATCGGCGGCGGCTCCGCCGATGCGGCCGCCGCATTGATCGGCTTGTCGCGGCTCTGGGATCTGCCGGCACCGACGCCGGCGGCGTCGGTCGCCTTGGGCGCGGATCTTCCGGTCTGCCTGGCCGACGGCCCCCGCTTCGTGGGGGGAATTGGCGAAGAGCTGGTGCCGGCGCCGGCCCTGCCGCGGGCCTATCTCCTGCTGGTCAATCCCCGCCGACCTTTGCCGACGATCGACGTCTTCCGCCGCTATCGCCGGTCCTTTTCCGCCCCGGGCCGCTTCGAAGCCCCGCCGGCAGATGCCCGCGCGCTGGCGCTGCTGCTCTCCGAACGCGAGAACGACCTGACGGAGGCCGCCCTCGAGCTGCTGCCGGAGATCGCCGAGATCCTGACGGCCCTGGGCGGCTCATCCGGCTGCCTCCTCGCCCGCATGTCGGGCAGCGGCGCCACCTGCTTCGGCCTGTTCGAATCGCCCCGGGCGGCGGCCGCGGCGGCCGCCACCTTGCAGGTCGGCGCGCCGCATTGGTGGGTCCGCGCGACGGCGATCGCGTCGGGCGGCGCGGTCGCGGCGATCACCTGAGGGCGGGAAAGAAGAGGCGGCGTCGTCGCCTCCTGGCGTCATCCCCGCGAAAAGCGGGAATGACGGAAGAGAAAACTTGCTGAAAGAAGCCGCTGCGATCAGTCGATGATCAGATTCACCGCGGAATGCAGCTTCTTCAGGTTCTGCAGCGACTTGCCCTGCCAAGGAATGCGGGTCGTGCCGCGGACTTCGAGGCCCGTGCCGGGATTCTTGCGGACATTGATGGTGAACTTCGCCAGCAGATTGATGCCGGAGCTGTTGAGAAACTCAAGATTGCGCAGGTCGAGGATGATAAGGGCGGGCTTCGCCTCCAGCATCTTGTCCATCATCTCCTGGATCGGGGCATAGGCCTCGGTCCCGGAGAGACGCATGGTGCCTTCGTAGAAGATCGTGGTGCCCTCGGACCACACCCGGTATTCGGCAGTCTTGATTTCCATCTGATGCGTCCCGTTCGTTCAGGATAGCGTGACGTTGGCGATGGTGCGGATATGCACCGATGCGCCGGCGGCTTGCGGCTCGATGGTCCAACCGAGCCGCACGCCATAATCGTTGACCAGGGTCAGAAGGCCAAGCCCCGAGCCGGTCGATTCCGGATTCTCAGCATTGGCTTCCATGCGCTCGATCAGCAGATCGCTGGGATCCTTGCTGGTAATATCCTGGATCAGCCCCTCGAGCCCCTTCGCCATCTCGGGCGTGGCGTAGTTCGAGATGGCGAGGGTGAACTCCGCCCCGTCCAAGGTGGCTTCGACGACAACATCGCCAGGGGCGCGGAACTTGACTGCATTCTCCAGCAACTCATTGGCGAGATAGCCGATGGTGTGGCGGGCACCGTCCTCATCGATCTTGGCCCGCGCCGCAAGACCGGCGAAGAGATCGGCGATGAAATCGGCGGTCAGGCTGCAATGGGTCCAGCGCAGTTCGAGGGGACCTTCCGACAGCACGATTCGCAGCCGGGGTGCCTCGGAACCCGCATCGAGTTCGGTATGCCCGAAATGTGCTGTCATGGATCTACTGATGCTTGATGACGACGAGGGTGATGTCATCGTCGAATTTGCGGGTTCCAACATGGTCCATCAAATCGCGGATGATGCCGGTCTTGATCTCCTCGGACGTCCCGGCGCTATGGCGCAGTGCGCTGTCGCACAGGCGCTCGATCCCGAACATCTCGCCCTGCTCGTTCGCCGCCTCGGTGATGCCGTCGGTATGGAGAATCAGCACATCGCCCTTTTCGAAGGGCAGTTCGTGGCTGGCGATGAAGGGCGCGATATCGTCCTCGAGCCCGACCGGGAAACCGAGATCGCCGGTATCGAACCGCTCGATCTGCCCGTCGCGGCGGATGACGATGACCTCTTCGTGCTGGCCCGTGATGGTCATCTTGTTGTTGTCGTAATCGACGAAGGCGAGGGTCAGATGCTTGCCGGACTTCATCCGGGCGACATTCTTGAAGATCGTGCGGTTCAGGATCTCCAGGAAGCGCTTGGAATCGACCTCGCCTGACTCGTAGAGAGCACGTGCAACGGACTGCACCATCAGCATCAGCACGCCGCTTTCCAGCCCATGGCCGGTGACGTCGCCGATGCCGAACTTGGCGCGCCCGTCCTGGGTCAGGATGTCGTAGTAGTCGCCACCCACCTCGTCGGCGGGGTTCATATGGGCGACGATATCGAGCTGGCGGATCGCGCTCAGCTCCTCGTCGCGCGGCAGCACCATCATCTGTACCTGGCGGGCGACATCGAGCTCGGCGCCCAGGCGGGTATTCTCGCCCTTCAGCCGCTCGTTCAGCAAATTGATCTCCTTCACCGCCTCGCCCAACTCACGGGTCCGGTCGGTGACCAGGCGCTCGAGGTTCTCGGTATAGTTCCGGATCTCGTCCGCCATGCTGTTGAAGGCGACGCAGACCTCGCCGACCTCATCGCCGGAGGAGATGGCGACCCTGGTGCCGTAGTCCTTGTCCTTCATCCGCCGCGCCGCGCTGGCGAGCGCGATCAGGCCCGAGGTGATCTTGCGCGACACGGCGAAGACGGCGATCAGGACCAGCAGCAGGCTGATCACGGAGCTGACCGTCTCCCATTTCAGGATCCGCTGCGCGGCATTGGTGATTTCGGTCTGCGCCTGATGCAAGGCGACATAGACCTCGTCCTCGGGCACGGCGAAGCCCAGCGTCATGCTCTCGCCGACGATCTTGCCCTGGGCGTTCCAGAGATTGATGGCCGTCAAGCGGTGCAGGGCGATGATATAGGGCCGGTCCTTGTCGCCGTCCTTCAGCACCAGCCGCTCGATCTCGGTGCTGCCGTCCGAAGGCAGCTTCATGGAGGCGATGGCCGTCTGGGTGCTTTTCGACAGGTTGCGGCTGAGGCCGGTCACACCCTGACTGGCGGCATCCTTGTTGATGCTGAGGCCGAGCGCCTTCTCCCCCGCCGGATTGACGGCCAGCACATTGCCGTTGGACATGGTGAGGAAGCCGAAGCCCGTATTGGCGACCTTGACGCTCTTCACGAGGTCGGCCAGCTGCTCCAGCGTGATGTCGGCGGCGACCATGCCGGCGACGTCGCTGCGGTCCTGGGTCCAGAGCGGGTGGAAGAAGCTCGCGATCAGATTGCCGGTCGTCGCATCGACATAGGGCTCGGTCGCGGTGATGTCGCTCGGCACCGGCTTGGAGGCCGGTGTCTTCAGCCAGGCCTGCCAGCCCTCGATCACGCCGGGAAAGAAGAAATCCCAGAAATTGGCCTTGTTATGGCCGGGATAGAGCTTGTCGAAGGCCTGGGCCTGATCGGAATAGGGGGTGGTGCGCAGGATCGGCGCGCTCTTGGGGCCGACGTAATACATCTGCAGCTTGCTGGCCCCCGTGGCCATCAGGCTGACGCTGAAGAGATCGAAGATCGAGGTGTTGTCGATCTGCTGCTGAACTTCGGGCAGCGGCTTGTGGTCGGGGCCGAGGAGATAGCCCCAGACGCTGAGCACCGAGGCGGCGCCCTTCTTGTTCTGCGCCCAATTTCCCGTGCTGTCGTATTCCAGGGTATCGCCGAAATAAGGATCGTCGGCGACGGCCTTGCCGATGGCCGTCATCGTCTGGGGGCGGTCGATCAGGGTCTGCATCGACCCGGCCAGCGAGGAGATCTGGGCGAAGACCCCCTCCAGCATGGCCTCGGTGCGAAGCGCCGTGGTGTCGATGTAGTTGCGCAGATATTCCTGGTTGGCATTGGTCAGGCCCTGCTCGACCTCGCGCGAGGCGTCGCGGGCGAGGCGGTCGATGGTCCAGAGCGCGATCATCACGCTGATGGACAGCGTGAACAGCACGGCCAAGCCCACGACCAGCATGAACTTGGTGCGGAAGCTGCGCGGCAGGAATCCGCGGAAGGGCCGGGCGAGACGCCCGCTTTCCGGCAGAAGCGGCTCGACCGTTTGGACGTTCACAGGGGTTTCTGCCCGGAGGCGACCCAGATGGGCCAGCCGGCATAGCCTTTGGGGTTGAGTGCCGCGTCGGCGTGGTCCTGAAGCCCCTTGCGGAATTTGGCGATGAATTCCTCGCTGTCGCCGCGCTGGCGGGCCAGCTTGTCGCAGAACAGCTTCTCCCAGCTCCGGATCACATCGGCAAATTCCTGCGGGTCGCCGTCCAAATTGGTGACCATGAAGGATTCCATGCGGACGTCGTCGAAGCCCGCATCGACCATCAGCCCCCGCTGCTTCGGCCCCAGCTCGATATCCATCTGGAAATGGGTGTAGAGCGCCGGCACCTGGTTATAAGACCATTGGATGCTCTCGCCCCGCGGCTCGCCCAGGCAATGGGAGTTCTTCTCATTGGTGATATAGACCCGCCCGCCGGGCTTGCAGATCCGGAACAGCTCCTTGACGATCAGCTCGGGCCGGTTGAAGACCAGCAGCGAATGGCGGCAGGTGACGAAATCGAATTGATTGTCGTCCAGCAGCATGTCGGCCGCATCGCCGAAGGTGAACTCGATGTCGCGGATGCCGAATTCCTCGGCCACTTTGCGCGCATAGGCGAGGCTGGGCTTGGAATGATCCATGGCCACCAGCCGCGCGGGCTTGAATTCCTTGTAGAGCAACACCGGAAAATCGCCGATCCCGCAGCAGATGTCGGCGACCACGAGCCCGGGCTTCAGCCCGTGGCGCGGCAGGATGTTGCGCTCGTGACGCCAGGTGATCTTGGTCTGATTGCGCAGGATCGGAATGAAGCCGGCGTCTTCCGTCATCGTCTGGCCGGGGTAGAAGTCCTTGTCGTATTCCTCGACCGTGATATTGGGCGCCAGGTTGTAGAGCAGGCCGAAACGGCGGGTCGACCAGCCGAAGGCGCTGGAGGTGATGATGGTGATCCTGAGATCGGGGCGTTGGCGCGCCGCATCGAGGACCAGCTTCGCCACCTCGACGAAGCCCGTATTGTTGAGCCGGCGCAGATTCTTGACGTTGACATAGAGCCGGCCGAGCACGCCCTTGAGCGCCGCCATGAACTGGGACCGGAGATCGTGCAGGTCTTCTGCCCAGCGGGGCGTCATGCCACCGCTGATCACCAACTCCTGGTTGTTATCGTCGAAGGAGATTGTGAATGACACGCGCCTCTGTCCCTGTCCTGCCTGTCCGATAGGTCTGTGGGTCGTCGCTCTTAGAGTTCGTCGTCCTCGAGGGCGAGATCCGTCACCAGCGAGATCCGGCTATCGTCGGATATCTCGAGGCGGAACTCGGCCTTATAATTCGCGGCCAGCTCCATCAGGCTGAGCCCCGCGCTGGCCGGTGCGCCGGCCAGGATCTCGCTCGCCAGCCGTTCGGCGGAATCGTCGCGGGCGGCCTCTCCCACCATCTTGCGATAGGCGGAGGAAAGCTCCTCATTGCCCGGCACGCTCAGCACGATCCGGTCGAGGCCTTCCTTGCGCAGCAGGCTGCAGGTAATGGCAGCGCCCGGCGCATGCGTGCGAAAGGCCACCTCCAGGATCTCGTTCAGAGCGGAGGACAGCAAATTATAGTGGAGCAAGGAGTCGCGCCGGTTATGGCTCACCGCCCGGGCAAGGTAAGACGCCACCCGGTCACAATTGGCCCAGTTCGCATCGAAGGCGCCGGTGCTGATGGTAACTTCCAGCGTCGGCGCGAACGGGCCGTCGACCGCGGCACTCATTGTTTCCTTCCCCACCCCGTGCGCACTATTCCTTAAGCGGAAGTAAGTAGGGCAAATCGGCGTTTACCGCAAGCGATCCCCCTGGCTAGTGGCAAATTACAGTCTGAAAGGCTAATTTAGTTGCGCGTTCAAGGGGTAAAGCGCGTCGCCGGTGGCCTTTTTCGGAAGCTGCGCCATCAATCTCCCCCACTACCCCGTCGGAATTGGGATAGTGTCCATCTCATTTGAACAGGATGGCATTTGGTTATGAAGAAGGCGACAAGCGGCGCCAAGGCCCAGCCTCGCGCCAAAGCCCCTCGCGAAAGAACCCAGCCAAAGCCGGCGGCTCTGATCGCCGCCGAAGCCGAGATCAAGACCCTGAAGGAGGAGCTCTCCGACCTGCAGCTCCTCTATGAGGGGACGCTCGAGCATGCCGAGGCGGTCGAAGACCAGCTGGCGGGAACCAACCACAAGCTCGAGGGGCTCTCGCGGAAGCTGGCCAAATACCTCTCGCCCCAGATCTACAACTCGATCTTTACTGGGCAGCAGACGGCCGAAATCTCGGCCAAACGCAAGAAGTTGACCATCTTCTTCTCCGATATCGCCGATTTCACCCAGACCACCGACAGCCTGGAATCCGAGGAGCTGACGGGCCTGCTGAACCACTATTTGACGGAGATGGCCAAGATCGCCCTGGATTTCGGGGCCACCATCGACAAATACATCGGCGATGCGATCCTCGCCTTCTTCGGCGATCCGGATTCCCGTGGGGTCCGCGAGGATGCGCTGGCCTGCGTCAAGATGGGCATCGCCATGCAGCGCCGCATGCGGGAGCTGCAGGGCGAATGGATGAATGTCGGGACCGAGAAGCCCTTTCAGCTCCGCATCGGCATCAATACCGGCTTCTGCACCGTCGGCAATTTCGGCAGCGAGGACCGGATGGACTACACCATCATCGGGGGCGAGGTGAATCTCGCCGCCCGGCTGCAGGCCCATGCCGAGCTCGGCGGCATCCTCATGGCCCATGAGACCTATTCCCTGGTCAAGGACGAGGTGCATGCCGAGGCGCTGACCCCGATCATGGTCAAGGGCGTCAGCCAGGCGGTCCGCACCTATCGGGTCCTCGACATCCTCGACGTGGATGTCGCCGAGACCAGCGTGGTGCGCCATCACCGGCCCGGCGCCAGGATCGACCTCGATTTCCGCAAGATATCGGGGGACGACCGGCTCGAGACGCTGAAGCTGATCGAGGAACTCTGCGAAAGGCTGCGCAGCGAGGGCGAATAAGCCGCCGCAGGAAGATTGACAAGCCGGCCTCCGCCGGGCCCTATCCCCCGGGGTCAGGGTATGGGACGCCGTCGGGCGGCGGGTATCGAGCCGCCGGCCGCGAGCAAGGGGGATCTGGGGACAATGCGCCGCGTCGTCATTCATCTGCATGGGAGCTCGTCGGATACGACGTCGCTCGCCTCCGCCATCGACTTCTGCCGGAAGCTCAATGCCCGGCTTAGCGTCGTCTTCATCCGGCGGACCCGGGAGTTCATTCCCGCCCCGGCGGATGGCATTCCCGGTGCCTTCTATGAAACCGCCTCCGAGGCGGCGCCGGAAGCCGAACGCGCCTATCGCGAGATGTGCGACGGTCTCTCCTTTATCTCTTACACCGAGGCCGATATCGATTCGGTCGACATGATCACCCAGAACGGCCTGCTCCATGACCTGACGGTGGTCGAGCGCCTGACCGAGCGCGAGGGGTCGAAGGTGGCGGATTTCAATACCGCCGTCTTCGGGACCGGCGGCCCGGTCATGATCACCCCACCGGAAACGATGGCGACGGTGGCCGAGACCCCGGCGGTGGTGTGGAACGCCTCGCTGCCCTCGGCCCGGGCCATCCGCTCGGCGGTGCCGCTCCTGCGCATCGCCAAGAAGGTTACGATCCTGTCGAGCGCGGATAATCCCCATGCCGATCCCTCGGCGCTGGCCCGCTATCTCGACTGCTACGGCGTCAAATCCGAGTCCGCCACCTTCAGGACCGACAAGCTGACGGCACGCGGCCGCGGCCGCTCGATGCTGGAGGCCGCCAGGGATGCCGGCGCCGACCTCCTGGTCATGGGCGCCTTTGGGGAAAGCAAGATCACGGCCATGCTGGGGCTCGGCCGGGCCACGGAGAAGGTCGT
>Ga0310811_10006807_pt1 | contig 14619 bp, 19 predicted proteins | sample YCmetagenome_FD_207642 | JGI IMG/M metagenome (GOLD analysis project Ga0310811, IMG submission 207642) | Soil microbial communities from experimental microcosm in Duke University, North Carolina, United States - YC | ecosystem: Engineered > Artificial ecosystem > Soil microcosm > Unclassified ...
CGATGAGATCGTCGATCGCTACACCGTCGTAGCTTTTCGACCAAAATATCTGCGTCGCTTTGTCCAGTGCCTCGCTCTCGTCGAAGGTCCGGGGGCGCCCACGACCCCTGCTCGAATTATTTAGCATCTGGTCCAAAAATCCTTGACCATGTGTTCTGCCTGAATATATTAGGAGTCAGTCCAAAAATAGCAAGACGGCTCGTGGCCTGACGATCCGATCTTCTCTCACGGTGGAACCAAATATGAGACATTCGATCGCTCTGGTCACCGGCGCTACGTCCGGGCTTGGTTATGCCGCAGCCCGCCTGCTCGCCGATGGGGGATGGCAAGAGGTCATCGTCACGGGGCGCAGGCTGGCGAAGACCAAGGAAACTGCCGCCCATCTTGCCGACGAGACCAAGAAGCGGATCTTCACGCCGCTGGAGCTTGATCTGAACAGTGCGGCCAGCGCCAAGGCTGCGGTCGCCGAGCTGGTCAAGCGCGGTCGACCGTTCGATTTCCTGCTGCTCAATGCCGGATTGGTCCCGACCAAGAAGCGCGTGATCACGGCGGAGGGCGTTGAGGCCTCCCAGGCCCCGCTCATCGGCCATCATGAACTGGCCGTCGGGGTACTCAACGCTAACCTGTTGAGCTCAGAGGCGCGGATTGTCATTACCAGCGCGGAACCTGCTCGTGGCGGCGTGCCCATGTTCAAATATACCGACCTGCCGGCCTTCGCAGCCCAATACTACGGGGGAGACCAAACCGCGGCTGCTGAAGCCCTCATCCGCAGCGGCCCGAACGTGAAGTACTCGCCTAACACGGCCTATGCCGACGCGAAGCTCATGATTGCCTGGTGGGCCGAGGCGCTGGCGCGCCGGCTACCGTCCGGCATGGCCGTCTACGCAGTCTCGCCCGGCGCGTCGAACGCCACCAATGTCGCGCGAAACGCCGGCCCGTTGTTGAAGTATCTGATGATTCCGATCGTAAACCTCATTCCCGGCATGAATCAGACGCCGGAGGTTGCGGCCAGTCGCTATATCCAGGCGGCGGCGTTCGGAACCGACGTCTCAGGGCAATTCTTCGCCTCGGCCAAAGGGAAGTTCTCAGGCCCAATGGAGCCGCAGCAAGAGCCACACCTCCATGTTCGCGCCAGCCAGGAAGCCGCATGGCACGCCGTCGTCAAGGTCTCCGGCGCCGACCTGTCTCGTCCGGCATTCTTGAGCGCGGTGTCCTAACACCTGACCGCAGTCGCGTCGCATAAATATCATCCTAAATTATCCAAAAATACACAGGCGCAATGGCGTCCCAGGAGCATTTGAATGGCACGGTATCAAGATAAGAAGGTCGTGATCCTCGGCGGCACCAGCGGTATGGGTCTCGCGACGGCGAAGATGCTCCTCGATGGCGGCGCGCGCGTTCTGGTAACGGGCCGCTCGCAAGCCGGCCTGGACTCGGCGAAGCGGGAGCTTGGCACCGGTGCCCTCGTGGTTTCGAGCGACGCGCGATCCTTGATCGACATCGACGCCCTCGCCGCTCAGGTGAAGGCCGAGTTCGGCACCATCGACCTGCTTTTCGTCAACGCGGGGTTCAGCATCCCAGCGCCACTCGCGAACGTCACCGAGGCCATCTACGACGAGATGTTCAACCTCAACGCCAAGGGGCCGTTCTTCGCGGTCCAGAAGTTCGCGCCGCTCATCAACCGGGGCGGCTCCGTCGTCCTCACGACCTCGGTCGCCAACGTCAAGGGACTGCCCGGACAAGCCGCCTATGGCGCTGCCAAGGCCGCGCTGCGATCGCTGGCTCGGACGCTCGCGACCGAGCTGCTGCCCCAGGGCATCCGCGTCAACGCCGTGTCGCCCGGTCCCATCGATACGCCGATCCTCGACAAGGTGTTTCCCGATAAGAACATGGCCGCCCAGGTCCGGGAGAAGTTCAGCGATATGATCCCGATGAAGCGCTTCGGGACCTCGGAGGAGATCGCGAAGGCCGTCCTCTTCCTCGCCTTCGACGCGACCTTCACGACCGGCCTTGAGATTCCGGTCGACGGCGGCTGGTCGCAACTCTGAGAGGGTGGGTGACATGAAGATGCGACGGATTGTGAGCGCCGAGATCAAGACGGGTGTCGTCATGCAGGTGGACGATCTTCTCGACACCGATACCGCCGATCGGGTCACGAATATCTGGGGTTTCGACAAGATTCCCGAGCTTCCTCTCACGCCTGAACAAGTTCTCGGCGAATACAAGCGGCTTGGGATCTTTGGGCCAAAGGGCTCGGTTCGCGTCGATCTCCAGGTCGTTCCCCCCGAGAAAGCGGGCGAGACGGATCTCGGGGACTTGATGGCCAAGATCGATTTCGGCACTGGCGGGGGTATGACCTTTAGCGAGCTCGGCGGTGCAATGCACCGGACCGACACCATCGACCTCGCGGTGGTGCTCAAGGGCGAAGTGGATATCGCCTATCCGGGGGAAGATGGCCAAGTGCAATCGGGCACGGCCAGGGAAGGCGACTTCTTCGTGCAGAACGGCGCCTTTCACGAGTTCCACAACCGCTCGGACGACCCGTGCGTGATCCTCATGTTCGTCTTCGGCGCCGAGAGGCATGCGGCCTGATCCGCAAGGTCCATCAATTGCGGCCGCCCTGTCCCCAACGAGGAAGGAAACAACATGTCTTTGTTGAAAAACAAGATCGCCGTCGTCACGGGGGGCAGCAGCGGCATCGGCCTAGCGACCGCCAAAAGGTTCGTTGAAGAGGGCGCCTATGTGTTCATCGCCGGGCGACGGCATGCCGAGATCGACAAGGCTGTTGCCGAGATCGGCGAGAACGTCACCGGCGTAAAGACGGATATCTCAAAGCTCGAGGACCTCGACCGTCTCTATGAGACCGTTGCACGGAAGGGCAAGATCGACGTGCTTGTCGCGGGCGCGGCCTTCGTCGAAAAGACAATGACCGCCACGGCGACGCCCGAGCATTTCGACAAGACCTTCAACATCAATGCCCGCGGCACCTATTTCACCGTTCAAAAGGCGCTGCCTTAGCTGAACGACGGTGCGTCGATCATCCTCGTAGCGGCGGCCGGGAAGAACAATAGCTTCCCCGGCCGCAGCGCCTACAGCGCCACCAAGGCGGCGATCCGGTCATTTGCCCGGACCTGGACCAGCGAGCTCAAGGATCGGGGCATCAGGACCAACGTGTTGAGCCCAGGCACTGTCGACACGCCCATGTTCGCCGATCAGTTTCCGTCCGGAGAGGGCGCGGCAGAAGCCCGAAAGCAGATCATCGCGATGACCCCCTTGGGACGCCTGGCGTATCCCGATGAGATCGCCTGTGCGGCTTTGTTCCTCGCCTCGGACCTCGGCAGCTACGTCGCCGGCATCGACCTTCCCGTCGATGGCGGCCTGACGGCTGTCTAGCCCGAAGGATTTAGCGCCGCGCCCAACATCACTTCCCAAGGAGCCCCTGATGACACACACAGCAAACCATGCCGTCCCGGAGCCGGGGAAATTTCGCCGCGCCGTCGCGGCCATCTGGGCCTTCCTGCAGGCGATGGAGTCCACCAGCTTCGACTACACGCTCGATCGCATCGAGCGCCTGGAGCGCGAGGTGGGATGACTGAAGGAGGAGCTGCGCCAAAGCCGGAATCCGGACGCGGGCGATGTCCACAACGCGAGCGCCGCTGCGCCCGAACATTGAAAGCGGACCGGATCATGGCGGTGATCAAATTTATCGCTGTCGAGCTTCCGATCGCACTTGGCGTCGTGATGATCGGGACGGGCGGCCTCAACTTCGCCGGCCCTCCATTGGCCGAGAAAACTTCGTGTTCTGGGGTTATCCGGCCGGGTTTAATCGGGTGGCCGGCAGCCTTGGAGTCGTAATTGGTTTACTTCTGGTGATCCCGGCGACGTCGCAGGTTGGGGCGATTGCGAGCGCCATTTTCATGCTTGCCGGCGTCGCGACGCTGATCCGTAGCCGCGATTGTGGGCACCTGCCAGTCGCTGCGGTCCTGATGGCGGTCTCCGCAGCGACGATAGCGGTCCACGGGTAGATGGAAATGCGGCGCTTCGACGAAATCATCGATTTGGCGGCCGAGCGCCATGGTGGGCGAGATACGCTCGATCAAATCCTCGCTGAAACCCGGCCTTTGGCGCCGCAGGAGATCGCCGCGATTCCCGATGATCGCATTCTCGCGGGCGTGACGCGGCGTATATTCTGCGCCGGCTTTTCCTCGTCGGTCATCGACGCGAAGTGGGAGGCTTTCGAGTCCGCTTTCGAGCGGTTTGATCCTGCCCGCTGTGCATGGATGACCGAGGAGCGCTTCGACGAACTGCTCAAGGACAAGGATATCGTCAGGAACGGCGCGAAGATCAAATCCGTGGAGGAAAACGGGCGCTTCCTCATGGAGCTGGCCGAGAAGCACGGCACCGCCGCCCGGTTTCTGTCGGAATGGCCCGACGCCGACTATGTCGGACTCCTCGATTTTCTTAAGGAGAATGGCAGCCGGCTCGGTGGCGAAACAGGAATGCATTTCCTGCGTTCGATCTGCAAGCCGGCCTTCATAACCAGGCCCGATGTCGTGAAAGCGCTCATTCGCGAAGAGGTGCTCAGCAAAAGCCCGGCTGGAAAAGGCGACTTTGCGAGGATGCAGGCGGCCTTCAGCCGATGGTCAGAGCAATCCGGTCTCGATCTCACTTCGATTAGCAGAACGCTCGCTATGAGCCTCGAATGACAACAAACTCAAAATGGCGGCGCGGTGACTGTTGAACTTCAGAACGTGAAGTGGGCAATTGGTATTCGGCGCGATACTGAGAAAATCCTCGCTGAACTGTCCGTTATTGCCGAAAACTAGTTGAGGCACGGTCAGGCAATTATCGGTGGGTAGCCGCGTCCGGCACGGTCAAAGGCACCGCCTTTCGTCCTGAACTGCCAGGCCGATAGCCTGCGTGGATACCGTCAGGTGCGACCCGCCAGAAATCCCTCGGCCATGAGCCTGAACGCCTCAATCGCCTTCGGTAGGACCGTGTGCGGCTCCTCGCTGGCAGCGACCCACAGCGCGGCATTGAGAGCCGTGCCGCTCAAGAGACGTGACGCGGCCTCGATGTCGACAGGCTTGATGATGCCCTCTGCGATCAATTCAGCGACAGCCTTTTTCGTCACCTCAAGGCAGGAATTCTGGCTGGGCCACTTTGAGGGGTCGCCCAGGAAAGCGGGACCGTCCAGAAGGACAATCCGTTGCACCTCCGGGTCCAGCGCCATCTTGATATAGGCTTCGCCTTCCGCCAGCAGTCCTTCCCACGGGGTTGCTGCAGTGAGCCCCGCTTGATGCGCGCGCGCGGCCATCTCGCCATCCACTTGGGCGACGACGGCTGCCAACAGCCCCTTCTTGTCCCCGAAGCTGTGGTAAAGGGCGCCGCGGGTGAGACCTACCTGGGCGGTGAGATCGTCCATCGACGCCGCAGCAAAGCCCGACGCCGCGAAAGCCTTTCGTGCGGCCCCGATCAACTTGAGCCGGTTTTCTTCCATTGTTTCGACGCGACGCTTTGCAGCCACGGCAACCCCCTTTTCGCATACGCTACGTATGACGGTTGACGGCGGGCGGGCGACCGTGCTTTCACATACGCAGTGTATGTTGATACTTTGGCTTGGCTAAAATGTCCAGCAAAGCGGGTTCGGTGCGCTCGCCCCTAAATGAAAAGGATGATGATATGGCCCAGCGCGATCCAGTGTTTCCTGCCCACCGGCAGGACCTATACGAGAAGTACGGTTATTCCGCCGCTGTCCGATCGGGCGACCTGTTGTTCGTGTCGGGTCAGGTCGGCAGCCGCTCCGATGGTTCGCCCGAACCCGACTTTGAAGCTCAGGTTCGTCTCGCCTTCGCCAATCTGGAAGCCACGCTCGCGGCAGCAGGATGCACATTCGACGACATAGTCGACGTGACAACGTTTCACACGGATCCGGAAAAGCAATTTGGCGTGTATAGGACGGTGAAACGCGAGAAATTTCCGAAAGCCCCATATCCGAACGCGACCGCAGTCGGAGTCAACTGGCTTGCCGGCTTCGACTTCGAGATCAAGGTCACCGCGCGTATTCCATCTCGTCTGTCAGCATCGGTGAGCAGCCGCAACCCGAAGGCAATGTGGGATATGGCATCGCTCGGGTGGTCGCACATCAGTGTCGCGGAACCAGGCCGCCTTGCTTTCCTGTCCGGCCAGATCGCAGCGACGCCCGGCAATGAGGGCGTGCCCGAAGACATCGCTGGCCAGGCGAAAATTGCGGTTGCCAACCTCGCCGCCGCACTCGAGGAACTTGAGGCAACTGCGCACGACATTGTCATGCTGCGCGTCTATGTCGTGAATGCGACCAGCGAAGCGTTCGGGCAGGCGGTCGCCCCTCTGCGTGAATTGGTCGGAGACGCGATGCCCAGCGTCACGACGATTGGCGTTCAGGCGCTCTATAAGCCTGAAATCAAGGTCGAGATTGAAATGGTGGTGCGCCTCCCCTGACGGGGAGGCTGGAACTGCTTCCCGAGTGAAGCCAAGCAGAGGGCAAGCAAGGATCGACCGATCGGCCGCCGACCGTCGCACTGCGAAGTCTTCCCGCAGCCGTTGGTGCCCTAGACCTTATCAACGGTCTCGTGATCAGCCTCCTGCCGTCGTACTTCCAGTTGGCGGCAGGACCAAGTCGACCGCATCTTCTGCATCTCTCAGAAGCATCTTGCGCGGCGCACCCATCTGGGCCCGCATGGTCAAACCCCGACCCAAGTCCATAACTTGGATTGCGCGTGCGGCCGCCGGAAAATTATCCGGCAATTCCCCCTCGCGGATCCCGTCGCGGAAGCGCCGTTCGACCTGGGCCGTGGCCGCGGCTGCGGCGTCCTGCGCGAACTGACGCACATCCGCATCGTCCACGAGGGGCGCGACGCAGACTATCAGGCACCCCGGTGCCGATCCTTCTTCAGTCGCGCTTTCCACGGCGTGTTTCAAAAACCCAGAGAGCGAGTCACGGACCGTCTCAGGCGCAAAAAGCGCCTTCGCCGCGAGAGCGCCTTTCTCTTCCCCGTAAGCCCTGAGGGCGCGCAAGAAGATCGCCCGCTTGTCCCCGAAGACTGAATAGAGGCTTGGCCGCCCGACGCCCATCCCGACGACGAGGTCGTCGATCGTCACGCCATCATAACCTTGCGACCGAAAGACCCGGATCGCTTTCTCCAACGCTTGCCGTTCATCGAAGCTGCGCGGCCGGCCCGGGACCCTGCGAGGGTTTTGAACCGTCAAGTCTGAAACTCCTTGACCATTTTGATTTCCGAAGTTTATAACTGAATCGTTCGAAACTGGCAAGCTGAGTTCGACTTCGGAGATCCGCAAGCCGCTCTCGCGCTTCAACCTGAGGGGCCTATGCAACATTCGATCGCACTGGTCACCGGCGCCACCTCAGGCCTGGGGCATTCGGCCGCCCGCTTGCTTGCCGCCGAAGGCTGGCGCGAGGTAATCATCACCGGGCGCAGTTTGCCTCGGGTCAAACAATCGGCCACCCAGCTGGGCGCCGAAGTTGAAAGGCCAGCTTTCACGCCGCTCGAGTTGGATTTGGACAACTGGTCTAGCGTGCAGTCCGCGCTCGCTGAGCTTTCCAAATGGGGGCGGCAGATCGACTTCCTGCTGCTCAATGCAGGGTGGATCGGAGGGAAGGAGCGGGTGCTCACCGCGGCGGGCGTCGAGGTGACCCAGGCGCCTCTGATTGGCCATCACCTTCTGACCTTGGGTTTACTGCACGCGAACCTCCTGAGACCACACGCCCGCATCGTCATCGCGGGCTCGGAATCCGCCCGAGGAGACGTCCCCCTGTTTCCCTTTACGGACGTCCCGGCCCTCGCGGCCAGGCACTATCAAGGTGATCGGAGCGCTGCGGTGGAAGATCTGCTGCGTGGCGGCCCGAAGGTGAAGTACGAGCCCAACCGTGCGCACTCCGACGCGAAACTCGTTGTCGCTTGGTGGGCCGCCGCGCTGTCGCTCCGGCTACCGTCCGGCATGGCTGTCTATGCGGTTTCGCCCGGCAGCACGCCCGACACCAACGGACTGCGAAACGCTGGACCGGCGCTGAGGTGGCTCATGGTTCCGTTGATGAAGCTGATCCCGGGCATGTCTCATACGCCGGAGACCGCGGTTCGCAGATATCTCCAGGCCTCCGAGTTCGGGACAGACACGTCGGGGCAATTCTTCGCCTCGGCGCCCAAGAAATTCACCGGTCCGATGGAGGCGATGCGTCAACCACAATTTCTCGACCAGGCCAGCCAGGAGGCCGCATGGAAGGCCATCGTCAGAGTCTCGGGTGTCGATTTGGCTCACCAATAATCTAGGCGGCAAGCCGCCGTTTCAATCAAAAAGAGCCGCTGATGACCATGAACGCGGAAATCGCCATCTACCTTGCATAGGCTTTGAACATATTCGCCTTCATCGCCTTGGCGATCTGGTATGTCGTTCCGCGCCTGAGGAGGCTTACGAGGGCTGGGGCCCTGATGGCTCTGACCTGTGTCCATCTGGGCCGCACGTTGTGTCTACAGGTCTATTCCTCGCAAGACGCTGGCTTGAAAATGCCCAATGCCATTCGCGATCAGATTGTCGTCGGCGACCTTGTCGGGTGGGCGTTGGCGTTGATCATCCTTTTTTGCCTCTATTGGCGTCTGCGCCTGTCAATCCCACTCATATGGCTGCTTGTCGTCGAGACGGCCGTGGATTTTGCGTTAGGTACGGTCCGTTTGATCCACGCAGGCGCGATTGGCGACGTCAACGGAACGTCATGGCTCATTGTCGCCTTCTACCTGCCGATCGTTCAGGTGGCTCTCGTCCTGACGATTTGGCAGCTCGTCGCTAGGCGCAGCGAGCCGCTGTTCGCGGCCGAAGGGCGACGGTAATCGGCATCGTTCGCCGCCCGCGATCCTGATGTCGTCTCGATCGCTCCCGATGGCGCGCCTCGACAGCTGCAGACGGCCCTGGGCCGAGGTGAAGACGCGGTTGGGGCTCGCGTCGCCGACTTGTCCCGACCACAGCGTTGGCTGCGGTGCTCAAGGCTGCGGCGCGGAGAGCGTCTCGCGTTAACAAGTCTGTGCGCGACGATGACCGGAAGCGGTTGACCGTCCCATGTTTTGAAACAAATAGTTCTAAACCTATTGACGCCGTGGCCATAGGTCATAGTATTATACGACATAGTTCAAAACGAATTCGGGCAGTGCCACCCCGAGGAGAACACCCATGAATCGGTACGAAGGTAAGAAGGTCGTCGTCATTGGCGGCACGAGCGGCATTGGCCTCGCGACGGCGAAGATGCTTGCCGATGGGGGCGGGCGTGTTCTGGTCACAGGCCGATCGCAGGCCGGGCTGGATTCGACACAGAAGGCGCTCGGGGGAAACGGCATAGCGGTCTCAAGCGACGCCAGATCGCTGGCGGACATCGACACCCTTGCCGCACGCGTGAAGTCAGAATTCGACAGCTTCGACCTGCTCTTCGTCAACGCCGGCTTCAGCATGTTCGCCCCGCTTGCGAACGTGGACGAGGCAAGCTTTGACGAGATGATCAACCTGAACGCCAAGGGACCGTTTTTCGCCGTTCAGAAGCTCTCGCCGTTGATCAGCCGTGGCGGTTCCGTCGTCTTCACGACCTCGACCGCGAACGTCAAAGGCATGCCCATGGTCGCCGCCTATGGCGGGGCTAAAGCTGCGTTGCGGTCCTTTGCGCGGACGTTCGCCGCAGAGCTCCTTCCCGCGGGGATTCGCGTGAACGCCGTCTCGCCCGGTCCCACCGACACGCCGATCATCGGCAAGGCCTTTCCCGACAAGGCGATGGCGGACCACCTCACCGGGGAGATGCGCCAAGCCAATCCGATGAAGCGCTTCGGGACGCCGGAGGAAGTCGCGAAAGCCGTCCTCTTCCTCGCCTTTGACGCGACCTTCACGACCGGCTTCGAACTGGCGGTCGACGGAGGCTTGTCGCAGCTGTGAGAAGGATCTGGCCGAGCCCCACACCTAAATTCAGCCGGTAGACCAGCCTAAATCCAAAAGGAGATCCGCATGGATCAGTACCAAGGCAAGACGGCCGTCATCCTCGGCGGCACGAGCGGTATCGGCCTCGCGACGGCGAAGATGCTCGTCGAACGGGGCGCGCGCGTTCTGGTGACAGGTCGCTCGCAAGCTGGCCTAGAATCCACAAAGGCGGAACTGGGGGAGAGCGCGCTGGTCGTTTCAAGCGACGCCGGGTCATTGAAGGACATCGACGCCCTCGCCGAGCGGGCGAAAGACGCATTCGGCGCCTTAGATCTGCTCTTCCTCAACGCCGGAGCGGCGCATTTTGCGCCGTTCGAGCAGACGACCGAGGCCGGCTACGACGAGATGTTCGACGTGAATGCAAAGGGGGCGTTCTTCACGGTCCAGAAGCTGGCGCCTTTAATCAACCGGGGCGGCACTGTCATTTTTACAACCGCGATATCCAACGCCAAGGGCATGCCTATGTTTGCCGCAGCCGGCGCGACAAAGGCTGCGACGAGATCCTTCGTTCGGACGTTCGCCGCCGGGCTTCTTCCCCAAGGGATCCGCGTCAACGCTGTATCGCCCGGTCCTATCGACACCCCAAATTGGGGCAAGGCTTTTCCGGATAAGGACATGGCGGCCCAGCTGACTGGCCAACTGAGCGACGGCAATCCGATGAAGCGCCTGGGCGCAGCAGAGGAGGTCGCCAAGGCGGTCCTCTTCCTCACCTTCGACGCGACTTACACGACCGGCGCCGAAATTCCCGTGGACGGCGGGCAATCACAGATCTGACGCAGAACCTGGCCGGCAAAGGCCTTTCCCAAGCTGATTGGAACGCACGATGAACCTGAGCGACGCCCCCTTCGCCGAAAAGAAGTACATGACCGTCCAAGGCCAACGCATGGCCTATATCGACGAGGGCGAAGGCGACGCCATCGTCTTTTCACACGGCAATCCGACGTCGTCTTATCTCTGGCGCAACATCATGCCCGCCTGCCGCAGCCTCGGTCGTCTGGTGGCGTGCGATCTGATCGGCCAGGGCGATTCGGACAAGCTTCCCGAGTCGGGCCCAGACCGATACGGCTACTTCGAACAGCGCCGCTTCCTTCACGGTCTTTGGGATCAACTTGATCTTGGCGACAAGATCATCTTCGTCGTCCACGACTGGGGGTCGGCGCTCGCCTTCGACTACGCCAGCAAACATGCCGATCGGGTGCAAGGCATCGCCTACATGGAGGCGATCGCCATGCCGATGGAGTGGAGCGACTTCAGCGAAATGATGCGGCCCGCTTTCGAGGCGATGCGGTCTCCCGCCGGCGATGGGATGGTCCTGCAGGAGAACTTCTTCGTCGAGCAGGTGCTTTTTGGAAGCATCGGTCGGCCCTTGTCCGACGCCGTAAAAAAGGAATACCGCCGCCCCTTCCTGAACGCGGGAGAGGATCGGCGGCCGACGTTGATCTGGCCGCGTCAGTTGCCCATTTCAGGCGAACCGGTCGATGTGTTCGAGACGGTCAAGGCCTATTCGCAATGGTTGGCGACCAGCGCCGTGCCCAAGCTCTATTTCCACGCCACCCCTGGCGTCATCGATAGCAGTCCAAGCCAAGTCGCCTTCCGCCGGACCTTCCCCAATCAAGAGGAGATCCAAGTGAACGGCGCGCACGCACTACATCCCTGAGGAGGCCCCTGAGGTTGTTGCGCCGGGCGTGGCGGCATTTGTTCGCCGACTTCGCGGGCTCGCCTAAACGCCTTGAGGACAGACGCGCAGGCAGAGTCCCAATCAACGAGGAGGACTGAATGGCCGACTTTCCCTACACCTGCGCCTTGATCATCGGCGCGGGCCCGGGCATTAGCGCGTCGCTGGCGCGCCGCTTGTCCAAGATCGGTTTGCGGGTCGGTTTGGCCGCTCGCGGTGCCGAAAAGCTCAAGCCTCTGGCACAGGAAACCGCCGCCGGCGTCTTCGCCGTCGACGCCTCCCAACCGGAGCAGGTGGCGAAGCTATTCGTCGATATGGAGCACCAGATCGCCGAACCCGATGTGGTGATCTACAACGCAAGTTCGCGGGTCCACGGCCCGCTTTCGAGCGTCGATCCCGCCGCAGTCGAGAAGGTGATTTCGATCACCACGTTCGGTGCGTTCCTGGCGGCACAGCAGGCCGCAAAGCGCATGGAGCCTCATGGTCGTGGGGCGATCTTCTTTACCGGTGCCAGCGCCGGTGTGAAGGGGTTCGCCCAATCGGCGGCGTTCGCCATGGGCAAGTTCGGCTTGCGCGGACTCGCTCAGAGCGCCGCCAGGGAGCTAGGTCCGAAGGGGATCCACGTCGCGCATTTTAACATCGACGGAGGCGTCCGCTCCGCGCGCCGGCCCGACCCGAGCGATCGGCCAGACACTACGCTCGATCCCGACGCCATCGCTCAGACGTACATCGACGTCCTTGCGCAGCCGAGAAGCACTTGGTCGCACGAAGTCGACCTCCGGCCGTGGACAGAACGATTTTAGGCTCGCGGCGACGGCCTTGGGTACATTTTTGCCAGCAAGGAGCTATCGATGACAGACACAGCGAACCATAGACGCCGGAGCAGGGTGTTTTGATTTCCGCTGAGAACGGACCCGGGGAGGGATGCGGACGAAAACTTGGACTGATTTTTACATTTCAAGCCCAAGACTCTTTCGATATTCGATAGGGATGAGAGAGCCAAGAGAGATCTTGATCCGCGTTTTATTGTACCGGAGAATGTAGGAATCGACAGCTTCTACGAATTGTTGAAGCGTAGTTATCGTCCAGTCTCGTGGATAGAACAATTTCGTTTTCAACTGCCCAAAGAAGCCTTCGCACGGCGCATTATCAGGTGAGCACTCCTTGCGAGACATGGAGCGAATGAGGTTCGCATCTGTAATTCGCGAGAGCCAGCGTGGACAGCGATAGTGAGCGCCACGATCGGAGTGGACAACGGGCCGATCGTTCGTATGAGCCACCGTCTCGATAGCCACATCCAGCATAGTGTGGACGAGCGAAACGTCGGAGTGCCCACTGATGGACCAGCTGATAACCAACCCATCGAAGAGGCCGATGATGGGCGACAGTTACGCCTTACCGGCTGGGATCTGGAACTCCGTGATGTCGGTCAGCCACTTTTCGTTCGGCGCAGCTGCCTGAAACTCGCGATTAATGATGTTCTTGGGCGCCGGGCTTATCTCGCCAAGATAGGAACCATAACGGCGCCGCTTTGGCTTGGCTACGACCAGCCTCTCCTGTTTCATCAACCGCTGCACAACTTTCTCAGAGATCGTAACGCGCTGCCTGTCCAGCGACGCCTGGAGCCTACGGTAGCCATAGCAGCGATGGTTCAGCTCGAAGATTTCGGTGATACTACGACGAATCTCGAGATACTTGTCTGCGACGTTCACACGGGCCCGATGGTAGAAGTATGAACTTCGCGCCAGCCTCAACTGAGCAAGCAGTTCCGGCAGCCGATAGAGATCTGTGAGGGCGTCAACCAGCAGTGTCTTTTCCCGGTTACTCAGGAGGTGCAGATCGACGCCCAGGCCTTTTTTTAGGAGTTCATTGGCCTTCTCCAAGAGATCACGCTCGAGCTGTAGTTGCCGGATGTCGCACCGCAGAGATTCGAGCTGGCGCTCCAGTTCCTCTCGCTCCTTTGGTGATTTGTTATTGCTTTTCATGATTGCTGGAGGTTCAGGACCAAATAACCGATTTTTCCAGTTATATAATGTCGGCCTGCTTACGCCGAGCTTTTCCGCCACACCCAACGCACTTTCTTGTCGTCTGTAAAGTTCGATGACGCCCGCCCGTTTCAAGGCCTCGGCATATCTCGGACGGCCAGCTGTCCCAACAATAGCCATCCTGGTCTCGGGAAAGGCATCCCGGACCCAAGCAGTCAGCGTCCCGCGTCCGGGATAGCCTAATGCCCTCATTGTCGCAGCGATGCATCGATCATGAGTGCGGTAATGCTCAACAGCCGCCTCCTTCTGTGCCTGCGTGAACTTCGGGGCTCGGATCGCATAGCCTGGAGGCAAATCACAGCTTTGCTTGTATTCGCGGTACCAGCCTTTCAGAGCATTTTTGGTCGGGTAACCCAGCTGACGAATTGCGGCACGTACACGTTTGCCGAGCTTGATGTAAAGCTCGACCGCTCGAATTCTGTCTTTGTAAGAATACATGGACTACCTCCTTGGCAGTCCAAGTTTTCGTCCGCATCCCGATCTCCTACCCGCCCGGGTCAATCCTCAGCGGAAATCAACACGCGAAGCCGGATCGCATCGATGTTCCTTCGGAAGGCGCCTGAAAGACGTGTCTTTCCCGGCTTGAGGCGAGTGTCCGACAGCCGTTAATGAAACGACACTGCTGACGCGCCTAGCCGCTTTCTCGATTACGTTGTCTTGCCTGCTCGACCCGCTCACGCGTGACGACGCGCAGTATGTCGTGCAACTCTGCCGCGGCGGGAGACAGCCCCGTGCCCCGGACCATCCGCAAGTCTATCGGCGGCAAAGGGGGAAGGCCGAATTGCTGGCCGACATCTCGTATCCCAGCCGGGACCCGGTGCCGGGTGCGGATAGTGACGCCCCGCCCGAATTGGAGGGCGGCCCAGACGCCGGGCAAGCTGGGCGTGGTGA
>Ga0310811_10006808_pt1 | contig 14618 bp, 12 predicted proteins | sample YCmetagenome_FD_207642 | JGI IMG/M metagenome (GOLD analysis project Ga0310811, IMG submission 207642) | Soil microbial communities from experimental microcosm in Duke University, North Carolina, United States - YC | ecosystem: Engineered > Artificial ecosystem > Soil microcosm > Unclassified ...
CGTCGCTGACCGGATTTTTCCTGATTCCGCTGTTGGGCTGGCGTTCGATGTTCTTTATCTCCGGCGTGGGCGCATTGCTCGTATGGATCGCGCGCAAGTCGATGCCGGAGTCGCCGCGCTGGCTCGCCACCGAAGGCCGCGTCGGCGAAGCCGATCGCATCGTCGCGCAAATCGAAGAGGAAGTGCATGGCAAGGGTTACCGTGCGCCGGAACTCGCGCCAACGGCGGATGCGCGCGAGCCCGCGCCGCCGCTGTCGGTGCTGTTCACGCGCGAGGTGCGGATGCGCACGCTAGTCGGCTCGACGATCTCGATCGTGATCGGCATCGCGATCTATAGCTTCGTGACCTGGGTGCCGACGTTTCTGCTCAAGCAGGGCGTGAGTCTTTCTTCTTCGCTCGGCTACAGCATGGTGATGTCGCTGGGCGGACCGGTCGGCGCGGGTATCGGCGTGTTGTGCACCGATCGCTTCGGACGGCGGCGTTGCGTGGCGATCGCATCGCTAGCGGGCGCGGTGATGGGCGTGTGCTACGCGCTGTCGAGTTCGCCATGGGTCGCGGCAATCGTTGGGTTTCTGCTGTTCTGCTGCCTTTACACGATCGTCGCGCTGGCAGTGGCCTGCTATATCCCGGAACTGTTCGGCACGCGCTACCGGTTGCGCGGCAATGGGTTTTGCGCGGTGCTCGGCCGCATCGCTTCGTTCGGCGCGCCCGCGTTGACGCTGCTGACGTATCACGCGGGCGGCATCCGTTATGTCGCGTTCAGCGTCGCAACGTTGCTGGTCGTGCAGGCACTGGTGGTGATCGTGTTCGGTGTCGAGACGCGCTCGCAGTCGCTCGAAGTGATCGAAGACCGGAAGGATGCTGCGTACGACGGCGATTGCCAGCCGCACGCGGAGGCTGCGGTTTCGGCATCGAGGCATTAAAGCCGCCGGGTTGAAGTCGCAGACTTGATGGCCCGGCCTCGTGGGAATCGGGCTTGTCGAGTGACGCATTCAGTGAAAAATGTGCCACGTACCTGAAATACTGCTGCCACGGTTAGTCAAATAATCCGGGCGGCCAGCGCTTTTCCGTGTGGACTCGGCCGTCCGTCACTGTCGCTGATCGACCGGGTGCGTGTCCGATCAAACCATTCAAAATCCGTCGGGGACCCGATCGGCGTGCCCGCAGGTAGCAGTTCTGGAAGTGCAGACATCGCCTAGACGAGACCGCTCAGACGCAGTCTGCAACGCAGCAACGCACGAGTTCGGGAATTCCCCAAGTACACCAGGCTTGTGTCGCGACGTCTACTCCGGTAATTTATAAATAGACATCGTTTCTATTTTATAACCGAACGAGATTTGGGCCCGTCAGTGATTCGAAATTGTCGAGCGCGGAGGAAGACATGAGTATGAGGTACCAACTGCTGGTGATGATCTGGTTGTTACAGTTCGTCAATTACCTGGACCGTGTGAGCATCGCCGTAGCGGGGCCAGCGATGGTGCATGCGTTGAGTCTCGACGCGGCGCAGTTCGGCGTTCTTATGGCTGCGTTCGCACTGGGTTACGCACTGATGCAACTGCCGGGCGGTTATCTGGCCGACCGGTTCGGCACGAAGGCGCTGCTTGTAGTGGCACCCGTGCTGTTTTCGATTTTCACTGGATTGACGGGGCTCGCGACGTCAATGGCCGCGTTGATCGCGGCGCGCTTCTGCTTCGGCCTTGCCGAGGGCTCCTGCAATGCAGCCGTCTACAAAGCGGTCGCCGATAATTTTACTGCCAAAGAAGCCGCAAAAGCCCATAGCGTCTGGCTGAGCGCGCTGGCGATCGGGCCAGCCGTCGTCGCACCGATTGTCGTCAGCGTGTTGCAGAACGACGGATGGCAGCACGTGTTCTACGTGTTCGCATTCCCGGGTCTGGTGGTCGCGGCACTGATGCTCGTGATCATTCCCGGCTCGAGAATCGAGGGCAAATCGAATATGCGCAGCAAAAGAAGTCGTACCGGGCAATGGCGCCTTTGGGCGGGACGCAAGAGCACGTGGCTACTGTTCTTTGGCTACATGATGTTCAGCATTGGATACTGGGGCTTTCTCGGCTGGATCCCTTCGTATCTTGCGGGACAACGCCATATCGACCTCAAATCGCTCGGCGTGGCGGCATCAGTTCCGTATGTGTTCGGCCTCCTCGGCATAGTCGTGTTCGGGATGCTAGGCAGTGGCTTCATGCACCGCAAGCGCCCGATACTGGTGGCATTCGGATACGTGCTCACTGGCCTTGCACTCTATCTTGCGTACAGCGCCGCAAGCATCGTCTCGTGCGTCGTGGGGCTCTCGGCGGCAGCGTTCCTTCTGTATGGGTGTCTGTCGCCCTACGCTGGCCTCGTCGCGCAACTTGCGCCGGACGGCGCGCGCGGCGTGTTCGCCGGCGTCATCAACACCGGCGGACAGATAGGCGGCCTCGTCGCGCCTCTGGTGGTCGGATATCTTGTTAAGACGAGCGGCACGTTCAGCAGCGGATTCATCTTCATGATCAGTGCACTGGCAGTGGGCGCGCTTTGCTTCGGTGGACTGCAACTTCAGATGAATCGCAAGGACACGGTGCCTGAGAGTAGAAGCGTGAACGTGAACGCGTAATCAATGCGACGCGCGCGCTGACCGCATGCCCGCTCAGATGCCGTCGAACGGTGCATACGGCGGTGCGAAGGTGGCCGGATTTCCTCCCAACGCCTTCGAAAGTTCCGCGCCCGCATGCATTACGTTCGGCAAGTACTTCTGAAATGCGGCGCGATCGAAACGGTAGCGGGGAACGCCAAGCGAAATCGCGCAGACCAGTTTCTGCCCCGCGCCGAACACCGGGCACGCGATCGCCGCACTTTCCGCATCGCGTTCACCGAGCGACACGGCATAGCCCGTCTCGCGCACCGCCTTTAAATGACCGCGCACCGTTCCGCCAGCAAAGGCCCGCAAGACGTGGCCCGCCGCGCCTCTTTCCAGCGTAAGCCGTTCGCCCTCGCGCACATGCATGCGCACGGAACGCTGCCACTCCACCCTATAAAGACACAGCCGCATATCTTCCTCGCGCACATAGACGGCGGCGGTTTCGCCCGTTTCCTTCACCAACGCGCGCAGAACTGGCAGCGCATAGTCCTGCAAACGGAACGAACTCTGGTAAATCATGCCGAGGTGAAATACCGTCGGACCGAGCATGTAGCGACCGTCGGCGAGACGCTTCAAATAGCCGAAGTGCTCGAGCGATTCGCACAATCGCAGGATCGTGCTGTGGTAGAGGCCCGTGGCGTTGGTGAGGTCGGTGAGCGTCATGCCGTCGACACTATCCTCGAAGGCATCGAGAATCGAAAGTGCGCGATTGACTGCGGCGACGCCTGGTTCTTCGTTTGCCATTGCAATATCCGGTTGACTACGCAAAAGGCCCATGCCGCACAAGGCGGACGGGGATTCTGGCTCGAAAGGATGAACGATTTTTCATACCCACGCAACCGGGCCGGAAGGACGATCCACGCAATAGTCCCAGAGTGCCCCCACCCGATTAATAGACATCGTGTCTATTTTTTCGGATAATGAATCCGTGGCCGATTGTGACGGCCGAAACCGAGGTTGAACACCATGCTTCGACAATCGTTTGATGCATCGCAAACCGGCCCGCTTGCGGGCGTGACAGTGATCGACTTGTCGCGTCTCGTCGCCGGTAACATGCTCACGCTGCAGCTCGCGGATTTTGGCGCGGACGTCATCAAGGTCGAGCCGCTCAAAGGCGACACGTTGCGCGCATTTCGCACTGCCGGCTCCGAGGTTTTCTGGAAAGCGTATGCACGCAATAAAAAGAGCGTGTGTATCGACTTTCGCCATGAAGCGAGCACGAACCTCATTCGCTCGATGGTTCGCGAGGCCGACGTGCTCGTGGAGAGTTTCAAGCCTGATACGCTCGAAAAAATGGGGCTCGCGCCGCATACGCTGCTCGAAATCAATCCGAAGTTGACCATCGTGCGTATCTCCGGCTGGGGGCAAACCGGACCATACCGGCACAAACCGGGCTTCGGAACGGTCATCGAAGGCTATTCCGGTTTCGCGGCAATGAATGGGTTTGACGATCGGGAGCCAGTGTTGCCGCCCATGTTTCTCGGTGACATGACCGCAGGTCTTTATGGCGCACACGCGACGATGGTCGCGCTATGGGAATCTCGTGTGAACGGCGGCGCCGGGCAGGTAATCGACCTCTCGCTGTTTGATCCGATGATCTCGATTCTCGGCCCGCAGGTTGCGAATTTCCAGTTGACGGCTCGCGTGAAGTCACGTACCGGCAGCCGATCCAGCACCACCGCGCCCCGCAACACGTACCGTACCCGAGACGGAAACTGGGTCTGTGTATCGACGTCGACGCAAAGCATGGCCGAGCGGCTCTTCCGCGTGATTGGCCGCGATGATATGAACGAGGATCCGCGCTATGCAACGAATACGTCGCGCTTGCAGCATGTCGAGGAGGTGGATCGCGTCGTCGGCGAGTTCGTTGGTGCGCGCACGCTCGCGGAGAACCTGGAGTTTTTCGAGACAGCCGAGGTGACCGTCGGTCCCGTGTACGACGCGAGCCATCTGGTGAACGACGCATACGTGAACGAACGGGCAAGTCTCATAGAACTGGAGGACGAAGAACTTGGGCACGTCACTGTGCACAACGTGGTGCCGCGGATGTCTGCGACGCCGGGCTGCTTTCGCTATCCCGCGCCGCGCAAGGGGCAGCACACACGAGATGTGCTCCTACCGCTCGTGGGCGACAGCGCGTTCGACGAACTGCTCAACTGCGGCGCGGTGGTTGAAGACGTGCGTAAATGAAACGTCCGAAGAACACCGCGTTGCCACGTTAAAAACTGGAAGGAGCTGAAGATGAACCGTGTAGGACAATGGATTGAATCGCCCGCGGTCTGGAAAGGCCCCGAACTCGACTGGATGAAAGAAGGCTTGCACATCCTTGCCGAAGATGAAATCGAGGAAATCGACCGCGCTCTACGTCATCTGCTGTCGCTGGGAGAAGTCGACTTTCCCGACATTTCCCCCGAGACGTTTCCACTCGGCAAGATGGGCCGCTTCATGCACGACCTGCCCGCGTTCCTGCGTAATGGTCGCGGCTTCATGATGCTTCGTGGCCTGCCGCGCGACCGGTATTCCGACGACGATATGACGCGCATCTATTTCGGACTTGGTTCGTACATCAGCAAGCCGGGCACGCAATCGTATCTTGGCGACGTACTTGGCCACGTAATCAATGTGAGCGATTACGAACCAAAATCGCGGGGCTATCGAAAGGGAGGTGGCCAGCTGATGCACACGGATTCGTGTGACATCATCGGACTGATGTGCCTGCGCACTGCGATCTCCGGCGGCGAAAGCCGCATCTCGAGCGCACTCGCTGTCCACAACGAACTGTTGCGCACGCGTCCCGATCTTCTCGAAGTGCTGATCAAGGGACTGTTTCTCAAACGTACGGACGAGGACGGCCGCCGTGCGACGCGCACCTTCAGCGAGCACCGCGTGCCGTTCTTCACCGACAGCGCCGGCGAAGTAATCTGCTATTTGCCGACTGGTTACGCGCGCCTGGCGGAAAAGAGCGGCCAGTGCCCGTTTACCGAACTCGAATCGGAAGCGCTCTACACAGTACGCAAAATCGCGGCGTCGCCAGACTTTTATCTCGACATGGGTTTTCGCGACGGCGACATCCAGTTCCTGAACAATCGCGTGCTCGTGCACGGCCGCACAGACTATCAGGATGCTGGACCGCTCGCCGAGCGCCGGCATCTGCTCCGCTTGTGGCTCACTGTCAAAAACTGGCCCGCGATGCCCGACGAGCAGGTGTTCCACAAACCGGAAGACCAGCAACTATGGGCGCAATACCGCCGCCCGTTCGCCGAATTGCCGTCCACGCATGATCGCCTGCTGCTCGAATCGGGCGAGGTCGCGAAGATGGTCGATTGAGCTCGAGACGCCTTGGGAGCGACAAGACGATGAGAATGCGAAGCAAGCTGTTTGTACCCGCGTGTCGCCCGGAACTTTTCGACAAAGCGATGGCGAGCGCCGCTGATGCACTGTCGATAGATCTGGAAGATGCGGTTCAGGAACATGACAAGGCGCGTGCGCGCGACCTCGCGGCAGGATTGCTCACGCGTCTCAAGGCAGCTCGGCCGTACGGAGGAACTAGCGTTCGCCCAGCGATTGATGGACGCGTGGAGTGCAGCGCGCACGAGCGGGCGCGGCGCGGTCGTAGTTGACGGCATGATGATCGACGAGCCGTACGCGGCGAAGGCCACACAGTTGTGCGCGGGTGGCCGTATTTGAGCTATTTGTCGAGACGCCTGCAGGTGGCACAAAGATGGTAGCGGAGTACATCCCGATGCCGGGCAAGACGATGTCCGTTCAAATCCGCAGCATCACGCAATAATCACGGCGCAGGCGTGTGCAATGGCCACGTCATTCAGCGTCGATTCGCCTATTCAGTGGGTGAAATCCTACGCGGCGGCTACGCCGTCGCGCGTCCAGTCCCGACGCACGGGGCGCGTAGCGTTCGTCTACCATCCGGAGCGGCGGCCGTCGCCGCTGGCGTCGCTGCACGCCTGGCTAAAAATACTGCTCGACGCGTCGGTACAAAGCGTATCGGCTGAGCCCACCGATTACGAGCGGTCATTCGTCCCCCCGAACAATAACGCGATCATCTGATCACCGACTTTGTGCTCCCCCTGGTGCCGATGCTCTCGCGGCGCGCGCGGACTTGGGTTCGGCTACGGCTATCCGCACCAGCCAGGGTTTCACCTGACCGAGTAGGCCTTGACGCGTGCCGCTTGCATCCACATACTTTGTACGTACAAACAAACATTTGGTACAGAGGAGATGCAATGCATTCAGACGGAGTGGGCAAGCAACGCTATCGGGCCAGCTATGGGCGTTATCTGGAAGATTTTACGGTCGGGGACATTTACGAGCATCGCCCAGGCCGCACGATTACCGACGCCGACAACATTCACTTTTCCCTGCTGACAATGAACTTCCATCCGATGCATTGCGACGCACATCATGCATCCAGGAGCGAGTTCGGCAAACTGCTGGTCAGCAGCGGCCTGACCCTCGCGATCGTGCTGGGCATGTCGGTCAACGATGTCAGCGGAAAAGCCATCGCCAACCTGGGCTGGAAGGAGATTCGCCTTACCGCTCCTGTGTTTGCCGGCGACACGCTTTATGCGGAATCGGAAGTACTCGAAGTGCGCGAATCCCGGTCGCGTCCGACTCAGGGCATCGTCACGGTTCATACCCGTGCCTTCAACCAGGCAGGCACGCCTGTGCTCGACTATATTCGCTCGGCGCTGATCGCCAAGCGCGGACACGGCACCGCCGAAGACTGAACCCGCACGGACCGGCGATGACCCGGTCCCATGAAGGTCGCCAGCATAGCCCCGCAGAGTGGCAAGCGACCCGTTCCCTGCCACGATATGGAGACAATTGTGCGTAACCCCGTAAGCTCAGGCGCACGCCTGGATCGGCTGCCGATGGCGCGTTTTCACTGGAAGATCCTCGGACTCATCAGCGCGGGCGCTTGCCTCGACGCGTTTGATGTCTATCTTGCAGGCGGCGTGGCGGCGGCCATGCTGAAGACCGGTTTCTCCACACTGCAACTCAACGCGCTTTTCGTTTCGTCCGGTTTCTTTGGGATGACGATCGGCGCTGCGCTTTCCGGCTACCTCGGCGATCGCTTTGGACGACGTTCTTCATATCAGTTCAATCTCGCGCTATTCGGACTAATGTCGTTCGTCGCAGCGTTCGCGCCGACCATCCAGTGGTTGATCGGCGCCCGGTTCCTCATGGGCATCGGGCTCGGCGCGGAACTCGTGGTCGCCGCGGGCACATTGTGCGAATTCATTCCGCCCGGCTATCGCGGGCGCTGGATCTCGCTGCTCGGACTGATCGTCAACTCCGGGCTGGTGATTGCGACCAGCGTAGGGTACGTCGTTATCCCGCATCTCGGTTGGCGGTGGATGTTCGGCATCGCGGGCCTCGGCGCGCTGGTCGTCTGGGTGCTGCGCCACAGGATGCCCGAATCGCCACGCTGGCTCGAATCGGTAGGCCGTGCGCAGGAAGCCGAACAGACCGTGAGCGCGATTGAAGCAGAAGTGGCGCGCGAGAAAGGTCCATTGCCAGCATGCGCCCGCACGCAGGACCTCCAGGCACCGCGCGTCGCGCTGAGCGCCCTGTTCCGGCCCGGCATGCTGGGCCGCACGCTGACGGCCGCGTTGACGGCCATCGCGGTCAACGTAGCCGTGTATGGCTTCGTCGCGTGGCTACCGACCTTCTTCGTGCACGAAGGGCGCGACGTGGTGACCTCGCTCGGATTTACGACATTGATGTCGCTCGGTGCACCGTTCGGAGCCGTGCTCGGCTATTTGACCGCCGATCGGCTCGGCCGCGCCAAAGGGCTGATGATGTACAGCGTACTGGCAATCGTGCTCGGCTTTATCTATCCCCAGATGACCGCCAATGTAGCCATTGCGGTGGTCGGCTTTATCCTGGTGAGTTGCATCTTCGGCATCGTGACGCTAGGCCTGTTCGGCTATGTGCCGGAATTGTTTCCCACCACGCTGCGTCTGCGGGGCACCGGGGTAGCGGGTGTATGTGGGCGAATCGCCTCGATGCTCACCTCGTATGCCGCCGTACTCCTGTTCGCGCATTTCGGCCTGTACGGCGTACTTGCCATGGTGTCGGGCGTACTGCTCGTGCTGATCGTCGCCGTGCTGCTTCTCGGTGTCGACGCGAACCAATTTTCGCTGGAAGACGTTTCGCCCGACGAAGAAGGATCGACAAACGAAATACCGCTCAGCCAACAGGGAATCGCGCGATGAACGCCTGCAGCAATACTCAGCCCCAAAGCATGACGATTTCGCAACGGCTGGCCACTTTCACGACCGGACTCGAACTCGAGGAGGTACCGCCACAGGTCCGGGAGCGGGCGAAACATCTGATGCTGGACAGCATCGGTCTTGCCTATGCGACACTCGACCTGCCATATGCGACGTCGACCCTAGCCGCAATGCAGGAATTGGGCGGCGGCGAAGCAACGGTATTCGGTCATCGGCAAAAGCTCGCACTGCGCGACGCAATGTTGCTTAACGGCCTGCTGATCCACAGCCTCGATTTCGACGATACCCATGCCCGTGGCGTGATCCACTCCACAGCGAGCGCACTGCCGTGCGCGTTCAATATGGCGGAATACGCAGGCGCAAGCGGCGCGGACCTGCTTACCGCCTATCTGTGCGCAATGGAAGTATCGACCCGCGTCGGCGCGGCAGCCGCCGGAGGCTTTCATAACGCGGGCTTTCATCCAACCGGCCTTGCCGCAGCATTCGGCTGTTCACTGGCCGCGGCCCGCCTGCTTGGGCTTGATGAGAAGGCGGCACAGCACGCGCAAGGCATCGCGCTTTCGATGGCATCGGGCAGCCTCGAATTTCTGCAGGACGGCGCGTGGACCAAACGTCTGCACCCCGGCTGGGCGGCAGCGGCCGGCACCACCGCCGCGATGCTGGCCAGGCACGGCTACGTAGGCCCGGGCGTACCCTACGAGGGCCGCTTCGGTCTGTATGCGCTATATCTGAAAGCACCGCTCGACGCCGAGCATCTCGCGCTTGCCACGAGCGGCCTCGGCGAAACCTGGGAGATCGACGGGGTCGCGCTCAAGCCCATTCCCGCGTGCCATTTCACCCATGCGTCGTCCGATGCTGCGATTGCGCTGTATCGCCAGCACGGCCTGCGTCCCGACGAGATCGAACGGGTGATCGTGCTCGTGCCCGGCGCGACGATTCCGATCGTCTGCGAACCCGTTGAAAACAAGCAGCGGCCCGCGAACAGCTACGACGCTCAGTTCAGCATTCCGTATATCGTCGCTACAGGGTTGTTGCGCGGCCGCTTCGTCCTCGACGACCTCGAACCAGCCGCGCTCGCCGATGAACAGGTACGCGCGCTCGCGGCGCGCGTCACTCACGAGGCAGACCCCGACACGACTTATCCGCGCCACTACAGCGGTGAAGTGATCGTTCATACCCGTGACGGCCGCCGTCTTGCGCACCGTGAGGCGATCAATCGCGGCTCGGCTGACAAGCCGCTCAGTAACGACGACATCGTCGCGAAGTTTTACGACAACGCGCTGCGTGGCATCTCGCGTGAACAGGCCTCACGGATTTGCGAAGCCGTGCTGTCGCTAGAGCGTCAGCCGGCTCGCGAATTGGCCAAGGCGTTGAGCGCCCCGCTCTGATTCCCGACACCGAACACGTCATACCAGGAGAAGTGATGGCTACGATCGACATCGATCAGCGACAGGATGCCAGTGACTATGCCGAGAACGAAACGCTGATTCTCGACATGCTGGACCGTTTCCTGAAAACGGAAGTGAAACCTTATGTTCACGAGCTCGATGCAAACGACGAATATCCACACGAAATCGTCGAAAAAATGAAAACAATGGGGCTGTTCGGCTGTCTGATCGCGACTGAATACGGCGGGCTCGGTTTGTCCACCGCAACGTACGCGAAGATTGTCGACCGCATCTCCGCGGTATGGATGTCAGTCAGCGGAATCATCAATTCGCATCTGATCATGGCGATGACGATCCAGCGTAACGGCACGGAAGAACAAAAGCAGGAGTTCTTGCCACGCATGGCAAGCGGCGAACTGCGCGGCGGGATCGGACTGACGGAACCCGATTGCGGTACCGACCTGCAAGCGATCCGGACGGTCGCGCGCCGTGAGGGCGACATGTATGTCGTGAACGGCAGCAAGACGTGGATCACCAACAGCAAGTACGGCAACATTCTCGCGTTGCTGGTCAAGACCGATCCGGATGCACAGCCGCGGCATAAAGGTATGAGCCTGCTGATCGTGGAAAAGGGCCCGGGCTTCGAAGTCAGCCGTCAGTTGCAAAAGCTCGGATACAAGGGCATCGACACTTGTGAGCTCACATTCACCGATTTCCGTGTGCCGGTCTCGCGCGTAATCGGGGGCGCCGAGGGTCTCGGTCTCAAACAGATTCTCAGCGGACTCGAACTCGGCCGCATCAACGTCGCCGCCCGGGGGGTCGGTGTCGCTCAAGCCGCGCTGGACGAAGCGGTCGCGTACTCCCAGCAGCGCAAGACCTTTGGCAAACCCATCTGCGAGCATCAGGCGATTGCGCTGAAGCTCGGTGAAATGGCGACCCGTGTGGAGGCCGCGCGCCTTCTCACCGACTCGGCTGCGCGTGCATACGACAAGGGTGAGCGGTGCGACATGGAAGCGGGCATGGCGAAATACTTCGCGACCGAAGCCGCCGTCGAAAACAGCATGGAAGCGATGCGCATTCACGGCGCGTATGGCTACTCAAAGGAATACAACGTAGAACGGCTGTATCGCGACGCGCCGCTGCTGACTATCGGAGAAGGTACTAACGAAATGCAGCGCCTTATCATTGCCCGAATGCTGATTGCGAGGAACCCGGCATGAGCTTGCCACTTTCCGGCGTCCGCGTCGTCGCCGTCGAACAATACGGCGCCGGTCCGTTCGCCACGCAACATCTGGCCGATCTCGGCGCGGAAATCATCAAGATCGAGAACTTTCGCGAAGGCGGCGACGTCGGCCGCAATGTCGGGCCGCACTTTTTTGGCGAGGGCGACAGTCATTTTTTTGAAGCCTTCAACCGCAACAAGTGCAGTTTGACTCTCGACCTGAAACGGCCCGAAGCACGTGAGGTGTTGCTCGATCTGGTGAAAACGAGCGACGCCGTGTTCAACAACCTGCGCGGCGATCTGCCGGTCAAGCTCGGTCTGACTTATGAACAGATGAAGGACGCGAACCCCGCTATCGTTTGCGCCCATTTGTCCGCGTATGGCCGCACAGGCAGCCGTGCGTCGTGGCCCGGATATGACTATCTGATGCAGGCGGAAGCGGGTTATCTGTCCGTGACGGGGGAGCCGGATTCGCCGCCGGCACGCTTCGGCTTGTCGATCATCGATCTGATGACGGGAACTACCGCGGCGATGGCCTTGCTCGCCGGCATCGTTCAGGCTCGCGCCACCGGTATCGGACGCGATATCGACACGAGCTTGTTCGACGTAGCACTTCACAATCTCGCCTACGTGGCAACGTGGTATCTGAACGGCGACGTCGTGACAGGACGCGACCGCCGCTCCGCCCACCCTTCTCTCACGCCGAGCCAGTTGTACAAGACCAGTGACGGCTGGATCTTCCTGATGTGTAACAAGGAGAAGTTCTGGGCGGTGCTGGCCGAAATTCTCGACAAGCCGTCCTGGATCACCGACGAGCGATTCTTCAGCTTCAAGGCGCGGCTTGCCAATCGCGATCTCGTCGAGCGCGAACTGGATGCGGCGTTGTCGACGGCAACTACCGGAGAGTGGCTCGCGCGCCTGGGTGGCCGCGTGCCCGCCGCGCCCGTCTACGATATCAAGCAGGCGCTCGACAACCCGTTCGTCGCCGAACGGCACAACGTCGTGACCGTCGAGCATCCGCGCTTCGGTGCAATACGCGGTGTTGCAGCCCCCGTGCGCGTCGAGGAGCCGCTGCCGATGCGTGCCGCGCCCGAATTGGGACAAGACAACGCCAAGCTGCTGGCCGAACTCGGTTACGATACGGATCGAATCGCCGGCTTGCGTGACAGCGGTGTCGTGCAATGACCGTATTCGCGACATACGATGAAGCGATACCGGCGAATCACTTCGTCAATCAATCATCGTGCGTTAAAAAATATGGTCAACATGCTTGGTCAGCAGCCGCGTTATATGCAACTGGCGCAGACGCTCATCAACGAGATACAGAGCGGTCGCTTCCCGGTCGGCTCGACCATTCCCACCGAATTCGAGCTTTGCGAACAGTTCGGCGCGAGCCGCTCGACCGTGCGCGAAGCGGTCAAGCAACTGGTGCAACTAGGTATGGTCGTGCGCCAGGCCGGTGTCGGCACAACCGTTAAAGCGGCTAGCGCGGAAGGCGGCTATCGGCAGGTCATGCAGCAGTTGAGCGACCTGCATCGCTATACGGCCGACACGGTGCTTGAGCTACTGAAACAGGAGACCGTCGAGCTCGCCGATCCGGCGCTATGCGCAATGTTGCAGGCGAGGCCCGGCGAGACCTGGTTGCGTCTCGAAGGTGTGCGTCGATCTCCTGAGAACACGGACCCGATCTGTCATACCGAGGTCTATATCCAGCCGGCATTCCGTTCGCTCGCCGGCGTTGCCGACGAACCGCATACGCCGATTTACGCGATGATCGAGCGCCAGTTCGGTGAGCATATCGCCCAGGTGCAACAGGAAATACGCGCGATTTCGCTACCCGCCTACGTCGCGCGTGCCGTCAATGCAAAGGCGCGAACGCCTGCGCTGTGGTTGGCGCGCCGCTATCTGAACCGGCGTGGCGAGATCGTGGAAGTGGCGATCAGCATCCACCCAGGCGAACGCTTCAGCTATTCGGAAACATTCCAGCGAGGCTGGACGGGTTCCTGAAATGTCTTCCATGGAGTCTTCATGATTGAACGCAGCTATCTTTTCGTGCCGGGAGATCGTCCCGAGCGCTTCCAGAAAGCGCTGGCAACGGCGGCACACCAGGTCGTTATCGATCTGGAAGACGCCGTTGGACTGAACGCCAAGGGCGAGGCCCAGGCCAGCGTCGGGAAGTGGTTGCGCTCCGGACTCGCGGATGCGGACCGGGAGCGCATCGTGGTGCGTGTAAACGGATTCGGCACGCCATGGCATCGGGATGATGTGGAGATGACACGCGCGGCCGGTGTGCGTCGCGTGATGGTGCCCAAGTCAGAAGATGCGGGAGAACTGAACGATGTCGCGGCGCGGTGCACCGACGACGTGGCGGTGATAGCGCTGATCGAAAGCGTTGCAGGTGTGGTCCGTATGCGTGAGGTCGCGCGAGCCCGAGGCGTGGCACGCCTGGCGTTCGGCTCATTCGACTTTACGGTCGATGCCGGTATCGACGGCATGACGCGGGAATTGGACTTCGTGCGCTCACAGTTCGTCATCGAGTCACGTTACGCCAATTTGTCGCCGCCGATCGACGGAGTAACGCTGGCGACGGACGACACCGATGCTGTCGGCGCCGACGCACTCGATGCACGCCGCTTCGGCTTCGGCGGCAAGCTGTGCATTCATCCGCGACAGGTAGACACGGTTAATCGCGCTTTCGCGCCAACCGGGGCCGAGCGTGAATGGGCAGCACGGGTTTTGACCGCGCTTGCGGAAAATCCGCGCGGTGCCATTGCGGTGGATGGAAAACTCGTCGACAAGCCAATTATCGATCGAGCCAAACGGATTCAGGCTGCTTGAGAATTGTCCGCACACAGTATAGGAAAATGCACACGATGAAAGTGTTGGTGCCAGTCAAAAGAGTGGTCGACTACAACGTAAAAGTCCGCGTGAAATCGGACGGCACGGGTGTCGACATTGCGAACGTGAAGATGTCGATGAATCCGTTCGACGAAATCGCGGTTGAAGAGGCCGTGCGTCTGCGCGAAGCGGGCGTCGCGACGGAAGTGATCGCGGTGTCGGCCGGTGTCACGCAGTCGCAGGAGACGCTACGCACAGCGCTCGCGATCGGCGCGGACCGCGCG
>Ga0310811_10006809_pt1 | contig 14616 bp, 15 predicted proteins | sample YCmetagenome_FD_207642 | JGI IMG/M metagenome (GOLD analysis project Ga0310811, IMG submission 207642) | Soil microbial communities from experimental microcosm in Duke University, North Carolina, United States - YC | ecosystem: Engineered > Artificial ecosystem > Soil microcosm > Unclassified ...
CAATCCACCTAAAAGAGGGATGCGCAGCCGTACTTACAGCACGTAGCGCGCCAGGTCCTGGCTGGCGGCGGCTTCGGCCAGTTTGTCGTCGACGTAGGCCGAATCGATGCGCACCACGTCGCCCGAACTGGCGGTGGCATCGAAAGACAAGTCTTCCAGCAGCTTTTCCATGACGGTATACAGCCGCCGCGCCCCGATGTTCTCGGTCTTTTCGTTCACGCTGAACGCCAGTTCAGCCAGCCGCTGGATACCCTCGTCGGTGAATTCCAGCTGGACATTTTCCGTGGACATCAGCGCGGTGTATTGCTTGGTGAGCGACGCGTCGGTGTCCGACAGGATGCGCACGAAATCCGCGGCCGACAGGGAATCGAGTTCCACGCGGATGGGAAAGCGGCCCTGCAGTTCCGGAATCAGATCGGACGGCTTGGCCAGATGGAAGGCGCCCGATGCGATGAACAGGATATGGTCGGTGCGCACCATGCCATAGCGCGTATTGACCGTGGTGCCTTCGACCAGCGGCAGCAGGTCGCGCTGCACGCCTTGCCGCGATACTTCGGCGCCGCCGGTTTCCTGGCGCGCGGCGATCTTGTCGATTTCGTCCAGGAAGACAATGCCGTTCTGTTCGACATTGGTGATCGCCGCGCTGCGCAGGTCGTCTTCGTTGACGCGCTTGGCGGCTTCTTCCTCGACCAGCAGCTTGAAGGCTTCCTTGACCTTGAGCTTGCGCGATTTTTTCTTGTCGCGGTTCAGGCCGGCGAACATGCCGCGCAGCTGTTCCGTCATTTCTTCCATGCCGGGCGGGCCCATGATGTCCATTTGCGGCATGGGCTGCGCGACGTCGATTTCCACTTCCAGGTCATCGATCTTGCCTTCGCGCAGGCGCTTGCGGAAGGTCTGGCGCGCGCTGCTTTCTTCGTTGCGGTCGGGCTCGCCGCTGGACGTGCGCGGCGGCGGCACCAGCGCGTCCAGGATGCGGTCTTCCGCCGCGTCCTCGGCCTGCGACCGCACGCGGCGCATTTCCAGCTCGCGCGTCTGCTTGATCGAGTATTCGGTCAGGTCGCGGATGATGGTGTCGACGTCCCGGCCCACGTAGCCGACTTCGGTGAACTTGGTCGCTTCGATCTTGATAAAGGGCGCGTTGGCCAGCTTGGCCAGGCGGCGGGCGATTTCGGTCTTGCCCACGCCCGTCGGCCCGATCATCAGGATGTTCTTGGGGTGGATCTCGGTACGCAGGGGCTCGGCGACCTGCTGGCGGCGCCAGCGGTTGCGCAGCGCGACCGCGACAGACCGCTTGGCGCGATTCTGGCCGACGATGTATTTGTCGAGTTCGGAGACGATTTCTCCGGGAGTCATGGTGGATGCGGACATGCTTGGATCCTTGCGAACGCGGATGCTGGCGGCTGCTGCGCGCGGCGCCTGGGCGCCACGCACGCGGCTTATTCGCCCAGCGTTTCGATCAAGTGGTTCTGGTTGGTGTAGATGCAGAGGTCGCCGGCGATTTCCAGCGACTTCTTGACGATGTCTTCCGCCGGCAGCTCGGTGTTGTCGAGCAGGGCGCGCGCGGCGGATTGGGCATAGGCGCCGCCGGAACCGATGGCGGCCAGGCCGTGTTCGGGCTCCAGCACGTCGCCATTGCCTGTCAGCACCAGCGTGTGCTCGCTGTCGGCAACGATCAGCATGGCTTCAAGGCGGCGCAGCACGCGGTCGGTGCGCCAGTCGCGAGTCAGTTCGACCGCGGCCCGCATCAGATGGCCCTGGTGCTTTTCCAGCTTGGCCTCGAAACGTTCCTGCAGGGTGAAGGCGTCGGCCGTGGCTCCCGCGAAACCCGCCAGGATCTTGTCGTGATAAAGGCGGCGGATTTTGCGCGCCGTCCCCTTGATCACGATGTTGCCTAGGGTGACCTGGCCATCACCGCCAAGCGCGACGCGGTTGCCGCGCCTGACGCTGATGATGGTGGTGCCGTGATACTGATCCATGATTCTTTCCTTCGAGCCGACGCGTACCGCTCCATTCCGGAGCCTGTAACTGCTGAACATGGGGGCGGCGCGGCAAGGATTCAAGGTTAATGAAGATTAATGAAGAACCCGGCGGCCCGCCGCAAAAAGAAAAAGGGCCGGACCCTTGCGGATCCAGCCCCTTGCGCCCTGCGACGTGCTTCAGTCGCCGTACAGCTTCTGGCGCATTTCGCGACGTTCCTGCGCTTCCAGCGACAGCGTTGCCGTGGGCCGCGCCAGCAGACGGGGGATGCCGATGGGCTCGCCCGTTTCCTCGCACCAGCCGTACTCGCCGCTGTCGATGCGCGCGATCGACTGCTGCACCTTCTTGAGCAGCTTGCGTTCGCGATCGCGCGTGCGCAGTTCGAGCGCGTGTTCTTCTTCGATCGTGGCGCGGTCGGCGGGATCGGGAACGAACTGCGTTTCGCGCAGATGTTCCGTGGTCTCGCCCGCGTTGTTCAGGATGTCCTGCTCCAGCTGCTTCAACCGGTCCTTGAAGAACGCCAGCTGGCGTTCGTTCATGTAGTCGGTTTCGGGCATGGCCAACAATTCCGCTTCGCTGGGCAGATCAACCGGCGTCTCGTTCGTCGACTTGCTTGATTTTTTCGTTGCTGCCTTGGTAGCCATGAAAGTACTCCACACTATGAATCGGACCTGGCGAATCTTGTCCCGGGATTCAGGACGCGCCCGCCAGGCACTGCTCCAGTCCCCGGGTAAATATTTCCTGGGGCAGTTTTCGGCCGATGAAAACCATTTTGGTACCCGGCTTTTCGCTGGCGGTCCATGGTTTTCCGGGCTCGGCTCCCATCATCATGTGCACGCCCTGGAACAGCATGCGCCGGTTTACGCCCTTCATGTAGAGGATGCCCTTGTAGCGCAGCAGATCCGGACCGTACACCTGTACCACGCCGCCCAGGAATTCTTCCAGGCGGACCGGATCGAACGGCTTGTTGGACTTGAACACGAAGGCACCGATCTCGTCGTCATGGTGCGCATGATGATGGTGGTGATGGGCATGGCCGCAATCGGATCCGCAGTCGCCTTCGTGGTCATGATCGTGATCATGATCGTGGTGGGCGTCCGGGTGTTCGTCGGCCAGGAATTCCGGATCGATGTCCAGAATCGAATTCAGGTTGAAGCCGCTGATGTCGATGATGGACTTCAGGTCGACTTCGCCGAAGTTGACCGGCGTGATCGCCGCGCGCGGATTGATGCGCACGATGCGGGCACGCAGCGCTTCGTAATCGGCTTCGTTGACCAGATCGCGCTTGGAAATCAGGATGCGGTCGGCAAAGCCGATCTGCTTTTGCGATTCTTCCTGCGCGTCCAGCGTGGCCATGCCGTGCTTGGCGTCGACCACCGTGATGACTGCATCCAGCCGATAGTATTCGGCGATGTCGTCATCCATGAAGAAGGTCTGGCACACCGGGCCGGGATTCGCCATGCCGGTGGTTTCCAGGATGACGCGTTCGAACTTCAGGTCGCCGGCCTGGCGCTTGGCCTTCAGGTCGCTGAGCGTGCGCATGAGATCGCCGCGCACGGTGCAGCAAACGCAGCCGTTGCTGAGTTCGATGATTTCTTCATCGCTGTCCTGCACCAGCAGGTCGTTGTCGATGCTCTCGGGTCCGAATTCGTTTTCGATGACCGCCACGCGGCGGCCATGGTATTCGGATAGGACGCGTTTGAGCAGCGTAGTCTTCCCCGCACCGAGAAAGCCGGTGAGGATCGTGACGGGGACCATTTCGTCCAGACTGCGCAAGGTATTCATAATGACTGCCGAATCAATGCCTCGGCAAAAAACTCCGGCGTGTCGCCTGGAGCGTTGCGCGAAGCGCGGTGGGCAAGGGGTTGTGTCGGGGCCGCTGTTTCTGGGGCCGCGTTCCCGCCCGGACGCAGGATTACAGCACAGTCGGCGACGGCGGGCAAACCCCGGGCCTACCCTGGTTTAACGGGGAGATTGCGGCCAAATGGGGGCAGATACGGGGATTTCAATACCTTGATAGGAAATTTTCCGTAATCCTGTATCCGCCAAAGGAAGGACAAAGTATGAAGGCCGGAAACGTCGTGTGGCGCGGGTCGGCGGCAGCGTGTACGAAAGTCCGTTCCGGACCGGGCATATCTCGCGTTCGGGTGGATCGCCCTAATGCGCCCTAATGCGTATGCGCGTGGTTGTGGCCGCCGTGCGGATGATGGCCATCATGGCCGTCCTTGCCGGGATCGGCGGCCGCGCGTTTCTGTTGGCATGCGGGACATAGCGCGCGGATTTCCGTTTCGTGCGAGTTCAGCGCGAAACCCGTTTGCGCGACGCGTTCGGCCAATTGGCGGCTCATCGCCGGATCGCTGACTTCGGCCACGGCGCCGCAGCCCGTGCAGACGACCAGCAGGTCGTGCGGCGCGCCGCCGGCATCATGGCAGGCCATCCAGGCATTGACCGCATCCAGGCGATGGATCAGTCCTTCGTCCATCAGGAAGTCCAGCGCGCGGTACACCGTGGGCGGCGCCGCGCCGGGATGGACCGCGCGCATGGCTTCGAGCAGATCGTAGGCCTTGAGGCTGCGGCCATGCCGCAGCAGCAGTTCCAGCACTTTGCGACGAATCGGCGTCAGCCGCCGGCCCCGTTGCGCGCAGAGCTCATCGGCGACGTCCAATTGGGCGCCGACGCTATCGGGTCGTGACGGTCGTGTGGATGTGGGCATAAGACGAGCAAAGCCGGCAGGCATGCGGACGGATGATGGATAGAGAATACCCGACCAGTTGCAATGGAGCTGCCATCGAACCAGCCGATGGCCAGTTTGGTAGCCGGCCCATCAGCCAGTTTTGTTATGATATAACAATACAAACCCGGTTTCTGCTTTCTTTGTTCCTTTGCTTCCCCTGATTCCTGATTCCGGGCCGCCAACGCAATGCTGTCCTCATCCGTGATGGGTAGAAGGAGCGGCGCGGCGGCCTGCCAAGAGTCGATCGTTCAGCCGTTTCCTACATGACTTCCGATCCCGTCCACGCCCCATCGTCCGCCCCGGACGGCGCACCGATGCCGCCGCGCGCCGACGCGCATCGCGATGCCGGTGGCACCTATGCATCGCGCCATCGTGTCGGGCACGGATCGTGGCTGCTGGCGTCGGCGGCGCAGCGCATGGCGGCCGCCGTGCTGGTCAGCGTGGCGCTTTGGGGTTTGACCGGTTGGGCGATGGGATGGTGGTAGGCGGCCCACGCGCGCCGGCGCGCATTTCGCTGGAACAGGCATCGTTCGGCTGGCGCGGACGGCGCGCGGTCAGCGACGTCAGCGGCGTTTTCGCGCCGGGTTCGATGACGGCCATCGTCGGGCCGAACGGCGCCGGCAAATCGACCTTGATCAAAGGTGTGATGGGCGTGCTGCGGCCCATGTCGGGACGGGTGACGCTGGATGGCGCCGGACGGCGCGATCTGGCCTGGCTGCCGCAGGCGGCCGAGCTCGACCGCAGCTTTCCGATCACGGTGCACGAATTGGTGGCCATGGGCGCCTGGCGCAGGGTCGGGGCCTGGCGCCGCTTTGGCATGCCGGAACGCGAACGCGTGCAGCAGGCGCTGGCGGCGGTCGGTCTGGCCGGTGCCGGCGATCGCATCGTCGGCACCTTGTCGGGGGGGCAATTGCAGCGCGCGCTGTTCGCGCGCCTGCTGCTGCAGGATGCGAACGTGCTGCTGCTGGACGAACCCTTCGCCGCGGTGGATTCCCATACCGTCGACGACCTGATGCGCCTGCTGGGCGCATGTCATGCGGAAGGGCGCACGGTGGTCGCCGTGCTGCACGACCTGGATCTGGTGCGCAGGCATTTCCCGCAAACCCTGCTGCTATCCCGCCACGTCGTGGCCTGGGGCGACACCGCCGCCGTATTGAACGAAGCCCACCTGCGCACCGCGCGCGAACTGCGCGATCGGGAGCTGGCATGAATACAACGTCGTGTAGCGACAGGATGGGGACGGTATTTCTATGAGTTTGATGGACTGGGTGGTGTCGCCCTTTCTGGATTACGGGTTCATGCGGCGGGCCTTGGCCGGCGCGTGCGCCTTGTCGTTCGGCGCCGCGCCGCTGGGCGTGTTCCTGGTCCTGCGCCGCATGAGCCTGATGGGCGATGCCATGTCGCATGCGATCCTGCCTGGTGTCGCCGCCGGCTTCCTGCTGTCGGGCCTGTCGCTGACCGCGATGCTGTTGGGCGGCATCATCACCGGCTTGGCGGTCGCGCTGCTGGCGGGACTGGTTTCGCGCCTGACGCCGCTGCGCGAGGATGCCAGTTTCGCCGCGTTCTATCTGATTTCCTTGGGACTGGGCGTGCTGCTGGTGTCGCTGCGCGGCTCCAATATGGATTTGCTGCACGTGCTGTTCGGCACGGTACTGGGGCTGGATGATGACGCACTGCTGCTGGTCACGGTCTGCGCCACGATCACCTTGCTGTCGCTGGGCGCCCTGTATCGGCTGCTGGTGGCGGAATGCCTGGATCCCGGTTTCCTGCGCGCGGCCGGTGGTAACGGGTCGCTCGTGCACATGGCGTTCCTGATGCTGGTGGTGTTTAACCTGGTGTCGGGTTTCCAGGTCCTGGGCACCTTGATGGTGGTGGGCATCATGATGCTGCCCGCCGCGTCCGCGCGCTTCTGGACGCGAACCGCCGCGGGGCAGATCCCCCTGGCCGCGGTGCTCGGCGCGGCGGCGTCGCTGGTGGGCCTGCTGGTGTCGTACCACTACAGTCTGCCGGCCTCGCCCGCGATCATTCTCAGCGCGGGGGTCGTCTATCTGTTTTCGGTGGCATGCGGTCCGCAGGGCGGCTTGCTGGATATATCGCGGCGCGCGCGCGGCGCGGCGCATTGAAGAAGCAGTCTGGAGATACGGATATGGCAGTCCGAGAGCATATGGGGGGCGGTGCGGCCCGGTTGGCCGCGTGGCTGTGCGCGCTGTCGTTGGTAGTGTGCGCGCCACTCGCGCGCGCGGCCGACGAGCAGCCCGCCGGTCCGCTGCGTGTGGTCGCCAGTTTTTCCATTCTGGGCGATATGGTCAGGCAGATCGGCGGTGGCGACGTCAAGGTCGATACGCTGGTCGGCCCTGACGGCGATGCGCATGAATACGAGCCGACACCAGCGGACGCCCGCGCCTTGACGGCCGCGCAAGTGCTGGTGGTCAATGGTTTGAATTTCGAGACCTGGATGAACCGCCTGGTGAAGACCGCCAACTTCAAGGGCACCACCGTGGTGGCGTCGGAAGGCGTGCAGCCGCGCGACTTCGACGACGATGACGTGGGCGGACGTGTCAGTGCCGATGCGAACCATGCGTCCGGCCATGCCACGCACGTGGATCCCCACGCCTGGCAGAACTTGGCCAATGGCGTGCTGTACGCGCGCAATATCGGCGCGGCGCTTGCCAAGGCGGATCCATCGCATGCCGACGCCTATCGTTTGCGCACGGATGCTTACGTCGCCAAAATCCAGGCGCTGGATCAACGCGTCAAACAGGCCTTTGCCGCGCTGCCGCCCGAGCGCAGGCGCGTCGTGACGTCACATGATGCCTTCGGCTACTTCGGCCAGGCGTATGGCGTTACCTTCATTTCGACCATGGGCATTTCCACCGACGCGGAACCTTCCGCAGCGGACGTCGCGCGCATCATCGATCAGGTCAAGGTCGAGAAGGTTCCGGCGGTGTTCCTGGAGAACGTCAGCAATCCGCGCCTGGGCCAGCGTATCGCGCACGACACGGGGGCCAAGCTGGGCGGGACGCTGTATTCCGATGCACTCGCCAAGCCGGGCCTGCCGGCCGCCACTTATCTGGGGATGTTCGAGTGGAATCTTTCGGCATTCATGGCGGCATTGAAGCCTTGAGCTCAAGGGCTCAAGGGCTCAAGGTCAGGACTTGCGGCCGGCGCGTGGATGAGCCTTGTCGTAGACCTGGGCCAGATGCTGGAAATCCAGCCGCGTATAGACCTGGGTGGTAGTGATATTCGCGTGCCCCAGCATTTCCTGTACGGCGCGCAGGTCCTGCGCGGATTGCAGCACATGGCTGGCGAAACTGTGGCGCAGCACGTGCGGATGCACGTGCACGGGAAGGCCGGCGGTGCGGGCCAGCCTGGCCAGTTGCAACTGCACGACGCGCGGCGAGATGCGATGGCCGCGGGCGCCCAGGAACAGCGCGGCGGCGTCGGCCGGCGTGGAGCGCGGCCCCAGCAGCGCCGCGCGGGCGGGCAGCCAGGCTTGCAGGGCCTTTACGGCGGCAGCCCCCACCGGTACGGCGCGCTGCTTGCCGCCCTTGCCCAGCACCACGACTTCGCGTTCGTCCAGGTTCAGCCAACTGGCGGAGGTATGGTCCGGGTTGCGTTCGTAGCGCCAGTCCAGGCTGGTGAGTTCCGACAGGCGCAGCCCGCTGGAATACAGCAGTTCGACCATGGCCTGATCGCGTAGTGCCACGGGATCGTGGCCGCCGTCGGCGGCGGGTCGGTCCAGCAATGCCTGCGCCTGTTCCACCGACAAGGCCTTGGGTAGCGCACGCGGTGCCTTGGGCGCGCGCACGCCGGCAACGGGATTGCCCGGCAAGTTGGCCTGCGGCGCCCACCATTGATAAAAGCCGCGCCAGGCGGCAAGGGCGCGCGCCAGGCTGCGCGGACCGAGATCGCGCGCGTGCAGGCGCGCGACGAACTGGCGGATGTGGCCATTCGCCAGCCTTTCAAGAGGGATATCGCCCGCCAGTTCCGCCAGATGGCGCAGGTCGCGTCCGTAGCCGTCCAGCGTGTGCGTCGAATAGCGGCGGTTCGCGGCCAGATGCGCCAGCCACGCTTGCATCGGCGCGGGCAGGGGGCGGTCCATGGCGCGCGTCCGGATCCGGTCAGTCGAGCCGGCGCAGCGCCGCCGACGCCAGCTTGCCGACGGTATCCAGGAAGGTCGTCGACATATCGGGCGCGAAGCGTTCGGGATCGTTGGACCCCAGCACCAGCAGGCCGACGGTGGGCGCCTCGTTGGCCGGCCGCAGCGGGATCAGCGCCAGCGAGCGCGGCTTGGCGCTGAGCCAGCTGGCGGCTTCGAATTCCGTATCGGTGCCGCAATAGGGCGACTTCAAGCTGTCGGCGAAAGTGCGCACGTCATCGGAAACGGCTACACCGTAGCCGCTGTCCGCAAGGTTGGGTAGACGCCACAGGCGCAGGCCGACCTCGTTCAAGTCGAACTCGCGGGCCAGTCCCAGCGCGATCTCGGCCGGAATGCGGTCGAGCTGCGTTTCGGCCAGCAGGCGCGAGCACCACTGCGTCAGCCGCGTGCTGATGCCTTCGTTGGCGTTGGCGTTGTGGATCAGTTCGTTCAGGCGCCATTCCTGTTCGCGATTGCGTTCGCGCAGCATCAGGATCTGCCGTTCGCCCAGCGAGATCGCGCCGGCACCGTGAGGATGCGGCACCTGCATGTCGGCGAAAACGTCGGCGTGCGATTTGAAGAAGTCTGGATTGTCCCGCAGGAAATCGGCTACCTGCTGCGGGCTGAGGGCTGTATCGGTCATGGGTGGAGTACGGTCCGCTTAACGGTTCAGAGCCATGGAAAAGACCAGCTTGTCGATATCTACCGTGCCGGTATAGACGGAGGTTGCCGGCCCGGTCATGCGCAGGGCCTGGCCGTCCCAGTCGACTGTCAGCATGCCGCCGCGCGCCTGTACGCGAACCGGCGTATCCAGCAGGCCGCGGCGTATGCCCGTGGCGACCGCGGCGCAGGCGCCGGTGCCGCAGGCCAGCGTTTCGCCGGCACCGCGTTCGTACACGCGCAGACGGATGTTGTTGCGGTCGACGATCTGCATGAAGCCGGCGTTCACGCGGCGCGGAAAGCGCGGATGCGATTCGACGATCGGACCGATCACATGCACGGGCGCGCGGTCGACATCGTCGACCACCTGCACCGCATGCGGGTTGGAGATCGCGATCACGGAAATGTCGACGCTGGCCGGCATGCCGGCCGGTGCGTCGGCCGCGGCCGGCAGCGGTAACGTATAGAGTGTTTCCTGGCCTTGCTTGCGCGACACCAGTCCGGCGGCATCGAAGGGCAGGTCGATGGGGCTGAAACGCGTGCGCCCCATGTCCACCGTGACCTGCTCATCGTCGCCTTCGTCCAGTACCAGAATGCCGGTGGCGATCTGCGCGCGCAGCGGATTGCGGTCGGACAGGCCGGTTTCATGCACGAAGCGCACGAAGCAGCGCGCGCCGTTGCCGCAGTGTTCGACTTCGCTGCCGTCGGAATTGAATATGCGATAGCGGAAGTCGGCGTCGGGTTCCGTCGCCGGTTCGACCAGCAGGATCTGGTCGGCGCCGATGCCGAAATGACGGTCGCCCAGCGCCCGTGCGCGCTCGGGCGTCATGTCGATGGTTTGCCGCACGCCGTCAAGGACAACGAAGTCGTTGCCGGCGCCATGCATTTTGGTGAATTGCCAGATCATCGCGCCATTATCGCCCAATCCGATCAATAGAACTTTGCTTCGCCGGGCGGCCGGGTCTTGAACCGCCGGTGTACCCAGTAGTATTGGCTGGGGCAGCGGCGCACCCATTGTTCCATTTCGCGGTTCAGGCGCGTGGTGGCCTCTTCCAGCGTGTCGTCGCCGGGAAAGTCCTTCAGGGCGGGCAGGACTTCGACGTGATACCGCCCCGTTCGCGGATCCCAGAATTCGATGACGGGGATGACCGGGGTATTCCACTTGCGCGCGATCTGCGCGGTGGCCGGAAGGGTCGCCGCCTGTACGCCGAAGAAGGGTACGAAGATGGCGCCGTCGCGCCCGAAATCCATGTCGGGCAGGTAATAAACCGGCCGCGCCTCGCGCAGATGCCGGATCAGGCCGCGCACGCCGTCCTTGCGGCTGACCAGGTGTACTTCATTGAATCGCGTGCGGCCCGCGCGAACGATGGCATCGACTTCCGCATCGCGCTGCGGGGTGTACATGGTGGCGCCGGTGGGGGATTCCATCGTCAGCCGCGTGGCCGCGACGTCCAGGCCGACGAAGTGCGGCGCGAGCAGGATCAGCGGCTGCTTTTCCCGGCCCAGGCGCAGGAACTCCTCGTGGCCCGACACCGTGACCATTTCGCGGATGGCGTCCGGCGTGCCGTACCAGAGCACGCCGCGGTCCACGATTGATTGGCACAGCGAACGGAAATGCTCGCGCAGCCAGCGGGCGCGCGTTTCTTCGCTTTCATCTGGAAAGCACAGGTCCAGATTGATTTGTACGATGCTCCGGCGCCGGCGCGCGAAGGCCAGTGTGAACCAGGTCAACATGGCGCCGATGCGCAGGCGCGTGGCCGGACTGACGCGGCCAAACCAGGTGAACAGGGCGACCAGCGCGCGGTGCTTGAGACTGCTCATCGGGCGCTGTCCATGGATGAGCTGTCCGCGCGGGTGCCACCGGAGTTGCCGTCACCCGCCGCATCGGGCGCGGGCGGCGCGCCGCGCGGGGTCTTGTAGCGGTTGTAGCTCCACAGGTACTGCTCGGGAAAACGGCGGATCAGGGTTTCCATGGCGGCATTGAACAGGGCGGCTTGCGCTTCGGGCGTGTCAGGCAGGGGCTCCGGCACGCGAACGTAATGAATGCGCCAGCCGCGCCCGTGCGGCAGGCGTTCCCCGGCGGTCAGGATGACCGGGACGTTGCCCGGGGCGGCCAGCCGCCCCGGCAGGGTAACCGTATAGGCCATGCGGCCGAAAAAAGGCGCCCATACGCCTTCGCCCTGGGCCGGCGCCTGGTCGGGCAGCATGCCCACGGTTTCGCCGCGCCGCAGGGCGCGGACGAATTCCCGCACGCCCTGCATGGTGGCCGGCACCGCCCGCAGCGTCGACGTATTGCGGGCGGCATCCAGCAGGGGGGCAATGGCGGACTTGCGCGGCGGCCGGAACATGATGGTCATCGGCGCCTGGCGGGCCAGATAGCGTGCCGTGATCTCGAAACAGCCCAGATGGGGTGTCATAAAAACAACGCCGCGGTTTTCGGCGCGGGCGGCGGCCACGATGGGGTCGTCGTCGGAATGGGCGCGGCGCAGGCAGGCGTCGCTCTGGAACCAGACCTTGGGCATTTCGAAGATCATGGCCCCCGCCTGCGCGGCCGCCCGCCGGGCGAAACGGCCGCCGCCATAGCCCGCCTGGGCGGCGTTGGCGCGGATGCGCTGCCGGTATTTGCCGGGGTAAAGGTAGGCCAAAATGCCGAAGAAACGTCCCATGCCGTGCAGCACGGATAGCGGCAGGCGGGCCAGCAGTCGGAACAGGGCGACGAGCAGCATGCGACGGGGACGGATTAAAGCCGCCATTTTCGCTTAAAATGTGGAAGGTCGCCGAGTTAACCGACAACTTGCGGGGCGACGCGGGCCGGATCCATGGATTTCGTATCGATGGAAACGCGCACGCAAAATCCGCTAAAGCGTCGCGCCGTGGTCAAGGTCTTTCCGATTGCGATCCAGGTGCAACGCACCCTTCGTCAATCGACCGTTGGTGGCTTGCGCCCTGTGGCTTGGGCCCCCGCCGGTCCCAGCAAGGAAAGTACAGCCGTGGCACACAGCGATTTTCTCTTTACCTCCGAATCCGTCTCCGAAGGCCATCCGGACAAGGTCTCCGACCAGATCTCCGACGCCGTCCTGGACGCCATCTTCACGCAGGATCCCAACGCTCGTGTTGCGGCCGAAACGCTGTGCAATACGGGTCTGGTTGTGCTGGCGGGTGAAATCAGCACCACCGCCACGGTCGACTATATCCAGGTTGCCCGCGACACGATCCGCCGCATCGGCTACGACAACACCGAATACGGCATCGACTACAAGGGCTGCGCGGTGCTGGTGGCCTACGACAAGCAGTCGCCCGACATCGCCCAGGGCGTGGACCGCACGTCGGAAGACTATTTGAACCAGGGCGCCGGCGACCAGGGCCTGATGTTCGGCTACGCCTGCGACGAAACGCCCGACCTGATGCCCGCCCCGATCTGGTATTCGCACCGCCTGGTGCAGCGCCAGAGCGAACTGCGCAAGGACGGCCGCCTGCCGTGGCTGCGTCCCGACGCCAAGTCGCAAGTGACCTTCCGCTATGTCGACGGCCGTCCGGTCGAAGTGGACACCGTGGTGCTGTCGACCCAGCACGCGCCGGAAGTGTCGCAGGAAACCATCCGCGAAGCCGTCATCGAGGACATCATCAAGCCGTCCTTCCCGGCCGGCCTGATCACGCCCAAGACCAAGTTCCTGGTCAACCCCACCGGCCGCTTCGTCATCGGCGGCCCGCAGGGCGATTGCGGCCTGACCGGACGCAAGATCATCGTCGACACCTACGGCGGTGCCTGCCGTCACGGCGGCGGCGCGTTCTCGGGCAAGGATCCGTCCAAGGTCGACCGTTCGGCTGCCTACGGCGCGCGCTACGTGGCCAAGAACATCGTCGCTGCCGGCCTGGCCAAGCAGTGCGAAGTCCAGGTCAGCTACGCCATCGGCGTGGCCGAGCCGATCAACATCACGGTGTACACCGCCGGCACCGGCGTGATCCCCGACGAGCAACTGGCCAAGCTGGTACGCGAGCACTTCGACCTGCGTCCGAAGGGCATCGTCAACATGCTGGACCTGCTGCGTCCGATCTACTCGAAGACCGCCGCCTATGGCCACTTCGGCCGTTCGGAGCCCGAGTTCACGTGGGAAGCCACCGATAAGGTTGCCGTGCTGAAGAAAGCCGCGTGATTGATGCCGGCGCCGGAGGGGGATTCCCCTGCCGGCGCCGTGTCGACTACGATGCCGCGACAATGTTCGCGGTTTTTTTTTGCCGCCGGATCGCCTTAAGGCGATGCAGTCGACGGGCTGGGAGGATCAGGATGACATCATTTTTCGACGTGCCGGTGCGCCGGCTCGAAGTCAACGGCACGCATATCGCCGTGCGCGTGGCGGGCGAGGGGCCGCCTTTGCTGATGCTGCACGGACATCCGCAATCCAGCGCGATGTGGAATCGCGTCTGGCCTTCGTTGACGGCGCGCTACACCTGCGTCGCGGCGGATCTGCGCGGCTATGGCGACAGTGGCAAGCCGGAGGCGACGCCGGATCACGCGGCGCATTCCAAGCGCGCCATGGCGGCCGACATGGCGGCGGTGATGCGCGCCCTGGGCCATGAGCGCTTCAACGTGCTGGCGCATGACCGCGGCGCCCGGGTCGCGCACCGGCTGGCGCTGGACCACGCCGATCGCGTAACGCGCCTGATGTTGCTGGACATCGCTCCCACGCTGGACATGTACGAAAACACCACCCGCGCTTTCGCGCAGGCCTACTACCACTGGTTCTGGCTGATCCAGCCGGCGCCCATGCCGGAAACCATGATCGGCCGCGATCCGGTGTTCTACGTGCGTTCGATCATGGGCGGGCGCCCGGGCGGCCTGGCGATTTTCGATCCCCGCGCGCTGGCCGAATACGAACGCTGCGCCGCGCAGCCGGGATTGCCGGTAGGCATCTGCGAGGACTACCGCGCCTCATCCACCATCGATCTGGAACACGACCGCGAAGACCGCGCCACCGGCCATGGCGTGCGCTGCCCGCTGCTGGTCCTGTGGGGCGCCCGCGGCGCCGTCGGCCGCAACTTCGACGTCCTCGCGCTGTGGCGCAACGTGGCTTTGGACGTCCAGGGCCACGCCGTCGATGGCGCCCAC
>Ga0310811_10006810_pt1 | contig 14613 bp, 12 predicted proteins | sample YCmetagenome_FD_207642 | JGI IMG/M metagenome (GOLD analysis project Ga0310811, IMG submission 207642) | Soil microbial communities from experimental microcosm in Duke University, North Carolina, United States - YC | ecosystem: Engineered > Artificial ecosystem > Soil microcosm > Unclassified ...
TCATCTCGCAGCGGATCACCGCCAGCCTGCCCCTGCTGGAGACGACGGCGGTACCGGTCGAGGAGATCGCGACCGCCGTCGGCTTCGAGAGCCCGGTGACGTTCCGCCACCACTTCACCCGTTCGATGCGCACGTCGCCCTCGGCATACCGGCGGGCGTTCGGCCGCCGGTCTCCCCGGGACGGGCACCCCGTCTCAGCGGGCGAGCGACTCCACGAAGCGTGACATCCCGCTGAGCCAGCGGTCGGGGTCGCCGGCCTTCATCTGGAAGAAGCCGGCCACCTCCGGATGGGGGAGGATGTAGAACCGCTCCGCGTCCAGGCCGTCGACCACGTGGCCGGCGACCTCCTCGGGTTCGAGCAGGGCTCCGGAGGAGATGACGGCACGGGCCGTGAGGTTCTCCTCCAGCAGGTCCTCGCGCATCATCCCGGTGCGCACACCCTGCGGGCACAACACGCTGACCCCGATGCCCTTGGCCCGGTAGTGGATGGCCACCCACTCGGCGAAGGAGATCGCCGCGGCCTTGCTCACGGCGTACGGCGCATCGCCCGGGCAGCTCACCAGGCCCGCGGCCGAGCAGGTGTTGAGCAGGTAACCGCCGCCGCGCTCCACCATGGCGGGGATCACGGCGCGGGCCGCGTAGACGTGGGCGAGGGTGTTGACCGCGAGGGTGCGCGACCACTCCTCGTCGGACGCCTCCTCCACGCCGTGGCCGGTGATGATCCCGGCGTTGGAGCAGAACAGGCCGATCGGGCCGAGGGACCGCTCCGCGGTGTCGACGATCGCCCGGACGTCGTCCTCGACGCTCACGTCGGCCCTGAATGCCAGCGCGCGCTCGCCGATCCGCTCGGCGACGGCGGCCGCGCCCGCCTCGTCGAGGTCGGCCACGAGGATTCCGGCTGCGCCCTCTTCGGCGAACCGCAGCGCCATGGCACGGCCGATCCCGCTCGCCGCGCCGGTCACGACGACCACTTTGTCCTGAACTCGCATGCGACCCCTCCGAACCGACCAGTCGGTATCGGAACCTACGCGCCCGCCACGCCGGGCGTCAACGCGTCCGGCCGTCGGGGATGGGCAGGGAGAACCAGACCGTCTTGCCTCCCGCCACCCGGCTGGTCCCCCACCGGTCGGCGAGCTGGCTGACGACGTAGAGCCCGCGGCCGCCCTCGTCGAGGACGCCGGGCTCCCGCATGATCGGCATGCGGTGGTCGTCGTCGCTGACCTCGCACAGCAGGACGTCGGTCCGCATCAACCTGATGGTGATCGGCCGGGGCGTCTGGCGGACGGCGTTGGTCACCAGCTCCGAGGTGAGCAGTTGCGCGATCGGGATCATCGCCTCGAGCCCCCACATGGCGAGCGTCCTGCGGACCAGGCGGCGCACGCGTCCCGGCGTCATGGGCTGCGGCTCGACGAGCCACTGGGCGACGTCGTCGCTCGGGATGCCCTTGAACCTGATCGCGAGGAGCGTGACGTCGTCGGACCTGGCCGGCGGAAGCACGCCGTCGCACAACTCCTCCATGGGCGCGCCGGTGGACAACTTGCGGCACAACGCGTCGACGCTCTGCCCGATGTCCTGCCCGCGCTCCTCCACCAGGCCGTCGGTGTAAAGGACGAGCATGCTGTCGTCGTCCGCGGCGATCTCCATCGTCTCGAACGGGGTGCACCCGAGGCCGATCGGCGGGCAGCGAGGCGGCGTGAGCACCTCCGCCTTGCCGTCCGCCCTGACGAGGACCGGCGGCAGGTGGCCCGCGTTGGCGATCGTGCAACGCCGGAGCACCGGGTCGTACACGCAGTAGACGCAGGTCGTCAGCGTCTGGGCGGCCAGCCGCTGCGCCATCTCGTCCAGCGAGTGGAGCACCTGCTCGGCCGGCAGGTCGAGGGAGGCGAGCGTCTGGACGGCCGTGCGGAGCTGACCCATCACCGCGGCGGCCGCGAGGCCGTGGCCCATCACGTCGCCCACGACCAGCGCGACCCGGCTGCCGGGCAGCGGGATGACGTCGAACCAGTCGCCGCCGACCCGTTCCGCCGCGGGCTGGTACCGGAAGGAGATCTCCAGCCCGGGCAGGTCGGGCGGGCTCCCGGGCCGCATGCCCCGCTGCAGGGTCTCGACCGTCTCGAGCTGCCGGCGGTGCAGCCGGCCGTGGAAGACGGTCAGGGCGGCCGGCACGCCGAGCTGCCGGGCGGCGAGCAGGTCCACCTCGGCGAACGGCGACCGTTCCCGGTCCCGCGCGAGCACGGCTGAACCGACCGGCCTGCCGTACGCACGGAGGGGCACCACGATCAGGCGCTCGTCCACCAACTCCGGGACGCCCGCCCGGTCACCGGTCCATCGCGGCGGCAGCCGCCCACCGGGGTCGACCCGGTGCTGCGCGCCCCCGTCGAGGTAGACCGCGGCGGCGTCGGCCAGCCGGGGCACCGCCGCCTCACAGAAGCGCCTGGTGGCCTGCTCCGGCTCGGGGCTGTCCCCGATCGCCTGCACGGCGTCGCTCATGAAGCTGAGGAACGCGAGCGACTCTCCGTCCCAGGACACGGGTGCTGCCGCTCAGAACTGCTCGCGCCGGCAGTTGAAGAACAGCTGGATCTCCGGTGGGGCCTGGGTGGTCGCCGGAGCGTAGGAGATGTGGTTCTCGGTCAGGACGGTGAAACCGGCGTCCTCGACCGCCGCGCGCATCTCATCGCGCAGGTAGCCCGTCACCCGCACCGGCGCCCCGAGGAACTGGAAGGGAACGTCGTCGAGGTCGATCTCCACCATGCTGAGCGAGAACAGCCCGCCGGGCGCGAGCGCCGCGTGGATCTTGCCGAGGGCGGCGGTGATATCGGCCCGGGGCAACATCAGCAGGGCGAAGAACGCGGTCACCGCGTCGAAGGTGCCGAGCGAGCCGTCCAGTTCGAGCACGTCGAGCTCCAGGAACGTGCCTCCGGGAACGTTCTCCCGCGCGATCTCGAGCATGACCGGGGAGATGTCGATGCCGGTCACCTCACACCCGGCCTGGGCGAATTGCTGAGCGGTGGGGGCGCCGGTTCCACAACCCACGTCGAGGACACGCGAGCCGGGCTTGAGCTGCTTGATCAACCACTCCCCGGCGGCAACTTGTCCCTCTTTATGGGGAAATGCGTCGTCGTATCGAACGCCGATGCGGTTGAACGCCTCGGCTTGCAGTGCGCGGTACTCCTGCCGGGCGTTACCCGAACCAGATTCGATTGTCATCTATGCCACCAATGGTGCTCAGCCGTCTCCGCCTTCTCTTGAATAGGGGGTGGCCCCTATTCCAGTCAAGTTATTTCACCATAAATTCGGCATTATCCCAGTTCTGCGCCGTCAAGACCCTTTGTCAATGCGCTCTGTTCGCACGAATACCGGCATTCGAGAGATACAGCCCTTAACGTGAAGATAACCCCCATCCACTTCCGTTTCGTACGGAAGATCCCTAACGTGTGATCGTGACGACGGACACGGGCCTGCTGCGCTCACGTGCCACAGGCGGCCGCGTCACCTTCCCCGAACTCTTCTTCGACCTCGTGTACGTCTTCGCGGTCACACAGCTCTCGCACCTGCTGCTCGCTCATCTGACGTGGCACGGCGCGGCCCAGACCGGGCTGTTGCTGCTCGCCGTCTGGTGGGCCTGGGTCTACACGGCATGGCACACCAACTGGTTCGACCCTGAACGTTCCTCCGTCCGGCTGGTGCTCGGCGGCGTCATGCTGGTCAGCCTCATCATGTCCGCCGCGCTGCCCGACGCCTTCGGCCGGCACGGCCTGCTGTTCGCCTGCGCGTACGTCGCGATCCAGATCGGCCGCACCGCCCATTCGGTGATCGCCGCACCCCGGAACACTCCCCTGCGCCGCAATCTCGCCCGGGTGCTGGCCTGGGCGCTCCTGTCCGGCGTCTTCTGGATCACCGGCGGCCTGACGGAGGCGACGGCACGCGAGCTGCTGTGGGCGGCCGCCGTCGGCGCGGACCTGGTGGCCCCCTGGGTGGGGTTCGTGACGCCGGGGCTCGGCAGGTCGGCGACGACGGACTGGTCCATCGACGGCGCGCACATGGCCGAACGCTGCCAGCTGTTCCTGATCATCGCGTTCGGGGAGTCGATCCTGGTCACCGGATCGACCTTCGGGCAGGCGATGTCCCCGTCCTCGGCGGCGGCCTTCGCGGTCTCGTTCGCGGGAAGCGCCGGCCTGTGGTGGGTCTACTTCGGGCGCAGCGCCGAGGCGGGCAGCCGCGTGATCTCCTCCGCCGACGATCCCGGCAGGCTGGCCCGCTCCGCCTACACCTTCCTCCACCTGCCCATGGTCGCGGGCATCGTCGTGTCCGCGGTCGGCGACGAGCTGGTCATCAGCCATCCAGGCGAGACCGGCGTCGAGGTCACCCTGACCGTGCTGGGCGGGCCGGCGCTCTTCCTCGCCGGGCACGCCCTGTTCAAGCGCGTGCTCTGGGGGCGATTCCCCGCGCCCCATCTCGCCGGACTGGCGGCCCTGATCGCCCTCGCTCCCGCCGGGCTCGTCGTGCCGCCCCTCGCGGTGGCCGCCGCCGCGATGGCGGTCGTCATCGCTGTCGCGCTCTGGGACTCCGTCGGCCGCAGACGTGCGGCCCGCCCCGAGTGACCTGACAAGCCAGATTTTTTCCACCTTTCTCGGGACTTGACCAGATCCTGACTCTCGATCTACCGTAGCCGCCAATTGTTAGTAAGGCTTCCTAACTTCTGGAGGTGAGCGATGCGAAGGACCCCCCGCTTCGCATCAGCGCTGGTGACGCTGGGTCTCGTGGCCGCCGGCCTGTTCATCGGCGGATCCGCGAACGCGGCGACCAACCGGCTGGAGGCGGAGAACGCCGTCGTCTCCCAGGGCGTGGTCGAGTCGAACCACGCCGGCTACTCCGGCAGCGGCTTCGTCAACGGCGACAACGCCTCGGGCAGCTACACCGAGTGGACCGTGAACGCGGCCTCAGCCGGCAGCTCCACCCTGGCGATCCGCTACTCCAACGGGAGCCCGACCCGCACCGCGAACGTCGCGGTCAACGGCACCGTCGTCTCCGCCAATCGCGCGTTCAACAGCACCGGCAACTGGGACACCTGGGCCACCGTCTCGATCACCACGAACCTCAACGCGGGCGCCAACAAGGTGCGTATCACCGCCACGACCGCAGACGGCAACCCGAACTTCGACTACATCGACGCCACCACGCCCGGTGGAGGCGGCGGCACCGTCACCGCCGACCAACTGCTGGCCAAGGTGACGTCGTGCTCGCAGATCTCCAACGGCAAGTACAAGACCGACGAGGACGTCAGCACGGCGACGGTGTCGGTGTGCCAGAAGACCGGCGCGGTGTTCTGGAAGGCCGACATGGACATCGACTGCGACGGCGTCCGCACCACCCAGTGCAACGAGAACACCGACTGCTGCTTCTACCCCGACACCGCCTGCCACACGACGGGTGACTCCCCGCTCAACTCCGCGACCCTTCCGTACGTCGTGGTGCCGAGTTCGAGCAGCATCTGGAACTACACGTCGAAGGGAATCGGCTGCGGCACGGTGGTCGCCGTCATCTACAACGGCAAGATCGAGTACGCGGTCGTCGGCGACACGGGACCCACGCAGATCATCGGGGAGGCGTCCCACAAGACGGCCTCCGACCTGGGCATCGACCCCGACCCCAGCACCGGCGGCACCGACGGCCCCGTGACGTACATCGTCTTCACCGGCTCGGGCACCAAGGTCTCGGCCGTCGAGAACCACCAGCAGGCCGTCACCCTCGGCCAGCAACTCTCCCAGCAGTTCGTCTCCACCAACTGAGCACGCGAGTCGTGCCCGCCCCCCGGTGCGGCGTGGGGGCGGGCACGTCCGCGTCCGCGGGCGTTCACAAGGCGAGCGCCCAGATCAGGAAGCCGAACGCCACCACGTTGAGGAGGGTGCGGGCGAGGTTCCAGCGCACCCACTTCTTTTCGAACCGCTCGCGCGCCGCCGCGTGCTCGGCCGCGGGGCCGGCCTCGTCGACCTTGTCGAGCGCGACGTTGAGCGGGATGTTGACGGAGAACGTGAGGACGAGGACCAGGCCGTAGGAAACGAAGGCGGCCCCCAACCAGGGCAACTCGGGCTCGCCGAGGTGCAGCAGGGCCGCCGCGAGGGTCAGCAGCAGCGACCCGGCGAAGGCGATCCCGAACCATCCGTTCTGGATCGCGATGTTGATCCGCCGCATCGCCACCACGTAGGTACGGTCGTCGGACGCGGCCAGCCCCGGCATGACCGCGACCGTGAACGTGTAGAAGAGTCCCGCCATCAGGCCCGTGGCCATCGTGGCGGCGAACAGGGCCAGGTCGCGCAGCACCGGGGACATCAGGCCTCCCAGACGCCGGTGGCGGCGGTGTCGGGAGCGAAGTCCGCGAAGTCGCGGGGCGGCCGGCCCAGCGCCCGGCGGACGCCGTCGGACAGATGGGCGTTGCGGCCGTCCAGCACACTGGCGAACAGGTCGGTGAGCAGCCTCGCCTCGTCCGCGGGCATGTGCTCGGCCAGCGCGGTCGCGTACTCCTCCGCGGAGACCGGCACATAGGCGATGTCCCGGCCGGCCGCCTCGCCGATCTCGGCGGCCGCGTCGGCGAAGGTCAGCAACCGGGGGCCGGTCAGCTCGTAGACCTCGCCGATGTGGCGGTCGTCCGTCAGCGCGGCGACTGCGACGTCGGCGACGTCCTCGGCGTCGACGAACGGCTCCGCGACATCGCCCGCCGGCATCGCGATCTCACCGTCGAGCACCGGGCCGAGGAGGAAGTGCTCGCTGAAGTTCTGGAAGAAGAAGGCTGCCCGCAGGATCGTCCACTCGGCGCCCGACTCCCTCAGCTCACGCTCGGCGGACTGCGCCTCGGGCTCGCCGCGGCCGGACAGCAGGACCAGCCGCCGCGCACCGCTCTCCACGGCCAGCCGCGAGAAGTCGCGGATCGCGTCGGCCGCCCCGGGGAACGCCAGGTCCGGGTAGTAGGTCACGTACACCGAATCGGCGCCGCGCAATGCGGCGGCCCATGTGCCCGGATCGTCCCAGTCGAACGGCGGCGCGCCGGACCGGGACCCCACCAGCACCGGCAGATCTCTCGCCCGCAACCTCTCCGCCACACGACGGCCGGTCTTCCCGGTGCCTCCGACGACCAGCGTCGCCCTCTTGTCTCCGTTTCCAGTCATACGGCCAGTGAAGTCCGTGCGGGCGTTCCCGGCCATCGCTGAGAATCCCGATGGCATGTCCGAGTGTCTAGACTCGGGCGCATGGACGCGTTCGCCGGCCTCCTCGACGGGCCGAGAGCCCGCGGAGCGTTCCTCATCCGCTCGATCCTCGACCCTCCCTGGTCGCTCCGCGTCGAGGACAGGGCGCCGCTCACGCTCGTCGCCATGGTGCGGGGCACCGCCTGGGTCGTCCCCGACAGGGGCGAGACCGTACGGCTCCGCCCGGGGGAGATCGCGCTCATGCGCGGCCCCGACCCGTACACCGTGTCCGACGACCCCGCCACCCCGGTGCAGGCCGTGATCCGTCCCGGAGGGTGCACCACGTCCCCTGCCGGTGAGGACCTGTGCGACTCGATGAACCTGGGCGTCCGCACCTGGGGCACCGCCCCGGACGGCGCAGCGATGATGCTGACGGGCACCTACCAGGTGGGCGGCGAGGTCGGCGGGCGGCTGCTGTCGGCGCTGCCCGCCTCGCTGGCCCTTCCGGCGGGGGCCGCGGGCGCCTCGCTCATCCCGCTGCTCTGCGACGAGATCGTCAAGGACGATCCGGGCCAGGAGGTCATTCTCGACCGGCTTCTCGACCTCCTGCTGGTCGCGGTTCTGCGGGCGTGGTTCGCGCGGCCGGAGGCGAACGCCCCGGCCTGGTACCAGGCCCAGGGCGATCCGGTGGTGGGGACGGCCCTGCGGCTGCTCCACGACAACCCGGCCCATCCCTGGACGGTCGCGTCACTGGCGGCCAGGACGGGCGTCTCCCGGGCGGCCCTGGCCCGGAGGTTCACCGAGATGGTCGGCCAGCCGCCCATGACCTATCTCACGAGCCGGCGCATCGCCCTGGCCGCGGACCTGCTGCGGGACTCCGACGCCACGGTCGGCGCGGTGGCCAGACAGGTCGGCTACGGCAGCCCGTTCGCGCTCAGCACCGCCTTCAAGCGCGTCCACGGGGTCAGCCCCCAGGAACACCGTTCGGCGCGCGCCTGATCGGGATGTGTCGGGGAGGCCCCGCACCTCCCAGCCGGCGAGGCCCCGCATCTCCCAGCCGGGGAGGCTCCGCGCCTCCCCGGGCCAGATCGGCTCAGCGACCAGGCAGGCGTTCGGTGATTTCCTGCAGGACGAAGCCGTTCCCGTCCGGATCGCTGAACGAGGCGAACGAGCCGTACGAGCGCCGGTCGGGCTGGAGGCCCGGCACCCGCTTCTCGGTCCCCGCGTGGTGGAAGACGCCGCCCTCGTCGTGGAAGATCTCACTCACCTCGACACCGCGGCTGATCAGATCGGCCCGCGCCTCTTCGATGTCGTCCACGATGAGGTGCACGTTCTCCACGGAGCCCGGCTGAGCGGTGCCGACCCCCGTGCCGACGACGATCGAGCACCGGGAGCCCGGCGGGGTGAAGTGCACGACCCGGAAGTCGGCCCCGCTCACATAGTCGACGTCCTCCCGGAAACCGATCCGGTTGTAGAAGTCCTTGGCCCGGTCGACGTCCGCGACGGGCAGGACGATCACCTCGAGCTTGTACTCCACCATGTCCGCTCCTCAGCGATACCGGATGCCGGTCGGCATCCGGTGTCCACGATCGCGGCCCCGAGCGGCGCCTCGCCCCAGGGAGACTCCCTGGGGCGGCCCCTGGAGGTCAGCGGCCACGCAGCGCCGCGGCGAGCTCGCGGCGTGAACCGATGCCCAGCTTGATGAAGACCTTGCGCAGATGCCACTCGACCGTTCGCGGGCTGAGGAACAGCACGGCGCCGATCTCGGGATTGGTCCGGCCGGACACGGCCAGGCGGGCGATCTGCGCCTCCTGGGAGGTGAGCTCCTCGCGCGCTCCCAGGGTCCGTTGGCGGACGGTCTCGCCGGTGGCGGCCAGTTCCCGGCCGGCCCGTTCGGCGAAGCCCTCCGCGCCCATGGCGGTGAACGCGTCGTGGGCGGCGCGCAGCTGGCCCCGGGCGTCGCCGCGGCGGTTGTCCCGGCGCAGCCACTCGCCGTAAAGCAGGCGGGCCCGGGCCAGTGGCAGCCGGATCCGCGTGGCGGACAGCCGCTCGACGGCCTCGCGGTAGTGCTCCTCGGCCTGCTCCGGCGGACCGGCCAGCGCGTCGGCGACGGCTTGGACGCCACGCGCCCAGTCCGTTTCGGCGGCCGCGGTCCGCCCCGCGAGCCGCTCGCGCGCCTGCGACGCGACCGCCGGCTCGCCGCTGCGCACCGCCGCCTCGATCAGCTCACCGAGCGTCCAGTTGAAGACGGCCAGGTCCTCGTGCTCGACGGCCTGCCGGGCGGCCTCCAGAGCAGCCGGATAGCGGCCGAGCCCGTTGAAGAGCGCTGCCTTGGCATAGCCGGCCAGGCCGAGCAACCGGCCTTCATCGCGGGCGTCGGCGTCCTTGACCGTGGCCTCGATCAGCTCCAGCGCGGGGAGTTCCCGGCCTCGGTGGGCGGCCAGGGCGAGCGAGGCGGACGGATGCACGGCCAGGCCGGTGGCCCGTCCCAGGGCGCCGACCTCGTCGAGCAGATCCGACGCGTCCGCGAACCGGCCCTCGAACAGCAGCGCACCGGCGCGGAAGACCAGCGCGGTGGGCAGCAGCGACAACGCCCCTGTGGCGCGGGCGAAGCCGACCGCCTGCTCGGTGAGACGGTGCCAGATCTCGTCCTGCCACACCTCGTGCGCCACGGGTCCGGCCAGCCACAGCAGGCCCAGATCCTCGTCCGCCGTGAGCGCGTCCAGCGCCCGGCGCAGAAGCGGCGCGGCCGGCGCGTACCCGTCCAGGCTCCACGCCGCGAGACCGGCCAGCAGGAGACCGGCCGGGTCCTCGCCGGCGGGGACGGCCCGGGCGGCCTCCGCGGCCCGGCGCAGGTCGCCGCCGCCGAGCCGACCGGCGTACACGGCGGCGCCCAGCGCTGAGAGATAGGTCTCCCGGGCTGCGGCGAGGTCCAGCGCCTCCAGCCTGCGGGCTGCCGCGAGCAGCGGCGGGCCGGCCGTCCGGCCGGGGTTGAGCACGAAGGCGACCTGGGCCCGCAGGCGCTCCATGCCGGCCCGCTGCAGCGGATCGAGCGGGCCCAGTTCGGCGGCGGCCAGCAGGCCCGGCACCTGAGCGGGGGCGCCGGCGGCGAAGTGGGCATGAGCGGCGGCCAGAGCCAGTGTCGCCCGTCGTCCCGGGTCCGCGGTCAGCTCGGTCGCCCGCTCGAGGAAGGACGCCGCCGCCGCCCGGCCGCCGCGGGCCAGCGCCCGGTCGGCCGAGCGTTCCAGTTCGCTCGCGACCTCCTCGTCCGGTCCCACCGCGGCGTGCGCCCGGTGCCAGGCGCGCCGGTCGGGATCCTGCCCCGGGTCGGTCACCTCGGCCAGCGCGCGGTGCACCTCGCGCAACTCGGCCGCATCGGCCGACCGCCACGCGGCCGAGCGCACCAGCGGGTGCCGGAACCGAACCCGGGTGCCGAACTCGACCAGTCCGGCGGCCTCCGCGGGCGCGACGGCGTCCGGACTGACGCCCAGCCGCTCGAGCGCGCGCCACAGCAGGGTCACGTCGCCGACCGGCTCGACGGCGGCGGTGACGAGCAGACGGCGCGTGTCCGCGGGCAGCGCCGCGATGCGTCGCTGGAAACCCTCCTCGACACGGCTCACGAGGGGTGTCGCACTCTGCGGGCCGAACCCGAACGCCAACTCCGCCGGTGTGAGGCCCTGGGGCAGTTCGAGCAGCGCAAGCGGGTTGCCCCGCGTCTCGGCGACGATTCGATCGCGTACGCGCGCATCGACCGGGCCGGTGAGCACCGAGTCGAGCAGCGCCCGCGCTTCCGCGTCGGGCAGCCCCTCGACGCGCAGTTCCGGCAGGCCGCTGAGCACCTGCTCGTCTCCAGGGCTGCGCGAGGCGAAGACCAGTGCCACCGACTCGGCGTCGAGTCGGCGGGCCACGAAGGTGAGGATCACCTCGGACATCCGGTCGACCCACTGCACGTCGTCCACCACGCAGACCAGCGGCTGCTCCGCCGCGGCCTCGGCGAAAAGGCCGAGCACGGCCAGTCCGACGAGCAGGCCCTCCGGCGGGTCGCCGGGGGTCAGCCCGAAGGCGGTGGCGAGCGCGGCCCGTTGCGGCTCGGGCAGCCGTTCGAGCCGGCCGAGCAGCGGCGCGCAGAGTTGCTGCAGCGCCGCGTACGCGATCTCGGACTCCGGCTCGACCCCGGCCGTGCGGGTCACCCGGCCGGCCGGCGAACGCTCGATCAGATAATCCAGCAGGGCGGTCTTGCCGGCACCCGGCTCACCACGCAGAACCAGCACGTGACTCCGGCCGTCGTGAACGTCGCGCAGCAGGCGGTCGATCGTGTCCCGCTCGCGCTGCCGGCCGCGCAGTTCGAAACCCCGGGTGTTATTCGGCACCTCACCCTCCCCCGGCAGTACGCTACACCCGGCCGCGGCGCCGGCCGGGACCAGGGACGCCGGGGACAGACCCCCGGGTGCCTCCCTGGGGCGACGCCGGCGCCCTCCGAGCGACAGTGGCCGACATGAAACGTCTGATCATGTTGATGGCCGCGGCGATAGTTCCGCTGTCGGCGGCGCTGGCGCCGACAGCCGCCGACGCCGCCATCCACCACAACGGCGACGCCGCCACGACCGTGTGCTCCACGATTCCCGTCTCCGCGCCGTCCGGCGCCAAGGTCGAGTCGGTCACGGCGGCCGCGCACGCCGGAGGAACCGTCACCTTCCCCGACGCGCCTCCGCTGCCCACTCCGGCGCCGATCACCGATGTCCCGGCCTGGTGCGACATCACGGTCACACTCACCCATCCTGGCGCGAACGACCACGTCAATGTCAAGATCTCGCTGCCCCAGGACCCGCACAGGTGGACCGGGCGGTTCCAGGCCACCGGCGGCAGCGCTTATCTGGCCGGCGACTTCGGCGCCCCGCTGGTCACCGCGGTCAAGGCCGGTTACGTGGCGGCGGCCACCGACGCCGGCGTCGGCCAGTCGCCGGTCGACGTGAGCGGGTGGGCGCTGACCGCCGACGGGAAGGTCGACACCCCGCTGCTCAAGAACTTCGCCTCGCGGTCGCTGCACGACATGGCCGTCGTCGGCAAGGACGTGGCGTTGAAGTTCTACGGCAGCCCGGTGCGGTACGCGTACTGGAACGGCTGCTCGACCGGCGGCCGTCAGGGCTTCGCGGAGGCGCAGGACCATCCGAACGATTTCCAGGGCATCCTGGCCGACGCACCGGCGACCAACTGGGACCGGTTCGCGGTCGCCACGCTCTGGCCGCAGGTGGTCTTCAACGAGGAGAAGACCTACCCGACCCAGTGCGAACTCGAGGCGTTCAACACCGCCGCGGTCAAGGCCTGCGACACCCTCGACGGCGTCAAGGACGGCATCATCGACGACCCGCGGAGCTGCCACTGGGACGCGCACCGTTTGATCGGCGCCAAGGTTCTCTGCGACGGCAAGGAGATCACCATCTCCGCCGCCGACGCCGACGTGGTCGACAAGATCTGGGCCGGCCCGGTCTCGCCGGGCGGCGAGAAGCTCTGGTACGGCCCGAACAAGGGCGCGAGCTTCAGCTATCTGGCCCAGGTCGGAGTGCCGTTCTTCGTCGCGGACAGCTGGGTCAAGTACTTCGTGGAGAAAGATCCGCAGTTCGACACGACCACACTGACCTACGGGCGGTTCGCCCAGATCTTCCGGCAGTCCCAGCGGGACTTCAACGACGTCATCGGCACCGACGACCCGGACCTGTCCGCGTTCCGCAAGGCCGGCGGCAAGCTGCTGAGCTGGCACGGCCAGGCTGACGCGCTGGTCCCCACCCAGGGGAGCGTCGACTACCGCGAACGCGTCGACCGGCTCATGGGCGGGGACAAGAAGGTCGACGACTTCTACCGGCTCTTCCTGCTCCCCGGCGTGACCCACTGCGGCGGCGGCCCCGGCGCGCAGCCGACCGACGCCCTGGGCGCGCTGGTGAAGTGGGTGGAGAAGGGCCAGGCTCCGGCCACCCTCGCCGCGGCGACCACCGGCGCCGACGGCAGGCCCGTCACCCGTGACGTGTGCCGGTACCCGCAGGTGGCGCGCTACACCGGGCACGGCGACCCGGCGACGGCCTCCAGCTATCGCTGCGCGATCGACTGATTCACACCGACCAGTGGCGGCGGTCCCGGGAGCAATCCCGGGACCGTCGTGCTTTCGGCGGTCGTGGGATCGTCTCGAAGGTCCCTGGGACCAGGGCTCCGGCCAGTGTCTTCCCCTGGGGCCCGCGAGCGGCCTGTCCGACGAGAGTGATCCGGTACCCCGACCTGGAAAGAAAGCCGGCACTCTCATGACCATCCTGCAGCGCATCTACCTCGTCCGCGGCCTCGTCGCGATCGCCTGGGCCGTGGGCTTCGCGGCCGTGCACGACTCGCTCTCCGCCGTGTCGGTCGCCCTGCTCGTCGCCTATCCGCTGATCGACGTGGTGGCCTCACTCCTCGACGCCCGGGAGGATCCCGGTACCCCGGCCCGGACGCTTCAGGTGTTCAACACCGCGCTGAGCGCCCTCGCGGCCGTCGCCCTCGGAGTCACGGCCATCAGCGGCGCCGCGGCGGTGCTGATCGCGTTCGGCGTCTGGGCCATCGTCTCCGGTGCGGCGCAGTTCACGGTCGCCGTACGGCGGCGCGGCCCCGAACTGGGCCGGCAGTGGCCGATGCTGATCGCCGGCGCACTGTCGGTGATCGCCGGTGCGACCTACCTCGTCGCCGCGGCGGGCGAGTCCCCGAGCCTCAACGCCCTGATCACCTACACGGCCGCGGGCGGCACGTTCTTCGTCCTTCAGACCGTGGCGCTCGCCTGGCGGCGACGCCGGATGCGTGACGTCCCGGCCCGACCCGGCGCGTCGACCACGTGATCGGACCCCCTTTTCCCTGAACACGACAGCGTGGGTTCACCGCGTGGTCCTTTTCGACTCGCCTGTCGGACACCAGACTGGGCAAAGTTGGCTATACAACTTTTCTCATCCTGGAGGACGACCATGCCGGACCTGCCGATTTCCGCGCCCCCCGCGACCGACCCCGCCGCCCTCGTCGCGGGGCTGCCTGCGACATGGCTGCGGGACAACTGCCCGTGTGCCGCGTGCCGTGATCCGCGCAGCGGGCAGAAGTTCTTCCAGATCACCGACCTGCCGGTCGACCTCGCCATCGGCACCGTGACCGCGCGGCAGGTCCACGGCGCGGACACGGTGGAGGTGATCTGGTCTCCGGACGGCCACCGCTCGCTCTACGCCATTGAGTGGCTGACCACCCGGCCGGGCGACGCGATCCAGGGAGATCACCGCAACGAGGCCGGAAAGCAGCTGTGGGGAGCCGCGGACCTGGGGGCACTGCCAGAGGCGGACTGGTCGGCCTATATGTCCGCGGACGGGGAGCGTGCGCGGGTGCTGGAGGCCGTGCAGCGGCTCGGCTTCGCCCTGCTGCGGTCCGTGCCCGC
>Ga0310811_10006811_pt1 | contig 14613 bp, 14 predicted proteins | sample YCmetagenome_FD_207642 | JGI IMG/M metagenome (GOLD analysis project Ga0310811, IMG submission 207642) | Soil microbial communities from experimental microcosm in Duke University, North Carolina, United States - YC | ecosystem: Engineered > Artificial ecosystem > Soil microcosm > Unclassified ...
GGGCATACCTCAAGCCGATCCTGGACGAAAACGGCGGCTGGGCCATGTTCATCACGACGCCGCGCGGCAAGAACCACGCGCACGCGATGTACGAGATGGCCCTGAAGAATCCGAAGTGGTTCGCCGAGGTCTCCAGCGTGCTGAAAACCGGCCGCTTCTCGAAGGCCGAGCTTGAAGAGCAGCGCGCGGAATACATCGCCATGTACGGCGAGGACCAGGGCAACGCGATGTTCGAACAGGAGCTGATGTGCAGCTTCGACGCGGCGATTCTGGGCGCCTACTACGGCAAGGAAATGGCCGAGGCTGAGGCCGAGGGGCGTGTCGGCAGCGTGCCGCATGATCCCTCGTTGCCGGTCTTCACCGCGTGGGACATCGGGCGCACTGACGACACCTCAATCTGGTTCTATCAGGTCGCCTGGGGTGAAATCCGGCTCATCGACCACTACAAGGCGAGCGGCAAGGACCCAATCCACTATGCCGAGGTCTGTCACGGCCGGAGGATCGAGGTCAGCGAGTACGGCGTGAACGGCAAGCCCGTGAAATGGGCCTTTGGCGCACCGCTTCCCGAACATGCTCACCGTATCGCTTACCGCTACGGCATGCACTGGCTACCGCATGACGCGCGTCCGAAGAGCTTCGCGTCGCCGCGCTCGGGCATGGAGCAGCTTCGCGATTTCCGCATCAAGGCGAAGATCACGCCGAACCTGAGCGTGCAGGACGGCATCCTTTCCGCTCGCGCGACGCTCAAGCACTGCTGGTTCGATAAGGACCGCTGCGCCTATGGCATCGAATCGCTGAAAAACTACCGGCGCGAGTGGGATGACGACAAAAAGATGTTCAAGGACGAGCCACTGCACGACTGGACCAGCCACGCATCGGACGCGTTCCGGTACATGTCGCTCGTGTGGCGCAACCCCGAATCCGACAAGCCTGCCGAAGCGCCACGTTTCTTCGAGCAGATGACTGCGAACGAAGTTTTCTGGCCCGCGCAGGGCACCCACCAACCCGAACGGGAGCGGATATGAACCCAGCTGCACCGGCTTATACGTACAAGCAGATCATCGCCTCCGGCAACGTCTGCGCCAATGACGGCATCCTTGGCGGCATCTTCGTGAGCGCTGCGAGCAATACGCCCACGATCACGGTCTATGACGACGCGGGCACTGGCACCACGACGAAGATGGTGGACACATTCACGCCTGTCGTGGGCTGGAATCCGATGCCCTTTGCTTTCTCGAAGGGGTTGAACGTTGTCATCGGCGGTACGGTTTCCGCGTCCGTCGGCTACGTGATGGGGTAACGCATGAGCAACGTCATGGATGGCAACGCCGCAGGCGACACCGCCGCTCCGGGAGATACTGAGGTCCTGCGCTGGATCAAGGAGATCGAGCTCTACGAGCAGAAGGCCGGCGAGTGGGAAGACAAGGGCAAAAAGATCCTGCGCCGCTACAAGGATGAGCGCAACTCGTCGCGCGAGACGAAGGAAGCGCGCTACAACATCCTGTGGTCGAACATCCAGACGCTGCTGCCAGCGCTTTATTCGCGCAATCCGAAGCCCGATTTCCAGCGGCGCTTTCTGGACGCCGATCCTGTTGGCCGCGTTGCGTGCGAAGTGCTCGAGCGTGCCGCGAGCTTCACGCTCGACAAGGAAGACTTCTACCTGACCGCGCGCCAGTGCGTGACTGATCGCCTGCTGCCGGGCCGAGGCACGGTGTGGATCCGGTATGTGCCGCACTTCGCCGAGGCCGCGACGCGCTCGCTCGGCACCGAGGTCGCCAACGAAGGTCTGCAGGTCGACGACGACGCCAACGCCAACGAACCGGCGCAAAGCGTCCAGCAGACCGCTTCATCGGGCGAGCCGATTGTCGAGACCGAGTACGAGGAAATCGACATCGACTATGTGCACTGGTCGGATTTCGGCTGCACGCTCGCGCGCGTGTGGCAGGAAGTGCGCGCGGTGTGGCGCAAGGTCTATCTGAACCGCAAGGAACTGGTTGGCCGCTTTGGCGAAGAGCGCGGCCGCGCGATCCCGCTCGACTACAAGCCCGAAGACATCAAGGGGCAGGAAGTCACCGAGTACCAGAAGAAGGCGTGCATCTACGAGATCTGGGACAAGGAATCGAAGCGCGTCTACTGGCTGAGCAAGTCGTATCCGACCGCGATGCTTGACGAACGCGACGACATGCTCGGGCTGCAGAACTTCTTCCCGTGCCCGCGGCCGATCACGCCGAACATGGCGAACGATAGCGTCATTCCTGTGCCGGACTACAAGATGTATCAGGATCAGGCGACGCAACTCGACGATCTGACCTCGAGAATCAAGCTGCTGAGCGATGCCATTCGCGCATCTGGTGTGTATGACTCCAGCGTGCCGGGCCTGCAGGGCATTCTTGCCGGCGGCTACGACAATCGCCTCGTGCCGGTCGAAGCATGGGCCGCATTCGCCGAAAAGGGCGGCCTGAAGGGTGCGATCGAGCTGCTGCCGATGCAGGACATCGCGCAAACCCTGCTCTCGCTTTACGAGGCGCGCGAGAAGGTCAAGGAAGACCTGTACGAAATCACCGGCATGGCCGACATCATCCGCGGCGCGAGCGATCCGAACGAGACCTATGGTGCGCAGAAGATCAAGAGCGCATTCGCGTCGATCCGTCTCGAGGACATGCAGGCCGAGGTGCAGCGCTTCGCGCGCGATGTCGTGGTGATGATCGCCGAGGTGCTCGCCAACCAGTTCGACATCAAGACGCTGGCCGAAATCTCGGGCTATCCGCTGATGACGACGCAGGAAAAGCAGATCGCGGCTCAGATAAAGCAGCTTGGCGCCGATCTGCCCGACGACATGGAAAAGCCTTTCCTTGAGCCGACATGGGAAGAGGTCGACCAGCTGCTGCGCAACGCCAATATGCGGCATTTCCGCCTAGACATCGAGACCGACTCCACGCTTAAGATGGACCAGATGCAGGAGAAGGAAGACCGCACCGAGTTTCTGACAGCAGTCGGCAATTTCCTCAAGTCGGCCGCCGGCGCCGATCCGGTCATGGTCCCGCTGCTTGGTCAGCTCCTGATGTTCGCGGTGCGCGCCTTCCCGGTCGGCAAGCAGATGGAATCGGTGCTGCAGGAGACTGTGGACGCGCTACAGAAACGCGCGAAGCAGCAGCAGGACAATCCGCCACCGAACCCGGAGCAGATCAAGGCGAACACGCAATTGCAGATCGCGCAGGGCAAGCAGCAAGGCGATATGCAGATCGAGGCCGGGCGCCAGCAGCTCGAGCGCGAAAAGATGCAGGGCGAGCAGCTGGCCGACATCCTGCGCGCGAAGCTGGATGCATGGGTTGCCGAGGAGCAGCAGCAGGCGCAGGGCCGACAGGCCGCGCAGGAGCAGCAGCTCGAAGCGCAGCGCGCGGTGCTCGAGCAGCACACGCAGATGGCCGCCGACCGCATGCGCGCCCAAATGGACCAGCAGACGGAGCAGATGAAACAGGCCTTTGCACTGCTGATCGCGCAGCTGAACAATGCAGCCAAAATCGAGGTGGCCGAGATCGGCGCGCAATCCACCCTAGACGCTGCACAGGCCAGCGCCGCGGCGGCCGCCTCCAACGGAGCGAACTGATATGCCGATCTATACCGTCAAATGCCCATGCTGTGAGGCAGAGGCCGACATCTACCGGACCGTCGATGAACGTGATCGCGACCTCCCGAAATGCCCGTGCTCTGGCGCTGACATGTATCGCAAGGTAACCGCACCGTACGTTGCGCCCGACATCCAGGCGTATCAGGCGGTCGCCGTCGATGTGGCCACCGGCAAACCGCCGGTCATCAGCAGCCGCAGCGCGCACCGCGATTTCCTGAAGCGCAATGGCTACATCGAGGTCGGTAACGAGCCGATCGGGCGCAAGGCCGGCGAGATTCGCGGCGATTTCAACCTGCGCGGCGAGCTGACGGCGGCCACGCGCGAAGTTCTGGGGAAACATCGATGATCGGATCCTTCCTGCCGCGCCTCGTCGCGCTGCTGCATCAGGCGCAGGCTCAGGCCGCACAAAAGGCCATGCAGGCAGCGATGGCCGCTCAGCATCCGCAGGGCGGCGCGCCTATGTCGCCGCCGGCGCCGCAGCCGCCGCAAATGCCGCCGCCCGGCGCGCCCATGCCCCACTAGCACCGAAATTTCCCGCTGCCTAGCATCCTGTGCATGCCAACCAGCGGGGAATTTTCATGGAAGTCGCCACCGAACAGACGCAGCCGGAAGCACCCGAAACCCAGACGCAAGAGCTTTCGCTGCGCGAGGAAATCGTCAAGAACCTGGCTGACCTGAAGGGCGAGGCGACCGAAGAAACCACCGCGGCCGCGCCGGTCGAAAAGCCCGTCGCGGCCACCGAGCCGATCGACAAGACGGGCGCCCCCGCGGCGGCCACCGAAACCCAGACTGCGACGACGCCGGCCGAGACGAAGAGCAAGGCGCCGCAGTCATGGAGTGCCGCGGACCGGGCGCATTGGGACAAGATTCCCGCCGAAGTGCAGGCCGTCATCGCGCGCCGCGAAGAAGAAGCGCACCGCGGCATCACCACGATGGGCCAGGAAGCATCGTTCGGCCGCAAGATCAACGAAATTGTCACGCCGTACCTGCCGATCATTCGCGCGGAGGGCGGTACGCCGGAAGGCGCGGTGCGCGATCTTCTCCAGACCGCATATGTGCTGCGTACGGCCAACACCGAGCAGAAAACCGCCCTGTTTCGCCAGATCGCGACTCAGTACGGTGTCGATTTAACCGCTGTTGCTCAACCGGCAGCCGAGGTCAACCCCGAGTTGCAAGCACTCCGGCAGGAGCTTGCGCAGGTCAAGGGCTATCTCGCGAGCGGCGAGCAGCAGCAACATCAGCAAGTTCAGGCGCAGGCACAGCAGGTGATCGAAGCGTTCGCTGCGGATCCGAAGAACGAGTTCTACGAGCAGGTGAAACCCTTGATGGGTCAGTTGCTGGTCTCGGGACAGGCTTCGACGATGCAGGACGCGTACGAGCGCGCATGCTGGGCCGTACCTGATGTTCGTTCCACAATTCTGAGCCGCCAGCAGGCGGAATCGGAGGCGAAGCGAGCAGCCGAGGCGAAAGCCAAAGCTGATGCGAAGCGACGTGCAGGCGGATCGATCAGCGGATCGCCGGGGTCACCTGTGACCACCGGGACCACCGCGAACCCGAACCTCTCCCTGCGCGATGAACTGAAGCAGGCCTTCCGGTCTGCGACAACCTCTTCGTAAATCTCGTCAGGAGCCTCACCATGGGACTGCAAAACCCCAGCAGCACCTTGACGGAAATCGTGACCACGACCCTGCGCAACCGCACGGGCAAGCTGGCCGATAACGTCACCAAGAACAACGCGCTGCTCTACCGTCTGCGCCGGCGCGGCAACGTCAAGACCGTCTCGGGCGGTCGCACCATCGTCCAGGAACTCGAATACGCCGAAAACGGCACGTTCAAGCGCTACAGCGGTTACGAAGCGCTGAACATCTCGCCGTCCGACGTGTTCACGGGTGCCGAGTTCAACTACGCGCAGGCAGCTGTCGCGGTGTCGATCTCGGGTCTGGAGCAGCTCCAGAACAGCGGCGAGGAAGCGATCATCGACCTGCTCGAATCGCGGATCAAGAACGCCGAGAAGACGCTGGTCAACAACATCGCGCTCGACTGCTATTCGGACGGCACCGCCGACGGCGGCCGGCAGATCGGTGGCCTCGCGCTGCTGGTGTCGGCCACGCCGTCGACCGGTGTGGTGGGCGGCATCGATGCGTCGACCAGCATCGGCGCGTTCTGGCGCAATACCGCGTTCTCAGCTGTCACGGACGGCGGCGCCGCGGCGACCTCGGCGAACATCCAGTCGTACATGAATCGCGTGTACGTGCAGCAGGTGCGGGGCACGGACAAGCCGGATCTGATCATCGCCGACAACAACTATTGGCGGCTGTACCTCGAGTCGCTGCAGGCCATCCAGCGCATCACCTCGAACGAAATGGGCGAAGCGGGCTTCGACTCGCTGAAGTACATGAATTCGGACGTGGTGCTCGACGGTGGCTTCGGTGGCGGCGCGCCGACGAACACGATGCAGTTCCTGAATACGGACTACATCTACTTCCGGCCGCACACGGACCGCAACTTCGCCCCGATCGGTGACGATCGGTTCGCCGTCAACCAGGACGCGATGGTCAAGATCGTCGGCTTCGCCGGCAACATGACCGTGTCGAATCGCCGTCTGCAAGCCATTCTCAAGGGCTAAGGGGAACCTCATGGCTTTCACTGCATTTGATCCGATTCTCGGCGTCGTCAACCTGACGGACGTCGATACGGTCGGGCCGGGCCCGCTGAACCTCGTGAACGGCAGCGGCGCGGGGCGCCAGTCGTTCTACTTCGAGAAGATCCGCGGTAACGACGCGGCTCTCGGCGGCGGCGAGTTCGTCTACGCGCAGGCTGGCGCGGCGCTGACGCCCGGCGCTGTCGTTCAGTTCACGCAATCGCTGTCGAACGGCGTGATCGTCGATAGCGCTGCGCTGTGGACCGGCACGGCAAACTCGGGCGACATCCTCGGCGTCGCACTCGCGGCGCTGGCGATCGGCCAATGGGGCTGGTTCCAGGTCGGCGGCCACGCTGTCGTCAACTGCTCGGGCGCGCCGGTCGCTGGCAACCCGGTGTACTGGCAGGCCAACGGCGTCGTCAGTCCGACGGCTGTCGCTGGCAAGCAGATGGAGGGTGCGAAGTTCTCGACCGCGCCGGCCATCACGCTCGGCAGCGGCTCGACGGCGCGCACGCTTTCGGCGACGCAGGCTGTCGTGCTGCTGAACTCGCCGACGGCGCAGGGCGCTATTACCTAACGGACGCGCGAGCGTCGTTCCACACGAGGGGCCTCGCGCCCCTCTCTTTCTGGAGTCTCTCCCACCATGGATTTCGCACAGGCCAAAGTCATCGAGCAGGGCAATCAACTTCACGTGGTGCACGGCGATGACGCCAAGCTCTACGTCGAATTCACGCTGGAAGCGGTGCATCAGCCTGCGCTGTCCGAACAGGAGGGGCGGCCGATCTACAAGGACGTGCCGCATATCCGCATTCACTTCCCGGGCGATCGCACGAAGCAGATCTTCCGGCCGGTGAAGATGGAAGACGATCATGTCGGGCCGGCTGACCCGGTGCGCTTCTCGCGCCAGTGGGTCGCGTTCAAGGCGCAGCAGGAGCAGGTGCAGACCGGCACGCCGCTGATCGAGTGGGGCCCGCTCACGAAATCGCAGGCTATGGAACTGAAGGGCCTGCACATTCACACCGTCGAGCAGCTCGCCGGCATCGCCGACAACAACCTGACGTGGCTCGGCGCGCGCGAACTGCGCGAAAAGGCGATTGCGTGGCTGAAGCAGGCCGACAGCGGCAAGGAAGTGATCCATCTCAAGGCCGAGCTCGAGAAGCGCGACATCGATATCGCCCACCTGAAAGAGCAGATGCGCGAAATGGCTGAGCGCATGGACGCGATGACGCAGGCCGACAGCGGCAAGAAAGCGGCCGCGGTCAAGAAAACCGCAAGCGAGTAAGCCATGACCCAGCCCATCACCGCATCGAATGGGCGACTTCGGGCTGCCGTCGCCCTCGACCGTCATCGGCAACACCGACAAGACGGTGCGCCAGATGCTGATCCACGCGACGCGGATCGGCGAAGAGCTGGCCGCGAAGGGCTCGCTTAATGACGGCTGGCCGGTGATGAGGAAGGAATACACCTTCAACCTCGTCGGCTACGGCGGATTCACCGGCAACACGACCGAGGGCAGCAACGTCATCACGGGCATGTCCTCGGTCGACAATATCACCGTCGGGATGATCGGCTCGAGCACCGCCATTCCGTACGGCGCGACAGTCACTGCGGTCGATACTGTCGGCCTGACGGTGACGATCGACCAGAATGCGACATCGACCGATAACGGCGTCAACTTCGCGTTCGGCAACGAGAGCTACCCGATTCCCGCCGACGTAGATCACTTCATCCAGCAGACCGGCTGGGACCGTTCGTTCCGCTGGCAACTGGTGGGGCCGCTCAGCCCGCAGGAGTGGCAGGTGCTGAAGTCTGGCATCAGCCCGACCGGGCCGCGCCTGCGCTATCGCATCATGGGTGGCCGGATCTTCGTGAACCCTGTGCCGGCCTCGCTCGACAGTCTGGTGATGGAGTATTACTCGACTGGCTGGTGCCAGTCTTCGCAGGGCATCGCGCAGACTGCATGGGCGGCCGATACCGATACGCCGGTGCTGCAAGACCGCCTGTTTATCCTCGGCATGATCGCGCGCTGGCTGAACCGCAAGGGGTTCGATTCGAGCGTCGCGCAGGATGAATACGACAAGGCGGTCGATGCCGCGATTGGGCGCGCCGGCGGATCGCGCGTGCTGCCGCTCAATGCGCGCGCTGAGCCGCCGATCCTTCTCGGGTCTGCGAACGTGCCCGATACGGGCTTTGGCTCCTGACATGCGCCAGCCCAGGAATCGCGCCGCGCGCGTACAGGTCGCATCGATCCCGCCGTGCGTGGGCGGTCTGAACACGATCGACGCTGTCGCGAACATGCCGGAGACCGATGCGGTCATTCTGGACAATTACTTCCCCAGCACCGCCGACGTAAAGCTGCGCAACGGCTATCTGACCTGGGCAACAGCAATCACCGGCAATGTCGAGACGCTCGCGCCGTATACGGCAGGGACGACGGCCAAGCTCTTCGCGATCGCCGGCGGCTCCATCTATGACGTCACAGCGAATCAGGCCGCGACGTCGCCGGTAGTCGAGGGACTGACGAATTCTCGCTGGCAATGGGTTGATTTCTCGAACGCGGGCGCGACGTTCCTCGTCATGGTCAACGGCGTCGACTCGCCGCAGATCTTCGATGGCACCACGTGGCACACCGTGCGCTCGGTCGATGCGCAGACAATCGCTTCCATCACGCAGGTCGGCACCACGGCCACGCTCACGACGAGCGCCGCTCACGGTCTGACGACGGGCGATGAAGTGACCATCAGCGGCGCGACGCCGGCCGCGTATAACGGTTCTTTCACCGTCACCGTGACCAGCGCCACGACCTTTACCTACACGATGACCACCGCGCCGGGCGTCGATGCGACAGTGGTGGGCACGTATGTGGTGATGTGGAATATCACCGGCGTCGATCCGACGACGCTGGTGCACGTTCAGGTATTCGCGAACCGCCTGTGGTTCACGCAGATGAACACGATGCAGTCTTGGTATCTGCCGATCGGTCAGGTGGGCGGCGAGGCGATCCTGTTCGATGTGGGCCCGCAGACGGTGCTCGGTGGCTTCCTGATGGGTATCGCGACGTGGAACGTCGACAATTCGGCCGGCCTGAACCCGTACATCGTGTTCGTGACGTCGATGGGCGAGGCCGTCGTCTATGTCGGGTCCGATCCGTCGCAGGCCGCCAGCTTCACCATCTCCGCGCGCTTTCGCATCGGCGCGCCGATCGGGCGGCGCTTCTTCGAGAAATATGGCTCTGATGTTGTTTTCGTCGGCAGCGACGGTCTGACGCCGCTCAGCAAGGCATTGCTCACCGACCGCGCGCAGCGCTCCATCACTCTCACCGAGAAGATCAGCCCTTCGGTAAACGCCGACGTGATGAACTTCGGTAACAACTTCGGGTGGCAGTGCGCCCTCTATCCGGACGGCAACAAGCTCATCATCAACGTGCCGTCGCAGGAGGATCAGACCTCGTACCAGTATGTGATGAACACCATCACGAGCGCGTGGTGCCGCTTCACCGGCTGGAATGCCTTCTGTTTTGCGTATTTTGAAAAGGCACTTTATTTCGGCGGCGCGGGCTTCGTGGGAAAGGCCGATATCGGGTTTAGCGACGGCGGCATGGCGATCGCGAGTGACATCAAGCCTGCGTTCAACTACTTCGGTCTGCGCGGGCAAGAGAAGTATTTCAAGATGATGCGCCCGGTCTTCCTGACCAACGCCCCCATCCGGCCGCAGCTCGATATCTCCGTCGATTTCAGCAATCTGCCGCCGACTGCGACGCCCACTTTCACGCAGGGCAACCTCAACCAGTGGGACCTCACGCCCTGGGATCAGCGCCTGTGGGGAGACGTCGAGGTGGTTCAAAGCGATTGGGAGAGCATCGACGGGCTTGGCTACGCGGCGACCTATCGCATGCGCGCGCTGACGCTCGACGTGCAGTTCTCGATTGCCTCGGTCGACTTCATGTTCGAACCGAAACTTACGCCAACACTTTGATTTTTCCCGCTGCCTAGAATCGCAGGCATTGATTTTCCATCTTCATGCACGTGCCCCGCCATGGGGCCTGTAAAAGGTGCGCCGGGCTTGATGCGCGCGCCTTCTGTGCATCCAGCTTTGCGCGCCGGGAACGGAACCGATGAAGCGCATTGTCTGGGATCAGCCCGAACGGGTCATGCAGTTTGTTGCCGCACGCACGGGCGAGGGCGTCTATCGCGACTACACCGCGATCGGGCTCGAGCGCGATGGCGAACTCGTCGCGGGCGTCGTCTACAACGCGCACACCGGCCCGAACCTCATCACACATATCGCCTCAGACGGCTCCCGCGCATGGCTCACGCCGGCCTATCTGGCAGCCATCTTCCGCTACCCATTCCTGCAGTTGCGCTGCGCGCGCATCACCGCGATCGTGCGGGCCGATAACGCTGATTCGGCGCGCTTCGTCCAGCATCTCGGCTTCACGGAAGAGGGGCGCCTGCGCCGCGCGGAAGCCGATGGGACCGACCTGATTATCTTCGGCATGCTGCTCAGCGAATGCCGCTTCATCGAGGGAAAACACCATGCGGCACTGCTTCGAGCAGCCTGACCTTCCCGTTCTGGCATTCCGCAAAGCGCTGGGCGCGAACCGGCCGTCGACGCTCGAGGGTAAAGGCGGCGGCGGCAGCGCACCGCAGGCGCCGAATCCCTTTGACGTTGCAAACGCAACGACGCAGACGAACGAGAACACGGCCGCCTATAACAAGGCGCTGAACCTCAATAACTACTCGAATCCGTTCGGCTCACAGTCCTCGCAGATCGTCGGTACCGACCCGCAGACCGGCGCGCCGATCTACAGCACGAACATTTCGGCGAGCCCGCAGTTGCAGTCGCTCATCAACGGCGCGATGGGTCAGGCCGGCAACTCCAACGGCACGCTCAACAGTGCGCTGTTCGGTCTGGGTGGCATCAATTCGCAGCTCGGCGCGCTGGGCAATTCGATCGATCCGCAGGCGGCGCAGTTGGCCGGGCAGCAGGGCCAGCAGGCTGCATATGCCGCGCAGACGCAATATCTTGATCCGCAGTTCTCGCAGGGGCAGACGAGCCTCGAGTCGCAGCTTGCGAATCAGGGCCTCACGCCCGGCTCGCAGGCCTACACCAATGCGATGACGAACTTCAACAACGCCAAGCAGCAGGCGTACAGCAACGCGCAGAACCAGTCGATCCTGACCGGCCAGCAGATCGGTAGCCAGATGCTCAACAACGAGCTGAACACCGCGAACACGAAAGCGGGTCTGCTCGGGCAGCAGGGTGCGAACTATGGCCAGCAGGTTTCGCTGTCGCAGATCCCGTATTCGCAACTCGCTTCGCTCGCGGGGCTCGTGCCGGGCAACTCCGGCACCGCGCAGTCCGCTGCGTCGCCGGCGAACATCGCGCAGGCATTCCAGAACCAGTATCAGGGTCAGCTGAACGCATACAACGCCTCGACGGGTGCTTCCAACTCGCTGCAGAGCGGGCTTTTCGGGCTTGGCTCGGCCGCTCTGCTGGCGTTCGCATAGGGAGGCGCAATCATGCTCGGCGATATCGGCGACTACATCAAGGCGACCTTCGGGGAGATCGGACATCACCCCCTGCAGGCGGCGGGCGCGGCGCTCGGCGTGCCTGGCTACGACCCGTTCTTCGGTGGCCTGTTCAACAACCACCAAGGGGGGGCGCTCCTCAGTCCGACCGGCAATTTCACGTCGAGCGCGTGGAATGAAATGTACAAGGACAACCCCAATTCCACCGCCGGTCTGGATCTCTTTCACAAGACGAACTCGATCGCCGACGTCATCGCACCGATCGTCGCCGGCGGCTATGGCGCGGGCGCGGCGAGCGGCTCCGGTGGCTTCTTCGGCCTCGGCGGTTCAGGTGCCAGCGGTGGTGGCGCGAGCGGCCTGACCGGGCTTTTCAGCGGACCGGCGGCGGTGGGCGACTCGGGGCTGACCAGCACCGTATCGGCGGGTGGCTCGGGCCTCGGCTCCGCGGCTGGCAGCGACCTGGGTGGTGCGCTCGGCAGTTCGCCGACGGGACTCTTTAGCGGGCTGCTGCCCGGCGGCGGCATGAGTGGTACTGCAAGCGGCGCGCTCGGCGGTGGTATCTCGGGAGACGTGGCCGGTTCGTCGTCACTCGGCGGCGCAACGATGGGCGGCTTTAACACATCCGGGATCCTGAACTTCGCGCAGAAGGCGTTGCAGCAGCAAAGCCAGCAGGCCAGCCAGCGCGCGCAGCAGGCGCAGAACCAGCGCGACCAGTCCGGAGACTATGCGGCGCCGCAGGCCATCCTCACTGCGCCGCCGCGGCCGACGCCGACCGTCAATTCGCAGCTGCTCGGGCAGCTGCTGCTCGCTAACCGCGGTTCGTATCCGATGGGAGCCTACTGATATGGCCGGTCCCGCTGCACAAGGGCTGCTCGGCAACCCGCTTATTGCCAACCTTCAGCCCGATCAGATCCAGACGCTTGCGCAGCTTCAGCAGCAGCAGGCAATCGGTCAGGCGCTGCTCGGGCAGGGTCTGCAGCCGATCGACACGACCGGCCGGCAGGTGGGCGGCGTCGGCTATCGCGTGAGCCCGCTGGAGGGAACGGCCAAGCTGTTACAGGCCTATCTCGGCAACAAGCTCGCAACGGGCGCGATGGGCCAACAGGCACAGCTGATGAGTTCGATGTACGGCAACGCGTTCGGTGGCCAGCCGCAGACTGCAACCGCCGCGGCGCCCGCTCAACCCGGCGCGACCGATGCGGGCGGCGTCGATGCGGGCGGCGTCGATGCGGGCAGCGGCGGCTCCGGGCCGGGCGTGCAGTCGTTCCCGGTGTCGTTGAACGGCCAGCCGTCACCGCAGGCTATCGGCGCCGCGATGACGGGCGCCGCGCACGCACCGCAACGTGTTGGCCCGCTGACGATTCCCGGCTACACGCCGCAGGAGTCGATGCAGCTTTATTCGATGCTCGGGCCGGATGGCTACACGAAGCTGCTCGCCGCGCGCACCGCGCCGACCGCGGCCACGCTTGCGGCGCAGCAGGGTGGGTTCGACCCGGCCGCAGCCAACCAGCGCGCTTTCCTCAAGGACACGTATCTCGCGCCGACGAGCGGCACCGGCATTCTCCGCGACCCGATCACGAAGCAGCCCGTCGCATTCAACCCGGCGATTCCCGAGGGCGCGACGCCGCTCTTCGATGCGAGCGGAAATGTCGCGGCGCTTCAGGCGACGCCGGGTGCGGCGGGTGTTACGCAGACGATGGCGGCGGCGCGCGCAGCTGGCGAAGGCAGCCAGCTTCCGTATTCCGGCGTCGATGCACAGGGCAACCCGCTGCCGGTGACGAACCGCACGACGGCGGCCACGGGCAATGTGCCGCTGCCCCTGCGCAACAACAATCCGGGTGCGGTGTCGCCTGGTGGCGTGGTCGCGCAGTATCCGGACATGCAGACCGGGCTCGCAAAGATGGATCAGAACCTCGCGAGCTACGCGAACGATCCGAAGGTGAAGACGCTCGGCGACGCGATCACGAAGTGGGTTGGCTCGCCGCCGAACGCGCCGGCCTACGTGAAGGATGTTTCGACGCGCTTGGGCATCCCGGCGAACACGCCGATCGACCTTACGAACCCCGCGCAGCGGCAGGCGATCAGCACGGCCATCATGCTGCACGAGAACGGACCCAGCGCGGTTTTCAGCGGCGCGCAAGGCGGTGGTGGCCAGCCGATCTATGCCGCGGCGCCGATGGGCGCGCAGACCTCGGCTGATACCGCCGCGCGCAACCAGCAGGACGAGCTTTCGAAAAAATGGACCGACCTGAACGCCCAGAACCAGCAGGCGCAGGGCGTCATCTCGAACCTGCAGAACATCAAGACGCTGGCCGCCAAAGCAATCACAGGGCCGCAGTCGGATCGCCTTGCATACGCGAATGGACTGTTGTCGCTCGCTGGCAGCGAGAAGGCAACCGACGCGGCGACAGCCAACGACCTGCTCAACAAGTATTCGAATCAGATCGTCACGCGACTGAGCCAGGGGGGCATGGGGACGGACGCGGCGCGTTCGATTCTGCAGTCGGCTTATCCGAATGCGCACATGACGGCCGGTGCGATCAACGAGGCGGCCGATAACCTCGTCGGCGCGCAGCAGATGGTCCAGGCCAAGGCACGCGTGCTCGCGCCGTTCCGCAGCAAGAACGACGCGAGCGGCTATACGAGCACCGAGCTGGCCTTCGACCAGAACGCCGATCCACGCATCTTCCAGTACGCGAACATCAAGGATCCGGCCACGCGCAAGGCGTTCGCGCAAAACCTCATGCAGCAGGATCCGACGATCGTGCAGAAGATCCAGACGCTGCAGTCGCTGGGGGCGCTTAAATGACGGA
>Ga0310811_10006812_pt1 | contig 14613 bp, 6 predicted proteins | sample YCmetagenome_FD_207642 | JGI IMG/M metagenome (GOLD analysis project Ga0310811, IMG submission 207642) | Soil microbial communities from experimental microcosm in Duke University, North Carolina, United States - YC | ecosystem: Engineered > Artificial ecosystem > Soil microcosm > Unclassified ...
CCCTGAACTACCAACACACGATAAGTATTGTGTCCGCCAGTTGATCTCACGGCATTGATAAAGGTTTGATGGTACGAAGTTAGTACAGTCATCTGCGTTGCGTTGTCAACGTTAGGTTCGTTGGCGCTTGCAAAAAGTAGGTGCTCATCGAAGTCTCTCATTTCTGTAGCTATCTGTTCCCAGAAAGCTTTTTGTTTGGCATTATTTTCAACCTGCTTATCTGTAGTGCAATTGTTTTCAAGCCATCCGCCGTCCCAGTGAATATTTAATAAAACGTACATATCATTATCGATACAATATTGAACCACTTCTTTTACCCTGGCCAGCCAGGTATCACTAATTTTTCCAGTAGTACTGTTTGAGTATTGGTTCCATGAACAAGGAATGCGCACAGCGTTAAATCCATTTTGCTTCACCAGATCAATGAGTGCTTTTGTAACTTTCGGATTACCCCAGAATGTCTCACCTCCAATGGCTTCCAGCGAGTTTCCGATGTTCCAGCCCAGATTAATTTTAGCAGCGAGTTCAACCGCGGTGCTGCTCATACCTGTGGCATCAGCTGCCAACGGTGAGGTATTGTAACTTGGATATAAAGGAGCTTTTTGTGTTACTGAAATCTGAACTGTTGCCGCATTATCAGCGGTGATGCTGATAGTTCCTGTTTTAGCATTATCGCTTGTGCTTTCTGTAGCCGTTATGTTGATGGAAATGGTTCCGCTGCTGCCTGTAGTCTGACTAAATTGCAGCCAATCAGCATCAGAACTTATGCTCCATGTTGAAGCGTCAGTAGTAATCTTTAATGCCTTTACACCACCTGCATGATCAAAGCTAAGCGTGGTGAGATCAGTTTTAATTACATAAAGATAATTGGAAGCGGTCTGAACTATAGATAACTCTACAGGTTTGGCACTGCCAGCACTAACTACCAGCGTGGCTGTACGGCTTTCTAACGTTCTTGTACTTACAGTTAATGTAACTGAACCACTGTGCCCTGTACCACTTGTACTTGATAGACTTAACCAATCTGATGCTGAATTGGTGATGCTCCATGAACTTGCATTTGTTTGAATCGTGATTTTGCTCGTTCCGCCATCAACCCCGATAGTCGCTTGAACTGGATCAACAGTAAGTGTGTTTATCCCACCTGCATCGTTGCAACTTGCCAACATGATCAAGGCAAAAAAGTAAAAAAGGAAATTTAATTTCTTCATGTGTTTTAGAATTTTGGTAACGGAAGAACCCCCTGGTAACGGAAGAATTAGTTGCCTAATCTTTTCAACATCTCTGTCTCGAAACGATTGAGGTTCTTACCCGGCATGCAAGTACCGTCTATTTTGAAAAATGAATGGTATTCAAACATCCGCTTATAGGTAACGAAATGTTGCAAACGATTGTGACTATGTGCCTTTTTTGGTAGACAATAGAGTGCCCTGCATCATTCCAGGCGAGAATACCAATAAAAAGGCCACCTGTATTAATAAGTGGCCCTGCATTTCAGAATGCAATTTCTAATTATTGAGGTAACAGATAATCAATGACTTATTACTGATTACCAATGACTATTTCGTCAGCCAAAGCCCTTTTCTTTACTACCTCTCGCAAGCCTTTTGCTTGCAGCATTTCACCCACTGTGTTCACCAGGTAAAGTGATGCTTCTATTTCTTCTTTTCGAATGGCGACGCTTTCAATATTAAAACCAAAGGGGATAGATTTTTCGGTACAGTATTGAATAAGTTCTTTTGCTATGGCAAGGGCAATCTCTACTGAGCGTGCTACCGTGTTCTCACTGGTTTTCAAATCCTCTTTCACATCATCAGGAATGTGAATACCTAGCCACTCCATAAATTGAAGTGTTTTAGCAGAACCGCACACTGTTAACGTAAAAATAAAAGTAGGTAGCGCTTGTTGTTTTTTCTCGCATGTAACCTGAAGGTCTTCTAAAACTTTTTTAGTGTAGCCAACATTAAAGATGCATTGCGAAATAAAGTATGATACTCCGGCATCTACCTTATCAAGAATGCGAACATCTTCATCATTTAATACAGCGTGTCGTTCAGGAATAGTAACAGCACCGAGTACGGAGTGACTTTCATGTTTCCGCCAAAGGTCATAGGCTTCTTTCAAAGTTGTCTTCACTACATAATCGGGTGCAGGCAGGCCAACAAATACTGGGCAGAACTTATGTTTGGTAAGATCTTCAAGCCAGAGCGTTAGTTCTTCGCTTGTAAATTTACCAGCAGGCCGATAGATTATTTTTGGAATTGAAAGAGACTGAAGGTATTGACTTGAAAACTCAAAGGGATCAAGAGCACTTGAAAAAGGAAAAGGTCTTTCTTCAGACGTGCGGGCAGATTCATCCTGAACGTCGTATACAACCAAGGCATCTATGTCAAGAGAGCAAAGATTGTTTAATGTATTTAAGGCAATTTCATTTACCTTTTCTAATGGTGTCTGTGCTTTAGGTGGTGTAATTCCATAGAGCAAAATTCCAGACTCCTTTCTTTTGATCTTGTTAAAGAACATTCAGTTTTGTTTGTTGTAAGTAAAAGTTATAAAAATATGAAATAATTGTATACGATAACCTCTATATAGAAGCGTTGAGATGTACTCATAATAGAATTTTTGTGGCTAATAACTGTTCGGTTGTTGTTTTGATTTTTAATTTTACACACTATGAAATACCTACATGCATTCCTTGCCCTCATGTTTTTAGTCTTTGCTGCGTTACAGTATAATGATCCTGATCCATATATCTGGATACCAATCTATTTGGCGATGACTGTAGTATGCGTGCTGGCTTTTAATAATAACTACCCTCGTAAGATCATGATTGGCATGCTGGTATTTTATATTGTCTATAGCATCTATTATTTTCCAGGTGTGCAGGAGTGGATGCAGCAGGATGATAAGTCTCAATTGTTCAGCAACGTTGCCAAGATGGAGCACCCCTTCATTGAAGAGTCGCGTGAGTTTTTGGGGCTTATGATTAATGTTGCAGTCTTAGGCTTCTATCTGATAATCTCCAGAAAAAAGTAAAAACCTGTTTAAATCATATAAAATCGCAGATACCGGGCTTTAAACCTGGTATTTTTATTTATATTCATGTCGTATGAAGAAGGTAGTTTTGCTGCTCGTTATCGCAGTCGTTTGCACGTTTTGTGCTCCACAAAAAGAAAAGATCCCACCGGTTACAACTATGGAAGAATCAACAGGCAAGGTAATTATATACCAGGTGATGACACGCTTGTTTGGCAACACTACTACAACGAATAAGCCCTATGGAACTATCGAAGAAAATGGAGTCGGCAAGTTTAATGACATCAATGATGCTGCTTTAAAAGGCATTAAGGATATGGGTGTAACACATGTGTGGTACACGGGTATCATTGAACATGCAATGCTTACAGACTATTCTAAATTTGGAATTCAACGTGATGATGCTGACGTTGTAAAAGGCAGGGCAGGCTCACCTTATGCTATCAAAGATTATTATGATGTTAATCCTGATCTGGCAGTTGATGTTAAGAACAGGATGAAAGAGTTTGAAGCACTCGTTGATCGAACTCACAAACAAGGTATGAAAGTACTTATCGATTTTGTACCCAACCATGTGGCTCGTGTTTATAAATCAGATCAAAAACCTCAAGGTGTGAAAGATCTTGGTGAAGGCGACAACAACGCGATCGCATTTAGTCCGAAGAATAATTTTTATTATCTGCCTGGTCAATCATTTGTAGTTCCCAAACATAATAATCCTTTTGCCAAGGATACACTCGTCACATCCTTCGATGGAAAATTTACAGAGATTCCAGCCAAGGTAACAGGCAACGATCAGTTCACGGCAAGTCCTGGAATTAATGAATGGTATGAAACGGTGAAGTTGAATTATGGAATTGATATTCAGCAGGGACGCCAAAAACATTTTGATCCTGTGCCGGATACATGGACAAAGATGCGTGATATTCTACTGTATTGGACAGCGAAAAAAGTTGATGGCTTTCGCTGTGATATGGCCGAGATGGTACCCGTTGAATTTTGGAACTGGGCTATCCCTCAGATAAAGATTGCCAACCCTGATATCATTTTTATTGCTGAGATATATAATCCCGCTGCGTACAAAAGTTATCTTGAAACTGGCAAGTTCAACTACCTGTATGATAAAGTTCAGTTGTATGACACGCTTCGTCTATTGCTGAAAGGTGAACGCAGTACCAACGATATTCATGATATTCAAGAGAGCCTGAAGGGCATCAACCGACACATGGTTCACTTTTTAGAAAATCATGATGAGCAACGTATCGCTTCAAAGTATTTTGCGGGCAATGCATGGCATGCCGTACCCGCTATGGCTGTTAGTGCCACTGTCGATCAGGGCGCAGTAATGATTTACTTCGGCCAGGAAGTAGGTGAGCCTGGTTTAGGTGTTGAAGGGTTTGGTGGTGACGATGGACGAACAACGATCTTTGATTACTGGGGAGTGCCAGAGCATCAGAAGTGGGTGAATGGTGGAAAGTACAACGGTGATTCGTTAAGCACAGATCAAAAACAATTACGCCAGTTTTATGTTGATCTTCTGAAGCTTGCAGGTTCAAACCCGGCGATTACAGAAGGCGATTATTATGACATTACCGATAGTAATATAAAAGCAAAGAATTTTAGCAAAGACGTATTGGCATATATCCGTAACAAGGGTGATGAGCGTCTGTTAATTCTGGCAACGTTTAATAAAACAGAAGTGCCAATCAAAGTACAGATTCCCTCAGAGGTTGCAACGAAGATTGGCCTGAATGCTAATGGTAATTATAGCGGGATTGATTTGCTCTCAAAAAATAATGAATTCAAATTATCAAGTCAGCTACAGTTTGAGCTGACGGCAAAACCATACAGTGCTTATATTATTAAACTGAAATAACTATCAACCAGATCATACTTACATGAAGGGCCAATCAAGAGTTATAATTGAAAATGTTCAGCCAGAGATTGATGGAGGACTTTATCCGGCTAAGCGAACCATAGGCGATAGAGTTGATGTGACGGCAGATATTTTTTCAGATGGTCATGATCATGTCAGAGCCAGAATTCTCTACAAGCATGCTTCAAGTGCTTCGTGGAAATCCATAGAAATGAAAAGTGAAGGAAATGACATTTGGGTGGCTTCCTTCTACGCAACAGAAAAGGGCAGATACATTTTTACAGTAGCTGCCTGGATTGATCACTTTGAAACCTGGTACGATGGATTTAAGAAGAAAGCTGCTGCCAAAGTAGATGTGCATCTTGAACTTCTTGAAGGCGCTGTTATGCTTCGTAAGTTATCAGGAGGGAAGAAGACTGATCTTATTAGCCTGGCTAGTCTTTTTGAAAATGCAAGTGCTTATGCAGAATCTATCCAACGTGTAGTTCATCCTGATTTTGAAAAGGTTGTTCACGAAAATCCATTTGTAGAATTTGAAACAGTTTATGAAAAAGAGTTGGAAGTTGCTGTTGAACATATCAAAGCCAACTTCAGCACGTGGTATGAATTGTTTCCGCGATCAGCTTCGTTTGATGGCAAGCACGGAAACTTTCATGATGTAATTAAACTTTTACCGCGCGTTGCGGCTATGGGTTTCGACGTGTTGTATCTTCCGCCAATTCATCCCATAGGAAAATTAAACAGAAAAGGTAAAAATAACAGTGTAAAAGCTGAACCTGGAGAGCCAGGATCACCCTGGGCTATAGGCAGCGATGAAGGCGGACACAAAGCTGTTCATCACGAACTTGGAACACTTGGTGATTACAAGCGGCTGATCGCAGAAGCTAAGAAACACGACATTGACATTGCCCTTGATCTTGCCTTTCAATGTGCACCAGATCATCCGTATGTAAAAGAACATCCAGAGTGGTTTAAGCAACGACCAGATGGTTCCATTCAATATGCAGAAAACCCGCCGAAGAAATATCAGGACATCTACCCATTTAATTTCGAATGTGATGATTGGGAAGGTTTATGGGAAGAATTAAAGTCAGTTGTTTTTTTCTGGATTGATCAGGGTGTAAAAATTTTCAGAGTAGATAATCCACACACTAAACCAATTCCCTTCTGGCAGTGGATTATTGAAGAAGTGAACAAGAATTACGAAGACATCATGTTTCTTTCAGAAGCCTTTACCAGGCCAAAGATTATGGCATCACTCGGAAAGATCGGCTTCACGCAATCCTATACCTATTTCACATGGCGCGTTAACAAAGCCGAGTTGATTGAGTACATGACTGAGTTAGTGAAAGGTCCATCCAGAAATTATTTTAGACCTAACTTCTGGCCAAACACGCCTGACATTCTTCCTTTTCACCTTCAACACCAGGGAGAACATATTTTCATAATCAGGCTGGCACTTGCTGCTACATTGTCATCTAACTATGGTATTTACGGACCTCCATACGAGTTCTACGATAATACACCAATGGAAGGCAAGGAAGAATACTTTAACTCGGAAAAGTATGAAGTAAAGCATCACGACTGGAAGAAGACCAATCGGATGACAGATATTATTTCTATTTTGAATAAGGCACGAAAAGAACATCCAGCACTTCAATCAATATGGAATATTAAGTTCTGCACGATTGAGAACTCAAACTTACTTGCCTTTATCAAAGCAACAGATGATAAGTCAAGCATCATATTAGTAGTTGTTACGCTCGATCCACATACAAGACAATCAGGATATGTACAACTGCCAAAGGATGTTTTGGGAATAAGCAATATCAATATCAAGCTTCATGATATTATGACAGACGATCATTATACATGGACACAGGAATGGAATTTTGTAGAGTTAGATCCGTTTAAAATGCCATTCCATTTATTTAAAATAGAAATCCACGAATCCAATATGTGATCATGGCAACGAAGATTATAAAAGATGGAGACCCGTTGTGGTTTAAAGATGCAATCATGTATGAATTGCATGTTCGTGGCTTCTATGATAGCAACGGCGATGGCATTGGCGACTTTCAGGGCCTGATTCAGAAGCTTGACTACCTGGAAGATCTTGGTGTCAATACTATTTGGCTTCTTCCTTTCTTTCCCTCACCATTAAAAGATGATGGCTTTGATGTTACCGAGTATTGCGATGTACATCCTGACTATGGTACCATTGGTGATTTTAAACTTTTTCTGAAAGAGGCACATCGGCGAAACATACGCGTTGTAATGGAGCTGATCTTAAATCATACATCAGATCAGCATCCGTGGTTTAAGAAATCAAGGAAATCTAAACCAGGATCACGCCATCGCGATTTTTATGTTTGGAATGATACGCCTGATAAATACAAAGAAGCCCGCGTTATTTTTACAGACGAAGAAACAACCAACTGGACGTGGGATGCTGAAGCCAAAGCGTACTACTGGCACCGATTCTATCGTCATCAACCTGAACTGAATTTTGAGAATGCCGAAGTACAACTTGAAATGATTAAGGTTGTCGACTTCTGGCTGAAGATAGGTGTTGATGGTTTCAGATTATCATCTATTCCATTCTTGTTTGAAGAGGAGGGAACCAGTTGTGAGAATCTTCCACAGACACATACTTTCTTAAAAAAGCTTCGAACACACATTGATAAGTTTTATAAAAACAGAATTTTAATTGCAGAGGCTAACCTCTGGCCGGAAGATGCAGCTGCATACTTTGGCAATGATGATGAATGTCACATGAACTTTCATTATCCTCTTATGCCGAGGTTGTTTCTCGCATTAAGAACAGAAGATAGTTATCCCATTATCGATATCATTGATCAGACTCCCGAAACACCCGAAGTAAATCAGTGGGCGGTTTTCTTACGTAACCATGATGAACTTGGTTTGGAGATGGTTACGGAAGAAGAGAAAGATTACCTCTTCAAAGCTTATGCAACTGATCCTCATTCAAAAGTAAATATTGGTATTCGTCGCAGACTTGCACCGTTGTTAAATAACGACAGAAGAAAAATTGAACTTCTCAATACCATTTTGTTTTCATTGCCGGGCACACCTGTGATCTATTATGGTGATGAGATAGGCATGGGCGACAACGTTTATTTAGGTGATCGCTTTGGCGTGCGAACGCCGATGCAATGGAGTTTAAATCTTAATTCCGGATTCTCAAGTGCAAATCCGCAGCGATTATATTTACCCATCATCTCAGATCCTATCTATCGTTACGAATCTGTAAACGTGATGACACAGGAGGAAAATCCTTCTTCCTTAATGTGGTGGATGAAGAATGTCATGGCCATGCGCAAGCGTCTCAATGTATTTGGAAGAGGAGCAATGCGATTCATTGAGAGCTCGAACGCCAAGGTGCTGAGTTTTGTGAGATCATTCGAAGGTCAGAATATTGTAGTGGTAGCAAACCTCTCGCAATTTTCGCAAGCTACAACATTGAATTTAGCCGAATATAAAGATTGTGATATCACGGAGGCCTTCAGTCAAAATCGATTCATGAATGTTGGCGATGGAGATTATACCATCACTGTTGGGCCATACGGATATTTCTGGTTCCAGGTAGATAAGAGTGATGTAAAAGATAAAGGAGAGGCCAGTGGCGAACTTCCATTACTGAAAACAGATTACTCATGGGAACGCATTTTTGAAAGCTATAATGATGTAAGAATTCTAGAGAGAAAAATTCTTCCTCCATTTATGAAGAAGTGCCGTTGGTTTGGTGGAAAAGCCAAGGCCATCAGCAAAATGGGCATCAATAAAACCATACCCTTAAAAGTGGATGGCGATACACATTACTTTGTCGTTATTGAAGTTCATTACGTACAGCGTCTTCCTGAGTTTTATTTTACGCCGCTGAGTTTCGTTCCGTCCGATGGTATTATTGAACGAGTAGAGTATACAGCCCAAAGCGTTGTTTGCCGTGCAGAGATTCAAGGCAAGCAAGGTTTCATAATGGATAGCAGCTATAACAAAGCATTCCGTGATGCGCTGTTCATTAATATGGACAAAGAGCAGCAACTGAAAGATGATAGTGGCGGAACACTTGAATTTAATTCGAGCGTATTCACCAAAATCAATTACAGTAAGGCCATTGATTCTAAAATTCTGAAAGCCGAGCAAAGCAATACGGCATTTATTTACAATGATCAATACTTCTTCAAGTTCTATCGCAAACTTGAGAAAGAAATTAATCCCGATCTTGAAGTAGTTCGTTTCCTAACGGAGAATACTACTTTTCAGAATTCACCAAAATATGCCGGCAGTGTAGAATACAAAGACCTTAAAGGTGATGTGATGGTTTTTGGATTGCTCCAGCAGCGTGTAGAAAACCAAGGCGATGCATGGGTTATGGCAACAGACTCCGTTGGTCGCTTCTATGAAAGAATTATCACAAGCTCCAAGAAAGAGAAGCTGCCAAAATTAGTTAACAAAGCATCAATCCGATTTGAAGATGCACCTGAAGTGATTCAGGAATTTATTGGTCGTGGTTTTTATGAGCGCATTGTAAGGTTAGGACAGCGAACAGCAGAAATGCATCTTGCTTTACAATCAACATCATCTGACCCTGCATTCATTAATGAAAAGTTTAATGCCAATTATCAGCGATCACTTTACTCTTCATTAAGAAAACTGGTGCGAGATCGCTTTGGTCTTCTTGAAAGTACTATTACCAAACTAGATGGTCCAACGCAAGAGTATGCTCGTAAGGTTCTTGATATGGAGCCTCTGATACTGGAGTGTTTTAGTGAAGTGTACCAGGTAAAAATTAATTCTCTCAAGACTCGGATTCATGGCGACTATCATCTCGGTCAGGTACTTTTCACAGGCAAAGACTTTGTCATTATAGATTTTGAAGGAGAACCTGGATTTTCATTTAGCGAGCGCAGACTGAAGAAGAGTCCGTTGAAAGATGTTGCCGGTATGATGCGCTCCATTCATTATGCCGCATTCGGAAAAATATTGTTGAATGAAAATTATCGTGATCGTGATCTTGGCTTCCTGGAAAGCTGGGCCGATCAATGGCAGCACTACGTTAGTCGTTTTTACCTGGGTGCCTATATGGATAGGATGGGAATGGGCGAGGAGCTATCACTTGAAGACGAAGTATTGATTCGTACTTTCCTGCTCGAAAAAGCAGTCTATGAATTAGGATATGAATTAAATGCCCGCCCGGATTGGGTAAATATTCCACTTCGTGGTATTGATTATCTCATGACAAGGTATATTCAGGAAAAAGAAAGTAGAAAGAAAAAATAGTGCTTACAGATTAATTACTGATTACCTTGTGATGCACGCTTAAACATTTTGAACCATGACGAAGAAGACAACCCTGAAGGATAAAAGTATTGAAGAAAGCTTTAGTCTGCTTACTGACTTTGATATCCATCTTTTTAAGACTGGTAAACATTTTAAGTTATATGAAAAGCTGGGTGCGCACGCCATAAAAGAAGGCAATAGAGAAGGAACTTACTTTGCAGTATGGGCGCCAAATGCTAAAGCTGTTTCTGTTATTGGAAATTTCAATCATTGGAGTGATGGTGTTCATAAACTTAATCCAAGGTGGGACGAGTCTGGAATTTGGGAAGGCTTATTTACCGATATAAAATCAGGCGAAGCATATAAGTATGCCATTCATTCTAATACTGGCGAGTTTTTAGAGAAGGCTGATCCGTTTGCATCATACGCAGAGATTGCACCTCATACAGCTTCCATTGTATGGCAGCCTCATTATGAATGGAAGGATGGCGCCTGGATGAAAGAAAGAAAGAATAGCGCTGGAAAACCTAAGCCATACTCTGTGTATGAAGTACACGCTGGCTCATGGCGTAGAAAAATTGAAGATGGAAATCGTTCGTTGAGTTATTCCGAGATGGCTCAGGAACTCGTGCCCTATGTAAAAGAAATGGGCTTCACGCACGTTGAATTTCTTCCGATGATGGAGCATCCATTCTTCGGATCATGGGGATATCAGCTCACAGGATACTTTGCACCTACAAGTCGCTTCGGCAGCCCCGAAGATTTTATGTATCTCGTAGATTGCTTTCATCAAAATGGTATAGGCGTTATTCTCGATTGGGTGCCATCACATTTTCCTGGCGATGTACACGGCCTTTATAAATTTGATGGAACATATCTTTATGAACATGCTGATCCTCGCAAGGGTTTTCACCCTGACTGGAAGAGTTATATTTTTAACTATGGCCGTAATGAAGTTCGTTCTTTCCTGATTAGCAACGCGCTCTTCTGGCTTGAACGTTATCATATCGATGGACTTCGTGTTGATGCTGTTGCCTCTATGCTTTATCTGGATTATTCAAGAAAAGCAGGTGAGTGGATTCCCAATGAACACGGCGGAAATGAAAATATTGAAGCCATTACATTCCTGAAAGAATTCAACGAAATTGTTTACAGTAATTTTCCTGATGCTGTTACAATAGCCGAAGAATCAACATCATGGTCTGGTGTATCGAAGCCAACGTACCTTGGTGGATTGGGCTTTGGCCAGAAGTGGATGATGGGTTGGATGCATGATACGTTGGAGTATTTCAAGAAAGAACCGATCTACAGAAAGTATCATCAGAATGAAATTACATTCAGCATTATGTATGCCTTCACCGAGAACTTCATGCTGCCGCTTTCGCATGATGAAGTAGTGCACGGAAAAGGTTCTTTGTTAGCCAGAATGCCTGGTGATGAGTGGCAGCGTTTTGCCAACCTGCGTTTGATGTTCACCTATATGTTTATGCATCCAGGCACTAAACTTCTCTTCATGGGTGCTGAGTTTGGTCAGTCAGGCGAGTGGAATCACGATAGAAGCCTGGATTGGCATTTATTAAATTACAATTTACACAGAGGAGTTAACCAGCTCATTAAAGAGCTCAACAATTTATACAAAAGAGAACCTGCATTGTATCAATATGGCTTTGATCAAAAAGGTTTTCAATGGGTTGATTATGCCGATCGCGAAAACAGTGTTATGATCTTTCAGCGCAAGTCTGAACGAAAAGAAGACATGCTGGTGGTAATTTGTAATTTCACGCCAGAAACGCGTCAGCATTACAGAATTGGTTCTCCGTATAGAGGACAATGGAAAGAAGTATTCAGTTCAGATCATACCAACTTTGGTGGTAGTGGAATTCTCAATCAGGGGTTGATTAATACATCGCCTGTAAAATTCCACGGATGTGATTATTCATTTGCGATCACACTTCCTCCATTGGGTATCAGTGTTTTGAAATTGGAGCGCGAAATAACAGAGTTTGATCTGGAGGGTTCTTAAATAATTTTTAGTACTAAATTAAAGAGTGATTGGAAAAATATATTTGCATACACGGCCATTTTTATCAGCCACCGCGTGAGAACGCCTGGCTTGAGGTTATTGAAGTTCAGGATTCTGCACACCCATACCACGACTGGAATGAACGCATTTCAGCTGAATGCTACGCACCCAATACGGCGTCACGTATTCTGGACAGGCAAGGCGTTATAAAGAACATCATAAACAACTACGCCAAGATAAGTTTCAATTTTGGACCAACGTTGCTTTCGTGGATGGAAGCTAATGACAATGAAACATACGAGGCGATTCTTAAGGCAGACCAGGAAAGTATAAAAAATTTTGGTGGTCACGGCTCAGCTATAGCGCAGGTATATAATCACATCATTATGCCGCTTGCCAATTCGCGGGATAAGGAAACTCAGATTATCTGGGGTATACGTGATTTTGAATATCGATTCAAAAGAAAACCTGAAGGGATGTGGCTAGCCGAATCAGCTGTTGATCTGGAGTCTCTTGAGTTGCTGGTAAAGCATGGAATAAAATTTACAATCCTGGCACCTCGTCAGGCTAAAGCTTTCAGAAGAGCAGGTGGTACCTGGAAAAATGTAAGTGAAGAAAGTCTCGATACACGAATATCATATCGCTGCAATCTTCCTTCCGGTGAAAACATCATGTTATTCTTTTATGATGGTGGTGTTGCCCAACGTGTTGCCTTCGATGGATTATTGAATGATGGTAAAAAATTTGCAGATCATTTGTTGGACTGCTTCGATGATAAAACGGATGAGCCGCAGTTAGTACACATTGCTACAGATGGTGAAACTTACGGACATCACCATAAGCACGGTGATATGGCATTGGCCTATTGTCTTGATTATATCGAGCGACATAAGCAATCCAATCTTACCAACTATGCTGAATATATCTCCAAGTTCAATTCGGTGTATGAGGTAGAAATTCATGAGAGCAGCTCGTGGAGCTGTGTTCATGGTGTTGAGCGTTGGCGTAATGATTGTGGTTGCAATTCAGGAGGTAATGCAGGCTGGAATCAAAAGTGGAGAAAGCCTTTGCGCGAATCGCTTGACTGGCTGCGTGATGAACTGGCAAAGATTTATGAGCACGAAGTATCTAAAGTTATTAAAGATCCCTGGAAGGCTCGTAACGAATACATTGACGTTATTCTGAATCGCACCGATAAAACTGTTAGCAAATTTCTTTTAGATCATTGTCTTGAAGAAGTACAACCCAATCGTGTATTGCGATTGATGGAAGTACAGCGTAATGCTATGCTCATGTACACCAGTTGTGGATGGTTCTTCGATGAGATCTCAGGAATTGAAACTACGCAGATCATGCAGTATGCTTGTCGTGCTATGCAGTTGGTTAGCCAGATCAGCGAAGTCAATCTTGAAGTAGAATTTCTACAACGCCTTACAGAGGCGCCAAGTAATATTCCTTCACTGGAAAACGGTGCAGTAGTTTACAACAAATATGTTCTTCCATCGAAAACAAACTTGCAACGCGTAGGTATACATTATGCGGTGTCATCCATATTTGAAGATGATCCTGAATCATTTCCTGTGTTTAACTACACAACATCCAATGAAGTTTTTATTCGCAAGGAAGCAGGAGAGCAGAAACTGGTATTGGGTATCACCAATGTAAAATCAAACGTTACGCGTTCAGAAAAAAGATTTGCCTTTGCTGTTATTTACATGGGCAAGCACAACATCATTGGCAACATATCATTGGACATGGAAGCTGATACTTTTGCGGGCATGTCAATTCGTGTGGTGAAAGCTTTTGAAGAGGGCAGGTTAGGAGATGTGTTCAGCCTAATGCAAACCTATTTTGGATCGGAAACATATACCATCTGGCAACTCTTTACCGATGAGAAACGAAAAGTTTTCAATGAAATAACCCGGCAGAGTATGCAAGAGCTGGAAGATTCTTTACGCCGCGTTTATAACCGTGACTATCCGTTGGTTATGGCACTGGCAAATAATGATATTCCAATCTCCAACGCCTATCGTACTACGTTTGAATATATTTTGAATGCCGATTTAATTAAGTGCTTTCAATCCGAGAAGATTAGTGTCAGGCAGATTGAACGGATCATGACTGATCTTGCAAAATGGAAACTTAATATTGAAGATACAGGCAAGATTGAAATACTGGCCGGTGAGAGTGTATTCAGAGAACTTAAACGCGTAGCTGAAGATGGCGACAATGCCAAACGCATTGAAAGACTTAATCGGTTGTTTCCGTTGTTAAAGAAATTCAAATTGTCTCCAAATTTGTATAAGAGTCAGAATCTGTATTTCAGAATCTTTAAGCAGGCTAACCAGGCAGACGCTCATTCACTGGAATGGAA
>Ga0310811_10006813_pt1 | contig 14612 bp, 9 predicted proteins | sample YCmetagenome_FD_207642 | JGI IMG/M metagenome (GOLD analysis project Ga0310811, IMG submission 207642) | Soil microbial communities from experimental microcosm in Duke University, North Carolina, United States - YC | ecosystem: Engineered > Artificial ecosystem > Soil microcosm > Unclassified ...
CGGCCTCGGTAAAAATCGACGCAGCCGGCGTCAGCGCGATTCCATTGGTCTGGGCGATCGCGAACTGGGTGACCGTTGAAGCCTCGCGATTGACTACATACAAATTACGTCCGCCCGCATCGGCGGCCATCCCGGTCGGAAACCCCATACCGGTCGGAGATTCTCCTACCAGGTCCAGTCCGTCCGGCTTCACCACCAGTGATGAAACAGTATCGGCCACCTGGTTCGCGGTATAGAGGAACACGTTCGGACCGACGGTCGCCCCTGTTATAGCGAATGGTCCGGCAGTCGAAATTCCCACGTGGAAGGTCTTCGTCACAGCAAGATGGCCGTCCGCTGCCGGACTGGCAACTACCACGACACCCGCCGATCGGTCGACCGTATATACAAAGCTGCCCGAGGGATGCACCGCGACGAGCCCCGGTGCACCCTGTTTATCGCCAAGGCTCGGCGTGCTCGCCACCGGCCTCAGCCTTCCGGAAGGCTCGACTGCGAAGGTCAGCAGGGTTCCCGCGCCAGGGTCGGAAACGTAAACGAATTTTCCATTAGGGAGGGACGCTATACCTAATGGCTGCTGCAAACCGCCCCCGCGAAACGTCTCGAGCAGCTTCAGCGCACCGGTCGCGAGGTCGACCGTGTACTCCGCGATCGATCCTTCACCGTTCTTGTCGCTGCCATTCACGCCGGTGCCGCGCTTGCCAGAATTGGTAACATATACGAAGTCACCGCGGGGACTAATCGCGATCTGTTGTGGGCGGTTTGCGGGACCATCGTTTACCGAACCCGCATTGATTGCCGCTAGTCCACCTGTGTCACGCCTGATGCGGAACTGATGAATGCGACCATCGCCCTCGTTAGCTACGTATAAAAACCGGCTGGTCGGATCGATGGAGATTCCGGTCGGGCCATTCACCGAGCCGGTTTTTTCAACGCGCAGAAAATTGAGACTGCCGTCGGCCATCTGTCTGAATTCCGAGATCGTGCCCTCGCCATTGTTGGTTATATAAACGTAACCGGCTGGAGACACCGCCGTCGGCGCAACGCCCTGCCCGGTCTGCGATGTTCCGTTCGGCGCGTGCTCTGTCCGATTGCATCCGGCGAGCGCCAGCGCCGCCGCCGCAAGCAGCGCGGTCGCGCATCTGCGCGCCCTTCCCCCGGCTGCGATTCCCGCTTTGTCCCGGCCCTTTGTCACCATGACCACTGACCTGCACTGCGGCCGTTTATACTTTCGCACCGCCGCGGCCGGAATCCGCCACGCCGCTGCGCGGAAATTCAACACCCGCAAACGGAACGTTTGCAAGCGCTTTGACGCGCGGGCGAGCCGGATTATATGCTTGCGCTCAGGCTGCGCGACTCAACATCATAACGCGATCCGAGGCCGTCCAACATGAGAGCATGCAGCGGTTCATCCGCACCCGCCATTGCCGTAATTGTCATTGCTCTGTTATTCGCGATGCGCGGCGAAGTACGTTCCGCCGACCCGGCTCATTCCGATACGGCACCACCCAGGCCTGGCATGCTAATCACCTACGCCAACTGGCAGCAATATAAGCAATTCATGCCGCCGGCCATGCAGGCCCTCTTCACCGGCGAACATTTCTGGAAACTGCCCGCCGACGTCCAGCTGGAGGTAGGGCCCACGATCCCTATGCCGCTCCCGCCGGCTTACCTGGCCGACACCGACAAGAACGCGAGCCGCGTGACGCTCAAGAAGCTCCCGGACGCGGGTTACATCCCGCAAGGGTATGTAACCGGCATACCTTTCCCCAATCCGCTTAGCCAGTCGGCGCTCGCGCCGTATGCGATTTTTTACGACCTGTATTATCACTACAATCCGCGGCTTCAGCGATCCATCTTCTGTAACTATTCGGACGACTCTTACGGCAACTTCACGGCCAGCGGACAGGCCGACGTCGTCTACTCTCAATTGACTCATCTGAGCGATCCCACCATGCCCACAACTATCCAGACCGAAGGCGGCTACTTCTTCGCCAAGTATATTCAACAGGTTGCGCCCGAGCAGGGAAAGTATACGACCTCACTCGACCTTACTTACGAAGACATTACCAAGCTCGACGATATATATACCTACCTGCCAAGCTCTCGCCGGCCGATACGCTCCTCCGATGCGGCCCGCTGCGCCCCGCTACAGAATTCCGACTTTACCTGGGAAGACGCCGCGCTCGGACCACCGGGCTTTCCCCATCAGTTCGAGATCAAGTTTTTGGGTCAACAACAGATCCTCGCCCTGGTCCACGCAGAGCCGGCCGCGCTCCGACAATGCGGCACTTCGACGCAACTGCCCAGCGACTACTACTATCCCGCTGCCAAGGGCGGCCTGCCCTGGGGAAAGCCGAGCCTCGGCAAGTGGGAGCTGCGAGACGTTTACGTGATTGAGATGTCACGCCTGCCGGCCTTCAGCCAGGGCTACTGCTATAGCCGCAGAGTTCTGTATATCGACAAGGAGAATTTCATGCCGCTGGCGATTGAGCTCTACGACCCGCGTGGCGGCCTGTTCAAATTTATCACTCAGTTCTGGACTCCGATGGCGATTCCCAGTGGCGGCGCGATGCTGGGAACCAACGGCCCGCAAGCCGGATGGTCGATAAACTTCGGCGACAAGCATCTTTCGATAAGCCTGACGCAGACTTCCTGCTACAACACGAACTGCCAGACCCAGTATCTGGATGTGAGCCAGTACGCGAGCCCAGAGGGGCTGATGAAAATCATCCAGTGAGTTGCTGAGCCGGTTGTCGCAAGCGGCATAGCGGCTCTGCGCGCGCCGAAGCGGCGATCATAGGCCGGCGGCGGCTTTTTGCTTCAGACGACGCCGAGCGCATAGGATTGTCCCGTGGCCATCAAGCCCGACGTCGTGATCGCCGGCGCAGGTCCGGCGGGCAGCACTGCCAGCTACCTGCTCGCGGGCCTGGGCTTTCGAGTATTGCTGCTCGAGAAGAGCGAGTTTCCGCGCTACCGGATTGGCGAATCGCTAACACCCAGCATCCTGTCGATACTGGATTTTCTAAAACTGCGCCAAACCGTCGAGCGCGGCGAGTTCCTGCGGATGCCCGGCCATACCGTATGCTGGGGCAGCCCAGAGCCGCGGACTGGATACTACAGTACGGACAAATCCAGGATGGGCTTTCAGGTCTGGCGAGAAACCTTCGATTCATTGCTGCTGGAGCATGCACGCGGACAGAAAGGGGCCGAGGTCCGGCTTGGCACAGGCGCCAATGCGGTCACTATCGACCGCCGCGGCGTGACTGTGCAGGCCGCACATCAGGCGCCGGTGAAAACGCGATTCTTTGTCGACGCGACCGGCCATGCCGGAGTGCTCGCGCGGAGGGATTTGCGCCAGCGCGATCCGGATTTCCGAACGCTCGCGGTGACCGGCTACTGGCGCGGCGCCACGGGGCCTGCAGGTGGCGATTTCGGCAACACCCTGCTCGAGGCGTATGAAAACGGCGTCGTATGGTCGGTCCCACTGCACAATGGGCTGCGCAACGTAACCCTGCTGGTCGATTGGAGCGAGGGCCGGCATATCCGCGAACTCGGACGCGGCAACTTCTACCTGTCCGAGATAAAGAAGCTCTCTTACGTCTCGAAATTTGTTTCCACGGCCAGCCTGCTGGCTACTCCGCAGGTTTCGGACGCCACGCTTTACACCGCCCGCCGGTTCGCGGGCGAGCGTTACCTGCTTTTGGGCGATGCCGGACTGTTTATCGATCCACTGTCATCGGAAGGCGTGCAGACCGCAATGGCCTCTGCGATAACTGGTGCTGTGGTGATCAATACAATCTTGAACCGGCCGGCCGCGGTCGCGAGCGCGCTGACTTTCTATCGCGACGCGCAGAACAATGCCTATTCGACACACTATCGCCAGTCCGCCGAATACTACGACCAGGAACGAAGATGGCCGGATTCGATTTTCTGGCGGAAGCGCAGCGGCCTGCTCGCCTCCGCGCAGGCCACCGGTGCGCACGGCAACGGCGAAAGCGCCGCGCTCAAGCCGCCTTCCGAGGTCTCGCACGTGCGCTTAGCCCCGGACGTGAGAATCGAGCGGCGGCCAGTGCTCGAATGGCCTTACGTTGAGATGCGCGAAGTTCTGGTCACCGACAGCAACACGCGAGGGCTTCGTTTCCTCCACAACGTTTCGGTGCCGGCTTTGCTCAGGGAGATCAAAAGGAAGCCCGCGGTGACCGATATCGTGACGGGTTACCTGAGGCGGCGAGAGGGCAAAAACGCTGACGCCGGTATGGTGAGGGCTGCCCTGGTCCGCCTCTACCGGGAGGGTGTGCTCATGGCGATTGAACCACACGAAATCCGATCAGGGTCGCGCGGAAGTTCGGACTGTTCCTGAACCGGTAGGCGACCCGGCAGTAGCGGGCAAAAAGCATCCACGATCCTCCGCGCAGGACGCGCGATGAACCCTGCTCCGGTCCGCGCGGATCGCGCGGAGGCGAGCGGGAATAGTATTTCGCGTCATAGTAGTCGGCCACCCATTCCCATGCATTACCTACCGTATCGCAGAGGCCATAGCCATTGGGCGGATACTTGCCTACCGGCGTGGTTCCGTCCTGATTGTCATAGTTGGCGAGGTCGTGCGAGATTTCCTCGTCGCCCCACGGGAAAAGCTTACCCTCCAGTCCGCCGCGCGCCGCCCTTTCCCACTCAGCCTCAGTAGCCAGTCTGGTCCCTGCCCATTCGCAATAGGCTATCGCATCGACCCATGCCACGAGCACCACCGGATGGTGTTCACGGCCGGGAGGAAAGGTTTTGTGCGCGCGATCCCAGTTTGCCCAATCGGCCCTGGGGTCTTCCAGATAAGGCGGCGCATACCCGGTCTCGAGGACGAAGCGCCGATACTGGGAATTGGTGACCAGATTTCTCGCAATATAGAAACTGCTCACGAACACGCGATGGGCCGGGCGTTCGCTCGGATAGCCGGTGTCACTGCCCATCAGGAACTCGCCCGCAGGAATCAACCTCAACTGCGAGCCGTCTTTCGGGTTAATTATCTCAACCGGCTTATCCATCGTGCTTGGTTCGGCGCGGTCGGCTTCCTGTTCCTTGCGTTAACGCTCAACGGATTACTATCATTGCGAGCGCGAAAGTCTATGGGCTCTTTCGAGATAAGTGGTCAATTCCTTTGATAAGACGGATAAGACGGAGTTGAATGAGGCCGCTCAGCAAAGTCAGCCTGTCGCGAGTCCGTCGCCTGTTGCCTTTCATTTCGGGATTCCAATCCAAGCTCGCGATCATCTTTCTTTTATCGTTTTCCAACACGATCCTCGGCTTGCTCTGGCCGATCTTCACCAAGATTCTTATCGATGACGTTCTGCAGGCGCGCAACTTGCGCCTGCTCTGGATTCTTACCGGCATCATGATTGCCGTCACGCTGGCGAGCTACGTCCTCGGCGCGTTCAACCGCTACTACTACACCAGCGTGACCGCACGCGTGCTCTTCAATCTGCGCCAGCACCTGTTCGAGCACTTGCAGGCGCTGCCGATGCGGTTTCACGTTCGGGCCAAGGTCGGTGACCTGCTCTCGCGGCTCAACACCGACATCGCCGAAGTGCAATCGATGCTGACCGACGCCGGCTTCAACTTTATCGCGAACATTTTCACGTTGTGTGCTGCGACCGGCTTTCTGCTGTGGCTCAATTGGAAGCTGTTCCTCCTGAGCCTCGCCCTGGTGCCCCTGCAACTGTACGGGGTGATGCGGTTCCGGCCTTTGATGGTGAGCCAGACGCGGGCGGTGCGCGAACTTAACGCGGCGATCTCGTCGTTCCTGGTGGAGTCGCTGTCAGCGATAAAGTTCGTCAAACTTTTCGTCGCGGAACAGGTTCAGCACTCCCGCCTTTCCGCCCTGGGCGCGGCCTTCGTCAAGTCCGTCACGCGCCTGGAGATGCTCTCCTACCTGGGCAGCAGCGCCTCGGCCGCCAGCACCTTTCTCGGCTCCGCGCTGGTGACGCTCTACGGCGGCTACATGGTGATCGAAGGCCAGATGACTATTGGCAGTCTGGTCGCATTCTCGGCGTATCAGATGCGTGCGTTCAGTCCGCTGCAGGCGCTGATCGATCTTTACCTGCGACTGCAGCGTGCGGGCGTATCGGTGGACCGTATCTTCGAGTTCCTGGACCTGCCGACCGAGAGCGAGGAAGCGACCGGGAATATACACCTCCCCGAGGTTCGCGGAGAAATCGAGTTCCGCCACGTTTCCTTCAGCCACGATCCGGCCGTGCCGATCCTCGACGATCTCAGCTTCAAGATTCCCGCCGGCGGATGGCTCACGATTGTCGGCCCAAGCGGGGCCGGCAAGACCTCTATCGTCGACCTTATGGTCCGGCTGATCGAACCCGGAGCAGGATCGATCCTGCTCGACGGCCACGACATACGCACCTTCGAACTCGCGTGGTTAAGGAGCCAACTGGTAGTGACGGGGCATCAGGCGTTCGTGTTTCATGCGCCGATGATCGAAAACCTGCGCTACGCCTGCCCCGAGGCCTCGCAGGAGCAGGTAAGCGCAGCGGCGCGCGCGGTCGGCCTGTACGATTTCATAAGCTCGCTTCCCGAGGGCTACAACAACCCGGTCGGCGAGCACGGCGCGACGCTCTCCGACGGCCAGCGCCAGCGCATCTCGATCGCCCGCGCGCTGCTCAAGGATCCGAAAATCCTGGTTCTCGATGAAGCGCTCTCCGCCCTCGACGTGGTCAGCGAAGCTGACATACGGACGGCGGTGGAGCGCGCACTACCGGGCCGCACGGTGATTATGATCACGCATCGTGTGTCCTCGATCCGGCCGGACGACCAGGTGATGGTGATCGACCAGGGCCGCGTGCTCTGGAGCGGCCGCTACAGCGACCATCCCGACGGTCTGGCACAGAAGATCCAACCGCAGCGCGAACGCGTCGCCTAGCGTGGCTCGGCGTCCTCAGGGCAGCTTCAGCGGCAGCGGCACGCCAACGCATTTGATCAGGCGCTCGCGGGCGGCCACAAATCCCATCTCCGGACGACCTTCAATCAGCAGCGCCAATAGCGCGCTCAGATGCGCCGAGGCAAAACTGTGGCCGCGGTAGTTGCGCGACTGGTCCAGGCCGGGCAGCGGACGCGGCGATGGATGCGCCCGGAAATGAATCGGGTCGGCCGCGACGTATCCATATTCACTCCAGGAGCAGTCGTCGTTCGCGGCCACGCCAAATACTCCTTCGATCGCCGCGGGCAGCATGTCCGCCGTCTCGGGCGGAGACGACGCCGCGATTAAAGTTCCGGCGCGCTTTGCCCGCGCAACTATCCTGGCCATCCGTGCGCGATGCTCGGGGTTGGCCGTTCCGAGGCTCAGATTTACGACGTGCATTTTCTGCTCGATCGCCCATCCAAGAGCCGCTTGAAGAATTTCAATCGAGGTGACGAGGCGGTCGGTGAAAATCTTTACGGCGAATAGCGCCGCCTCGGGAGCCTTGAACTTCAGGATTCCGGCGAGCGCCGTACCGTGTCCCAGGGTGTCTCGAAAATCCGAGGTTTGCCGCACTTCGCCGTCAGGGCCGGCGCTGAACGCCACGCCGGCGGCGATCGCGCCGACGTGCGAGTGGGCGGGGTTGATACCGCTATCGATGAGCGCGACGCGAACACCCGCGCCGCTGCGGCGGCTCAAGGATTCGGGATCGAACTCCGACTGGGTATCGGGCGCGGGGCCAGGGCGCGGGCGTTGGCGTGCAGGCGTCCTGCGGCCTGCTCGGCGCTTAGCCTTGCTCACCAGCGAGGTTTTTTCGCGATCGCCATCACGGAACTTGGTTCAAGGATCCTGACTCGTTGATCCCGACGCGGACAGGTCCTGGTTGGTGTTGACGAAGCGCATCCCTATCCCGGCCATCGAGTGTCCGAGTTCTACGTCGTCGATGTGCTTGAGGCTATCAACGTCGTAAACCGCGAGCGCGTGCCACTGGCCGCCGCAGTAAAGCTTTTTGCCGTCGGGATGAATCAGCGGCACCGCTTGGCTGTTAGGCAGCGACACCTGAGCGTCTCGTTTTCTCGTTTTGTAGTCAACCTTCCACAGGTCGTTCCACACGAAGAATGCCTTGTGCAGATCGGGCGTGGTGCCGATTCCTTCGACTGAGTACCAATCCTCGACGAAGGGCTCGGTCTCGATCACGTCGAGTTTTGGATGTTCCTGCTTTAGGTCGAGCACCCCGAGCGACAGCGTGTCGGTGCCGGTTATCGAGTCTTCAACAATTATCGCGAACGTGATCAGGTAATTCTGCTCCTCGTAATTCACGAGCAGCGGTAGGCCGTAGGTAGCGCGAATGCCGGTTATGTTGCGATGCGCGAGCGGGATGGTGGCCAGCAAATGGCCGTCGTCCGAGTCGAGCACCAGGATGTCCTGGCCGACGCAGAAGGCATAAATCTTTTTGCCGTCGGGCGAAAAGCCGAATGACATGGTTTGCTGCGGCGCCGGGAAGGTCTTGATCGTTTTTCGGGTCGCCGTATCAATCACCTGGAACCGCGGCTCTTCGTGCTGGTAGCGGCCGAGGCTCACTTTGAGCGGCATCTCGCTTATGTAAAGACGGTCGCCCTTGGGATTGAGATTGGTCCCCGAAATGCGCACGGTCTCGGTGTCGCTCGATAGCTTGAGGGTTGCGATCTCCTTGCCCTGCTCCAGATCGATTACGGCGACGGCCTGATCGAGGTTGGTCGTCGCGTAGGCGTAACGCGGCGTGGCCGGGTTGGTCGCGATTTGAAGCACCGGGCCCTGCCCCTTAAGCGCCACGGTCCTGACCACCTTGTCGCTCGTGGTGTCGACGATTTCGACATTGTTGGGCAGCGTGCCGACGACCATGTACCACTTCGCCCACGCGCTCGCGGCAGGGAGGGTCAGGGCGAGCGCGAGGACCGACGAGCAACAGAGACGCAGGTTACGAGCGTCCGGCTTAATCATTCGGATCAGCTCCGGTGGGCGCTTTAGCGCGAGCACGGCTGCGGGTGCCGCCGCCGGACGCGCGTGGCGATCTGAATCATCGAAAAATAAACGCGCCGGGCGTTTGGCCAACCGCGCTACTTAACTTTCGGAAACTCCACGCTCAGGCTTCTCCAGTCTTCCATGTTCACGCCGGAGCAACCTTTCGCCCATTCCGGATAGTTCTGCAAACTGTCCGGCACTTGCGCTGGCCACCAGCAGATACCCGAGCATCCCGCCAGGTCGGCTTCGGTCGGACTGCACATCGCGTGCGCGCCGCCCCACGGGTCGGCTTCCCAGCCGGGATTGAAAATCGTGGTACAGCCCATCGGCTGCACCATCCCGACCACGTCTTCTCCCGTGCGCACGGCCTCGACCGCACGGGCTTTCCGGTTCGCCGCCTTCAAGTGCTTCATGACTCCTCCTGCCGCCGGTTGCCGGAGCGCGTCCTGCGGCTTCGCTCCGAACTGTTACCAACTACGTTACTAGCTCAGTTCCCTGGGCACGTCCCCCCGGCTTCGCACGATAAATTTCTCCACGAATCCTGGATTTTTCTGCTCGAGCTCGGTAAACACCCCGATGCCATATTCGGTCCATTCCCGCAAAAAGACGCAGTAGTGCAGGTTGGGTAGCGAGGCCTCGCCAAATTCCTGGAGCGCTTCGTGATAGCATCCGCCCCCGCAAATTCCGCGAATCCAGCAAGTCTGGCAAACCGGTTTGTTGCCCACCTGAACACTGTTGACGAATTCGGTCAGGCGCCCGTACTCGATTCCGCCCTGCTTCACGTTGCCGTATTTATGCTCCTCGACGCCGGGGAAACGATGACACAAGTAGACGTCGCCATTGCCGTCAACGTCCAGCAGCCCCAACCCGGCGCCGCACGGGAACATTTTATTGGTTCCCAGATGCAAATCGGTGAGCATCGTGCTCAGGTTCGAGAAGCCGGTATACTGGCTATTGAGAGCGCGCGCGACGTAGCGCCCGCCCAGGTCCTTGAATCCGGCCAGCACCTCGCGCAGGTCGGCGGCTTCCAGGCCGTAGTCGAGCCCCGGCTTGGCCGTCACCGGAGAGAAGCCGACTTCAAAAAATCCGAGGCCGCTCAAGTGCTCATAGATGCGCACGATTTCGATCGCGCCCTTGGTAACCGTAACGCGCGCGACGATGGGACGCACCGTGTAGCGCTCAAGCAGGCGTTCGACGCGGCTCATGATCTGGTCGTAAGAGCCCTTCTTCTCACCCGTGTTGGTGAGAAAGAAGCGGCGGCGGTCGTGAATTTCCTGCGGTCCGTCGATACTGATGGTCACACCGAAACGATGCGCCTGCAGGAAATCGATTATCTCATCGACCAACAGGGTTCCATTGGTGGTAATCGAAAAATCGACCTTCTTGCCCGCCGCCACGCTTTTGTTCTCGGCGTAGTCGACGACCTGCTTCATGAGTTTGAAATTGAGCAGCGCCTCGCCGCCGAAGAATACGATATTGAGCTCGCGGTTTCGGCCGGCCTTCTCGAACAGAAAATCGACGCTGGAGCGCGCCGTCTCCCATTCCATCCGCACTGGCGCCGGTCCGTACTTGGCTCCGTCCGGTTCGTAGCAATAGGTGCAGTGCAAGTTGCACTTGTTGGTGACGTTGAGGACCAGCGAGCTTAGCGGAAACCGCTCGGTGTCCACGAACGGTAGCGCGACGGGGGCACTGCTTTGCCCGCCGACCAGCACGTCGACGTTCATGAACTCCCGCACCACGCTGGCGATATCTTCGCCGACGAAGTCTCGCGAAAGCTGGGTGACGACTTCGTCGAGCGTGAAGCGCCGTTTGGTCCGGCAATACTGGAGCACCGCTTCTGACAACGGGTCCATCGTGAACAACGACATGGTCTTCGCGGCCACCAGCACCGTCATCCCGCCGTGGTTGACCACGTGGGCATTCTCGGGCCGGAATTCCAGTTCGTCGGGGCGCATATAGCGGTCCTGTGGCCGAAAAACTATCAGTTTATCGGATTGAACACGAACTTCGGCGGCATCAGCAACATGAACGCCCGCGCGCCCATCGGAGGCTTCGACGGATCGGGCTGATACCATGCCTCGACCCAGACGTCGCCCACGTTGGATTCACTATGTTCGCGCTCGGGGTTGGGTCCGTCGGTGTTCGCGATAAAAGTACCGTAAGGGTCGACGTGCCCGACATACAATACGTCGTCGTCGCCGATCCTGCTGACCCGCTCCGCCACGTCCCATTTTAGCGGCCCCACCCGGCCGACATTCACCGGCTTGCCGTCGGACCCATAGGTGAATCCGTCGGCCTCGAATTGCTGGTTGACCTTGGGACCGCGCGTCCCGCCGGGGCGTCCAAAGCCGCGTTCGGGAGTGATGCTGATGTAGTCGACGGTCTTGTAGAGGTAGAGCCGCTGGCCGGCGTCAACGCCGGCGAGCTTGATTGTTCGCGGCCCAACCTTGGCATCACCGTCGGCCACGACCTCTGCGACTGCAGTGTCGCCACCGGATTGGCTGACCGATTTAACCTTGATTCCGTCGCCGAGGCTGATCGCGTCCGCGCTGATGTTCGCGGGCAGGTTCATCCCGAACAGCCGCACCTTGGTGGTCTTGCCCGTCTGAATCGCCTTGGGGATAACCGTCAGCAGCCGAGCTCCGCCGCCGACCTTGTATAGCGTTTCATCCATTCCGAGGTCGCCGATCGGCGTCAGCAAACGCCGCCCGTGCATCGACGTGCCATTTTCGTTGCCGAAGAAGATTTCCACTTCGGTCCGGTCGCCGACCTGCGCGCGTCCGCGCCACTGGAACTTCGCGTAGAGGACCGCCTCCGTGACGCCCGAGACCGACGTCCCGTCTTCGAAGTCGTGGGTGAACTTGCCGCTATACTGCTCGTCGCCCGACGAAGTCACGGTGAGGGTGCCGGTGTAATCTCCACCCTTGGCCGGGTCATGTCCGACCACCAGCCATTTTCCCGAATAATCAGGCTTGGCGGCGGCCTGCCATTGCGCCCACGCCGGCGTCTCGAACGGGAATCGCTTAATGAAGTACGGCACCGCCTCCCTGGTCGCGACCTGCCGCCACGGTTCGATAAGATTTCCCGCCGACGACGTATCCGAGGCCACGAACGGCACGAAATATTCGTGCAGGTCGGGCAGTCGCTTCCACATCTCGGGCGTACGCCGCTGTAGGCCAATCCGCGCGAACGAGTGGCACTGAACGCACGCGCCGGTGACGTTGGGCGGCAGGCCCGCCTTGTCCTTTCCCTCCAGCGTGCTGTTGCGCTCCTCGAGCACGTACTCGAATGGAGTGACCTCGGCGGGCGCGAGGCCATAGTTGTCGGCGAGGTACTTGAGGATCTTGTGGGCTTCGTCTTCTTTGAGCTGCAATCCGTGATTGCGCACCATCCGGCTGAGCGTCATGCGCCAGCCCTCCGGCGTCATGCGCACGGATTCTATCGAGTCGAGCTTGCCGTCCTTTGGTACGTGACAGGCCGTGCAGGCCAGCAGCGTATTGTTCGCCGCCTTCTCCTGAGCGCCGGCCGCCGCACTGAAACAGCAGGAAAATGAGACGAGGATGACCGCAACAAGAATTGAGCCCGGTGCCCCACGCTCGCTCATTCGACGCAGCCTCCCTCGCGCTTCGATAAGTCTGCTTTTAATACCGTTATTCGAAGAAAAGGGAAACCGATTCAATTATCAGGCCAATCGCCATCTTGACGAGTACCGCGTCACGTGGGGTTGGTGGAGTCCTGCGGAAAATACATTCGACCTCGGATGTACTTTCGTTTCGGTTGGCGCAAAATGTAACTCTATCGGCGAAGCGCCGCCCACGCGGCGGCGGTGAAGTTCAAAGCATCGACTGAACGGCAGGAACGCTCTGATGGAAACGATTTCCGACATAGACCCCGAGGAAACCCGTGAGTGGCTCGATTCGCTTGAAGCGGTGATCGACGCCGAAGGCGTCGATCGAGCCCATTTTCTGCTCGAGCAGCTAATCACCACGGCGCGCTTGCGCGGCACTTACCTGCCTTACAATGCCAACACGCCTTACCTCAACACGATTCCCGCCGATCGCCAGCCGCACTACCCCGGCGATCGCGAGATCGAACGCCGCATCAGCTCGATCATCCGCTGGAACGCGCTCGCGATGGTGGTGCGCGCCAACCAGCACTCCTCCGAGCGCGGCGGCCATATCGCAAGCTTCCAGTCCGCCGCGACCCTCTACGACATCGGCTTCGGCCATTTCTGGCGCGCGCCGTCCGACGGCCACGGCGGCGACATCGTTTATATCCAGGGCCATTCCTCCCCTGGGATTTACGCGCGCGCCTTCGTCGAGGGCCGCCTAACCGAGCAGCAGTTGCTCAATTTCCGGCGCGAAGTTGACGGCCACGGCCTCCCCTCCTATCCGCATCCCTGGCTGATGCCGGACTTCTGGCAGTTCCCCACCGTCTCGATGGGCCTCGGGCCGATCATGGCCATCTACCAGGCGCGATTCATGAAATATCTCGAGGGGCGCAGCCTCGGTGAGATGGGCGATCGCAAGGTCTGGGCGTTCATGGGCGATGGCGAAATGGACGAGCCCGAATCGCTCGGCGCAATCTCTTTGGCCGCGCGCGAAAAGCTCGACAACCTGATCTTCGTCGTCAACTGCAACCTGCAGCGGCTCGACGGCCCGGTGCGCGGCAACGGCAAGATCATCCAGGAACTCGAGGCTGACTTTCGTGGCGCCGGATGGAACGTCATCAAGGTCATCTGGGGCAGCAACTGGGACGCCCTGCTCGCGCGCGACAAACTCGGACTGCTCCGCAAGCGCATGGAGGAATGCGTCGACGGCGAATACCAGGCCTTCAAGTCGCGCGACGGCGCTTACGTGCGCAAGGAGTTCTTCGCCAAGTACCCCGAGCTGCTCGAGATGGTCTCCGGCATGACCGACGACGAAGTCTGGCAGCTCCGCCGTGGCGGGCACGACCCGATCAAAGTCTATGCCGCTTACGCCGAGGCCGTGGCCCATCGCAATCAGCCCACGGTCATCCTCGCCAAAACCATCAAGGGCTACGGGATGGGCGCCGCCGGCGAGGGCATGAACATTACCCATCAGCAGAAGAAGATGGGCCTCGAGGAGCTCAAGGCCTTTCGCGATCGCTTCAAGATTCCCGTGACAGACGACCAGATTGCCGAGGTGCCGCTTTACCGGCCGGCCGAGGACAGCGTCGAGATTCAGTATCTGCGCGAGCGCCGCAAGACGCTGAGCGGCAGCCTTCCGCAGCGCCGGCGCGCGTCGGCGGCTCTCCAGATTCCGCCGCTCGTGGCCTTCGACTCGCAGCTCAAGAGCACCGGCGATCGCGAGGTCTCGACCACGATGTCTTTCGTGCGGATTCTTTCCGCCCTGGTCCGCGACAAGAACATCGGCAACCGCGTGGTGCCGATCGTCCCCGACGAATCGCGCACCTTCGGCATGGAGGGGATGTTCCGCCAGCTCGGAATTTTCTCGCAGGTCGGCCAGCTCTACAAGCCCGAGGATTCCGGCCAGCTGATGTTCTATCGCGAGTATCAGCACGGCCAAATTCTGCAAGAGGGAATCAACGAGGCGGGCGCGATGTCGTCGTGGATCGCCGCCGCCACTTCATACAGCACCCACAACCTGCCGATGATCCCCTTCTACATCTTTTA
>Ga0310811_10006814_pt1 | contig 14611 bp, 11 predicted proteins | sample YCmetagenome_FD_207642 | JGI IMG/M metagenome (GOLD analysis project Ga0310811, IMG submission 207642) | Soil microbial communities from experimental microcosm in Duke University, North Carolina, United States - YC | ecosystem: Engineered > Artificial ecosystem > Soil microcosm > Unclassified ...
GCGGCAGGTCCAGCTGGTGGTCGTTCTTGAGCACGTAGGCCACGCCGCCCTTGCCGGACTGCGAGTTGACCCGGATGACCGCCTCGTAGGTGCGGCCCACGTCCTTCGGGTCGATCGGCAGGTACGGCACCGCCCACGGGATCTCGTCCACGGTCTTGCCCGCCGCGGCCGCGTCCCGCTCCAGGTGCTCGAAGCCCTTCTTGATCGCGTCCTGGTGCGAGCCGGAGAACGCGGTGTAGACCAGGTCGCCGCCGTAAGGGTGGCGCGGGTGCACCGGCAGCTGGTTGCAGTACTCGACGGTGCGGCGCACCTCGTCGATGTCGGAGAAGTCGATCTGCGGGTCCACGCCCTGCGAGAACAGGTTCAGGCCCAGGGTGACCAGGCACACGTTGCCGGTGCGCTCGCCGTTGCCGAACAGGCAGCCCTCGATCCGGTCCGCCCCGGCCATGTAGCCCAGTTCGGCGGCGGCCACCGCGGTGCCGCGGTCGTTGTGCGGGTGCAGCGAGAGCACCACGCCCTCGCGGTACTTCAGGTGCCGGTGCATCCACTCGATCGAGTCGGCGTAGACGTTCGGGGTGGCCATCTCGACCGTGGCGGGCAGGTTGATGACGACCTTGCGCTCCGGCGTCGGCTGCCACACGTCGTTGACCGCGTCGCAGACCTCTACCGCGAACTCCAGCTCGGTGCCGGTGTAGGACTCGGGCGAGTACTCGAAGTAGATCTCAGTCTCCGGGTACTGCGCGGCGAACTTCTTGCACAGCTGCGCGCCGTTCACCGCGATCTGCTTGATCCCGGCCTTGTCCTGCTCGAACACCACCCGGCGCTGCAGCGTCGAGGTGGAGTTGTACAGGTGCACGATGGCCTGCTTGGCGCCGCGGATCGACTCGAAGGTGCGCTCGATCAGGTGCTCGCGGGCCTGGGTGAGGACCTGGATGACGACGTCGTCCGGGATCCGGCCCTCCTCGATGATCTGCCGGACGAAGTCGAAGTCGGTCTGCGAGGCGGCCGGGAAGCCGACCTCGATCTCCTTGTAGCCCATGGCCACCAGCAGCTCGAACATCTTCAGCTTGCGGGCCGGGCTCATCGGGTCGATCAGCGCCTGGTTGCCGTCGCGCAGGTCGACGGCGCACCAGCGCGGGGCGCGGTCGATGACCCGGCCCGGCCAGGTGCGGTCGGGCAGGTCGATCGGTGAGAAGGGCGCGTACTTGTGCACCGGCATGGCGGTCGGGCGCTGTGGGGAGGCGGTCTCGTACTGGCTGGACGCGGTCATCGCGGATCTCCGTCCTCGGCGTGGATCGAGCGGGCGGGGGGAGTCTTCGGGGGGAGAGATCGAGACCGGCTCGCCAGGGCCAGGGGCGTGGAGAAGAAGGAAAGCTGCAGCACCGTCTCCGCGACGAGGGTGCCGGTCCGTGTGGTTACAGACCCTCGCCGCGGCAGATAAGAAGCCGGCGTCCGCGCATGATGTGCCACCTTACCATCGACGACCAAATGCGACGCTACCATCACTCGCACGGCGTCAGTCCGGGCGTCCGTATGGCGAGCCTGCCGCCACGCGGGCCCGGAACGCGGTGTGATGGACGGGTGCGCACGATGCTGTTCGCCCCCGCCGCGGCCGCGGCCCGGCCCTGGCGGGTGACCAGGATCGCGACCTCGTCGCACCGTGCCCTCCCGCCGGAGCTCGTCGAGGCGATGCTGGCCTGCCAGACCTCGGCCGACCTGGTCGATCGCCCGGGGGATCCGCCCACCTGCCGGGCCGAGCTGCGCGCCCAGCTGGCCCCGCCGTTCCGCGGGCAGCGCTTCCTGCACCTGGCCTACGACCGGCCCGGGCGGCTGGTCGGCTTCGCCCGCCTCGGGATCTACGGCGCGTTCCACCGTGAGCTTGCGCACGGCACGCTCACCGTGCACCCGGCGGCGCGCCGGCACGGCGTCGGCACCGCGCTGCTGGCCGAACTGGCCGACGCGGCGGCCTCGCGCGGGCGCGGCAGACTGGTGCTCGACGGCCCGCGCAACGCCGCGACCGAGGGTTTCGCGCGCTTCGGCGGCCTCGCCGTCGGCGGCTGCGACCTGCGTTCCCGGCTGGCCATGGACGCGCCCGGGCTCGGCGCCCGGCTGGCCGCGCTGACGCCCGCCCCGCACGGCGGCCCGGACGCCGGGCTGCTCGCCCTGCGCTGGTCGGGCCCCTGCCCGGAGTACCTGGTGGGCGGGCTGATCAGCACCCTCGACTCGCTGCACGCCGACCCGGCCGACCCGGAGGTCACCCCGTTCACCGCGGCCGAGGTGCGCCACCGGGAGCACGCCGCCGCGCGGGCCGGGCTGCGCGAGTACACCGCCTGCCTGCTGGACCCGGCCACCGGCCGGATGGCCGCGCTCTCCACCGCGCACACCGCGGACGGGCTGCGCGGCGAGCAGAACGAGACCGTCGTCGTGCCCGAATACCGCGGCCGCGGCCTGGCCATCCGGGTCAAGGCGTACCTGGTACGCGAACTGCTCGCCGCCGAGCCGGGGCTGCGGATGCTCGACACGTACAACGCCGTCGGCAACACCCGGATGCTCGCGGTCAACCGCCGCCTCGGCTTCGCGCCCATCGACACGCACGCCGCCTGGACGCTGGCCCTCGCGCCGCGGGCGCTGGCGCAGCCGGCCTGATCGCGCGACCCTGATTCGGTCGGCCCCTGATCCGGCGGAAGCGATCGCGCGACCCTGATTCGACGGTCCTAATTCGGCCGACCCTGATTCGGGCCCGAGCACATGACCCCGATCAAGTCGGGCGCCCGGCCTCTGCGGCGGCTTCCCGGCTCACTCCACGGTGACCGACTTCGCCAGGTTCCGCGGCTTGTCGATGTCCCGGCCGAGGGCGAGCGCGGCGTGATAGGCGAACAGCTGCAACGGGATCCCGAGCAGGATCGGGTCGAGCTCGGGCTCGCTGCGCGGCACCAGGATCACGTCCTCGGCCAGCTTCGGGTCCGGCGCGCTGTGCCCGATCATCAGGACCCTGCCCTGCCTGGCACGGATCTCGCCGAGCGTGGTCAGATTCTTCTCCCGCAGTTCGTCGTCCGGCACGATCGCGAGCGTCGGCAGTTCGGGACCGATCAGCGCCAGCGGGCCGTGCTTGAGCTCGCTCGCCGGGTACGCCTCGGCGTGCAGGTACGACAGTTCCTTGAGTTTCTGCGCGCCTTCCCGGGCGGCCGGCCAGCCGCGCACCCGGCCGACGAACATCAGCGACGTGTACTGCGCGTACTGCCGGGCCAGCTCGGCGATCCGCTCCTCCTGCTCCAGCACCTCGGTGATCCGCCCGGGCAGCGCGCGCAGCGCCTCGACGATGCGCCGTCCGTCGGCGGGGGACAGGTCGTGCACCCGGCCCAGATGCAGCGCGATCAGCGCGAACGCCACGGAGGTGCAGGTGAAGGACTTGCTGGAGGTCACCGAGACCTCCGGTCCGGCGTGCAGGTAGACCCCGCCCGCGCACTCCCGCGCGATCGCGCTGCCGACGGTGTTGACCACCCCGAGCGTCCGCCCGCCCTTGCGGTTGATCTCGTGCACGGCGGCGAGGGTGTCGTAGGTCTCCCCGGACTGGCTGACCGCGATGTACAGCGTGTCCGACTCGATCACCGGGTTGCGGTAGCGGAACTCGGAGGCCGGCTCGGCGTGCGCGGGGATCCGGGCGAGCTCCTCGATCAGCTGCGCGCCGATCTCGCCCGCGTAGTACGCAGAGCCGCAGCCGAGGATCTTCACCCGGCGGAACTCGCGCGCCTCGCGCGGGGTCAGGTTGAGCCCGCCCAGGTGCGCGGTGGCGAAGCGCTCGTCGAGCCGGCCGGACAGGGTGCGCTCGAGCGCGGCCGGCTGCTCGTGGATCTCCTTGCTCAGGAAGTGCCGGTGCCCGGCGGTGTCGAAGTCGGCGTCGGCGATCTCCGCGGTGGCCGGCTGCTTGGCGGTGGCCCGCGCGTCGAGGGTGAAGGTGCTGAAGCCGTCCGCGCGCACGGTGGCCAGCTCGCCGTCGTCAAGGTGCACCACCTGGCGGGTGTAGCGGACCACGGCGGCGACGTCCGAGGCGGCGAACATCTCCTTCTCGCCGATGCCGAGCACGATCGGGCTTCCGTTGCGCGCGACCACGATCCGGTCCGGCTGTTGCGCGTCCAGCACCGCGATGCCGTACGTGCCCACCACCTGGCCGAGCGCGCCGCGCACCGCGGCCTCCAGGTCGAGCCCGGCCGCGGCCTGCTCGGCGACCAGGTGCACGAGCACCTCGGTGTCGGTCTCCGAGGCGAACTCGACGCCGCCGGCGGCCAGCTTGGCCCGCAACTGGTCCGCGTTCTCGATGATCCCGTTGTGCACCACCGCGAACCGGCCCGAGGCGTCCAGGTGCGGGTGCGCGTTCGCGTCGCTCGGCTCGCCGTGCGTGGCCCAGCGGGTGTGGCCGATGCCCGTGGTGCCGCGGAAGCGGGCGGGCACGGCGGCGGCGAGGTCGGCGACTCGGCCCTGCCGCTTGCACAGCCGCACCTTCGCGCCTTCGGCTTCCGCGGCCGCGGCCGCAGCCGCCGCGCGCCGCGATTCCCGGGCCGCGACGGCGATCCCGGCCGAGTCGTAGCCGCGGTATTCGAGCCGGGCCAGCCCGTCCAACAGGATCGGCGCGGCGTCCTGTGCGCCTACGTAGGCGACGATTCCGCACATGCGTAGGTTCTCCGTTCGTCAGGTGGGGGCGGGCTCAGCCGTAGACCAGGCGCCGCAGCTGACGCGCGGTCAGCTCGGGTGCGGCCACCGGCCGTTCGCGCAGCTCGGACCGGATCCGTTCGAAGATCGGGTCGTTGGTCAGGCCGCGCGCCTGCAGTTCCCGGTGCCGCCGGCGCACGTACTGCTCGACGCTCTCGTCGAAGTACGCCTTGACGTCCGCGATCACCCGCGCCGCGCTGCCCGCGGGCAGCCCGGTGGTGCGCATCACGTGGTGCAGCAGGTCCTCGTGCGGCGGCCCGGGAGTGGTCACGGCGACGGGGATGCGCACGGCAGCCGCGACCGGCATTGCGGCCGGAACGGGAGCTGCGGCGGGCGCCGTGGCGGGCGTTCGCGCGGGACTTCCGGTGGGTGTAGAGGGCGGCACGATCCACGACGCTAGCCGGACCGGACGCACATTGCCCAGTTTTCTGCCCGGATTCGGGCAGGATCCGCCGCGAATGGCGGACTGGGCGCGTTCAGCGGCCTCAGTGCGTTCAGACGCGGCGCCGCACGTCCTCGCTCAGCTTGTCCAGCAGCGCCACCAGCGTGTCCCGTTCCTGCACCGAGAGCGAGCCGACGAGTTCCGCTTCCCGGCCGAGCACCGCGTCCACCGAGCGCTCCACCAGTTCGTGCCCGGCCGGGGTGAGCCCGACCAGCACCGAGCGTGGTACCGCCGTACCGGCGGTGCGCACCACGAGGCCCTCGCGTTCGGCCTTGGCCACGCGCTGCGAGATCGCGCCCGCGGTCACCAGCGCGCGGTGCGAGAGTTCGCGGGTGCTCAGCGTGTACGGCGCCCCGGAGCGGCGCAGCATGGCCAGCAGGTCGAGGGTCGCCGCGTCGATCCGGCCTCGCGCAGCACCCGGGCGCGGTCGTCTGCGAACAGCTTCGCCAGCCGCCACAACGGGGTGACGACCTCGATCGACGCGGTGGGCGTGCCGGGGCGCTCGCGCCGCCAGGCGTCGGCGATCTCCCGCGCGCTCGGCGGCGCCGTGGTGCCGACGGTCTCAGCGGTGCGGGCCGCGAGCGGCACCTCGGACGTCCGGGCGGTCGAGGCCCGGGACCGGGCCGCCCCTCGCGTCATCGGCCGGTGGTTCCCCTGCTATCTTCGGACCCGAAATTCAGGGCTGAAAAATAGCAGGAGGGGGCCATGGCCCGCACCGTCCTGGTCACCGGGGGCAGCAGTGGCATCGGCCGCGCCATCGCCGCGCGCTTCGCCGCGGACGGCGCGCAGGTGTTCATCACCGGGCGCACCGAGAAGACCGTCGCCGAGGCCGCGGCGACGCTAGATGAGGACACTCCAGGCAACGTCGTCGGCGTGGTCTGCGACTCCACGGACACCGAGCAGCTCATCTCGCTCTCCGCCCGCCTGGACGACGGGGTCGACGTGCTGGTCAACGCGTCCGGGGGCCTCGTTCCGGCGCCGCCGGAGGACGAGGGCGAACAGGCCGCGGCGAACCCGCTGGAGGAGCTGCGCGAGACCTGGCACGCGTACGTCGCGCAGAACGTGCTCGGCGCGGTGCTCACGACGGCCGCGGTGCGCGACCTGCTCGGACCCGGCTCGTCGGTGATCAGCATCGGCTCGATCGGCGCCGAGCGGCGCGGCGGCGCGTACGGCGCGGCCAAGGCGGCGCTCGCGGCGTGGAGCGCCGGCCTGTCCGCCGAGCTCGGGCCGAACGGCGTGACGGTGAACGTGGTCTCGCCCGGCTACATCGAGTCCACCGGCTTCTTCCAGGGCGGCATGACCTCGGCCCGGCACGACCTGCTCGTCGCCGAGACCCTCAACCGCCGCGCCGGCACGGTGGAGGACGTGGCCGAACTGGTCTTCTTCCTGGCCGCACCCGGTGCGCGCCACATCACCGGCCAGACCATCCACGTCAACGGCGGCGCCTTCACCACGCGCTGAGGCGGCACCGGATTTCGCAATGGCTGCTGACGTGGGTGGGTGGTCGAGCTTCAATCTGAAAATCGCCTCCGGCAGGCCCTCCTCCACGAAATCCACGGGACCGGCTGGGTTTTCGCGTTGCCGGGTGGTGGTGGGGTGCGGTGTGGTTTTCAGCCTGAAACCCGACCATCCCCCCTCCGTCACGAGCCGATGCGAAATCCTGCACCGCGAGCGGGCGCGTGGAGGACGACGAAGGAGGATCCCCGCCTAGAACCCGAGCCGCTGCAGCTGCTTCGGGTCGCGCTGCCAGTCCTTGGCGACCTTCACGTGCAGGTCCAGGAACACCGGCGTGCCGAGCAGCGCCTCGATCTGCCTGCGCGCACGGGTGCCGACCTCGCGCAGCCGGGCGCCGCCGGTGCCGATGACGATCGACTTCTGGCTGGAGCGCTCCACGTACAGCGTCGCGTGCACGTCGAGCAGCGGTTTGTCCTTCGGGCGGTCGGTGCGCGGCAGCATCTCCTCGACCGTGACCGCGAGCGAGTGCGGCAGCTCGTCGCGTACGCCCTCGAGCGCCGCCTCGCGGATCAGCTCGGCGACCATCACCTGCTCGGGCTCGTCGGTCAGCTCGCCGCCCGGGTAGAGCGGCGGGGACGGCGGCAGCTGCCCCACCAGCAGATCCGCGAGCAAGCCCACCTGCGTGTCGGCGACCGCGCTGACCGGGACGATCTCCGCCCACTCGATGCCGACCTCCTTGCCGAGCTCGAGCACCGCGAGCAGCTGCTCGCCCACCGCCTGCTTGCCGACCGCGTCCGTCTTGGTCACCACGGCCACCTTCGGGGTGCGCCGCACATCGGCCAGCTGCTGCGCGATGTAACGGTCGCCGGGGCCGATCCGCTCGTCCGCCGGGATGCAGAATCCGATGACGTCGACCTCCGCCCAGGTCGCCCGCACCTGCTCGTTGAGCCGCTCGCCGAGCAGCGTGCGCGGCCGGTGCAGCCCAGGGGTGTCGACGAGGACGAGCTGCGCGTCCGGCCGGTGCACGATGCCGCGCACGGTGTGCCGGGTGGTCTGCGGGCGCCCCGAGGTGATCGCGATCTTCGCGCCGACCAGCGCGTTCGTCAGAGTGGACTTGCCCGCGTTGGGCCGGCCGACGAAGCAGGCGAAGCCGGCCCGGTAGTCCTCGGGCACGTCCAGGTACGACACCGGCGTGGCCGCGCCCGCCCCCGCCGGCGCCCGCCCCGCCGCGGTCGGCGCGGGCTCGGCCGAGCGCACCTGCGCCGGCGTGGTGCGCCGCTCCGCCTGCGCGATCGAGCGCCGCTTGCGCCGCTCGGCCGCCTCCAGCTCCTCGGCCTTCGCCGCCCGGCTGTTCCTGGCGGCGTTGCGCCCGGCCTGGGACTTCCGGGGTTGAGACGAGGAGCTGCGGCGCGGTTCGGTCATTCCCCTAGTGTCTCAGACCGGCCGAACGGCTCGGACCGGCCGCACTCCGACTACTTCCAGCATCGACTCGAGCCCCTTGAAGTCGTCCACGTTCGCCGTGTGCAGCGGGATGCCTTTCGCCACGGCGGTCGCGGCGATCATCAGGTCGTTCCTGCGCGGCTTCGGGTCACGGCCGATGGCGACCATGAGACCGGCGAGCGCGTTGAACGCGTTCGCGGGTCCATCACGGCCGCGTCTCATTGCGAAGTTCGCGCTGCGTGATTGTCCGTGCCGTTTCTGATGCGTGCCTCGGCGGGGGCGGCGGTCCCACGCCATGTCCGATTGTGCTGCGCCCTACCGCCCGCGCAGCGCGCGGTAGCGCTCGACCAGGGCGTTCGTCGAGGAGTCGTGCGCGTCGGGAGCGGCGGAGCCGCCGGCCTCGAGCTCGGGCTCGATCTTCTTCGCCAGCACCTTGCCGAGCTCCACGCCCCACTGGTCGAAGGAGTTGATGTTCCACACCGCGCCCTGGGTGAACACCTTGTGCTCATAGAGCGCGACCAGCTGGCCGAGCACCGAGGGGGTGAGCTTGGGCGCCAGGATGCTGGTGGTCGGGTGGTTGCCCTTGAACACCCGGTGCGGCACGATCGGCGCCGCCGTGCCCTCGGCCTCCACCTGCTCCTTCGTCTTGCCGAACGCCAGCGCCTCGGTCTGCGCGAGGAAGTTCGCGGTCAGCATGTCGTGGTGCGCGTTGCGCGGGTCGGCGGCGGCGGCGACCGGCTCGGCGAAGCCGATGAAGTCCGCCGGGATGATCTTCGTGCCCTGATGGATCAGCTGGTAGTAGGCGTGCTGCCCGTTGGTCCCGGGCGTGCCCCACACGATCGGGCCGGTCTGCCAGCCCACCGGCTCGCCGTCGCGCTGCACCGACTTGCCGTTGGACTCCATGTCCAGCTGCTGCAGGTACGCGGAGAACTTCGACAGGTAGTGCGAGTACGGCAGCACCGCGTGCGTCTGCGCGTCGAAGAAGGAGCCGTACCAGACGCCGAGCAGGCCGAGCAGCGCCGGCACGTTCTCGGCCAGCGGCGCGGTGCGGAAGTGCGTGTCGACGGTGTGGAACCCGGCGAGCATCTCGCGGAAGCGCTCCGGGCCGATCGCGATCATCAGCGAGAGGCCGATGGCCGAGTCGTACGAGTAACGGCCGCCGACCCAGTCCCAGAACCCGAACATGTTGGCCGTGTCGATGCCGAACTTCGCCACCTCGCCGTCGTTCGTGGACACCGCCACGAAGTGCTTGGCCACCGCGGCCTCGTCCCCGCCGAGCTGGTCGAGCACCCAGGCCTTGGCCGAGGTCGCGTTCGTGATCGTCTCGACCGTGGTGAAGGTCTTCGAGGAGATGACGAACAGCGTCTCCGCCGCGTCCAGGTCCCGGGTCGCCTCGTAGAGGTCGGCGCCGTCCACGTTCGAGACGAAGCGGAAGGTCATCGAGCGGTCCGAGTACTCCTTGAGCGCCTCGTACGCCATCGCCGGGCCCAGGTCGGAGCCGCCGATGCCGATGTTGACCACGTTCTTGATCCGCTTGCCGGTGTGGCCCTTCCACGAGCCCGAGCGCACCTTGGCGGCGAACACGGTCATCCGGTCGAGCACCTCGTGCACGCCGGGAACCACGTCCTCGCCGTCCACCTCGATGTGCGCGCCGCGCGGCGCGCGCAGCGCCACGTGCAGCACCGCCCGGTCCTCGGTGACGTTGATCTTCTCGCCCGCGAACATCGCGTCGCGCAACTGCTCGACCCCGCGGGCCCGCGCCAGCTCCAGCAGCAGCCCGAGCGTCTCGTCGGTGATCAGGTGCTTGGAGAAGTCCACGCTCAGGTCGCCCACGGCCAGCCGGTAGCGCCCGGCGCGGCCGGGATCGGTCGCGAACAGCTCCCGCAGGTGCGTGTCCGCGAACGCCTCGCGATGCTTCGCGAGCGCCTGCCACTGGCTCGTTTCAGTCAACTGCTGCGTCATACTCGACGACTCCTCGGCTGCAAGTGCTATGACGTCAGATCGGTAACGGGATCAAACTAACACCGGGCGCATTACCCTGCTGACCATGAGCCAGCCACAGCCGGACAGCACGCGGCGCAAGATCCTGGTGGTCGAGGACGAGCCGACGCTGGCCGACGCGGTGCTCGCGCGGTTGAACGCGGCGGGCTTCGCGACGGCCTACGCCGCCACCGGTCCCGCCGCCCTCGCGGCCGCGCGCGAGCATCAGCCGGACGCGCTGGTGCTCGACGTGATGCTGCCCGGCTTCGACGGGCTCGAGGTCTGCCGCCGGCTGCAGGCCGAGTACCCGGTGCCGGTGCTCATGCTCACCGCCAGGGACGCCGAGTCGGACCTGCTCGCCGGGCTCGGCGCGGGCGCCGACGACTATCTGACCAAGCCGTTCTCCATGCGGGAGCTGATCGCCCGGATCACCGCCCTGCTGCGCCGGGTCGACCTGGTGCGCGCGCAGGCGCTGCGCGGCAGCGAGCCGGCCGCCGAGGAGGACGACCCGGACGTCCCGCTCCAGCTCGGCTCCGCCGAGCACCCGCTGACCGTGGACAAGGCCAGACGGCGGGTGCGCGCGGACGGCGCCGAGGTGCACCTGACCCCGATCGAGTTCGACCTGCTGCTCAGCCTCGCCCGCCGGCCCGGCCAGGTCGTCTCCCGGCAGCGGCTGCTGGCCGAGGTGTGGGACTGGGCGGACGCCTCGGGCACCCGCACCGTCGACTCCCATGTGAAGGCGTTGCGCAAGAAGATCGGCGCGGAGCGGATCCGCACCGTGCACGGGGTGGGCTACTCGCTGGAGACCGGCGCCGAGGCGGGTGCCACGTGACCGGCCGCGACCCGCGGGCCGGGGAGAACGCGCGCCGGGAGCCGCAGCCGGCCGCCGGCGACCCGCCGGGCCGGCTCGCCTCGCTGCACAAGCTGCGCGCCGTGCAGCCGCTGGACCGGCTCTCCTCGCTGCGGATCAAGCTGGGCGTGCTGGTCGCCGCGTCCGTGACGGTCTCGGCCGGCTTCTCCGCGATCGGCGTCACCCTCGGCATCGAGGCGCGCTACGTGGTGACGGTCGCCGTGCTGCTGTCCCTGGTGGTCGTGCAGATCCTGGCGCACGGCATGATCGCGCCGCTGCGCTCGATGGCCGCCGCCGCGTCCTCGATGGCGCACGGCGACTACTCCCGCCGCGTGCGCGCCACCTCCCGGGACGAGGTGGGCCGGCTGGCGATCGTGTTCAACCAGATGGCCGCCGATCTCGAGGCCGCCGACCGGGCCAGGCGGGAGCTGATCGCCAACGTCTCGCACGAGCTGCGCACCCCCATCTCCGCGCTGCGCGCCGTGCTGGAGAACGTGGTGGACGGGGTGACCGAGCCGGACGGCGCCGCGGTCAAGGCCGCGCTCGCCCAGACCGAGCGGCTCGGCCTGCTGGTGGAGGAGCTGCTCGACCTGTCCCGGCTGGAGGCAGGCGCGGTGCCGCTGGACGTCTCCGAGTTCGCGGTCGAGCCGTTCCTGGTCGAGGTGGTGCGCCAGGCGCAGACCGCGGGCCGGCGGGTGCGCTACCGGCTCGACGTGCGCCCGCCCGACCTGCTCGCGCGCGCCGACGCGGGCCGGCTGCACCAGGTGGTGGCGAACCTGGTGGACAACGCGGCCAAGCACTCGCCGGCCGACGGCCTGGTGCAGGTCTTCGCCCAGCGCACGGCGGAGGGGCTGCTGCGCATCGAGGTGGCGGACGAGGGCCCGGGCATCCCGGAGCCGGAGCGGGTGCGCGTGTTCGAGCGGTTCACCCGCGGCGCCGCGGGCAAGACGGAGCCGGGTGGCGGAACGGGCCTCGGCCTGGCCATCGCCCGCTGGGCGGTGCAGCTGCACGGCGGGACGATCCAGGTCATGCCGTCCGCGCGGGGCGCGCTCATCCGGCTCGAGCTCCCGGCGGAGCCCGCCTCCGCCCCCTCGCGGGCGGAATAGCCCGGTAGAGCTACGGCATTATAGTCAGCAGAGGTGGTTCAGGTCCCGAGTTAGTGTGACTCTCGTCGCGTTGGCCGGTGCGAACTGCGATTCGCGCGGGAAAGCGCGTAACCTGGGCTACCGTGCCCGCTGAGGAGGAACCGCAGGGGCCCGCGACGCGGATTCTGTCGGCTCCCGCGATCCCTTCTTTTCCCGGGCGTGCAGTCCGAAGTTACGCGGATCTATGAAGCGGAAGAGGGCGGAAACCGCCGTGTCGCCACAGTCAACACCGACGACGTCTCAGTCAACACCGGCCCCGGAGGGCGGCAGCGAGACGCCTCCCGGCGAGTTGGCCCAGTTCGGTCCGAACGAATGGCTGGTCGACGAGATCTACCAGCAGTACCTGCACGACCCGGAGTCGGTCGACAAGGCCTGGTGGGACTTCTTCAACGACTACCAGCCCGCCGCCACGGCCACGCTCAACAGGTCCAACGAGTACCAGGCCGCGGCAGCCGCGGCCGCCGCCAACGGAGCCGCCCCCGCCGCCGTGCCCGCACAGGCCCCCACCACCGCCCCCGGCGCCACCGAGCCGCTGGCCAAGCCGGTCGCCGTGCCGGGCAGCCAGGCTCCGGTCGCGCAGGTCGCCGCCGGGGTCGCCCCGGCCGTCGCCGCCCGCGCCGCCGGAACCGCGGAGTCCGCCCCCGCCGCGCTCTCCCCGAAGCCCACCCCGCAGGCCGTGGCCCCGGTCGGCGGCGTGCCGCGGGACGCCGCGATCACCGCCCCGCCCACCGCCTCCACCCCGACCGGCGGCGGCGCGGCCACCACCGTGCTCAAGGGCCCGGCCGCGCGGCTGATCACCAACATGAACGCCTCGCTCGAGGTGCCCACCGCGACCTCGGTGCGCGCCGTCCCGGCGAAGCTGCTGATCGACAACCGCGTGGTGATCAACAACCACCTCAAGCGCGCCCGCGGCGGCAAGGTCTCCTTCACCCACCTCATCGGCTACGCCATGGTCCAGGCGACCAAGGCGATCCCGGAGATGAACGGCTCGTTCGCCGAGGCGGAGGGCAAGCCCGCCCTGGTCACTCCCGAGCACATCAACTTCGGCCTGGCCATCGACCTGCAGAAGCCGGACGGCTCGCGCACCCTCGTGGTGCCCTCGATCAAGGCCGCCGAGCTGATGGACTTCCGCGAGTTCTGGCAGGCCTACGAGGACCTGGTCCGCAAGGCCCGCACCAACAAGCTCACGGCCGACGACTTCGCCGGCACCACCATCTCGCTGACCAACCCGGGCGGCATCGGCACCGTGCACTCCGTGCCGCGGCTGATGAAGGGCCAGGGCACCATCATCGGCGTCGGCGCGATGGAGTACCCGGCCGAGTACCAGGGCGCGAGCGAGGAGACGCTCTCTCGGCTGGCCGTCAGCAAGATCATGACGCTGACGTCCACCTACGACCACCGGATCATCCAGGGCGCGCAGTCCGGCGAGTACCTCAAGGCGATCCACCAGCTGCTGCTGGGCGCGGACGACTTCTACGACCGGGTCTTCGAGTCGCTGCGCATCCCCTACGAGCCGGTGCGCTGGGTGCAGGACATCCCGGCCACGCACGAGAACGACGTCAACAAGACCGCGCGCGTGCAGGAGCTGATCGACTCCTACCGCACCCGCGGCCACCTGATGGCCGACACCGACCCGCTCGAGTACAAGCAGCGCCGGCACCCCGACCTCGACGTCGTCTCGCACGGCCTGACCCTGTGGGACCTCGAGCGCGAGTTCGCCACCGGCGGCTTCGGCGGCCACCCGCTGATGAAGCTGCGCGACATCCTCGGCGTGCTGCGCGACTCGTACTGCCGCACCGTCGGCATCGAGTACATGCACATCCAGGACCCGGTGCAGCGCAAGTGGATCCAGGGCAAGGTGGAGAACGGCAACACCAAGCCGTCCCGCGAGGAGCAGCTGCGGATCCTCAACCGGCTCAACGCGGCCGAGGCGTTCGAGACCTTCCTCCAGGTCAAGTACGTCGGCCAGAAGCGCTTCTCGCTCGAGGGCGGCGAGTCGGCGATCGCGGTGCTCGACCAGATCATCTCCTCGGCCGCCGAGGCCGGTCTGGACGAGGCCAGCATCGGCATGCCGCACCGCGGCCGGCTCAATGTGCTGACGAACATCGTGGGCAAGCCCTACGCCAAGGTCTTCAGCGAGTTCGAGGGCAACCTCGACCCGAAGTCGATGCACGGCTCCGGCGACGTGAAGTACCACCTGGGCACCGACGGCGAGTTCAGCGCGCTGTCCGGTTCGCAGATCAAGGTCTCGCTCACCGCGAACCCCTCGCACCTCGAGGCGGTCGACCCGGTGCTCGAGGGCTTCGTGCGGGCCAAGCAGGACATCGTGAACAAGGCCGGCTCGGCGTTCACGGTGCTGCCGATCCTGATGCACGGCGACGCCGCGTTCGCCGGGCAGGGCGTGGTGGCCGAGACGCTGAACATGTCGCAGCTGCGCGGCTTCCGCACCGGCGGCACCATCCACGTGGTGGTCAACAACCAGGTGGGCTTCACCACCTCGCCCGCCTCCGCGCGCTCCTCGGTGTACGCCACCGACGTCGCGCGGATGGTCGAGGCGCCGATCTTCCACGTGAACGGCGACGACCCCGAGGC
>Ga0310811_10006815_pt1 | contig 14610 bp, 14 predicted proteins | sample YCmetagenome_FD_207642 | JGI IMG/M metagenome (GOLD analysis project Ga0310811, IMG submission 207642) | Soil microbial communities from experimental microcosm in Duke University, North Carolina, United States - YC | ecosystem: Engineered > Artificial ecosystem > Soil microcosm > Unclassified ...
GCGATCATTGAGGATCGCGCTGCACACCGCAATGCCGACCGCGCCGCCCAGATTGCGCATCATGTTGAACAGGCCGCTGGCATATTTCAGCCGCTGCGGCGGCAGGCTGCCGAGGCCCAGAGTGACACTCGGCGCGACGCAGAACACTTGCGGGAAGCCGCGCAGCAATTGCGGCCAGAGCAACTGGTCTGTGCCCCAATCGCTGGTGATGAAGGAAAAACTCCACAGCCCCAGCGCGAAGCAGGCAAACCCACCCATCATGATCCAGCGCAGATCGAAGCGTTTCGCCAGCATGATATAGACCGGCACGCCGAGGATCGAGCCGACCCCGGTGGAGAAAACCGCGAGTCCCGTCTGCCAGGCGGAATAACCCCGCACGTAACCCAGGAACAGAGGCGTGAGATAGATCGTCGCGAAAATGCCGATGCCGGTGGTGAAGGAGAGAATGCAGCCGAGCGAGAAATTGCGGTTGCCTAACGCGCGAAAATCCACGACCGGCGTTTTTACCACCAGGCTGCGGACGATGAATGCCAGCAGCGACAGGCCGGAAATCCAGGCGCAGGCCGTGATGCCGGAATCGCTGAACCAGTTCCAGCGCGTGCCTTCCTCGAGAAAATATTCCAGCGTGCCGAGGCCGATGGCCATCAGCACGATCCCCAGATAATCGGCTTCCTTGAGAAGTTTTATGTTAGGCTCGTCGATTTCTACCAGAAGGCCGACGAAGATCGCCACCAATAGCCCCGGCAGGAGGTTGATGTAGAACAGCCAATGCCAGTTCAACGCGTCCGTGACATAGCCGCCGATCACCGGGCCGAGCGTGGGCGCGACGGAGGCGATGGTGCCGATCACCGCCGCGGAATAGACCCGCTTCGGGCCTTGAAAATAATGAAACGAGGAGGTGAACACGGTGGGGATCATCGAGGCGCCGAGCAGGCCCTGCAAGGCGCGGAACAGGATCATGGACTGGATGTTCCAGGCGAGGCCGCAGAGCATGCTGGCGGCGGTGAAGCCGAGCGCCGAGGCGGTGAACAGCCAGCGCGTGGAAAACACCCGCGTCAACCAGCCGGAAAGCGGAATCACGATGATCTCGGCGATCAGATAGGCGGTCTGCACCCAACTGATCTGGTCCTGCGCCGCGGACAGCCCGCCGCCGATATCCTGCAGCGAGGAGGCGACGATCTGGATATCCAGCAACGCGATGAACATGCCGACGCACATGATCGCGAACGGCAGGATCGCCTTCATTTCGTGTCTACATTCACGGTGACGGAGAGGCCCGGCCGCAGCAGACCGAGCGCCCCAGCATCGCCATCGAGCCAGATGCGCACCGGCACGCGCTGCACGATTTTCGTAAAATTGCCGGTCGCGTTTTCCGCCGGCAGCACACTGAACACCGCCCCGGTGGCAGGGGCGAGGCTGCCGACATGGCCGGTGATCTTTCGCCCCGGCAGAATGTCGGCGCTGATCGTGACCTTATCGCCGGGGCGCATGCGGGCGAGCTGGTCTTCCTTGAAATTCGCATCGACCCAGAGCCCCTGCGCCGGCACCAGGCTGAGCAGTTGCGCGCCGATGCTGGCATAGCCGCCGAGCTCGGCGCTGCGGTTGCCGATATAGCCGTCAATCGGCGCGCGAATGTCCGTGTAACCGAGATTCAGCACGGCGTTGGTCAGCATGGCGCGGGCCCCGGCGAGTGCCGCCTTCGCCTGGTCTTTTTGCGTGTCGATCACGGCGAGCTGGGCCTGGGCCGCCGCCAACGCCGCCTGGGCTTTCTCGCCGCCCGCCAGACTCTGCTGCAATGTGCTGCCCGCGGTTTGCGCCTGCTGCACGGAGCCCGCGCTGGTGGTGGCCAAAGTGCGGTAGCGCGCCTCATTGAGCCGGGCCAGAGAGATTTGCGCATCGCTGGCGCGGATGTCGGCCTGTGCCTCGGTAATCAGCGCGAGCTGCAGCCGGCGTGTGGCGTCGAGATGATCCAGCGCCGCCGCGTCGCCGGCCACCTTTGCCTGTGCTCTGGCCAAAGCGGCGCGATAATCGCGATCATCGATTTTCACCAGCAACGTGCCTGCTTTCACGAACTGGTTGTCGGTGACGTCGATGCGCGCGATCAGTCCGCTCACTTTGGGCGCCAAATCGGTGACGTTGCCGCCGACATAGGCGTCGTCGGTGCTCTGCCAGTACTGGCCGGTATCGAGCCAATAAATGCCGAACCAGGCGAGGGTGGCGGCCGCCAACCCACCGCCGGCCGCCGCGATGAGCCATTGGCGCCAACGAAGCCGGCTGCCGATGACGGTACCGGTCTCGCGATCGGCCAGGAGCGGTTGGCTCATGGCCTTGGACTAGGCTCGGCCGTAGCGCGCAGCAGCGTGCTGGCGCGACAGATTGGGGCCAAGCGCAAAGCGCGCTTCGGTCAGTTTCTGCCAGTCGGTAAGGTCGGGCAGCGAGGGAATCGTGACCGCCTCGTTCTGGTCCAGGCCGGACAACGCCGCGTCCACCATTTCCTCCACGTCCATCACCATTTCCGCCGGCAGATTGGAGATGTTCATGCCCGCACGCTCCCAGATTTCGGTGCGCGTCGCACCCGGCAGAACCGCCTGAACCCGGATGCCCAGCGGGCCGAGTTCCTGCTGCATGGTTTGTGTCAGCGCCAGAATGTAGGCTTTGGTGCCGCTATACGCGCCGTTGAACCGCTCCGGGGCCAGCGCCAGGACCGAGGCGATGTTGATGATGGTCCCGCTGCGGCGGGCGGAAAACGCGCGTGCCGCGGCGGCGGCCAGGCGCGTTGCGGCGGTGACGTTCAGCTCGATCATCCGCTCAAGCCCGTCAGGGTCGTTGCTGGCCAACGGGCCGTTCATGGCCACGCCGGCATTGTTCACCAGCATGGTGATCGCCGCGTCCGTGTCCAGGCGGTGCTCCACCTTCGCCCGGTCCTCGCGCCGGGTCAGGTCGGCCGCTAAAATCTCAGCCTTGATGCCGGTTTCCTGCAGCCCGGCGGCCAATGCCTGCAGCTTCGCCACGTCGCGGGCGACGAGCACGAGATTATAGCCGCGCGCCGCCAGGCGCCGGGCATAGACCGCGCCGATGCCGGTGGAAGCGCCGGTGATCAAAGCGGTATTCTTTGTAGGTTGGGACATCGAGACACTCCTTGGGTGAGGCCGCTCTGGTGGGCCTGGGATTGCCATAAAATGTCGACCATCATATTATATGTCAAATGACATATAATGCGTTCAGCCATGCGCGGGCGGTGCGTTTCATCGATTTAGCCGGGCGCGTATCTTGCGTGGCGGCAGCGATGCCGGGAAGCGGAGGGGTTTTAGGGTGAGATTTGCCAAAGGGCATAAGGAGGAAACGCGCCAGCGCATCATTGAGGTCGCCTCGGAGATGTTCCGGCGCGACGGTGTGGAGGCGGTCGGCATTGCCGGGCTCATGGCCGAGGCCGGCCTGACCCATGGCGGTTTCTACGCGCATTTCCGCTCCAAGGAGGAGCTGGTGCGCGAGGCCATGTTGTGGGCGTTCGAGCATAGCCGGCTGCGCCGGGAAGTCGGGGGCGATAAAGCAGCCGCTTTGGAAGCGCTGATTCGCTCTTATTTGGGCCCGACGCATCGCGACGCGCCGGAGCGCGGCTGCGCCGTCGCCGCTCTGGTCAGCGAAATCGCCCGTCATGAGACCGCGACGCGTGAGGTTTTTGCGGAAAAACTCGAGGCGCTGACCGGGCGCATCGCCGGGCTGCTGCCCAACAGCGTGCCGGAAGCGGAGCGCGCGGCCACGGCCACGGCGATGTTCGGCACGATGCTGGGGACGCTGCAGATGGCGCGTGCGGTCACCGACCCGGCACGTTCCGATGCGATCCTGGAAGGCGGAATTCAGGCGGCGCTGCGCCTGGCCGGCCCGCCCGCGTAGGAGGACGGCTCAGACCGGCTGGTCGGTGCCCGTCGTGAAATCGACGATGATCTCGTCGGGGAGTTGTTCGAGGGTGATCTGCACCTCCTCGGGCGTGACGGTCTCGGCCACGCGGATGCGTGCGGTGGCTCGGAACATCGTTTCGCCCGTGAAGGGGGCGGTTTCAATGTCGCTGCTGAACGCTTCGATATTGGCGCCGAGCTGGCTCAAAGCCTGCGTCACGTCCCGCACGATCTCCGGCCGGTCGCGGGCGACGAGGGTCAATTCGAGGATTTTGCGGCCGGTCTGCGCCGGCGCGGCGGCGCTGAGTTCGACCGTGATCCGCAGGCCGGCATCGTCGAGGCCGCGCAAGGCGGTGCTGAGGGCGGCAACGTTCGGCTCCGGCACACTGACCAGCACGATCCCCGCGAACTTGTCCGCGAGACGGGCCACGCGGCTCTCCCGCCAGCTTCCGCCCGCGGCGGCGATGGCCTCCGAGATGGCGTTCCCGAGGCCCGGTCTGTCGCGACCCATGAATGTCAGGACCAGCGAGGTTGCCATTCCACAGCTCCCAGGGAATAGGGGGAAATTACCATAAGAAAGTGGCCGCTTTTTGAAAAAAAGCGGCGCAAAAACTTTTGTTATGCTGGGCCGGAGGCTGTGTCGGCGCCGACGCCCATGGCCCAGCACCATAAAGTTTTTTTGCTACTTTTTGTTCACAAAAAGTAGCGCTTTCTCTCGCTTGCCTTTATGAGCCCCCGACAATTTCAGCCGTCGAGGATTCATGATTCGCCTGGACAATATCAGCAAGCAGAACGGCACGCGCCTGATTTTCGTCGAGGCATCGGCCGCCTTGCAGAAGGGCGAGAAAATCGGCCTTGTCGGCCCCAACGGTGCGGGCAAATCCACGCTGTTCCGCCTCATCACCGGCCAGGAGGAGCCTGACGAGGGCCATATCCTCGTCGATCGCGGGGTGAGCATCGGCTTGTTCAGCCAGGATGTGGGCGAAATGGCGGGGCGCAGCGCCGCTGCCGAGGTGATGGCGGGCGCCGGGCCTGTGAGCGAGGTGGGCGCGGAGCTGGCCAAGCTGGAAGCTGCCTTGGCGGATCCGAACCAGGCGGATCAGCTCGACGCCATTCTGGAGCGCTTCGGCGAAGTGCAGGCGCGCTTCGAGGAGCTGGGCGGCTATGCGCTGGAGGGCAAGGCGCGGGAAGTGCTGCACGGGCTGGGCTTCTCCCAGGAGATGATGGACGGCGATGTCGGCCGCCTGTCCGGCGGCTGGAAAATGCGCGTTGCTTTGGCCCGCATCCTGCTCATGCGCCCGGACGTGATGCTGCTCGACGAGCCCAGCAACCATCTCGACCTTGAAAGCCTGATCTGGCTGGAGCAATTCCTCGCCAATTATGACGGCGCGCTGCTGATGACCTCGCACGACCGCGAATTCATGAACCGCGTGATCAACAAAATCATCGAAATCGACAGCGGTAACCTCACCAGCTTCTCCGGCGATTATGAATTCTATGCCCGCCAGAGCGCGCTGAACGAGAAGCAGCAACAGGCGCAGTTCGAGCGCCAACAGGCGATGCTGGCCAAGGAACTCGCTTTCATCGAGCGCTTCAAGGCCCGCGCCTCGCATGCGGCGCAAGTGCAGAGCCGGGTGAAGAAGCTGGACAAGATCGACCGCGTGGAACCGCCCAAGCGCCGCCAGACCATCGAATTTGAGTTCCGCCCGGCCCCGCGCTCAGGTGACGACGTGGCGAACCTGCGCGGCGTTTCCAAGCGTTATGGCTCGAAGGTGATTTATGACGGGCTGGACCTGCTGATCCGCCGCAAGGAGCGCTGCTGCGTGCTGGGCGTGAACGGCGCGGGCAAGTCCACGCTGTTGAAGCTGGTGACAGGCACCACCGCCCCGGATGCCGGTACCGTGACGCTCGGTGGCAGCGTGAAAATGGGCTATTTCGCACAGCACGCCATGGATCTTCTGGACGGCGACGCCACGGTGTTCGAGACGCTCGACGCCACCTTCCCGCATGCGGGGCAGGGCGTGCTGCGCACGCTGGCCGGCGCGTTCGGGTTTTCGGGCGACGAAGTGGAGAAACGCTGCCGCGTGCTCTCCGGCGGTGAGAAGGCGCGGCTGGTGATGGCGCTGATGCTCTTCGACCCGCCGAATTTCCTCGTCCTCGACGAGCCGACCAACCATCTCGACCTGGCGACGAAGGAAATGCTCATCACCGCGCTCTCGGCTTACGAAGGCACCATGCTGTTCGTCTCCCACGACCGGCATTTTCTCTCCGTGCTCTCCAACCGGGTGCTGGAACTCACCCCGGACGGGCTCCACGACTATGACGGCGGCTACACGGAATATGTGGCCCGCACGGGACAGGAAGCACCGGGGCTGCATAGTTAAGTCAAGGCAAGGAAAGGAAGCGCTACTTTTTGTGAACAAAAAGTAGCAAAAAAACTTTGTTATTCTGGGCCCGTGCCGCTCGAGCGCCTCAGGCCCAGCGTAAATAAAAATTTTTGCGCCGCTTTTTTTTAAAAAGCGGCTCCTTTCTTTTTTAACTGAGCGTTAGCCCTCCCGCCTTGGCGATAAACGCGGCGATCTCCTGCGTGCCTTGTCCCGCTTTCACGTTGGCGAAGATGAACGGCCGGTCGCCGCGCATGCGTTTGGCGTCGCGGTCCATCACCTCCAGGCTGGCGCCCACCAACGGGGCCAGGTCGATTTTGTTGATCACCAGAAGGTCGCTCTTGGTGATGCCGGGTCCGCCCTTGCGTGGGATCTTGTCGCCGGCGGATACGTCGATGACGTAGATGGTGATGTCCGCGAGTTCGGGCGAGAAGGTTGCGGCCAGATTGTCGCCGCCGCTTTCGATCAGCAGCAGTTCGAGGCCGGGAAATTTTTTGCACAATTGCGCGACGCCGGCGAGGTTGATGCTGGCATCCTCGCGGATGGCGGTGTGCGGGCAGCCGCCGGTTTCGATGCCGAGGATCCGTTCCGGCGGCAGCGAGCCGGCGCGGGTGAGGAACTCCGCATCCTCTTTGGTGTAGATGTCGTTGGTGATCGCCGCGATTTCGATTTTGTCGCGGAAGATTTTGCAGAGCGCGTCCATCAAAGCGGTTTTGCCGGTGCCGACCGGGCCGCCGACGCCGACGCGCAAAGGTCCGTTGTGACTCATGAGCGGAATAACCTCGTATATTGTGTTTCGTGCCGCATGGCGGCGATGTCGGACACCCAGCAGGCGCCGCCCAGATCATCCGGGCCGGAAGTGGCGCTGGCTTGTGCAACGTCTAGGATGGTCGGTTCCAGAGCGGCCTGGACCCGCAAGCCCGCCGTCTGGCCGAGCGGGATGAGGCGGATGGCGGCGGAGACCATGTTGGCGCTGGCGGCGTGCAGGAAGGCGAGCGCGGTGTCGTCCTCCGCCACGCCGTGCGCGGCGGCGAGTTTCCCCACCGCGACGGCATAGGGCAAAGGCTCGTCCTTCCAGTCCACGCCGTGCCAGGGGGCGGCGGCGAGCGTGAAGGCCGCGCCCTGCGCGCTGCTCTCCAGCCGCCGTTCCGCCGTGGGGCACAGCGCCATGCCCAGCGCCGCCACATCCTCGCCGCGATATGCAAGGCGGAGCAGGATCGCGTCGGACCATAGCGCGCCGAGGCGCAGCGTGTCTTCCATCCAGGCGCTTAAGCTCGTCTCGTCATGCACATGGCCGGCTTCCACCGCCCATTCCAGCCCGTGCGAATAGGCGAAGCCGCCGGTGGGGAAGGCGGGCGAGAGCCAAGTGAGTAGGCGCAGGAGCGCGATGTCAGCCATGGTACGCGCCTTGCTCCGGATCGAACGGCGCGGTTATTGGCACCGCGATGCCGCCAAGGCCGTGTACCATCTCGGCGATGACATGATCGTCGAGGATTCGTATCGCGCCGGGCAGGAACTGTGCCGAGAGGTGCCGGTTGCCGAGATGCCAGGCCAGGCGGATCAAAAGATCTGGCGCGGGGGCAGAGATTTCCAGCAATCGTTCGGGCGCGGCGTGAACCGCCACCAGCGAACCATCCTCAAGGAGCAGCGCATCGCCGTCGCGGATATGGACCGCCTCAGGCAGGTCCAGCAAAATTTCCGCGCCCTGGTCGGTGAGGAAGCGCAGGCGGCGGCGATAGCGCCGGTCGAAATCCAGCGTCACGGAAAGCGAAGCTACGCCAGACCATGCGCCGGCCGGGAGGAGTTTCTGTGCGCGGCGCATCAGAACAGGAAATAACGCTGCGCCATCGGCAAAATTTCCGCCGGTTCGCAGACCAGAAGTTCGCCGTCGGCCCGCACTTCATAAGTCTCCGGATCGACCTCGATATGCGGCGTGGCATCATTATGGATCATGGATTTTTTCGAGATCCGGCTGCGTGTGTTGCTCACCGCGACCAGCGGACGCGTAAGGCCGAGGGATTTGCCGAGACCGGAATCGAGCGCCGCGCCCGAGACGAAGAGCAGGGACGATTCCACCAGCGCCCGCCCATAGGCGCCGAACATCGGCCGATAATGCACCGGCTGCGGCGTCGGGATGGAGGCGTTGGCATCGCCCATCGCCGCCATCGCGATCGAACCTGATTTCAGCACCATGTCCGGCTTGATGCCGAAAAAGGCGGGCGACCACAGCACCAGATCCGCGAGCTTGCCTTCCTCGACTGAGCCGATATGTGTGGCCATGCCCTGCGCGATGGCGGGGTTGATCGTGTATTTGGCGATGTAGCGCTTCACCCGGTTGTTGTCGGCGCGCCCGTCGCCAGGGAGGGCACCGCGCTGCACTTTCATTTTATGCGCGGTCTGCCAGCAACGGATGATCACCTCGCCGACGCGGCCCATTGCCTGGCTGTCGGAAGAGATCATCGAAAGCGCGCCGAGATCGTGCAGAATGTCTTCGGCGGCGATCGTCTCCTTGCGGATCCGGCTTTCGGCGAAGGCGATGTCTTCGGGGATCGACGCGTCCAGATGGTGGCACACCATCAGCATGTCGAGATGCTCGTCCAGCGTGTTTACCGTGTAGGGCCGCGTGGGGTTGGTGGAGCTGGGCAGCACGTTAGGCAGCCCGGCAACGCGGATGATGTCCGGCGCGTGGCCGCCCCCGGCGCCCTCGGTATGGAAGGCGTGAATGGTGCGGCCCTTGAAGGCGGCGATCGTGTCTTCGACGAACCCGCTTTCGTTCAGCGTGTCGGAATGCAGCATCACCTGCACGTCGAATTTGTCCGCCACGGACAGACAGCAATCGATGGCGGCCGGTGTGGTGCCCCAATCCTCGTGGAGTTTCAGCGACGACGCGCCGGCGCAGATCATTTCCTCGAGCGCAGCGGGGTGGCTGGCATTGCCTTTGCCGGTGAAGGCGAGATTCACCGGAAACGCCTCCGCCGCCTGTAGCATGCGGCCGAGATGGAACGGGCCCGGCGTGCAGGTGGTGGCGGCCGTGCCGGTGGCGGGGCCGGTGCCGCCGCCGACCATGGTGGTGATGCCGGAGGCCAGCGCCTCCTCGATCTGCTGCGGGCAGATGAAATGGATATGCGCGTCGATGCCGCCGGCGGTGAGGATCTTGCCTTCCCCGGCGATGATCTCAGTGCCCGGGCCGATCACGATGTCCACGCCCGGTTGCGTGTCCGGATTGCCGGCCTTGCCGATCCTGCGCACCCGGCCGCCGGAAATGCCGATATCGGCCTTCACGATGCCCCAATGATCGACGATCAGTGCGTTGGTGATCACCGTATCCATCGCGCCTTCCGCGTTGGTGCGCTGCGACTGGCCCATGCCGTCACGGATCACCTTGCCGCCGCCGAATTTCACTTCCTCGCCGTACAGCGTGAAATCCTGCTCGACCTCAATGAACAGCTCGGTATCGGCGAGGCGCACGCGGTCGCCGACCGTGGGGCCGAACATATGCGCATAAGCGTGGCGGGTGATGGTCGCCATTATTTTGCCTCCCCCATGGTCAGGCCACGAAACCCGATGATGCGGCGCAAGCCGCGCAGCGGGACCAAAGTGACCTCGCGGCTCTGCCCCGGCTCGAAGCGGATCGCGGTGCCGGCCGCGATGTCGAGCCGCTTTCCGTGCGCCTGGTCGCGGTCGAAGGCGAGCGCCGCATTGGTCTCGGCGAAATGATAATGGCTGCCGACCTGGATCGGCCGGTCGCCGGTGTTGGCGACCATCAGCCTCGTGCGCGGCAGGTCTGCATTCAGCTCGATCTCGCCGTCATCGGTCAGAATCTCGCCCGGGATCATCGGATCGGCTCATGCACGGTGACGAGTTTGGTGCCGTCGGGGAACGTCGCCTCGACCTGCACGTCATGAATCATCTCCGCCACCCCTTCCATCACCTGGTCGCGGGTGAGCACATGCGCACCTGCCGCCATCAGCTCGGCCACGCGCTTGCCGTCGCGTGCCCCCTCGACGACGAAATCGCTGATCAGCGCGATTGCTTCGGGGAGGTTGAGCTTCACGCCCCGCTCCAGCCGGCGGCGCGCCACCATCGCGGCCATGGCGATGAGCAATTTGTCCTTTTCGCGCGGCGTCAGATTCATGCTCGGTCCCGTCCCATTTTTGCCTATCCCTGCCAGACACGCGGTAATTTGCGGCGCTCCCGGCATACTTCCAGCGCCGAGATCAGGCATTGTCGCAACGAAGCGCCGTCCGGCGCAAGTAGGCGGGCGAAAATCACGTTGTCGAAGGCGGAGGCCCCGGCGACAATGCCGGGTGCTGCGTTCAGTACGCTGCGCAACGCGTCGAGCTTCTGCGCAGCACGAGGCCCGGCGATGATCAGGCCGGCAACGGCGTTCGCGCCATTGGCGACGGCGCGGCGCCGCAGTTGTGCGGCGATTTGCCCCTCCAGGCGCGTCATGTCCTGAAACACAAGGCGCCCATCATGGCGGAGGCGAATCTGGTCGCGCAGGGAACCGGACTCAACAATCTCGCCCATCGCCTGCCGACCGAACAGCAGGGTTTCGACGCCAACGAATTCCGCATCGCCCTGTAGGTCGATGTTCAGGGCACGGTCGAGCGCGCAGCGGTCGAACAGGATCGTTTCTTGTGGCAGATAATCCAGCCGGGCGCCGTCCTGAACAATGAGCCTGGTGCGGATCCGCGCGGCGGGACCCGGCGTGCGGTAAATCCGTTCCGCCGCTTGCGAGGCCAGCGCCACTTGCGCCCCCGGGGCCAAGGTCACCGTCGTATCCAGCGCGTCGCCCCCGGCCACGCCGCCGGAAATGTTCAGCGTCACCGCCTCGCAGAGCGTGGAATCCTGAGGACGGGGCAGGCGGGCCTTGAGCGCGCCTTGTTGAAACAGCGTGTCAATTTTCGTCACGGCGCCGAGGCGCTTGAAGCCCAGGATCAGCTCGCCTTGCGCGCGTTGCGCCGGTGTTTCCCTGGTCGTCAGCGGGGTGCCGAAATTCATGAAGCGACCATACAAGAAAACATGGCGACGGCAAATTTCCCGGGAGCCTTCACGCCAGGGGCATGCGCCGAAAACGCGAGGATTTTCCATACGCGAAATGACGCATAGGCACCGGACAAATGCCCATACGCACCGCGTGCGGCTTATGGCTTCATGGCATCCACCAAGGAAGCCAGACCCGGCCACGGAAATCGCAATGGCGCACAGGCGCCTCAAGGAGGTTCTATATGTCGACAACAATGAACGACCGCGCCGGCGCTGGCGCATCGCGACGAAAATTCAACAAGCTCGTTTCGAACCCGGTCTTCGAGGATTACTCGCTGCGCTATGCGCCCAAGAGCTTTCGCAACTGGTCGCAATATGCGGTGTTTTCGGCGGCGCTCGGCGGCATCGCCTATCTCGCCGACCAGGCGATCGGCGGCTCTCTGGCCGTGCAGTTCGGTTTCGAGAATGCGTTCTACGGCATTCTCGCCGCCGCAACCATCATCTTTCTCACCGGCATTCCCATCGCCTATTATTGTGCGAAATACAATGTCGACGTCGATCTTCTGACGCGCGGCGCCGGTTTCGGCTATCTTGGCTCGACCATCACGTCGGTCATTTACGCCTCGTTCACCTTCATATTCTTCGCGCTTGAAGGCTCGATCATGGCGCAGGCCTTCAATCTGTATTTCGGCATTCCGCTGCCGATCGGCTACGCCATTGGTTCGCTGATGATCATTCCCCTGGTCGCGTTCGGCATGACGCTGCTCTCGAAGCTGCAGGTCTGGACGCAGCCGATCTGGCTCACCTTGCTGTTCGCGCCGCCGATCGCGGTATTGGCGACCGACCCGCACGCGATTTCCGACTGGACGCATTTCGCGGGGTCCTCCTCCAGCGGTTCCTCCTTCAACCCGCTGCTGTTCGGTTCCGCGGCCGGCATCGCCTTGTCGCTGATTGCACAGATCGGCGAGCAGGCGGATTATCTGCGTTTCATGCCGGATAAGACCAAGAAAAGCTCGATCGGCTGGTGGCTGGCCGTGCTTGGCGCCGGGCCGGGATGGGTGATCCTGGGCGCGACGAAGCAGCTGATGGGTTCGTTCTTCGCGTCGCTCGCCTTCACCCACGGCACGCCGCTGGCGAAAGCCAACGAGCCGATCCAGATGTACCATACCGGCTTTACTTACATACTGGGAGGCGGCATGGCCGCGGTCTCGGTCGCGACGTTCTTCGTGATTCTCTCGCAGATCAAGATCAACGTGACCAACGCCTATTCCGGCTCGCTCTCCTGGTCGAACTTCTTCTCGCGCCTGCTGCACGCGCATCCCGGGCGCGTGGTCTACATTTTCTTCAATGTCGGTATTTCGCTGACCTTGATGGAACTCAACATGTTCTCGGTGCTGGGCCATATTCTCGGCTTCTATTCCAACGTCGCCGTGGCCTGGATCGGCGCCGTCACCGCGGATCTCGTCATCAACAAGCCGTTGCTCAAGCTCAGCCCGTCTTATGTCGAGTTCAAGCGCGCGCATCTCTATAATTTCAACCCGGTCGGCTTCGGCTCGATGATGGTCGCCTCGCTGATCTCCGTGCTCGCTTTCTTCGGCTTGTTCGGCGCCTATGCGGCGGCCTATTCCGCCTTCATCGCGCTCGGCGTGTCGTTCGTGCTGTCGCCGATCGTCGCCATCATCACCAAGGGCAAATATTACATCGCCCGCGATCCGGACTATCATGCCGGCGTTCAGCACAGCGCGATGACCTGCGTGTCCTGCGGCTTCGAATACGAGACGCATGACATGGCGGGCTGCCCCTTCCACAAGGGCAATATCTGCTCGCTCTGCTGCTCGCTGGATTCCGCCTGCCATGACGAGTGCAAGAAGCCGCACGCCTCGCCCGTGCTCAGCTACGGTACGCCGACGGTCTGATCTTTTCATCGCCGGAGACGTCGCGTCTCCGGCGTTTTTCAACAAGTTATTTTCAGGAGTGGATAATGCTGCACGGAGATATTTCCTCCAGCCATGACACGGTCGGCGTCGCCGTCGTGAATTATAAGATGCCGCGTCTGCATAACCGCGCCGAAGTGCTCGCCAATGCGCGGAAGATCGCCGAAATGCTGAAAGGCATGAAGCAGGGCCTGCCGGGGATGGATCTGGTGGTCTTCCCCGAATACTCCACGCACGGCATCATGTATGACCGCGATGAGATGATGGAGACTGCCTCCGTCATTCCCGGCGAAGAGACAGAGATTTTCTCCGCCGCCTGCCGCGAGGCCAAAGTGTGGGGCGTGTTTTCGCTCACCGGCGAGCGGCACGAGGAACATCCGCATAAGGTGCCCTACAACACGCTGGTGCTGATCAACGACAAAGGCGAGATCGTCCAGAAATACCGGAAAATTCTCCCCTGGGTGCCGGTCGAGGGCTGGTATCCTGGTGGCTGCACCTACGTTTCCGAAGGCCCCAAGGGCATGAAGATCAGCCTGATCATCTGCGATGACGGCAATTACCCGGAAATCTGGCGCGACTGCGCGATGAAGGGCGCGGAGCTGATCGTGCGCTGCCAGGGCTATATGTACCCGGCCAAGGACCAGCAGGTGATTATGGCGAAATCCATGGCCTGGGCCAACAATGTCTATGTCGCGGTGGCGAACGCTGCCGGGTTCGACGGCGTGTATTCCTATTTCGGCCATTCCGCGATCATCGGCTTTGACGGCCGCACGATGGGCGAATGCGGCGAGGAGGAATACGGCATCCAGTACGCGGCTCTGTCGAAATCCTTGATCCGCGACGCGCGGCGCAACATGCAGTCGCAGAATCATCTCTTCAAGCTGCTGCATCGCGGCTATACGGGCATGATCAATTCCCGCGAAAATCTGCCCGGCCTCGCCGTCTGCCCGTTCGATTTCTATAAGGAATGGGTGACCGACCCGGAAGGGACGCGCGCGAAGGTCGAAGCCATCACCCGTGGCAGCGTTGGCACCGCGGAGTGTCCGATCGAGGGGTTGCCTTACGCGGCTGAATGATAGAAAGTAAGCGCTACTTTTTGTGAACAAAAAGTAGCAAAAAACGTTATTATGCTGGGTCATGGGCGTTGGCGCAGACACAGTCTCCGGCCCAGCATAAAAAAAATTTTTGCGCCGCTTTTTTGAAAAAACGGCTACTTTCTTTCTTAGTGACTGATCATCCAAGGCCTGGTGCCGGGAAAGCTTTTCGCAGCCTCGGGCTTCGCCTTGCTCCGGCGCGGCGTGCTGCAGCAGCCGCAGCCGGGCGGGTGGCGCCCGGTGCGTGCGCTGGTTTCCGGCGCATGCGCGTTCTTTTCGTTGATCGCATGGGCCTTGAAGCGGTTTGAGCCGC
>Ga0310811_10006816_pt1 | contig 14608 bp, 16 predicted proteins | sample YCmetagenome_FD_207642 | JGI IMG/M metagenome (GOLD analysis project Ga0310811, IMG submission 207642) | Soil microbial communities from experimental microcosm in Duke University, North Carolina, United States - YC | ecosystem: Engineered > Artificial ecosystem > Soil microcosm > Unclassified ...
CCATCGTCGTCCCGGATAACAATATTATCTCGTTCGAGGTGGAAGGACGCGCCGAGAACTTTATCTGTGTGCTGGATTCGCGCAAGGAGATCGTGGACAAACAGGTGCAGCTGGCGGTTCGCAGTGAAGCCTTTACCCTTAGCCTGATACGTCTGAATGAGAACAATTTTCTGCAAACCCTTCGGGGCAAACTTTCCTGGGGCCTGGATACCCGGAATTGATGGCACGATTTTAACATAACATTGTAGTCCGGGAGTCCGCGGTTACAAACGAAAAATCGCCGGATTCCGTTTCCAGAGGACAGCTAATATTTTATATTGACAATATGAAGAAGCATTTTTTGGCCGGCATTCTGCTATTCGGTGCTTTCCTACAGGGTAGGGCACAAGAGGAGGCGATTGTACAGGAAGGTGAGTACGGCATTTCAGCCGGCGCTTCTCATTATTTTGGAGACCTGAATCCCAACCCCCGGTTTAACCGGCCCAATATGGCCCTGGGTGCATTTTTCCGCAAACAGTTCGGCAATTATGTGGCTGTGCGGGTTTCCGGGCATTATGCTTTTCTGGGGTACTCCGATAAATACAATACCGGAAACGAATTCGAACAGCGGAGGAACCTTAGTTTCAATACCAATATCTGGGAACTGGCCTTACAGGGCGATTTTAATTTCTTTAAATTCATCCCCGGAAGTAATTATTCCCGGTTCACCCCCTATGTCACCTTTGGCATCGGAGCCTTCAATTATGACCCTTATACTTATTATAAAGGGGAAAAAGTATATCTGCGCGCCCTGGGTACGGAGGGACAGGGTTCGGCCCTTTATCCCAAGCGCAAGCCTTATGGCAGCATGGCTATCTGCTTCCCGTTGGGCATGGGGGTTAAATACAGCCTCAATGCCCGGATGAATCTAGGCTTCGAAGTGGTCTACCGGTTCACCACGACGGACTATATTGACGATGTCAGTACCACCTATGCCCCCGATGCCCAACCCCATTTCCTGCCGGACGGCTCTCCCACCCTCTGGTACGCCTTACAGGACCGGTCTTATGAGACCGGTACCCCCATCGGGATAAAAGACCGCCAGCGAGGCTATTCCAATCAAAAAGACAGCTATCTCCTGGCTGAATTTACCCTTTCGTTTAACCTGACCTCCTATAAATGCCCTTCAGCCAATTAAATTTTTGCATAAAAAGGGTCTATTAACAGTCATTTGACGTAATGGCTTGCCGGCAACCCTCTAAATTTCATATCTTTGTGCCCCAATTCGGGCTACCAAATTCAAAAAGCCTTCTATGGAATCGGAAAAGGGGAAAATAGATCCGCAAAGGCTGCCCCGCCATATTGCTATCATTATGGACGGGAACGGTCGTTGGGCTCAGGAAAAAGGCCAGGATAGGTTATTTGGTCATTTTCATGGGGTGGAGAGTGTCCGGAATATTGTGGAGGGTTGCGCAGAATTGGGGATCGGGTACCTGACCCTCTATGCCTTTTCAACGGAGAACTGGGACAGACCTGCCTATGAGGTCACCGGTCTCATGGAATTGCTGGTGGAGACGATCCGCAAGGAAGTGGAGACCCTCAATAAGAATAATATACGCCTGCATGTCATCGGCGACATGACCATGCTGCCGGATTATGCCCGGGCTGAGCTGAATGAGGCCCTGGAGATCACCGCTAAGAACGGAGGCATGCACCTGGTCATGGCACTGAGCTACAGCAGCCGATGGGAGCTGGCAGACGCCGCAAAAAGAATGGCGCTGGATGCCCGGAACGGTAGGCTGGACCCGGAAACTATTACGCAGGAGACCTTGCAATCCTACTTATGCACCCGGGATTTTCCCGATCCGGAACTGATGATCCGGACCAGCGGAGAATATCGTATCAGTAACTTTCTTCTATACCAACTCGCTTATGCTGAATTATATTTTACCAATGTACGCTGGCCTGATTTCCGCAAGGAAAATTTATACGAGGCTATCCTCGATTTTCAGGGTAGGGAAAGACGCTTTGGAAAGACCAGCGCTCAGATTCAACAGTCAATCCCCACGACTCCTACCACTTTTTAACAAAGACTTTTAATAATTCCCCTTAATTTGCCGCTCTAAAAACCGACTGGATGCAAAGAAGATCGCTGATTTGTGTTTTTTTACTAACCGCTTACTGCTTACTGAACTTAACTGCCGCAAAAGCACAAGTGACCGATACTACTCGTCCGGGGGTTTCCGTAGACCCAGATTTAATGGCCTTATCCAATCCTAAAAACCCTCCCAGGGAATACGTCATTGCGGGAATCAAGATTTCCGGCACCAAATACCTCGACGAAGCCCTCCTTACTTCTATTTCAGGATTGACTGTAGGCGATAAGGTTACCATCCCGGGAGGCGATAATTTTAGTAAGGCTATCAATAATTTATGGAAGCAAAACCTTTTTGCGGATATCGGCATCTACTACACTAAGTTGAGCGGCAACAGCATTTATATAGAGATCAACGTGACGGAGCGGCCCCGCCTGTCCAATTTTTATTTCAGGGGAGTGAAAAAGGGAGACGGCGATGACCTTACCACCAAGACCGGTCTGGTGAAAGGAAGGGTGGTAACGGAGAATATGAAACGCTCTGCCATCCAGGCCATCAAGAAATTCTATTCGGAGAAAGGTTACCAGGATGCACAGGTAACAACCGCTGAAACAAAAGACCCTTCGGTAGCCAATTCGGAAATACTAACCTTTAACATCGTTAAAGGCCCCAAGGTTCGGATCAACGAGATTAACTTTTTTGGTAATGACGCGGTCCTGGAATCGAAGCTTAAAAAGCAGCTGAAAGATACCAAGGAACTAAGCCGTTTTACTTTATATCCGCCCCCGCCTGACACCGTCTATGGTCCTCACCCTTCCCTTTCGTTTAAAGAATACCTCAATACCTGGGGATTTTTATCTTTTACAGGCACCAAGGAATTCCTGGATCCTTACTTCCGGTTCAAGTTATTCAGCTCCGCCAAATTCAATGCTTCTAAATTCGATGGGGACAAGCAAAAAGTAGTGGCCTATTATAACTCCCAGGGCTACCGCGACGCCGCTATCGTAGCCGATACACAATACGTGAACAAGCGGGGCCAGATGAATATCGATATCAAAGTCGATGAAGGCCATAAATACTATTTCGGCAATATCTCCTGGAAAGGAAATACCAAATACTCCGACTCGGTCCTGAGCCTCATCATGGGGATTCACAAAGGAGATGTCTACAACCTGGATATCCTCAACAAGAAACTGGGCAAGCAAATGTCACCCGAAGGGGGCGACATCAGCGGCCTGTACATGGATGATGGTTACCTTTTCTTCCGTGTCGACCCCGTGGAAACCTCTGTATACAACGATACCATCGACTTCGAGATCCGCATGACGGAAGGCCCGCAGGCGACCATCAAAAACGTTACGATCTCCGGGAACGAAAAAACAAAGGAGTATGTCATTCGCCGCGAGCTGTTCACCATTCCGGGGGATAAGTTCAGCCGGTCCGACCTGATCCGCTCCCAACGGCAGATTGCCAACCTGGGCTTTTTCAACCAGGAAAAAATCAACCCCGGTGTCAACCCGAACCAGGAAGATGGTACGGTGGATATCAACTGGGGCGTGGAAGAAAAATCTGCCGACCAGCTGGAATTATCCGCGGGCTGGGGCGGAGGTATCGGCCTGACAGGTACGGTTGGCGTTACTTTCAATAACTTCTCCATGAAGAATATCCTCAGCAAAAAAGCCTGGGATCCTTTACCCAGCGGTGACGGGCAGAAGCTGAGCTTGCGTATTCAATCCAATGGGAAGGCCTATCAATCCTATAACTTCTCCTTTACAGAGCCCTGGCTTGGAGGTAAGAAAAGAAACTCCCTGACCGTTAGCCTTTACCGGAGTATCTTCCGGACGGGTGGTTACAACTACAGAAGTAATACCTATGCCTTCAGCGACAGTAACTCACTGAAGAACTTCGGGGTCACCGTTGCCCTGGGAAAACAATTGAAATGGCCGGATGACTTCTTTACGCTCACCTATTCGGTGAACTATACCCAGTATGATCTGACCAATTATGCCCTGTTCACGTCCGCCTTCCGGAACGGCTTCTCTACCAACTTCAGTTTCAAACTGGCCCTGAGCCGGTATGACCTGGATCAGCCGATCTATCCCAGAAGAGGATCCAACTTGCTGTTAAGCGTCCAGTTCACACCGCCCTACTCGCGGATAGATCACAATCTGACCCAGGCAGATAGCTATAAATTGCCTGAATACCATAAATGGCGGTTTACCAGCGACTGGTACCTCCCCATCGGAAATGCCATGGGCGCCGACAAGAGCCGCCAGTTCGTCTTAAAGGCCTCGGCCAAGTATGGCTTTATGGGCCGCTACAACAGCGCCCTCGGATTTTCCCCCTTCGAACGGTTCCAGGTGGGGGATGCCGGTCTGACCAACAACTTTGGCCTTTTAGGGTATGATATTATCTCCCAGAGAGGGTATCCTGTTTACGAGAACTCGGACCCCAAGGTAAACCCCGACCAGCAACAGGCCAGCCAGTTCTTTACCATATTTAATAAATATACCCTCGAATTACGCTATCCGTTCACGACCAATCCCAGCAGCACCATTTACGGCCTGGCCTTTTTTGAAGCCGCCAATGGCTGGTATAACTACACGGAATACAACCCCTTCCGCCTCCGCAGAAGCGTCGGTTTGGGAGCTCGTTTCTTCCTGCCTATGTTTGGCCTCCTGGGCTTCGACTATGGGTTGGGACTCGACCGTATCCAGAACGGCTCCCTGAAAGGGGCAACCCGATTTACATTTATGCTGGGATATGAACCGGATTAATGATTATTTTCAATCTCTAATCTAAACACCACGAGGATGAAAAAAATACTATCTGTTGCCTGTTTCCTGCTGGCCTTTGTCCTGGCCGGAAACGCCCAAAGCTATGCCATTGTAGACACCAAGTATATCCTGGATAAAATGCCGGAATACAAGGATGCCCAAAAAAGACTGGACCAGACCAGCCTGCAATGGCAAAAAGAGATCGACGACCGCCAGGCCGCTCTCGACAAAATGTACAAGGACTATGAGGCCGAACAGGTGATGCTGAGCGATACGCTGAAGAAAAAAAGGGAAGACCAGCTGTTCAACAAAGAGAAAGAAGTTCGCGACCTGCAGCGCAAACGGTTTGGTTTTGAAGGGGATCTGTTCAAATTACGGCAGGAATTGGTAAAACCCATACAGGATAAGGTATACAACGCTATCCAGAAGATCGCTGTTAACAGAATGTATGATTTTATTTTGGATAAAAGTGAGGGAATTACCGTTATATTTGCCGACCCAAAACTGGACAAAAGCGAAGATGTGCTGAAGGCATTAGGAATTAAATAAAATCCTAATATTAATTAAAGGATCAAACAACTTAAAAACAATAAAAAAGAACATGAAACAGCCTTTAAATTGTTTCATGAAGTCATCAAAAAACAAACATGAAACAAATGAAAAAGATTGTTACCATTGTAGTAGTGGTTATGGGCCTGATAATGGCGGGCAATTCAACAAAGGCTCAGAGTAAGATCGGTTATATTTCTTTGCAGGAGCTGATCCCTTCTATGCCGGAATATAGAAAAGCTGACACTGCCCTTAACGACTACCAGGTTGCCCTGGGTCAGAACTTCGAGGATATGAAAAGGGAATATTACGAACAGGACAGCCTGTTAAATTCCAAAGACACTACCAAATACACCAGGGCCCAACTGGAACTGAAAAGAAAGAATATGGGCGAGATGCTGATCAAATTACAGGGATGGCAGCAGCAGGCTCAGCAGCTGTACCAGCAGAAACAGCAGGACCTCATCGCTCCTATCCAGAAGAAAGCGGTAGAAACGGTGAATGCAGTTGCCAAGGAAAATGGTTTCACGTATGTTTTCAGCAAGGAGGCCCTGTTGGTCTCTCCTCCCGCAGAGGACCTTCTCCCCCTGGTAAAGAAGAAACTCGGCCTTAAATAAGACTTAATCATACTTTAATAAGTACAACAGACGCCAGGCATAGTCCCTGGCGTTTTTATTTTATCTTTATAGTATATTATGCAGCCTCCACAGCGACCCATTGGTGTTTTTGATTCAGGCTATGGCGGCCTGACCGTCCTGAAGGAAATGGTGGCCCTGCTGCCGCAATATGATTATATCTATCTGGGAGATAATGCAAGGGCACCCTATGGGACAAGATCGTTTGAGACGGTGTACCATTATACCCTGCAATGTGTGCAATGGTTTTTCCAGCAGGGCTGCCCCCTGGTGGTCCTGGCCTGTAATACGGCTTCCGCCAAAGCCTTGCGCACCATCCAGCAGAACGACCTTCCCAGGATGGCCCCAGAAAACCGGGTATTGGGGGTAATCCGCCCCACTACGGAGGTAGTCGGCAAACTTACCAGGACGGGTAAAGTAGGGGTCCTGGCGACCCGGGGTACCGTACAATCGGAGACCTATCTCATCGAGATCGCCAAATTTTTTCCGGAGGTGGCTGTATTCCAGCAGGCCTGCCCTCTTTGGGTGCCCCTCATCGAGAACAATGAACATGATAAAGGGGGTGCCGACTACTTTGTAAAAGAGTATATGGATGGCTTGCTGGCCCAGGACAAAGACATCGACACGATCCTGCTGGCCTGCACCCATTATCCCCTGCTGAAGACAAAAATTGAACAGTGCCTGCCGGCAGGTAGCCGGCTCGTTGGACAGGGGGACATCGTTGCCAAAAGCCTGGCCGATTATTTGCAGCGCCATCCTGAAATAGAAAGCCGCTGTAGTAAGAACGGACAACAGCGATTTTTTACCACGGACTCAACGGAAGATTTTGACAATCATGCAAGCATATTTTACGGCAAAACTTTGCAATCAGAACACATAGTATTATCTTAACAACAGACTATGAGAATGAGGACCCTTCATATCATAATAGGTGCGGCAGTGATGCTGTCCCTGGCTTCCTGCCGGAAGGAGATGAGCATCGAGCATCCGAATGGGTTGGCCGGCACCTTTACCGCCACCATCGATGGGAAAGAATGGATCGCGGCGGACAGCACCAAAGGGGCTTCTATTCTGCAGGGCATGATCAATATCTCCGGGCTCAGCACCGATAACAAACAGCTGAGCATTACCTTGAATGATACCATACCCGGCGTATATAAGCTCAGCCAGGTTGCTGCCTCTCTGGCAGCCTATGCGGATAATGACTCCTCCAATCTCTATGCTTATACCACTAACCAGGGAGCAGATAGCACCCAGGCCGGGGGACTGGTCACGGTCACGGAGATCGACCAGGTAAACAGGACCATTACCGGCACCTTCTCCTTTAAAGTATACCGCGAACTGGATAACAAGCAAAAGACCATCACGGATGGGGTCTTTTATAAGCTGTCTTATACCACTACCCTGCCTCCTTCGGGTGGCAAGGATACCATGCAAGCCGCCATTGATGGAGTATCCTGGAAGGCGCAGAGCATCATCGCCCAGTCCCTGGCCCCGCAACTGGCCATCAACGGCTCGGCCCTGAATGGCTCCCAGGCTATCAGTCTGGTTATGCCCCTGGACGTCCAACCGGGCATCTATACTTTTGATCCAACCGGGCTTATTTATTTCGCGCTGTACAACCCAACGGCAACTATTTCCCGACTGTCCACCAGCGGCACCCTGGAGATCCTGGAAAACGATCCCACGACAAAGCGGGTCAGGGGTAATTTTCAATTTCAGGCCGATGAACCGCTGAATCCCGCTATAAAAAATCAGATTACCGGCGGTTATTTCTCCGTAGAATACAATTAGGCTTGGCTTTCACCCATTTTTTCCCTAATTTTGCCCTCCCTTTCACCGCCGACGGGTATGGTGGCCCGTGGTATGATGGAATTCCGGTGTTCCGGTAATGTAAAAAAATTAAATATTTAAAATGAAACGTACATTTCAGCCACATAGGCGCCGCCGTAAAAGCGTTCACGGTTTTCGTCAGCGCATGCAGACTGCTAATGGTCGCAAAGTGTTGGCCAGCCGCCGTAAAAAGGGTCGTAAGAAACTGACGGTTTCCGACGAATCGAAATTAAAATAATCTTCCCTCCCGGACGGAGAGGAGGATAGCGTATAAAATCAGCGAATTAATGCTAATTAGCGTTAATTCGCTTTTTCTATTTTTGTAGTATTATTATGGCATCGGGACATACCTTGGGAAAAGACGAGCGGCTCAAAAGCCGTAAAGGGATCGAACGGGTATTCCGCGAAGGCAAGAGCTTTGCCCTTTTCCCGTTCAGGATCTATTTTGCACCCCTGCAGCTCCCACCTGGCCGGACGCCCCCCCGCCTTCAGGCCGGATTTGGCGCCAGCAGCCGGAATTTTAAAAAAGCGGTAGACCGCAATCGCATCAAAAGACTCTCCCGGGAAGCCTATCGCCTGCAAAAGCAACCCCTCTATGACTGGCTGAAAGAGAAAGACCGGACCCTGGCCGTTTTTTTTATCTATACCGGAAAAGAATTACCTGAATATGGGGTAGTAAGGGACAAGATCGGCCAGGCCTTACAAAAATTAATGAAGGAGCCGGGACCGGCAAAAGGACCGGCCCCGATAAAGCAGCCCGGGTCATGAAGACCTTTTGGCGCATATTGAGCCTGCCTCTGATAGCCCTGATCAGGATCTACCAACTGGTCATCTCACCCGCATTGGGGCCTAAATGCCGGTTTACGCCCACCTGCTCGCAGTATGCGTTGGAAGCATTGAAAAAATATGGCCTATTTAAAGGAGGCTGGCTGAGCATTAAACGAATTTCCCGTTGTCACCCCTGGGGAGGGCATGGAGAAGACCCGGTACCCTAAATAGGCAGGTATTCAGCTGCCGGTTTTGGGAGGGCAACCCTTATTTCTTTCCTCCCGCCATCACATTCAGTTTGCTGATGATCTCACGGATCTCCTTTATGCTGTAAAATTTGTAGATCTCAGGAACGGATCCCGCATCAAACGCGCCGGGGATCGTCGTATAAGGCCCGAAGATCTTGGCTTTGGTATCGCCGGTGATCTTTACGATCTTATTGGGAGTAATAAAATAATTCCTGTTTGCTGCACTCACATTCTCTCCTGCCACGAGTTTTTGCAGACTGTCCAGTTTCTGTTTCAGCGCATCCTGGGTGATCTTTGAATCTCCATTATCAGCGCCCACATGCTGATAGCTGCCTATCACGGTATCATTTTTCAGATTGGCGATATACAGACCGTCGTCCTGGACTTCCAGGGCGAGCTTCCCGGCGGGGGACTGCACATTCAACGTCACCGGGTCCGAGCCCGTAAAGTCCAGCTCCTGCTCATGATGGGTGGTTCCTTCCCCGATAGTGATAGCTGTTTTGGTATTATCCGTCTGGATATCACTGCTGGCATAGACCAGTATTTTTTTATCATGACCCTTACAGGCAGTAAGAGCAAAGAAGAAGGCAAGTACGATAGCGCCGGAAAGTCGTTGCATATGACAGTATTTTAAAAAAATGAATCCCGGCAGGATGGGAACCTACCGGGATTGCAAGTAACATAAAAATTTTGAAACTATCTACCTATTTGGTGGCGGCAGCATAACGTTCGGCCACTTTCGCCCAATTTACCACATTCCAGAAGGCGCCCAGGTATTCGGCCCGGCGATTCTGATATTTGAGATAATAAGCATGCTCCCAAACATCCACTCCTAACAGGGGCGTGCCTTTTACTTCGGCTACATCCATCAGTGGGTTGTCCTGGTTAGGGGTTGAGCTGATCTCCAGCTTGCCGTCTTTTACGATCAGCCAGGCCCAGCCACTTCCAAAACGGCTTACGCCGGCAGCATTAAATTTTTCTTTGAAGGCGTCGAAGCTACCGAATGTCGTATGGATGTCGTCGGCGAGCTTGGCGGAAGGAGCGCCCCCTGCATTAGGAGCCAGGCTCTCCCAGAAAAAACTGTGATTCCAGTGTCCCCCGCCGTTGTTACGGACTACAGGGCTGATGCTGCCTGCTTTCTGGACCAGCTCCTCCAGGGATTTACCTTCATTAGGAGTGCCGGCTATCGCTTTATTCAAATTGTCTATATAAGCCTGGTGATGTTTACCATGATGTATCTGCATGGTAGTAGTGTCAATATGCGGTTCCAATGCATCAAATGCATACGGCAACGCAGGTAATGTAAATGCCATAACGGATGTTTTTAATGTTATTAAAAAAATAAATTTTTGTCAATGCCTGAAGGGATAACAAACCTACGTAAAAATGCTAATTCAGCAATGTCAACAAACAGGAGAATGAAAAGTTTTGCGCGTACTAACGTTTGGATTGGAAGAACTCCCGCATCAGCCGGGCGCATTCCTCTTTCAAAATCCCGCTTACCAGTGTGGTTTTAGGGTGAAAAGGCCAGGACCCGTCCCCGGGAAAATTTTCCGGGCGCAACCCCCGGCGGTACCCGTTCTTCTCGTCATCCGCGCCGAAGACCACCTGGCCGATCTTGCTCCAATACAGCGCCCCGGCACACATCAGGCAGGGCTCTACCGTGATGTAGATGGTTGCCTCCCCCAGGTATTTACTCCCCAGGTAATTAAAAGCGGACGTGAGGGCAATGATCTCTGCATGGGCCGTAGGGTCCGTCAGCCTTTCCGTCTGATTGTATCCCCGGGCAATGACCTTGTTCTCCATTACAATGACGGCGCCGATAGGCACTTCGTCATCTTCATAAGCTTTCCGGGCCTCTTTCAGGGCCTGCTGCATATAATATTCATCGGTCATGGACTCCATGGTTCCGCGAAGATAGATTAAATTCGTACTCTCCTCACTCAACTCAATTACTTGCTATGGACAACCCCGATCATAATAAGGAGCTGCTGCGCCTCCGGTCTTATTTTCAGTCAGGGGCCACCCGATCCTATGGCTGGCGCAGACAACAATTATTATTGTTAAAACAGGCCATCCTCCGGCATGAAGATGAAATCCATCAGGCCCTGTATACGGACCTTAAAAAGAGTCCCGAAGAAGCCTATGGGACAGAGACGGGCCTGGTGCTGGCGGAGATCAATACCACCCTGAGAAACCTCCGAAAATGGATGCGTCCCCGGGCGGTACGAACCAACCTGGTGAACCTTCCTTCCTCGTCCAGGATCTACCGGGATCCCCTGGGGACCGTGCTGATCATCGCCCCCTGGAATTATCCTTTCCAGTTATCCCTGATACCCCTGGCGGGAGCCATTGCCGGCGGCAACTGCGTCGTGCTCAAACCTTCGGAGCTGGCCCCTGCTACCGCAGCCATCCTGGAAAAGATCCTCACCGGCATTTTCCCGGGGGAGTTTATCCGCGTCATACCGGGCGACGGAGCCGTGGTGGTGCCGGCCCTGATACGATCCTTCCGCTTTGACCACATTTTTTTTACCGGCAGCATCTCCGTAGGCCGCTCTATTTACCAATTAGCTGCGCAGGACCTTGTGCCCGTCACCCTTGAGCTGGGAGGAAAAAGCCCTGTAGTCGTGGAGAGCGACGCCGATATAAAAACCGCCGCCCGCCGCATAGCCCTGGGAAAATTCACCAATGCGGGACAGACCTGCATCGCGCCCGACTACCTGCTGCTGCACGCGGATATAAAAGAAAAGCTGCTGGGCCAGCTGCAGAAGACCCTGGTGGAGTTTTATGGCGAAAAGGCGGAAGAGAGCTATGACTATGGCAAGATCATCAATGAGAAAAGATTCGATAAGCTGGTAAGTTATCTGCCCCAGGGAAGAATAATAACCGGAGGTCGCTATGACCGGTCGGCCCTGTTCATTTCCCCCACCATCCTGGAAGAAGTGGCGCCGGACCAGCCCCTGATGACCGAAGAGATCTTCGGTCCCCTGTTACCGGTATTCACCTATCGTACCATGGAGGAGGCACTGGCGATCATTCAGCGTAACCCGGACCCGCTGGCCTTTTACCTGTTCACTACCGATGGGGGCAAACAAAAGGTCTGGATCGAAAGATTGTCTTTTGGCGGAGGCTGCATCAACAATACGGAATGGCAGTTTGCCAATTATCATCTGCCCTTTGGGGGTATCGGTCTCAGCGGCATGGGGGCTTATCACGGTAAATATACCTTCGACACTTTCACCCATGCCAAGCCGGTGATGCGTACGCCTGTCCGGGTCGACCCGGCGATCAAGTACCCTCCCTTCAACGGGAAACTGAAATGGTTTAAGCTGTTTATCCGGTGATCAGTAAGCGCAGTCTTCCAGCTGGCTTGGGGAAAATTCGGCTTGAGGCCTTTCCGGCAGGAACCCTGCATAACGCTGCTGCACCAGTTGCAGGATCTCTTCTATTTCTTCCACTGATTTTTTTTGCACCAGCTGATTGCGGAACTCTTTTATATGGGGGAATCCTTTCAGGTAGTTGGTATAATGCCGGCGCATCTCCAGGATGCCTACGACCGGGCCTTTCCATTCCACGGACCGCAGCAGGTGGTCCCGGATGGCGCCGGTACGCTGCTCAATGGTAGGTGGTGGCAGATGTTCTCCCCTTGCCATAAAATGTTTGATCTCATTAAAGATCCAGGGATAACCGATGGCGGCGCGGCCGATCATGATCCCGTCCACGCCATATCTTTCTTTGTATTCTTTTGCTTTTTCCGGGGAGTCGATATCTCCGTTGCCAAAGATGGGGATATGTATACGGGGATTTTCCTTCACTTTGGCAATCAGCCTCCAGTCTGCCTCTCCCTTGTAGAGCTGCGCCCGGGTGCGGCCATGGATGGTCAGCGCCTGAATGCCTACGTCCTGCAGCCGTTCGGCCACTTCTTCAATATTTTTAGACTGATCGTCCCAGCCCAGCCGGGTTTTTACCGTCACCGGTAATTTGGTGCCTTTTACAACGGCTTCGGTCAGCCGGGTCATAGCGGGTACATCCTTTAATACGGCTGCTCCCGCCCCTTTACAAACAACTTTTTTCACCGGGCAGCCGAAGTTGATATCGACGAGGTCGGGTTGTACTGCATCCACGATCCGGGCGCTCATCGCCATGGCTTCTTCGTCCCCACCGAAGATCTGGATGCCGAAGGGCCGTTCGTATTCAAAGAAATCCAGCTTGTGCCGGCTCTTGATGGCATCCCGGATTAACCCTTCACTGGAAATGAATTCGCTGTACATGAGGTCGGCGCCATTTTGCTTGCAAACATAACGGAAGGGGGGATCGCTCACGTCTTCCATAGGGGCCAGAAGGAGCGGAAATGCAGGAATTTGTATATTGCCGATGTTTATCACGATGAACTGGCAAATTTACACACTTATCCCGGATTTGTATATATGGTGAAAAATTATCGGAAGATCTCTTCTCCCTGGACGCAGTTAGGTCTTTTTATGCTCCTGCTGGGTGCGGCCGTGATATTGACCGGAGTCCTGGCTGCCATCATTCTGTCCTCAAAAGGGATGGATATCAGCCACGTAAACCTGGATTTCAACGATCCCGGCCTTAAAGGAGTATTAAAGCTTCTGCAGGGGCTTAATACGGTCATCGTTTTCGCGCTGCCGGCCCTCTTATATGCCCGCCTGACCTTTCGGCAACACCCTGGTTATTACCTGGGGCTAAGGCCTGTGGGAAAAAATATTTTTTATGGACTGGCCGTAGCCCTGTTATTATTTTCCTTCCCCCTGGAAGGCTGGCTGGGAGAGTTGAACAAACTTATTCACCTGCCACCCTCGGCGGTGAAGATGGAAGAGGAAGCGGACAAACAGATAAATGCTTTTCTGCGGGTGGATTCACCCAAAGATATTTTTATCAATGTATTCCTGATTGCCTTATTACCGGCTGTTTGTGAAGAGTTGTGTTTTCGGGGGGCTTTACAGCGCATTCTGATCCAGATCTTTAAAAGCCCCTGGCTCGGCATCCTGGTGACAGGTATGTTCTTTTCAGCTTTTCACATGCAGTTCCAGGGTTTTTTACCCCGGATGTTCCTGGGCATGCTGCTGGGCGCCATCTACTGGTACAGCGGCAGTTTATGGACTTCCATCCTCGCGCATTTTTTCTACAATGGCATCCAGGTCCTGGCCGTCTCTTTTTATCCGAAGATGATCCATGAAGACCCCACCGTGCCGGTATATGCAGCCTTAATAAGTTTGGTAATAGTCGTAGGTTTGCTGACTGTGCTGCGCCGGAAGTCAGAGATGACCTATGCGCGGGTATACGAACCTCCTCCTGATCCCAACATTTAATTTTATATAATGGCATTAAACCCTTCCATATTTAAGACCCGGGCGCTCACGGCCCTTGTATTTGTGATCGTCATGCTGACGGGATTACTATGGAACCAATGGAGCTTTTTTATTTTATTCTCCTTTATCCATTTCGGATGCTGGGTTGAATACCAGAAGATCATAACTCTTATCGATCCCGGATATGCGCAGATCTCTCCTTTTCACCGGTATGGCGTGATGATTGCCGGCTGGTGCCTGATGTGGTATTTCACCAATGAGGGTTATCATATCGCGGGAACTTCTTTTCACGCCATAGGATGGTGGGGTGGGCTGGTGTTTCTGTTTGTTCTCCCTGCCGGGGAGGTCCTGCTGTCCCGTAAGCTGAACCTCAGGAATATCGGGTATTCC
>Ga0310811_10006817_pt1 | contig 14607 bp, 12 predicted proteins | sample YCmetagenome_FD_207642 | JGI IMG/M metagenome (GOLD analysis project Ga0310811, IMG submission 207642) | Soil microbial communities from experimental microcosm in Duke University, North Carolina, United States - YC | ecosystem: Engineered > Artificial ecosystem > Soil microcosm > Unclassified ...
TAGAGGTACCGATGCTCTGGACGTTGATCGTTCTGGTTCTGCTGTTCTGGGTGGTTGGCTTTCTCTTTGACGTCGCCGGCGGCCTGATTCACCTCTTGCTGCTTGTCGCGCTGGCGATATTCGTCGCCCGGCTGCTGCGACAGCGGCGGGTTCGTCAGTAGTTGGGTAGTTGGCTAGTTGGATAGTTCGTAGTTAACTACCAACTACCAACTCGCTTCCAACTACCAACTACGAACTACGAACTACGAACTACCAACTAACAATGGACGTTTTCGTCATCCCGGTCGGCGCTGATCGGTACGAGCTGTATTGTGAGCAGCCAGTCGCCGGGGACGAACGAGTCGAGCCCGAGACCAAAGGATGGGTCGGTCGGTTACGCCGCAAGTTCGGTGGCCTGGTACGCGCCGCGGAGCAACATCATCGCCGAGAGACATCGGCGGACGATCCGCCCAGGGGCTGGGTGGGACGGATTCAGGATCGGGGCATGGCCTGGGTTGCCGAGCGCATCGCCGAACAGCGGCTGCTGTGGAATCTCCGCGCCGAGACGGCGGCGACGGCGGCACACCCCGAGGACATGACATTCGACCGGGTCCACAGCTTCATTCGCGAGACGCTGCAGCGCGATCACGACAGGCACTCCCGCTGGATGTTCATCGATGGCCTGCTGTTCGTCATCACGTTCGTCGGCCTCGGCCCGCTGTTCATCCTCATCCCCGGCATCGCCAACCTGCCGGCGCTGTATTTCGGCTTCCGCACGGTCGGACATTTCCTCTCGATGCGCGGCTCGGCTCACGGCCTGCGTGGCGTCACGTGGAGCGGGCGACCGTGTCCGCCGCTCGGTGAGTTGCGGGAGCTCGCAGCGCTGGAGCCGTACGCGCGCGAAGCGCGGTTACTCGACATTGCCACCCGGCTCCGATTGGAGCAGCTGCCGAAATTCTTCGAGCGAGTGGCGATCCGCGACTCGCGAACCCCTTGAACCAGTAGAATCTCTTCGCGTGAAACTCATCGATCTCGCCGGCAGACTCGATTGCGCCCTCGAGGGGGACGGCGAGATCGAGATTGTTCGCGTGGCTGGCATCCAGGACGCCGGCCCCGGCGACGTCACATTCATCGCCAATCCGAAATACGAGAAGTTACTCGCCACGACGCGCGCGTCCGCTGTGATTGTGAAGCGCGGCGCCGCCCTGTCTCCGCTTGCCCACCGGAGCTTCAGCGAAGCTGGATGTGCCGTGCTTCGCGCTGACGATCCGTATCTTGCGTTTGCGCGCGCGGTCAGGCTCTTCGCGCCGGAGTGGAGGCCTGCACCGGGAGTGGATGCGCATGCCGCCGTTGCCGTGGACGTGCAGCTTGGCCGTGATGTCTCCGTCGGCGCATTTGTCGCCATCGACTCGGGCGCGTCGATTGGTGAACGGTCGATCATCTTCCCGAACGTCACGATCGGCCGCGGTTCGCGAATCGGAAACGACTGCGTGATCCATTCGAACGTCGCCATCCGCGAGCGCGTCACCATCGGCGATCGCGTGATTCTGCAGAACGGCGTCGTCATCGGTGGCGACGGCTACGGATTTGTCCGCCGCAGCGACGGCACCCACGAGAAGATCCCGCAGACTGCGACGGTCGTCATCGAAGATGACGTCGAGCTCGGTGCGAACACGACGGTCGATCGTCCCGCCGTCGGCGAGACCCGGATCAAGGCCGGCACGAAGATCGACAACCTCGTGCAGATTGCGCACGGCGTCACCGTCGGCCGCAACGTGCTGATGGCGGCGCAGGTCGGCATCGCCGGCAGCACCGAGATCGGTGACGAGGTGATGTTCGGCGGGCAGGTCGGTGTCGGTGGCCATCTGACGATCGGCCGTGGCGCCATCGCCGCCGGCCAGTCCGGCGTGACGAACTCCCTTGATCCTGGCGTCATGGTGGCGGGGTATCCAGCGATCGACAGCCGTGAATGGAGGCGAGCCTCCGCTCTTTTCAAAAGGCTTCCTGAATTGAAACGTCGAATCAAGCAGCTCGAAGCGCGTGTGCTGGAGCTCACCGGCCAGACGCCCAAGGCCGAATGAACCGCGTACTCGCGTCAGCCATCATCCTGGTCGCGTGCGCGCTCCCGGCGACCGCGCAGACCCGCGGGCCGCGTGTCTCGTTTCTTCCCCAATCGGAGTTCGGCATGAGCGCCGAGTATCTCGGCGGCAGCGACGATGACCGGTTCCGGTGGGACGCGAATTTCGGCGGTGAGCTGGACCTCGTGGACTACACCCGGGGGCGGATGATCTTTTTCGCGAATTACGAGGCGATCCTCGGTGAGGAACTCCAGGTGTTCGACCCGAACCAGGGGAACTACACACTCCAGGGCGCGCTGACCGCCCGTCTGAAGCAGATCGAGGCGGCGGTCGTCTTTCACCATGTCTCGCGACACCTCGGCGACCGGGAGAAGACGCAGCCGGTTGACTGGAACATGTTCGGCGGCCGGGTGAATCACGCGTTTCTCGTCAACGGCACCTACGTTGACCTGAAGGGCGATCTCCGGTGGGTCGTGGAGCGATCGTTCGTTGACTACAGCTGGGAGCTCGATACACACGTTCGCGTCGATCGCCTGTTGCGGCCGGGGGTGGGCCTGATCGCGGGAGGGTTCTTCCGACATGTGGGCGTGGATGGCACCGCCGACAGAGGTGACCAGAACGGCTTTCGCGCTGAGGGCGGTGTCCGCTTCGACGGCGCCGGCGGAGCCGTCGAACTGTTTGTCAGCGCTGAGCGGCGAATCGATCCGTATCCGCTGGAGTTTGGCACCGCCACCTGGATGACGGTCGGCTTCCGGTTGTTGAGCAAGTGATCTGGGATAATCGAGGGGATTGAGAAAAGCCCTTTGTGTTCTTGGACTTGCTCTGGCGGCCGTCTCCGTTCACGCCGCCGTTCATCCGCCCAAGCTCCAGTACCAACTCTTGACGCTGCCGAACGGGCTGCGAGTCATCCTCTCCGAGGATCACTCCACCCCGATTGCGCACGTGGCTGTCTGGTACCACGTCGGCTCGAAGAATGAGCGGCCGGGCCGCACCGGGTTCGCCCACCTGTTCGAACACATGATGTTCAAGGGCTCGCAGAACGTCGAGCCCGAGTCTCACACGTCCGTCATCGCCAGTATCGGCGGTCGCAGCAACGCGTACACGACCGAAGACGAAACGGTCTTCTGGCAGACCTTCCCGGCGCACTACCTGCCGATGGTCCTGTGGATGGAGGCCGATCGCATGGCCACGCTGCGCATTGACGAGGCGGCGTTCAAGCGCGAGCGTGAGGTGGTGAAGGAAGAGCGCCGGATGCGCATCGAGAACCAGCCGTATGGCCGGCTCAACGAGATCATCTTCGACGAGGCGTTCACGACGCACCCGTACAAGCACCCGACGATCGGCAGCATCGCGGATCTCGAGGCGGCCTCTGTTGAGGACGTCCGCGAGTTTCACAACACGTTTTACGTGCCTGCCAACGCAACTGTGGCCATAGTCGGCGATTTCGACGTGGCACAAACGGTGCAGCTCGTGAACCAATATTTCGCCCGGGTGCCGAAGGCCACCCGTCCGGTGCCGCGCGACATTCCGAAGGAACCGGCGCAGACGAAAGAGAAGCGCGCCGTCGTCACGGAATCGTGGCCGCTGCCGGCGGTCGTGGTCGGGTACCACGTGATCTACGACGGTCACCCGGACGCGTATCCGCTGCACATGACGGCAAAAATTCTGTCCGACGGCAACAGCTCACGCATCCCGCGGGAGCTTATGTACAACAAGCGTCTCGCACTGACGGCCTTTGGCAGCGGCAACATCACCGAGGATCCGAATCTGTTCTACGCCGTTGCCGTCCTGCAGCCGGGCAAGACAGCGGCGGATGCCGAACAGGCGCTGATCGCGGAGTTCGACAAGCTGAAGCGCGAGCCGGTCAGTGCCGCCGAACTGCAGCGCGCGAAGAACCAGTGGGCGCGCGACTACATCGTCAGCCGCGAGACGATTCAGGAAAAGGCGATGCATCTCGCGCACGCCGCTGTCATCCACGACGACATCACCACCGCGGACGGCGAGTTCGAGATCTTCATGAACGTCACGGCCGCGGACATTCAGCGCGTCGCCACCACGTACTTCACCGACAACAACCGCGTCGTCATCCACATCCTGCCGAGGGAGAGCGGCTCGCGATGAGTCTCCGCGTGCTTCGATCGCGTTGGGCGTTGGGATCTGCGATTTGGGTGATCGCTTTTGGGATGTCCCTGACGGCGCAGAAGGCTCAGTGGCCAGTGGAGCGGATGCCGGGCCCGCTGCCTGCCCGCGAGGTGACGTTCCCGCCCTACGACCTCCGGACGCTGTCGAATGGCATGCAAGTAGTCACCGTGCTGCACCACGAGCAGCCGGCGGTGACGATGCGCCTGCTCGTGCGCGCTGGCGGCGCCAACGATCCGGACAAGAAGCGCGGCGTGTCGTACCTCGTTTCCAATCTGCTCGATCAAGGCACCGCCACGCGCAGCTCACAGCAGATTGCCGACCAGATCGACTCGATCGGCGGCGTCCTCGGTACGAGCTCGGGCGACGACTTCACTTCGATCAGCGCGATCGTCATGAAGGATTCGTTCGACGTGGCGATGGATCTCGTGGCCGACCTGGTCCGCAATCCGGCGTTTGCTCAGGACGAGATCGATCGGCAGAAAGAGCAGATCACGTCCACCCAGCAGGTCAACGCTAACGACCCCGATTACATCGCGTCGGCGGTCTTCGATCGGCTTGTCTACGGCTTCCACCCGTATGGCCTGCCCGGCAGCGGCACACCGGAGACGCTGGCCCGAATCTCGCGACAAGACCTGCAGCAGTTTCACCGCCAGTACTTCGTCCCGAACAACATGGTGCTGGCGATTGTGGGCGACATCACCCAGAAGGACGCCGCCGCGGCGGCGGAACGCGTATTCGGGAGCTGGCCGCGGGGTGAGACCCCGAAGTGGCGCGGTGTCGCGCCACCGGAGCCAACCCGCCGAATCGTCGTCATTGATAAGCCCGACGCCGTACAGACGGAGATTCGCGTCGGTCAGCTCGCGATTCCGCGCAAGCACGCCGATTTCCTCGCCTGGGACCTTGCCGTGAAAGTACTCGGCGGGGAAGGCGCCAACCGGTTGCATCGTGTCCTGCGGTCTGAGCGCGGCCTGACATACGGCGCCTCGGCGGAGACAGAAGGCCGGAAGCTCGCCGGCGATCTCATGGCGGAGACCGACACGCGAACCGAGACCACGGGCGAAGCCCTGGGCCTCATGGTGCAAGAGTTCATCCGCCTGCAGAACGTGCGGGTTCCCGAGCGCGAACTGGCGGACGCGCAGGCGTATCTCGCGGGCAGCTTCCCGCTGACCATCGAGACGCCGAACGACATTGCGTCGCAGGTAATCACATACGTGCTGTATGAGCTGCCGCTGGGCGATATCCCGACCTACACAAAGCGGGTCACGTCGATCACGCCCGACGACATCCAACGCGTGGCGAAGGCTTATCTCAAACCGGACAGCCTGTCCGTCGTGCTCGTCGGCAACGCCAGGGCGTTCGTGCCGCAACTGAGGACACTCGGTTTGAGCGACGTCGAAACGATCCCGCTAGAACAGTTGGACCTCATGTCCGCGACGCTGACGCGGGAAACGGGGCGCCGGGTGTCGGTCGAGCCAGGCGGACCGGTTGAGTCGTCCGGATCGTTCAGGAACCCGCAGCCTGCGTATCTGGCGGCTCAGGCCAACCCCCGCGCCGGCGCTGCGCAGAATGCGACGTCGCTGAACGATCGCGCGGCGTTGGATCTGCTCCGCCGGGTGGTCGACGCGCGTGGTGGCCTGATGGCGTTGAAGGGTGTGAAGACGGTCGTTGCAGAGACGCAAACGACCTTCACGATGCAGCAGGGCACGCTTGCCTCAACGACGCGGACCTACATCGCCTATCCAAACAGGTTCCGCGTCGATGCGGAGGTCGACGTCCCGGACCAGAACGGCCGTCCTATTCGGACGCAGACGACGCAGGTGTTCAATGCCGGGCAGGCCTGGGTCAAGGATCCTCGCGGTGTGCAGGACGCCCCGCCGTCGATGGCCGCCGATTTTGCGGCCAGCGTGCGTCGCGACATCATCCCGCTCTTGATCGATGCCGCCGAAGGACGGTTGACAGTACGCAAGCTCACCGATCAGACGGCCAGAGATGGGCGCGCAGTGCAGGTGGTGGAAATCAGCGGACCGCAAATCGATCGCGTGCGGCTCCTGATCGACCAGCAGATGCTGATTGTCGGCCAGGCCTACACGACGCCGAGCCCGTTGGGCGCACAGGCACAGGGCATCCTCAACGAAGAACTGTTTTCGGACTACCGGTTCGTCAACGGCATCCGCGTGCCATTCGAGACGCGGTTGCTCCAGAACGGACAACCGGTGATCAAGCGGACGATTACCAGCGTGACGTTCAACGAGCACGTTCCCGACACGCTCTTCAACCGCCCCTCTTAGCTTGCGGATCATGATCTCGTGCGGCGAAGCCTCCGGCGATCTGTACGCCGGAGCCCTCGCCACCGAGCTGCGCAGGCGCGTGCCCGACGTCGAAATCTTTGGTTTCGGCGGGCCCGGGTTGCAACGCGCGGGCGCCGAGCTGCTGGGCGATTTCACGAAGTTCTCGGTCACTGGGCTGATCGAATCGCTGCGCGTCTGGCCGCGCGCGATCAGGATGCTGCTGAAGCTGACTGCCGCGGCACGGGAACGCCGCCCGGACGTCTTCATCCCGATCGATTTTCCCGATTTCAATTTCCGCCTGATATCGGGCGTGGGACGCCTCGGTATTCCGATCGTCTATTACGTGAGCCCGCAGCTCTGGGCGTGGCGTGCCGGCCGCATGAAAACAATGCAGGCTGCGGTCAGGCGTGTGCTGGTGATCTTTCCGTTCGAAGAGCGCATCTACCAGCAGGCGGGCGTCGATGTCCGTTTCGTCGGCCACCCGCTGATCGACGTGGCGGTCGCGCGCGCGCCGCGGTCGGCGTTCCTGGCGGCGCAGGGCCTCACGGCTGAGGCGCCAACGGTGGCACTGCTCCCGGGGAGTCGCAGGAACGAAGTTGCCCACACGGTCCCGGTCTTCGTCGAGGCAATGGCGTTGATACGCGCGCGAGTACCCAACGTACAGTTTCTGGTGGCCTGGGCGCCCGGCATCGAGGAACACCATGTGTCGGCCCTCGCGCGCGTGGGCGCCGTCCTGGTACGGGATCGCACCGACGACGTGATAGCGTCCTCGGATGTCGCGATTACAGCGTCGGGTACCGCGACAGTGCAGTGCGCCCTGCACGAACGGCCGATGGTCGTGGTCTACCGGTTGTCACCGCTGACATATCGGCTGGGCAAGCGGTTTGTCACCGTGAACATGTACGCGATGCCGAATCTGGTCGCTGGCGAGAGGATCGTTCCCGAGCTGATTCAGGATGACTTCACTCCGGAGCGCGTGGCGGCGGAAGTGACCGCGCTGCTGACCGACCGTGAACAGCATGCGCGCATGACAGAAGGGTTGCGGCGAGTGAAGAGTCTGCTGGGAGGGCCGGGCGCCAGTGGTCGTGCGGCAGAGGCGGTGCTGGACGTGGTCTCCACGTTCGCCAAGGCTGCGGCGGACAAGAAAGACTCTGTCAAAAGCCGCGGAAACGGCGTGGAGTCTGCATGAGGCGCGGCGGAATGTCATCACGATTGTCGGCGGCGGTTCTGCTTATTACGGCGTGGGTCCACGCGGCCGCCTCCGTGTCGGCGACGACGCTGGTTCCCGCCGATTTCGCGCAGATGGCGAGGGAATCCGAGTTGATCGTGCACGGCACCGTCGTGCGCGTCGACGCGCAGCTCGCCGGTTCGACCCGGGCGATCGAGAGCCTGATTACTGTGCAGGTCAGCGACACCCTCAAGGGGACATCAGCGGAGCAGACGGTGTTTCGCGTTCCCGGCGGCAAGGTTGGTCGTTACCGGCGGGTGATGGTTGGTGCTCCTGAATTCGCGACAGGCGACGAGGTGATTCTGTTTCTCAAAGGGCGTGCGCCGGCGATCGCCATGCCCTATGGCCTGAGTCAGGGCGTCTATCGCGTCGCGCGCACTGGCGGGGCGGCGGTCGTGACGCCCGTCGTCGTCACCGGTGTCGGTCGGGTGGTGCGCGGTGATCCGACTCGCCGGCCACTCGATCCTGCAGCGTTTGCGCGGCAGGTTCAGTCGGCGTTGACGCCGACGGCTCCCACCGATGGCCGTCGCGCCGTCCCCCGGATCCGATGACGCGCGTGCTGCTGCTCGTTGCTGTGGTGATCGGGTTCGCTGCCGTGCCCGTGCAGGGCTATTCCCACTTCGGGACAGGCGTCGGCACGGTGCGGCTGCATTGGACCACGATGCCGGTGCGGTGGTTCGCAACGGACCGCGGTGTTCCGGGCGTGTCGTCGGCGCAATTCCGCTCGGCGCTGGAGAGCGCGTTCAATACCTGGCACGAGGTTCCGACCGCGTCGATTCAGTCGGTGTTTGGCGGGATGACGTCCGTGGAGCCGTTCCAGGACGACGGGCTCTCGGTGCTCGGCTTTCAGGATCATCCTGAAATGGACCGTGTCCTCGGCGCGACCACGTTTGTGTTCGACGATGAGAGCGGCGAACTCACGGAAGCCGACATCTTTTTCAATTCGTCCTTCGAGTGGTCCACCGCGGTGGGCGGTGACGCGACGCGCTTCGATCTCGAGTCCGTCGCCCTCCATGAGATCGGCCATTTCCTCGGCCTTGGTCATTCGGCAGTTGGTGAGACCGAAATGCGGCCGGAAGGCGGCCGCCGCGTGCTCGGCTCCGGCGCCGTGATGTTTCCGATCGCGCTCGGGCGCGGTTCGATTGCCGATCGCGTCCTGCAACCCGACGACATTGCCGGCATCTCCGACCTGTATCCTGCGAACGGCTTCGGGGAGCACACCGGCGGTGTGCACGGTCGTGTGCGCCGCGGTGACGCCCCCGTGTTCGGCGCGCACGTGGTGGCCTTCAACATGCGGACACGCGCGCTGGTCGGTGGATTTTCGCTGGGAGACCAGGGGGAATTCCAGATCCTCGGCCTCACGCCTGGCCCCTACGTCCTTCGCGTGGAACCGCTGGACGATGCAGATCCCGACAGCTTTTTCGATGTCGAGTCGATCGACATCAACTTCCAGGTGACGTACTACCCGCGACTCGTCGTCGCGCCATCGGGCGGCGTCGGGGATGAAGTGATCGTCACGGTTCGGCCGAAATGAAGCCCCGAAGACCACGAAGAGATCGACCTGCAGAAAGAGCACTCATGGCGTGCGTCGCGGTCTTCGCGCTCTGCGCGTCCTTCGCGGTTCCCGCCATCGCGCAAACGACACGTCCTCCCGCCCGCTCGCCTCGCGGCCCGTCAGTTCCGCGATTGACGATCTCCGTCGGCTCGGGGTTCGTCAGCGGAAGCGGTCTCGAAAGCGCTGATGCGGATCTGCGGGGGCGGAGCGGCGAGCCGTTTCAGCTTTTCACCACCACCTCCCGGATCGGCGGCAGCCTGCCGCTGGAAGCACGGCTCGGATGGCGTCTGAATCCGCGCTACACGCTCGAGATCCGCGGCGCGTGGGCGCGGCCGGAGCTGCAAACGTCGATCGCCGCTGACGTCGAAGGGGCGCCACCGGTGACCGTGGCGGAGAGGGTCGATCTCTATTCAATGGATCTCAGCGTGGTCAGGTTCTTCCCGCGCTCGAGGCCGCGCGCGCTGACGCCATTTGTGTCCGCCGGTGCCGGCTACGTGGGAGCCGTGCACGAAGGATTGACGCTGCTCGAAAACGGGTTCAGCTATCGGGGCGGAGGCGGGATCAAATATCCGTTGGCTCTCAGGGGTCGCGGTGGACTGAACGAGATCGGCGTGCGGGCCGATGGGGCACTCGTGATCATGAACAGCGGGCTGGTGACGGGAAGCGGCCCGACGCCGCAGATCGTGGCGTCGGGCGCCCTGTATCTGACGTTCTAACTATCGTTCTGAGCCGGACTGATCCGAGAGCTCGTCCTGGTCGCATTCCTCGCGGCTGCGCTCACCCGAAGACCGTTCGCTCGAACTGTTGCTCGATCCTCGCTCGCTCGAGCTGCCGCTGCCGCGGATGCTCTCGCGCGATCCCTTCGCCTTCTCCATGTCCGACGGACGGTTACGGTCGCCCTGGTTCTTCATACGGTCCTGGTTCATGGGGATCCTCCTGACCTGAGTGTCGCAAGGTCGATGCCCGGCTCGGCCTATACCGCTGTGCCGTGGCAATGCGGAACCGACCTCGGCAGCGAGAGTATGATGATCTTTTGGGGTTAGTCCGGCAGCAGCCGGACACTACGTCGCCCGGGCTGAAGCCAGGGGCACTACGCCGCTCACTCACATGACTGCGAATTCATTCGGAACGCGCACCGACATCCGCGTTGGCGGACAGCCGGTTCAGATCTACAGCCTTCAGGCGCTTGCCAAAGCCGGCTTCAACGGCGTGTCGCGACTGCCGTACTCGATGAAGATCCTGCTCGAGAACCTGCTGCGCCGCGAAGACAACGCCTTCGTCAAAGCAGACGACATCGCCGCGCTGGCGAACTGGAATCCGACGTCCTCGACGGACAAGGAAATCTCGTTCATGCCGGCGCGCGTCCTCCTGCAGGACTTCACCGGCGTCCCCTGCGTCGTCGATCTCGCTGCGATGCGCGACGCGATCGTTGCGCTCGGAGGGAATCCCGACCGCGTCAACCCGCTGCAGCCCGTCGAGCTGGTCATCGACCACTCTGTCCAGGTCGACTACTTCGGTCGCGCCGACGCGTTTGCGCTCAATGCGGAGCTGGAGTTCTCCCGCAACCGTGAGCGGTATGCGTTCCTGCGCTGGGGACAGCGCGCGTTCAACAATTTCCAGGTGGTTCCACCCGACACCGGCATCGTTCACCAGGTCAACATCGAATATCTCGCGCGGGTGATCTTCTCGCAGACGGTCGGCGGCACGACGGTCGCCTATCCCGACACGCTCGTAGGCACCGACTCCCACACCACGATGGTGAATGGGCTCGGCGTCGTCGGGTGGGGTGTGGGCGGCATCGAAGCCGAGGCGGCCATGCTTGGTCAGCCGATCTCGATGCTGATTCCGCACGTCGTTGGCTTCCGGCTGACCGGGGCGATGCCGCAGGGCGCCACGGCCACGGACCTGGTGCTCACGATCACCGAGCTGCTTCGGAAGCACGGCGTGGTCGGCAAGTTCGTCGAGTTCTTTGGCGAAGGGCTTGGCGCGCTGACGATCGCCGATCGCGCAACGCTCGGGAACATGTGTCCCGAGTACGGTGCCACCATCGCGATTTTCCCGATCGACGAGATGACGCTCGACTACCTGCGGCTGACCGGCCGCGACGCGTCACGCGTGCAGCTCGTGGAGTCGTATGCGAAGGAGCAGGGGCTGTTCCGTATCGACGGAGCACCGGACGCGACGTATTCCGAGGTGCTCGAACTTGATCTCTCGACGATCGAGCCGAGCCTGGCAGGTCCGAAGCGACCGCAAGATCGCGTGACGCTGAAGCGCGCGAAGGCGGCGTTCCAGACCGCGCTGCCGGCGATGCAGGTGCCGGCGAAGCCGCTGAAGGGAGCCAGCGCCGCGGAGGGCGGTGCCCGTCAGGGCGTCGCGACGGCAACGGGCGCGTTTGCGCAGTCGGGCGTCGCCGTGGCGGATCCGGAGCTGGAAGGACTCGATCACGGTGCGGTGGTCATTGCCGCGATCACGAGCTGCACCAACACCTCGAATCCAAGCGTGATGATCGGTGCAGGTCTGCTGGCGAAGAAGGCAGTGGAGAAGGGGCTCACGCGCAAGCCGTGGGTGAAGAGCAGCCTGGCGCCGGGATCGAAGGTGGTCACCGAGTACCTGGATTCGGCAGGGTTGACGCCGTACCTGAATGAGCTCGGATTCAACCTCGTCGGCTACGGCTGCACGACGTGCATCGGCAACAGCGGTCCGCTGCCCGACGAGATTTCGGCGGTGGTTCGCGAGAAGAATCTCGTCGTCTGTTCCGTGCTGAGCGGCAATCGCAACTTCGAGGGACGGATCCAGCAGGACGTCCGCGCCAATTACCTGGCGTCGCCCCCGCTCGTCGTCGCCTATGCACTCGCCGGCTGGATCACGAAGGATTTGACCGTCGAGCCGCTCGGAGAAGACCAGGCTGGCAATCCGGTCTACCTGAAAGACATCTGGCCGTCGGAGCAGGAGCTCCAGGCCACGATGCTTCGCAGCGTCACCCAGGACATGTTCCGCTCGAGCTACTCGGACGTGTTCAAGGGCGACGACCGGTGGCGGGGACTGCCGGTGCTGGAGGGCAGCCGGTTTACCTGGGACGAGGCCTCGACCTATATCCGCAAGCCGACGTTCGTTGACGGCATGACGATGACGCCGCCGAAGCCGGCAAACATCGAGAATGGCCGGGTACTGGCGCTTCTTGGCGACAGCGTCACGACGGATCACATCTCGCCGGCGGGATCGATCAAGGCCGACAGCCCGGCCGGGAAGTACCTGATCGGGCTCGGCGTCAAACCGGCCGACTTCAACTCATACGGGGCGCGGCGTGGCAATCACGAGGTGATGATGCGTGGCACGTTCGCCAACGTGCGCCTGCGCAACCAGATGGCCCCCGGCACCGAGGGCGGGTGGACGTTATATCAGCCCGGTGGGGAACTGCTGACGATTTACGACGCGTCCGTTCGCTACCAGCAGGCTGGCGTGCCGCTGCTCGTGATCGCCGGTAAGGAATACGGATCCGGATCGTCGCGCGACTGGGCGGCGAAGGGAACACTGCTGCTCGGCGTCAAGGCGGTCATCGCCGAAACCTTCGAGCGCATCCACCGCAGCAACCTGGTGAACATGGGTGTGCTGCCGCTGGAGTTCAAGGCCGGCCAGAACGCTGCGACGTTGAAGCTCACGGGAACCGAATCGTTCTCACTGCTGGGTGTGGCTGATGGGCTCAAGCCCCGCGGCGACGTGCACGTGGCGGCGACGGCGGCCGATGGCTCGAAGACGACGTTCGCGGTGACGGCGCGGATCGACACGCCGGAAGAACTGGTAGCGTTCCGGCATGGTGGGATCCTCCCGTACGTCGTGCGGCAGCTGGTTTCGAAGAGCTAAGGGTCTGATCACACCTGTTTCGATCAAGACGCGCGCGAAAGACCTGGGCTTCGACTTGTGCGGGATCGCACGCGCCGACAACTATCCCGAGCTCGCGTTTCTCTCCGAATGGCTGGGGCACGGCTACGCGGCCACCATGGAGTGGATGCACCGGTCGGCGGAGAAACGGGCGGATGTCCGCAATGTCGTCCCTGGCGCTCGCAGCGTCATCGTCACGGCGACGCTCTACAACACGGATCGCCCGTACTCCTCTGACGTGCCCCCGGATCGTGCGCGCATCTCACGGTACGCGTGGGGCGACGACTACCACGACGTGCTCAAAGCGCGGCTCGATCGTCTGCTGGCGTGGATGCGCGACGCGGCGGCCGTTCCTTTTGAGGGTCGAGCGTACGTGGACACCGGTCCCGTTCAGGAACGCGTCTACGCGCAGTACGCCGGGCTCGGCTGGATCGGCAAGAACACCTGCCTGATCAACCCGGAGCGCGGTTCATGGCTGTTCCTTGGCGAGATCATCACCACGCTCGATCTCGAGCCGGATCCGCAAGGGCTGGAGCAGTGCGGCAGCTGCACGAAATGTCTGGATGCGTGTCCGACCGGCGCGCTCGTTGAGGCGGGTGTCCTCGATTCGGGTCGATGCCTGTCGTACCTGACCATCGAGCACCGCGGCGACATCCCAGCCGGTTATCACCCCGCAATCGGGACGCATGTTTACGGCTGTGACATCTGCCAGGAGGTGTGCCCGTACAACCAGCCGGCTCCGGTGTCAGATGACGCGCCCTGGCAGCCGCGCCCGGGCCTGGACCTGCCACGTCTCGTCGATCTGGCCGCCCGGTCGGACGACGAGCTTCGTGCGGTGGTCAAGGGAACGCCGATGACGCGGGCCAAGGTCGCCGGACTCCGGCGGAACCTCGAGATCGCGCTCGTAAACGGTACGCGCTGAGAACAGTATTATTCGGATATGTCGGGACCCGCTCCGATCCTTCTTCTCTCGATGCCGCAGATGGCGGATCCCAACTTCGCGCGGTCCGTCGTGCTGCTCTGCGACTACACGGAGAAAGGCGCGTTCGGTCTCGTCGTCAACCGGCAGATGGACGAGCCCGCGTGGACGATGGTCAAGACTGACCCGCCAGTCAAAGTGGATCCCGAGGTCCGCTTATGGGTGGGCGGACCGGTCGAGCCCACGCAGACGTGGGTGTTGAGCACCAACGCGCAGGGGTCGGAGGACGAACAGCGGGAGATTTGTCCCGGCATCGTGCTCTCGATGTCGCACCAGCTCGCGCTGCAACTGCTGCAGGAGCCGCCGACGAATCAAGCGCGGATCGTCGTCGGCTGCTCTGCATGGGCACCGAGCCAGCTGGACGAGGAGCTGGCGACGTCATCCTGGCTCACGATGGACGTCGATCCATCGCTGATCTTCACCGTGCCGCCTGAGCTGATGTGGGAGACGGCGCTGCGCCGGCTCGGTACCGATCCCGC